>Ga0187788_10000415_pt1 | contig 11766 bp, 8 predicted proteins | sample 1015_BV01_MP10_2_FD_133008 | JGI IMG/M metagenome (GOLD analysis project Ga0187788, IMG submission 133008) | Tropical peat soil microbial communities from peatlands in Department of Meta, Colombia - 1015_BV01_MP10_20_MG | ecosystem: Environmental > Terrestrial > Soil > Wetlands > Peat | place...
ACGCCTCGGCGAGCAGTCCCTCCGGCAGGCCGGCGCGCTTCGCGATCGTGCCTCCCCAGCGGCGCAGCATCTCCGGCAGCTCCTCGCCCATATGCTCGGTCTGGCTGCGGTGGGCGCGCAGGGCCGCCAGCTTGCGCCGGAAGGTCTCGGTGATCTCGACGAAGTGGTCGGCGCCCGGATGGGCCATGATCCACACCTCGCGCACGGTCCACGGCTGCAGGCCCTCTTCGGCGAGCAGATCCGGGAACGCGAACGGGTTGCGCGCCGAGGGGTACACGGCGCGGATCGCGGCCTCGCCCGCGGCCAGGTGGTCGGGGTGGCTGGCGCCGATCCGGTCCCAGTTGCGGTCCGGCGACTGGATCAGCATCCGCTCCGGGCGGACCTGCCGGATCACCCGCACGATCTGCTGCTGCAGGTCGTGCGAGGGTTGCAGCCACCCGTCCCGGAAGCCGTCCAGGAACCGCACGTCGTGCACGCCGACCTCGGCGGCGGCCTCGCGCTGCTCCCGCTCCCGCACGGCGGGGACCTCCTCCCGCGGGGTGTCGTCGAAGCCGCCCTGCTCGCCCCTGGTGCACAGCAGGTAGGTGACCTTCAGCCCGGCATCGGTCCAGCCGGCCACCGTGCCGGACGCGCCGTAGTCGAGGTCGTCGGGATGGGCGGCGACGCAGAGCACGCGCGAGATCTCGGACTCCGGCAGGGGCACCCGGCCATGCTATGGGCGCCCGCCCCGCCGTGCCCGCCGTCCTCGTCCTCCTGGTCGTCCGGCGGGCCACGCGGTCCCGCCGTCCCCGCTGCCCGCCGTCCGGGGCCGGGGCTCAGGCCGACAGCACCCGGGTCCGCAGCCGGGTCACCGCCGGCGAGGAGGAGCACGGCAGCAGGCGGGTGGGGTCCTGCGGCCACACGGTCGAGGCGGGCCCGCTGACGTCGATCACCCCGAGCAGCCGGCCGTTGCGCGGGTCGTGCAGGGGCGCGGCGGCGCAGGTCCACGGGTGGTGGGTGCGCACGAAGTGCTCCGCCGAGTACACCTGCACGGGGCGGCGGGCCACGATCGCGGTCCCGATCGCGTTGGTGCCCACGGTGTCCTCGTCCCAGCGGGCGCCCTCGACGAAGCCCAGCCCGTCCGCCTTGCGGCGCACCCGGCTGCTGCCGTCCCGCCACAGCACGCGCCCGTCCGCCGCGACCACGACCATGATGTGCTGGGCCTCTTCCGCGATGCTGACCAGCGCCGCGCGCAGCGTGGCAGCGCGCCGAGCAGGCCGCTGGTCTCGCGCCGCCGCTCCAGCCCCTCCGGGTCCAGCGGCTCCGCCTGCCCGCCGCGGTCGGGGTCGACCCGGTGGATCAGCCGCTGCCAGGACGCCTCGATCAGGGGCCGGGGCCGCACCGGCGGGACCTCGCCGGACAGCGCCGCCGCGTGGACGCGCGCCAGCACGCGGGCGTGCTCGCGGGGGTCTGTCCCGGCTGGGACGGCGCTCTCCAGTCGCGCGGCGGGCACCTCACCACCTCCGGACCGGCGCACAGGATTGTGGCGGGGCGTGACAGGCGTGACCAATGCTGACTCGCCACCCAGTCTCACCCGCGGTTCCCGGAGCCGGTACCCCCCGTGCGGATTCGGGCGGCCCAGTCGCCCAGCGGTCGCGGCGGAACCGATTCGCCTGGCCGCATCCCGGCGTGCCAGGCTGGATCACCGCCACCGAGCGCAGGAGGTCCGGATGCCACCCGCCAAACCCAAGCCCGAAGGCCCAGGGGAGGACGTGCGGCGCAAGTTCCGCGAGGCGTTGGACCGCAAGCGCGAGCGTGCCGCCGACCACGCGGAGGCCGCCGAGGGAACGGACGCCTCGAAGGCGCACGGCGCGCACGGGCCGGCCCGGACCCGGCGCTCGTTCCGCCGCAAGAGCGGCTGACCCGCCGCGCCGGGAGATCACCGCTTCTGCCGCACGTGCTCGGTGATCTCCCGACGGCCTGCGTGATCTCCCGACGGCTTGCGTGATCTCCCGGCGGCCGCACGTGGGACGCGCCGACCCGGTCGGGAGATCGCCCGCGTGGACGCCGATCTCCCGGCGGCCGCAGTGGGACGCGCCGACCGCGTCGGGAGATCAGCCGCGTGGCTACGAGCCGGCGGGCGGGCCGACCACCTCCTCGATCACGTCACGGACGGCGTGCGGCGACTCCATGTGCACCATGTGACCGGATCCCTCGACCAGGTGCACCAGCCAGCGACCGACCGTCGTCCCCGGCACCGGCACGATGCGGTCCGCGCTGCCCCACACCACCGCCACCGGCAGGTCCGTGCCGGCCAGCCGGCCGGCGATGTCGATCGCCTGCTGCGACCCCGCCCAGCCGTCGATGAGCACGGTGGCGACCAGGGCGTGCAGCGCGGCGTCCACCCCGTCCAGCCGCTTGTACTTCAGGACGTCGTCGATCAGCTGGCGGGTCACCTGCTCCTCGTCGGCGAACAGCCGGGCGAGCAGCGGGCGCAACTCCCGGCGGGATCCCGCGTCCGCGAAGCCCCGCAGGTAGTCCGCGTCGATGTCGGTCCCGAAGCCGACCGGCGCGACCAGGGTCAGCGACCTCACCCGGGACGGCGCCCGCAGGGCGATCGTGCTGACCACCGCACCCCCGAGGGAGTGCCCGACCAGGTGCGCGGCGTCGATCCCCAGCGCGTCCAGGGCGTCGAGGACGGCGCCGGCCAGGACGTCCAGCGACCCGTCACCGACGTCCTTGCTCGACTCGCCGTGCCCGGGCAGGTCGAGCGCGTACACCCTCCGGCCGCCCTCCCCGCCCGGCCCCGCGGCCAGCGGCTCGATCAGGAACAGCCAGGAGTTCTTGTCCCCGCCGTAGCCGTGGACCAGCACGATCACCTGGTCACCCTCGCCGAGGGTCGCGTAGCAGATGGTCCGGCCGCCGGCCTGGACGCTGGCCTGGGTCGGTCCCGCCTGCTCCTCGACCAGCCCGGCCGCCAGGTCCTGCTGCGCCTTGGCGACCACTGCGTCGATGTCGGCCTCGGGCACCCCGGCCGGGGCGACCACCGCGATCACACCGCTGACCGGGACGTCGGTCCCGGTGCGGGCGATGATCCGGCGCAGCACCCCCTCCTGTGCGGACTCCAGGGTTCCCGCGATCTTCTCGGTCTCGATGTCCGCCAGGTCCATCCCCGGCGTGATCTCCTCACCCTCCTCGACCAGCCACGCCACGACCTTGCCGGACTTCATCGACAGGCCCCACTTGGGCATGGTCACCGTCTGGATCGCGGAACCCTCCGACCCGCTCACCGCTGCCAGCCGGTGACCGACTTGACCGCGTTGACCACCCGCTGCGCGTCCGGGATGTAGAGGTCCTCCAGCGCGTCGGCGAACGGCACCGGGGTGTGCGGCGCGGTGACCATCTCGATCGGCGCGCGCAGTGACCCGAAGGCCTTCTGCGCCGCCAGCGCCGAGATGTCGGTGGCGATGTTGCAGCGCGGGGTCGCCTCGTCCACGACCACCAGCCGGCCGGTCTTCTCCACGCTCTCCAGGACCGTGTCCTCGTCCAGCGGGCTGGTCGTGCGCAGGTCGATCACCTCGCAGCCGATCCCGGAGGAGGCCAGGGTCTGCGCGGCCTCGGAGGCCACGTGCACCATCCGGCCCATCGCGACCACGGTGACGTCGCCGCCCTCCCGGACGACGTCGGCCTCACCGAACGGCACCGTGTAGCTCTCCTCGGGCACCTCACCCGCGAGGTCGTAGAGCGCCTTGTGCTCGCAGAAGATCACCGGGTCGTCGTCCCGGATCGCGCTGATCAGCAGGCCCTTGGCGTCGTACGGCGTCGCGGGCAGCACCACCTTGAGCCCGGGGATGTGGGTGAAGATCGGGTACAGGCACTGCGAGTGCTGGGCCGCGGCGCGCAGCCCCGCGCCGTACATCGTGCGCACCACCACCGGGGTGACCGCCTTGCCCCCGAACATGTACCGGAACTTGGCCGCCTGGTTGAAGATCTGGTCGAAGCACACGCCCATGAAGTCGATGAACATCAGCTCGGCCACCGGCCGCAGCCCGCTGGTGGCCGCGCCGACGGCCGCGCCGACGAAGGCCGACTCCGAGATCGGGGTGTCCAGCACCCGGCCCGGGAACTGGTGGTACAGGCCCTTGGTGACGCCGAGGACGCCGCCCCAGGCGTCCATCTCGCCGGGGGAGCCCTCGCCGCCGGCGTTGTCCTCTCCCATCACCACGACCCGGGGGTCGCGGGCCATCTCCTGCGCCAGCGCCTCGTTGATCGCCTCGCGGTACGTGATCGTGCGTGCCATCGTCGATTGCCTCCCAGCTCGTCGCGAAGCGGTCAGTACGTGATGTAGACGTCGGTCAGCAGATCGGCCACCGTGGGCTTGGGCGCGGCCTTGGCCTCCGCCACCGCGTCGTCGATCAGCCTGTGCACCTCGGTGTCGACCTGGTCGAGCTGCGCCGGGGTCAGCCGGCCGCTGTCGGTCACCGTGGCGCGGAACCGCAGCAGGCAGTCCAGGGTCTGCCTGGCCTGGTTCACCTCATCGCCGCGGTACTTCTGCTGGTCGCCCTCGAAGTGCCCGTAGTAGCGGGTGAACTTCATCTCGATCAGGGTCGGCCCGCCGCCGTCCCTGGCCCGGGCCACCGCCTCGCCGGCCGCCTCGTGCACGGCGAAGAAGTCGAACCCGTCCACGATCACGCCGGGCATGCCGAACGCCGCGGCCCGGTCGGCGATGTTGTCGCTGGCCACCGACCAGGTGCTGGAGGTGGTCTCGGCGTACCCGTTGTTCTCCGCGACGAAGACGGCGGGCAGGTGCCATACCGCGGCGAGGTTCAGCGCCTCCAGCGTCGTCCCCTGGTTGCTCGCCCCGTCGCCGAAGAAGGCCACCCCGACCCCGCCGCGGCCGGCCATCTTGGCGGCCAGCGCCGTCCCGCAGATCAGCGGCGGCCCGCCGCCGACGATGCCGTTGGCGCCGAGCATGCCCTTGGACAGGTCGGCGATGTGCATCGAGCCGCCCTTGCCGCGGCAGGAACCCGTTGCCCTGCCGTAGATCTCGGCCATCATCTCCTTGACGTCGACGCCCTTGGCGATGCAGTGCCCGTGGCCTCGGTGGGTGGAGGCGATGGTGTCGCGGTCGTCCAGGTGCATGCACACCCCGACGGCGGAGGCCTCCTCGCCGGCGTAGAGGTGGACGAAGCCGGGGATGTCCCCGGTGGCGAACTCGTCGTGCACCCGGTCCTCGAAGGTCCGGATGGTGCGCATCTGGCGGTAGGCGGTCAGCAGCTCCTCGGCGTCCAGTTCGCTGCCGAGCCGGCTGCCGGCGGGCGGGGCCTGGGTCATCGTGTCCTCCTGGCGGGGGTCGGGGTCATCTCGTCAACGTGTCGGTGGCCGGTCGGCGGTCAATGGGTGGTCGATCGGTGGTCGATCGGTGGCCGGTTCGGCCATGTCCCGGCGCAGCAGCCCGGTGCGGGCGGCCTCGCCGAGCACGGCGGGGATGTCGATGCAGCGCGGGCCGTCCGGCGAGAGCCGGACCCGGGGAGGCTCGCCGCGCGGCCGCCCGGTGAAGGCGATCTCACGCTCGCCGTCCACGGCCACCAGGCCGTGCGGGCAGGCGACCTCGACCTGCGAGCCCACCTCCAGCGGCCGCCAGGACCGCACCCCGACCGGCACCACCAGGCCCGGGGCGATCGGGGCAAGGACGACGTGGCGCGCCTGCGCCGGCGGGCAGAGGACGAGCGCCACACCGGAGGGATCGCTGCGCGGGCTGGGGCACAGCAGCCCGGGGACGCTGGACAGGCCGATCCCGTCCGGTTCGGCGAAGGTGCAGTACAGCTCCGCGAGCGCCTCGGGATCCCACAGCGCCCGCGCGCCCACGTCGGCGCCGCGGGCGATGCAGACGTCGACCAGGGCGTTCTCCACCCGGCCGGCGACCTCGACGAGCAGCGTGGTGGAGCGCCGGGTCCCGGTGCCGGGATCCACCGCACCGGTGGCGACCAGGCCCGCCGCCAGGCCGGCCACGGTGGCCTCGCGCATCTGCGGGAAGGCGTTGTTGGTGCCGGTGGACAGCGGCAGCATCGGCACCTCGCCGCAGGCCGCGGCGGTGACCCGGGCGGTGCCGTCACCGCCCAGGCAGATGATCACCTGGGCGCCCGCCTCGATCATCATCCGGACCGTGGCGGTGGTGTCGGCGGCGGTCTGGGTGTGCAGCCGCGGGCCGACGAAGGCCACCTCGGGCCACGGCTGGTGATCGCTGGTCCGGCCCGGGCGCCGGCCTGCCGGGTACCCGTCGTGCGGCCGGTCGGCGTGGGTGCGCAGGTGCGCGGTGACGGCGCGCAGCACGGCCGCCGAGATCCCTCCGACGTCGGTGGACACCAGCACCCGGTCCACCCCGACGGCTCCGGCGGCGGTGAGCAGTCGCTGCACCATGTTGGCCTTCTCCGCCGTCGGGAACACCGAGGCCTTGGCGACCAGGCGGCGGATGTCGCGCCCGGACATCGGGTTGGCCACGATCCCCAGCACCGCCTCGTGCACGCCCACCTCCGGGTCACCAGCCTGACCGCTGCCGGCCGCCCCGGCCAGGGTTGCGCGGGGTTGCACGACGGTCCACCCATATTCTCCGCAGAGGCCCGAACCCTTTCATCACCGTGTGTAACAGTCATGGTGCCGTGGTGATCGGATCGGCATCTGAGCCGGGGACCTCCGTTGCGTGTCGTAACGACAGGTGCCAAACTCGGGTGCCTGCTGTCACGCAGTGTGCGAGCCCCTGTCCACATTGGCGTGGGCGTCTGTCCGACGAAAGGACGGCGTGAATGCCGTTGGACCTCTTGGCGGTCGACCCCTTCGACTTCTCCGCCGTCGACAGCGGGGCGACCGCCTGGGTGTTGGCCGCGGCTGCGCTCGTCCTGTTCGCGACACCGGGCGTCGCCTTCTTCTACAGCGGCATGGTCCGGGCCAAGAACGTTCTGGGCATGCTCATGCAGAACTTCACGGCGCTCGCGGTGATCAGCCTGCTGTGGGTGGCCGTCGGTTACACGCTCGCCTTCGGCGGCGGGAGCAGTCTGATCGGAAATCTGCATTTCGCCGGACTGCAGGGGATGGACGAGCGGGTGCCCGGTTTCGTCGGCCTGCATTCCCTGGTGATCCCGCCGATGGTGTTCGCCACCTTCCAGATGATGATCGCGGTGATCGCCGCGGCACTGATCACCGGCGCCACCGCTGAGCGCTGGAAGTTCTCCTCCTTCATCACGTTCGCCGCCATCTGGGCGCTGGTCGTGTACGCCCCGATCGCGCACTGGGTGTTCTCCCCGGTGGGATGGCTGAACCGGCGCGGCGTCCTGGACTTCGCGGGCGGCACGGTGATCCATGTCAACGTGGGGGCGGCCGCTCTGGCGATGGTCCTCGTCCTGGGCCGGCGGCGCGGCTGGCCGCGTGAGCCGATGCGCCCGCACAGCATGCCGCTGGCCATGCTCGGCATGGCGATGCTGTGGTTCGGCTGGCTCGGCCTGGACGCCGGTTCGGCCCTGCGCGCGGACAACATCGCCGCCTACGCCTTCGTGAACACCATCACCGCGGCGGCCGCGGGGATGCTGGCGTGGACCGCGGTGGAGCGGGTGCGCGCCGGCAAGCCGACGTCGCTCGGCGCCGCCTTCGGCGTGGTGGCAGGCCTGGTGGCGGTCACACCCGGGGCGGGGTACATGAGCCCGCTCGGTGCGGCGCTGGTCGGGCTGATCGCCGGGATCGGGTGCGCGATCGCGGCCTCGATCAAGGTCTGGCTGCGGCTGGACGACTCCCTCGACGTCGTCGGGGTCCACCTGGTGGGTGGCGTGATCGGGATGCTCGCGGTCGGCCTGTTCGCCACCACCGCGGTGAACCGCCTCGGCGCGGACGGTGCCTTCTACGGCGGCGGCTACCGGCTGCTCAGCCACCAGACGATCGCCGTGCTCGTGGTGGCCGGGTACAGCTTCCTGGTCAGCTACCTGCTGGGCAGCGTGCTCGACCGGGTGATCGGCAACCGGGTCCAGTCGCGTGAGGAGCGGGAGGGCCTCGACATCTCCCTGCACGGGGAGTCCGCCTACCAGATGGACGGTGTGCAGATCAGTGCCAGAGGATAGGGATCCGCGAGGTCAGGCGGCCGCTGCCGAAGGAGTGGAGCGGGCCGCGGAGATCCGGCGGCTGCGACGGGTCGCCGTCGTGCTGGTGCTGCTGGTGGCGATCGTCGTCCCGTACGTCGTGCTGCTGAGCGTGCTGTGGTCGAACATCGGGACCGACGTGCGCCTCGCGCAGCGCGAGCGTGACGGGGTCACCTTCCTCATCCCGACGGCGCACCTGCTCGGCGTGGTCACCGACGCCCAGACCGCCGCGGTGAACGGCCGGAAGCCGAACGCCGAGGCGGTGCTGGCCGCGATCCCCGCCGTCGACCAGGTCGACTCCTCGCTGGGTGCCCGGCTGGGAACCCAGGAACGCTGGGCGGAGGTGCGCACCCGGCTGCAGACCGTGCTCAACGCGCCTGGCACCGGGCCTGCCGCCTACGCCAACTTCACCCAGGCCGTGGACCTCATCTCGGCCCTGATCACCTCCGTCGCCGACTCCTCCAACCTGATCCGCGACCCGGACGTCGACGCCTACTACGCCATCGACGCCACGGTGGTGCGGATCCCGGCGATCATCGTCGGTGCGGGACGGCTCAACGACCTCACCGTGCTCGCGGCCCGGCGGGGCGCCTCCGCGACCACCATCGCGATCACTGTGGACGGGTTGCAGCGTCAGGCCGCGATCGTGGACACCGGGCTGCGCACGAGCTTCACGGTCACCCAGAGCCGCACCCTGGGACCGGCGCTGCTGTCCGGCCTGGATCGCTTCCGGGACGCCGTGACCGCGCTCGTGCCCCCGGTCGCCGCCGTCAACGGCGCGCCCCCGACGCCGTCGGCGGCGACGCTGAACGTGCAGCGGGCGCAGGTGCACAACTCGGCCCTGGCCCTGGAGTCGGCCGCCTTCCCGCAGATCGACGCGCTGCTGGTGGCCCGCCGCGACCACTTCGTGGCCCAGCAGCGGCTGGTGGTGGCGGTCACGATCGGCGGGGCGATCATCGCGATCATCGCGCTGTGGCTGGCGAGTCCTCGACGCAGGAACGTGATCGAGGACGAGGACCTCGAGGAGATCCGGCCGGAGGGCGGCCCTGAGCCCAGGTCGCCGGAACTGGTCGAGGCCCTGCAACTGATGGAGGCTCGCCGACTGGCCAGGGTCGGCGCAGCCGACTCCTCGACGGGGGAGACGCGCTGATGCTCAACCGGCTGCTGATCCGCGAGAAGCTGAACCTGCTGGTCCTCGCCCCGCTGCTGATGGTGCTGATCCTGCTGGTGCCGGTGCTCGCGGCGCGGATCGAGGACGCGCAGCTGTCCCGGGCCACCACCAACACCGTCAACGCGGCCCGGGAGGTCAGCGCCCTGGTGCAGGACGTGCAGACCGCCCGGCTGCTGTCCGTGGCCTTCCTCGTGCCCGGCGCCAACCAGCCGGCCAACAACCTCGTCGTCCAGCTGTCCACGGTCAACGACACCCGCGCCAACCTGCTGCGCACCTTCGCCGGGACCGACAACCAGCAGCTGCTGGCCGCCATCCGCAGCGCCGATCTGACCGCCACCTCGCGCGCCGTCCTGGCGCACAAGATCAGCGACGTCGGGGCGGTGGGCGCGTTCGGGGCGGTGGTGGACCGGCTGATCGACTCCCTGCAGCTGTCCCGGCAGCGCACCGCGACCGCCACCGACGCGTGGTCGCTGGCCGGGCTGGACGCGCTGCTGCGGGCCAACGAGGCAGCCAGCCGCGGCGGAGCGATGCTGATGATCGCGGCCAGCGACCCGCCGAACCGCAACGCGGCCCTGGGCCAGACGCGCAGCCTCGGGACGGTGGAGGCCGCCCAGGTCGCCCGATTCCAGGATCTGAGCAACGCCTCGGCGGTCGGCCTGTTCCAGTCCGCGGCCACCGGCCCCGGCGCGCAGCGCCTGGCCGATGCCGCGTCCCAGGTGGGGCTGGCCGGGGCGGCGGTTCCGCAGGGAGGCATCGCGTCGAGTGTGTTCGCCGCGGTGCAGTCGCAGACCGCGCTGCGGCAGATCGTCGAGGGGCAGATCGTCGCCGCCGTCGGCGCGACCGCGGTGCGCTCGGCGCAGACCGCCACGGTGGGCGCGGTCGCCCTGACTCTCGGCGGCGCCGCCCTCTTCATCACCATCGTGTTGCTCTCGCTGGCCATCGGGCGGTCCATCTCGGTGCCGCTGCGCCGGCTCACCGGCGCGGCCGGCACGGTCGCCGACGTCGCCGAGGAGGAGTTGCTGCGGGTGGCCGACGAGGACGCCGGTCCGGAGGAGGTGCCCCGGCTGGCCGCGATCGGCATCCACACCAAGGACGAGATCGGCGACCTGGCGGCGGCGTTCAACCGCGTCCAGACGACCGCGGCGATGCTGCTGGAGCGCCAGGTGGCCGGGCGGCGCAACGTCGCGGCCATGTTCGCCAGCGTGGGACGCCGCACCACCAACCTGGTCGGCCGGCAGCTCGCGCTGATCGACACGCTGGAGCAGAGCGAGGACGACCCGGACACCCTGTCCACGCTGTACCGCCTGGACCACGTCTCGACCCGCCTGCGCCGCAACGCGAACAGCCTCGTGGTGCTGTCCGGTGGCAGCGAGGGCGGTGGCGAGGGCCGCCCGCTCAGCCTGGCCGACGCGGTACGCGGGGCGCTCGGGTCGGTCGAGGAGTTCCAGCGGGTGACCCTGGTCGACCTGCCGGAACTGCAGATGGCGCCGGGCGCGGTCGCGGATGTCGTCCTGCTGTTCGCGGAGCTGATCGAGAACGCGGTGCTCTACTCACCGCCGCACACCGGCGTTCAGGTGAGTGGGGCGCTGCGGGAGGACGGCGGCTGCCTGGTCCGGATCGTCGACCACGGCATCGGGATGCCCCCGGAGCGGATCGTCGAGGAGAACGCCCGGCTGAAGCGGCGGGAGCGGCTCGACCTGACCCCGACCGACGTGCTCGGCCTGTTCGTCGTCGGCCGGATCGCCCGGCGGCACGGGATCACCGTGACGCTGGCGCCGACCTCGGGTCGTGGGCTGACCGCACAGGTGCTCCTGCCGTCCTCGGTCGTCGTCACCCGGCCGCTCACGGCTCCTCCGGTGCCCGCGCCGGCGGCGGCGCCCGAGCCGGCCGCCCCCGCCCCGCCGGCGGCTGCACCCACGCCCGCGCCGGCACCGGCGCCCGCGCCGGCCACCCCCGTTGCGCCGCCGGCCGCTGCACCCGCCACCCCCGTTGCACCGCCAGCCGCTGCACCGCCAGCCGCTGCGCCGCCAGCCGCTGCGCCGCCGGCCCCGGCCCCGCCCCCGGCAGCCCCGCCGCCACCCGTGCAGGCGCCCGCGGCGGCGTCGTCGTCCGGGTGGTTCACCCGGGTGCAGGAGCCGGCCGCGCCCACGGTGCCCGGGATCGCCTCCGCACCGGAGCCGGTGAGCGGCCCGGCCGCGGGCCGCGTTCCCGCCGCTCGCCCGCAGCGGCGGGGTTCCGGGACGCGGCCCCCCGCCGAAGGGGTCGGCTGGCCTCCGGAGGCGGAGCGGGCCGGCGGGCCCGCCCGCGCGCAGACGCCTCCCGCGGCGGCGGAGCCCGCCGTGCGGGAGCCCGCCGCCGCGCAACCGGTGGCCGAGCAGCCGGCGCCGGCGGCGCGTGCGGTGGCGGAACCGGTGGTCGCCCCGCCGGCACCGGCTCCCGCCCCGCCGCAGGCGGCCCCCCCGCCGCCACCCGTGCCGGCGCCCGCCCCGCCGG
>Ga0187788_10000416_pt1 | contig 11745 bp, 8 predicted proteins | sample 1015_BV01_MP10_2_FD_133008 | JGI IMG/M metagenome (GOLD analysis project Ga0187788, IMG submission 133008) | Tropical peat soil microbial communities from peatlands in Department of Meta, Colombia - 1015_BV01_MP10_20_MG | ecosystem: Environmental > Terrestrial > Soil > Wetlands > Peat | place...
GAATTTGTCACCGAGACGAACGAAAGTCTCGACGTGGTCGACGTCGAGCTCGTGCGTTTTGAGCAGGATCCGAACAACGCAAAAATCCTCGACAATATTTTCCGTCTTGTCCACACCATCAAAGGCACCTGCGGTTTTCTCGGCTTGCCTCGCCTAGAGGCGTTGGCTCACGCAGCCGAGACATTGATGGGCAAATTTCGCGACGGCGTGCCGGCGTCCACCGAGGCTGTTACGCTCATTCTCGCCACCATTGATCGCATTAAGACAATTCTGGAGTCTCTTGAACGGGAGCAACGCGAGCCGGAAGGCACCGACACGGATTTGATATTCAATCTTGAGCGGATGGTCGAACGGGTCGGATCAACCGCGACGCGCGCAGAATCCCAGCACACGGTTGGAACGCTGGTCCCGCAGGTGCTGGAACGCCCACTGCGCCCGGACGAAGACACTCTTGATGATCTCGAACGTGCGTTTCGTGAGACGGTGGCGGATCCGCTGCCCATAAAGTCCAAAATTGCGCCGGCATCCGCGGACGGTATTGCGAAGGATGATGATCTTGCCAAAGGCGCTAATCAATCGATCCGCGTCACGGTCGATACGCTTGAGCAGCTCATGACGATGGTGTCCGAGCTGGTACTCACCCGCAATCAGCTGCTCGAGATCGTGCGTCGCCATGAGGAGTCCGAGTTCAAGGTGCCGCTGCAACGGCTGTCCAACGTAACGGCCGAGTTGCAAGAAGGCGTGATGAAGACGCGCATGCAGCCGATCGGGAATGCATGGCAGAAGCTGCCGCGCGTCGTGCGCGATCTTTCGAATGAGCTCGGAAAGAAAATCGAGCTTGAAATGCAGGGTGCCGAGACCGAGCTCGACCGCCAGGTGCTTGATCTCATCAAAGATCCGTTGACTCACATGGTACGCAATTCGGCGGATCACGGACTGGAGACCCCCGAGCAGCGTCGCGCCGTTGGAAAACCGGAACACGGACAAATCCGGCTCTCGGCCTATCATGAAGGCGGCTACATAATCATTCAAATTGCTGATGATGGCCGTGGTCTCGATACCAGCCGCATCAAGGCCAAGGCCATCGCGCAAGGTCTCGTTTCCGAAGGCGATGTAGAGAAGCTGACAGAATCTCAGATTCACAAATTCATTTTCGTGCCGGGATTCTCCACCGCGACGAAAATCACCAACGTTTCGGGCCGCGGCGTAGGCATGGACGTTGTGCGCAACAATATCGATCAGATTGGCGGGACTATCGACGTGAAGTCGGTAGCCGGCGCGGGGCTAAGCTTCACCATCAAGATTCCCCTCACGCTTGCAATTGTTGCGGCGTTGATTGTCGAGGCGTGCGGCCATCGTTTCGCTATCCCGCAGTTATCGGTCATCGAGCTCGTACGCGCGCGAAAGGGTGGCGAACACCGTATCGAACGCATAAAAGACACCAAAGTGTTGCGGTTGCGGGACAAGCTGTTGCCGCTTGTTGGTCTGAGCCATTTGCTCGGTATCGACAAGGACGCTGGCGATATCGATGGCAGCTTTATAGTCGTCACCCAGGTCGGGAGCCAGACTTTCGGTATCGTCGTCGATGGCGTGTTTCACACGGAAGAAATCGTCGTGAAACCGATGTCCAGTAAGCTGCGCCACATCGCGCTGTTTTCCGGCAACACCATTCTGGGCGACGGCTCGGTCATCATGATCATTGATCCGAACGGGGTTGCGCAGGCGTTCGGGAACACGGTCACTTCCCAACTGGCGGACGCGGAAAGCGCCAATGGCGGCCACGCGGCCCCGAATGAGGCGAGCACGTCCTTGCTGGTATTCCGTGCCGGATCAACCCAACCCAAGGCCGTTCCGTTGTCGCTGATTACGCGACTTGAGGAGATCGACGCGCAAAAGATCGAGCTGTCGAACGGTCGTCACATGGTCCAGTACCGCGGCCATTTGATGCCGCTCGTCAGTATGAGCGATGACGTGCGTGTGAAGGGTGAGGGCGCACAATCATTGCTGGTGTTTTCCGATGGCAGTCGTTCGATGGCACTGATTGTCGACGAGATCGTCGACATCGTTGATGATAATCTGGACATTCAGGTTGGTAGCGACAACCCGGGAGTGCTCGGTTCCGCCATTGTGCGAGGCCATGCAACCGAGATCATCGACGTCGGCCATTTCCTTCCCCTCGCCTTCGAGGATTGGTTTCGGCGCAAGGAACAGCCGGTACGCGATCGCACACCCACGGTCCTGCTTGTCGACGACTCTCCGTTCTTCCTCAATATGCTTACCCCGGTATTGCAGGCGGCGGGCTATCAGGTGACTGCAGTTGGTTCGGCGCAAGAGGCGCTCGCATTGCTCGGGAATGGCAATCGTTTCGACGTGGCCATTACTGACATTGAGATGCCAGACATGGACGGCTTCCAGTTTGCTGAAGCTGTTCGAGGTGACCCGCGCAGCGCCGAGCTTCCGATCATCGCGCTTTCATCGGTTGTATCGGCGGAAGCGGTCGATCGCGGTCGCCGCGTCGGATTTCATGACTACGTCGCCAAGTTCGATCGGCAGGGGTTGATCGCGGCGCTCAAGGAACAGACCGACGTCGGTCGGGCTGCGTGACGGATGGACCATGGGCTTAACTACTGACCATAACCTGCATGAATACGTCACCGCGATGATAGGTGGCCAACTATTTGGCTTGCCGATTCTGCGCGTGCAGGACGTTTTCGCACCCGAGCGATTGACCAAGGTGCCGCTCGCGCCGGCTGAAATTGCGGGGGTACTGAATCTTCGCGGCCGCATCGTGACGTTGATCGACATGCGCCGTCGGCTTGGCCTTGGGCGGCGCGAAGACAACAATCCGGCGATGGCGGTCGGCGTGGAGTCGCGCGGCGAATCTTACGGCTTGCTGATCGACAGCGTGGGCGAGGTGCTCAAGCTTGACGACATAGCGCGTGAGCCAAATCCAACCAATCTCGATCCACGCCTGGCGAGCGTTTCGACCGGGATTTATCGGCTCGAGGGACAGCTTTTGATGGTGCTCGATGTCGACCGTGTGCTCGACATTGCGGTTAAGGCGGCCGCGGCGTGACGCGGTCTGAATGCTGATGGAATGAGAATTACGCGTGAACACAACGAGGGTGTACGATGAAAACCTGTTTGGTTGTTGACGACTCCAGTGTCATTCGCAAGGTGGCGCGGCGGATTCTAGAAGGACTCGACTTCCAGATCGTGGAGGCCGAGGACGGTGAGCAGGCGCTCGAAGCCTGCCGGCGGCAGTTACCAGAGGCTATTCTGCTCGACTGGAATATGCCGAAGATGGATGGTTACGACTTTCTGCGCTCGCTTCGCCGGTTGCCCGGCGGCGATGGCCCAAAAGTCGTATTTTGCACCACCGAGAACGACGTTGCGCATATCGCGCGCGCGCTGCACGCCGGTGCAAACGAGTACATCATGAAGCCATTCGACAAGGAGATCGTGGAAGCCAAGTTCCAGGAAGTCGGGCTTATCTGATAGCCGCATCGCGGCTTGAGAATACAAAAGTCAGTAAAGCCAGTTGAGCCCAATGAACTTAGTTGTTTCTCCGCCATCTTCCGCCGCCGCCAACCGGCGTATCCGCGTCATGCTCGTCGACGACGCTGTTGTCATACGCGGGCTATTCGCGCGCTGGGTCGAATCCGAGCCTGATCTTGACGTCGTCGCGACGTTGCGGACCGGCCGCGAGGCGGTAGATCAACTCGAGCGTGTCAACCCCGATGTTATTGTCCTCGATGTCGACATGCCGGAGCTCGACGGCATCGCAGCTCTCCCGTTGCTGCTCGAGAAAAAGCGCGATCTCGTAGTTATTATGGCGTCCACGCTGACGCGGCGGAATGCCGAGATCAGCTTGCGGGCCCTGTCACTCGGCGCTGCGGACTACATTCCAAAACCGGGAAGCAATCGCGAAGTCAGTGCCTCAACTGCCTTCCGCCGCGATCTGATTGAAAAGATCCGGCAGCTTGGGTTGCGTGCGAAGCGCTTGCGTTCGGCCACACCGCCAGCACGCGCGCCGCTGGAAACAAAGCCAGCGCCCTCAATCGTACCGCAGCAGGTGGAGGATGCCGCTGCGCCTCCGGCGCTGACGCTAAGGCCAATGCCCACCACGCCCCCGCGCGTACTGCTCATCGGCTCGTCCACCGGAGGGCCGCAGGCGCTCAACACCCTGATCGCAGATATTGGCGGCGTGCTTCAGCGCGTGCCGGTTCTTATCACCCAACATATGCCGCCGACCTTTACGGCCGTTCTTGGCGAGCACCTCACCCGCATTGCCAAACGCCCCGTGCGCGAAGCAGTCGATGGCGAGGAGATCAGCGCCGGAGTTGTCTATCTCGCTCCGGGCGGGAAGCACATGAAAGTTACCCGCCGCGACGGCGCCGCGGTGATCGCTATTGAGGACGGTCCATTGGTGAATTTCTGTAAGCCTGCGGTGGACCCGATGTTTGCTTCGGCTGCCGACGTGTGGGGCAACAAAACGCTGGCACTGGTGCTCACGGGGATGGGGTCGGACGGGCTCGCCGGTGCCAGGACAATCGTTGCGGCCGGAGGTCACGTGTTTGCTCAGGATGAGGCGACCAGCGTGGTGTGGGGCATGCCGGGTCAGGTCACCAACGCCGGCTTATGTTCTGCTGTACTGCCGCTGCCGGAAATCGCCGCAAAACTCACACGCCTGTTTACCGGGGAGCGTCCGTGACCCCGCAGGACTTCGATTATCTGCGCAAATTCTTGCGCGAGCGCTCCGGCCTGGTGCTGGCAGTCGAAAAACAATACCTCGCCGAAAGTCGGCTCCTGCCTGTTGTTCGCAGCAACGGCATGAGCACACTCGCCGAATTGATCGACCGTTTGAAAAATCGGCCGCCTGCTCCGCTCAGTGCCCAGGTGGTCGAGGCAATGACCACCAATGAGACATTTTTCTTTCGTGACAAGATACCGTTCGACCACTTCCGCGATACGATTGTGCCGACTTTGATTTCGGCACGCGCGCGCGAAAAGCGGATTCGTATCTGGTGTACCGCTGCCTCTACTGGTCAGGAGCCCTATTCGCTGGCGATGGCGATCAAGAGTATGGGACCGGCGGTTGCTGGCTATCGTATAGACATCGTTGCCACCGATCTTTCGTCAGACGTGCTGGAAAAAGCGAAGGCCGGAATTTACAGCCAGTTCGAAGTTCAACGTGGATTGCCTGTGCAGCTTCTGGTGAAATTCTTCGACCAGGTCGGAGAAACCTGGCAGCTCGCGCCCGAGCTGCGCAGTATGGTGCAATTCCGCCCGCTAAATCTGCTCAATGACTTCTCGGTGCTCGGCAACTTCGATCTGGTGTTCTGTCGTAACGTGCTGATTTACTTCGATCAAGAAAACAAGATCGCCGTACTCAATCGTATCGCGCGCCAGATGCCTGAAGATGGCTTTCTGGTACTTGGGGCCGCCGAGACGGTCATCGGCCTTACCGAGGCATTCAAACCGCTCGCAGACAAGCGCGGGCTTTATGTGCCCAATGGCGCAACACAGAGCCGCACTGCCGACAACGTAATCCGCCTTGCGGCTGCGAAGGCGTAAGGCTCACCCGGTCCTCAGCCGATATAAAGAAAATTTTACGGCTTTCGTGCCCGTAGGCACCATCTCGATCTCCGAACGAATCGTGTAAATTGAAGTCGCCGGGCTGGCGCGTCTGATTCAACTGACGCGCGTGGGGGCTCGCCAATTGCGAGCATGGCCTGAAGGGGGGATTTTACCTTGGTCGACTATGTCGATCCGGTGTTGGTCGTTGACGACCTGAACACGATGACGCGCATCGTGGATGGCATGCTGCGCAAATGCGGGTTCGTTAATGTCGATCAGGTTCACGACGGGCCGACGGCCCTGCAAAAACTGCGCGAGAAATCATATTTGTTCGTTGTGACCGATCGTGAAATGCCGGGCATGAACGGCCTCGAGCTCGCGCGCGAGATTCGTGCAGATCCGAAGATCCGCAACGTACCCGTGGTCATTATGTCGGCGAGCTCCGAACCGCAGCATGCCGAAGCTGCCATTGCTGCCGGTGCAAATTTTTTCATGACCAAGCCATTCAACCTGACGACCCTCAAGGACGTGATCACCCAGTTGATGCGCCCACAAAGTTGAGTCGGCGCGACCCCCGCCAGTTGGGGTTGAGGTAGCGCGTTGCCTTTCCGACCGCAAAAAATGCTAGGATTTGGGCTCTGATCGTTGCGTTTTTTGGAGTTGGGCATGCAGGGGTGTTATTCCATCCGCGTTCAGACTGCGGGGATCGCGCATGGAGAAGGCCGGGCCAGACGTATTATTGGCCTGCTCGTCGCGGTGCCGTTGGGCCTGATGCTGCTGCCCTCAATTGCGGCCGCGATCGAGGTGCCAAAGTCCGAGCCTGCCGAGAAATATCTCGGCAAAGCGATGACCGGCTCCAACTACACGGTGAGACCAATCGCGCGCAGCGACGGCGTGATGCGCATTTTCGACGTCGATACGCGCTACGGCAAATATACGTTCGCCGGCGTTGAGTTCACGAAGTTGCGTCTGCACGAACTGGATGCCACGGCGGCACTGGAGAAAATGTCCCAGTCGGAAGCCTTCGGACAGGCATTCGGGCGTGCGGCTTTGGGGCCTATCAAATTCGGCGCCGACCTCATCACCAATCCGGCTGATACCGTCCAGCGATCCATCACGGGCATCGGCAACATATTCGACCGCGTTGGAGCTGGCCTCTCGAACAATCGCGCGGACCGCGACAACCTGGTGGATAGTTTGCTCGGCGTCAGCGACACGCAACGCGAACTTGCGGTCAAGCTTGATGTCGATCCCTACACCGATTTTCCGCCCTTGGCGCAGAGGCTTAAGGAAATGGCCAGCGTCATGGCGAGCGGCGGTCTGCCGATCAAGGCCGGACTCTCTCTTGTCCCGGGCGGGGTCGGAATCGCCGTCTCGTCGGTTGCAACGGTAGGGGATGCAAAAGATACATTGCGCAGCAAGTCGGCGGCTCAGGTGATCGCCGAGGCGCGTGCCACCTTTTTATCTCTCAATGTCCCGGAAGAAAGTGTGAACCGCCTTGATGAAAATCGGAATTACACGCCGGCCGATCTGCTGATCATGGCGCTCGCGCTCAAAAAGCTCAATGCCAGGGACACTACCGCTTTTGTCGATCATGTCGCGGGAGCCAGCTCGCGCAACGTGGCATTCTACCATCGCCGCCGCGCGCAATTTCTTGCGGCGCGCACCACCGAGCTGGGCAACATTGCGTCTTTTGTCACTTTTGGCGGACAGCCCATCAACGTTGCACGCAACGGCAACATTGTTGCGGCGTTTACGGTCGATGACATTGCCTGGACCGAAATCCAGCAGCGGACATTCGTTGCCGTCAACACCGAAATACGTCGCGCGAGTCCTGGTGCTGTCCCTGTTCTCGCCACGACCGGCAATGTGACACCGATGGCTGCAGCAGAGATCGGCAAGCGCGGCTGGAAGATCCTGCAGCTCAAGCCGCAGAGCTGACATTCCGCAACCATGATTTGGCTATGAACTCCTGTCTCGGCATGGCCTTTGGGCGAGGGCGATGAGGCGACGTAGAGGAACGAAAAAGACAGCAACACGGCGCCGCAAGCCGGACGCAATCAATTTGCGCAAAACGCTGGCTACTCCCGCGCGGCGGCAATCCGCGAACGAAAGGCAACTCAGGCGCGAGCTTGACGAGGCGTTTCGGCAACAGGCGGCGACCTCCGAAATCCTTAAAGCCATCAGCGGCTCGACTTTCGATTTGCAGACGGTGCTCGATACGCTTGTCGAGTCGGCAACACGGCTGTGCGATGCCGATCAGGCCTGGCTTTTCCAGCGCGATGGCAAGTATTTGCACTGGATGGCGAGCTATGGAGTTGCAACAGGCCAATACGCACGCCTGAAAGAGTTTTTTATCGGCCGAGACGTACCGCAGGATCGAGGCAGCGTCGTTGGGCGAGCCGCTTCGGAAGGTAAAGTCGTTCACGTTCATGATGTGCTTGCGGATCCGGAATATACCTGGAGTGAAGCCCAGAAAATTGGCGGCTACCGCGCCGCGCTTGGCGCCCCTCTTTTGCGCAAGGGCAATGTCGTTGGAGTAATCTTTGTAGCGAAAGCCGTGCCAGAGCCATTTACCGCGAAACAAATCGAACTGGTGACGACCTTCGCCGACCAGGCGGTGATCGCTATCGAAAACACGCGCCTGTTCGGTGAATTACAGGAGCGAACAGACGATCTGGCAGAGTCGCTTCAACAGCAGACCGCTACCGCCGACGTTCTTAAGGTTCTCAGTCGTTCGACATTCGACCTTCAGACTGTGCTCGATACGCTGGCTGAGTCAGCCGCCCGCCTTTGCGAGGCACATGATTCAATTATCATGCTGCGCCACGGCGAGCTGCTCCGTGTCAGATCGCATTACGGCCCAATTCCAGCAGATTTTATGGATTTTCCAATTGGGCGCGGGTGGGTCTCGGGGCGCGCCTTTGTCGATCGCGTGCCAATCCACGTCCATGACCTTCAGGCGTCCATGCAAGAGTATCCGGACGGTACCGAAATGGCGCTGCGGCTCGGCCACCGAACAATTTTGGCAGTGCCCCTGCTGAGGGAAGGGGAGGCGATCGGTGCACTCGTTATCCGTCGTACCGAGGTAAAGCCATTTACGGGCAAGCAGGTCGAGCTCGTTGAGACCTTTGCCGACCAGGCTGTGATCGCAATCGAAAACGTACGGCTGTTCGACGAGGTGCAGCAACGGACCAGCGATCTCTCCGAAGCGCTGGAACAGCAGACGGCGACTTCGGAGGTGCTAAAGGTCATCTCAAGCTCGCTCAATGATCTGAAACCGGTATTCGAGACGATCGGGCAACGCGCAGAGAAACTTTGTGACGCTGAGATCAGTGTCATCTCGATGATTGATGGCGATCTGATCCGACTGGTTTCGATCAACGGCATGACAGAGGAAGGTATAGAGGCGGTTCGGCACGTGTATCCGATGCGGCGCGCCGACGAAACAGTGACAGCGCGTGCAATAAGATCCTCTGCGGTCTGTCATGTTCCTGACGTACTCAACGATCAACTTTATCAAAGCAAGAGTGCGGCGCGCGCAAGTGGCTTTCGTGCCTGCCTTGCCGTGCCGATGATCCGTGATGGGCAGGTCATCGGGGCGATCTTTGTCGCGCGGCGGAAGGCAGGCTTTTTTGCCGATGCCCAGGTTCAGCTCCTCAAGACATTCGCCGATCAGGCGGTCATCGCGATTGAAAATACGCGTCTCTTCAATGAGACGAAGGAGGCGCTTGACCGGCAGACGGCGACAGCCGACGTGCTTAAGCTCATAAGCCGCTCGACCTTTGATCTGCAGACCGTGCTGGAAACGCTCGTCGAATCGGCGGCCAGGCTTTGCGATGCGGAACAGGGAACGATCACACGTCAGATTGACGGGATCTTCTATCGCTCGGCTACTCACGGTTTCTCGGCCGAATTTTTTGAAATGGTAAAGGATGTGCCGGTCGAAATTGAGCGCGGCTCGGCCTCCGGACGAGCTCTTGTTGAGGGCAAGATCATACATATTCCCGATGTGCGGGCAGACGCGGACTACACATTTAATGAAGCTCTTAAAACGGGGGAATTTCGTACAGTGCTTGCTGTGCCGATGTTACGCGAGGGCGTGGCAATCGGGGTTCTGGCACTGACGCGCAAGGACGTTCGTCCATTTAGCGAAAAGCAATTTGAACTGGTCACGACCTTTGCCGACCAGGCGGCAATCGCCATCGAGAATGTCCGGTTATTTGACGAGGTGCAAAAGCGTACGGAAGAGTTGGCGGAGTCTCTTCAGCAGCAGACGGCCACCGCCGACGTCCTGAAAGTCATCAGCCGCTCGACGTTCGATCTGCAGGCGGTGCTCGACACGCTCGTCGAGTCAGCCGCGCGACTGTGCGAGGCGGATATGGCGTCGATCAATCGTGAGAAGGATGCGGCCTTTCAACAGGTCGCATGTTACGGGTTTTCACCGGAATTTCAGGCACACATGCGTAGCCACCCGATTCCCGCCGGTGAGGGATCGGTCGTTGGCCGTGCCGTAATGCTCGGCGGGATCATCCACATCCCTGACGTTATGGCGGATCCAAACTACAAGATGACGGAGGCAGCAACTGTTGGCGGTGCTCACACCATGCTCGGTGTCCCGCTATTGCGGGAAGGAACCCCTATCGGGGTGATCGTCCTCCAACGCAAGGCCGTGCGGCCCTTCACCGACAAACAGATCGAACTTGTCGAAACATTCGCCGACCAGGCGGTGATTGCGATCGAGAACGTTCGCTTGTTCAACAGCGTCGAGGCACGGACAAAAGAACTGGCTGCATCGCTGGAGAACTTGCGTACCGCGCAGGACCGCCTCGTGCAGACGGAGAAGCTCGCCTCGCTCGGACAACTGACGGCCGGTATCGCACATGAAATCAAGAATCCGCTCAATTTCGTGAACAATTTTTCGGGCATCTCCGCCGAGCTAATCGACGAATTGCAGGAGGCTCTTGGCGCTATATCAATCGATAAGAAAACGCGCGCCGAGATCACCGAACTCACTGACACGTTGCGGGGCAATCTCGAGAAGGTTGTTCAGCACGGGAAGCGCGCCGATTCCATCGTCAAAAACATGCTGCTGCATTCGCGCTCAGGCTCGGGTGATCACCGGGCGGTCGAAATCAATGCCGTCGTCGAAGAAAGTCTCAATCTTGCCTATCACGGTGCCAGGGCGGAAAAGCAGGGATTCAACATCACGCTGGAACGGTCGTTCGACCCTGCTGCCGGCGAAGTCGATGTATTTCCGCAGGAAATCACCCGTGTGCTACTCAATCTGATTTCAAATGGGTTCTACGCCGCAACGAAAAGGAAGGGGCAGACGGGGGCCGACAGCTACGAACCTACCCTGGCCGCGGCCACCAGAGATCTCGGTGACCGCGTGGAGATCAGAATTCGTGACAATGGCACCGGTATTCCGCCCCACGTAAAAGACAAGATGTTCAACCCGTTCTTCACAACCAAGCCGGCGGGGGAGGGAACAGGGCTTGGCCTCTCCATCAGTCACGATATCATTGTCAAACAACACGCCGGCTCGATCGAGGTAGAGACGCGGCCCGGCGAATTCACGGAATTCAGGATTATTCTCCCACGGAACGCAGCTTCCCTTGCAAAAACAGGAGCATAAGCGTGAGCGTCCTTATTCTGGTGGTCGATGATGAACCCGACGTGGAAATGCTGTTTCGGCAGCAATTCCGGCGCGACCTTCGGGCCGGTCGTTTCACCATGGAATTTGCTCAATCGGCTCCGGACGCGCTGCAATGCATCAGCGACGCGAAAAATACCTCGCTCATTTTGATCCTATCCGACATCAACATGCCCGGGATGACCGGTCTTGAGTTGCTGCCCAAGGCCAAGGCCGTTCGCCCGGACGTTCCGGTGATCATGATCACTGCCTATGGCGATGCGGACACCAAGCGCAAGGCATTGGAAGGCGGCGCCGAAGCGCTTTTTACCAAGCCCATCGATTTCGGGATGCTTCGCAGCGAAATCGACATGCGTGTCGAAGCCGCCGCGTAGGCGACGCTGCCCGGAGCGAATTATCGTCTCCCTTGTAGATCGTTCGCCCACCGCTGGATCGGATGCCTCAAGCAATAGGCTTTCCGTTCCACGACCAAAAAATCCATGAAGGATCTTCGACCTGGCAGGAAAAAA
>Ga0187788_10000417_pt1 | contig 11741 bp, 9 predicted proteins | sample 1015_BV01_MP10_2_FD_133008 | JGI IMG/M metagenome (GOLD analysis project Ga0187788, IMG submission 133008) | Tropical peat soil microbial communities from peatlands in Department of Meta, Colombia - 1015_BV01_MP10_20_MG | ecosystem: Environmental > Terrestrial > Soil > Wetlands > Peat | place...
CACACCTTTGACCGATGAGATATCCGACTATCTGATCTGTGGCTCTGCCGGAGAAATCATTCCCGCCATTGTTGAAAAGGTGAAACGATCCATCGCCCCGAGTCTTGCAATCTGAGGCTCAAGGTGATATCATTGATTCGGTTTGATCGCCTTTCTTGCTAACCCTGCCTTCTTTCTCAGCGGTAGAAGCCGGACCAGGCAGGTTTGACGGGGGGAAGGTTCCTCTTTGAAAGAACAGCAGGTCGAAGACTCGACGCCACGAGGGGAGACCGCCGAAAAGGTCGTTTTTGATGATCTCCAAATGGCCAATGCTCTCTTCGGCGCCCACAGTGAAAACCTAAGACGCATTGCCAGGACGATTGGAGTGAAGATCAATGCCAAAGGCAATGCCCTCACCATCCTCGGGGAAATCGTGGATGTTGAGCTGTCCATCCACGTTCTCAACGATCTTTACTCGCTTCTGAAGAAAGGGTACCCCCTTTATCCAACCGATATCGATTATGCCATTCGAATGATCTCCGACGATCGGAAGGTCAACCTTGAAGACATTTTCCTTGACACCGTCTACATCTCGGCAAGGAAAAGGGTGATTACTCCCAAGAGCCTTGCCCAGAAACGCTATATCGACGCCATTCGAAAATACGATTTGGTAATCGGGATTGGTCCAGCAGGGACGGGGAAGACCTACCTGGCCATGGCCATGGCCGTCGCTCACCTGATGAAGCAGGAGGTAGAGAGGATCGTCCTGACCCGCCCCGCGGTGGAAGCGGGTGAAAAGTTAGGATTTCTTCCCGGGGATATCGCTGAAAAGGTCAACCCCTATCTTCGTCCCCTCTACGATGCCTTGCATGACATGATGGATTTTGACCGGGCCTCTCGGCTTGTGGAGAGGGGCGTGATCGAAGTGGCTCCTTTAGCCTTCATGAGGGGGAGGACCCTCAATGATTCCTTCGTCATCCTCGACGAGGCGCAAAATACGGGGCCAGAACAGATGAAGATGTTTTTGACACGATTGGGTTACAGTTCCAAGGCCGTCATCACAGGGGATATTACACAGGTGGACCTTCCGGAAAATAAGACGTCGGGGTTAGTGGAAATCCAGGGCATCCTCAAGGGGATCGATGGAATTGAATTTGTCTATTTCTCAGATAGGGACGTCGTCAGACACCCTCTGGTTCAGGAGATTATTAAGGCCTATGAAAGGACCGAGGAGAGGCGACGCCGGCCGAAGGACGCTCTTTAGCGACCTATGATCAGAACCTCCATAAAGAAGTTTATCCTTGATCTTCCTTTTCTCAAAACCACCAATGGCCTGAGAGACCGTTCGTGGCTGGAAAGAATTAGAACCCCGTCCTATCAGAAATGGTTTTTCGGCATCGGGGTCGCCATCCTTCTCACCCTTCTTCTGTCTCCAAGTCTGACGCTCCGCCTTAAAGAATACAAAGTCGGCGACATTGCGACCAAGGAAGTCAGATCGACGCAGGATCTTTTGGTCGAGGATGAAAAATCGACCCAAGAGAAACGGACGGAAGCCGAAAGATCTGTCCTCTCCATCTATGACTATGATCCGGCGGTTCTCGGCGAGACCGAAACCCGGGTTCGGTCCGCCTTTAAATCATTGGCCGCTTCCTTCCCCAAAAGGGGGAGAGGCGTGGATCAGAACGCTCTGATGAAAAAGGAATGGGATGCCTCGATCCGTCTTCCCCTCACCCAGCGGGAGTGGCAGGTTCTGGAGAAAGAACGCTTTGATCCTGCAATTGGAGAAGCGGCGTTGAAAATCATTGCCCCCATCCTGGAAAAAGGGATCGTCAATGACAAGGAACTTCTTGACCCGGATGCGGAAAGGGGAGTCCTCATCCGGAATATCCAGACCCGTGGTGTGAGAAGGAGTTTTCCTCCTTTCACCTTCCTGGACCTTAAGGAGGCAAGGGCAAAACTCCGCACTCCGGCGGTCTCGATTGCTCCGCCCCTGAGGAAGGAAACCTCGGCGATCGTTTTGAGGATTGCTGAATATTTTCTGAGACTGAACCTCACCTTTAATAAGGATGAAACCGAGGCGAAAAAGGCAGATGTAAAAGAAAAGGTCAACCCGGTCTATTTTCAGGTCAAACGGGGAGAGGTAATTCTGAGGCGAGGGGATCGGGTCCAGGAAGAGCACCTTTCAAAGATAAAGGCTCTCAAGAAGGCACAGGAAAGCACTCACCTCCTGATCCTCGTCATCGGCATGGGCCTTCTGACCTTCCTCACCATCGCCAGCCTCTATCAATTCGCTACACAAAATATCCGAAAGGTTGCCCTTTCCCAGAAAGATCTTCTTTTCTGCTCCACCACGCTCCTCGGAATCATCGCCTTTCTCAAGCTTTTCCAACTCAGCACGGATGTTCTCGGAGGAGAATTTTTCTCCATCCCCTCCTCCTCCTATCTTTATCTCTTTCCCATTGCCACCGGAGCCATGCTTGTGCGGATCGTCCTTAACTCAGAGGTCGCGATTGTCTTTTCCCTCCTGGCGAGTTATTTCTCAGCGGTGTTGATGGGAAATCAACTTTTCTACTTCGTTTTCACCTTTGTGGGAAGTGTGATCGGTGCCCATAAGGTCGCACGATGCGAGCAGAGGAGCATCCTCCTCAAGGCCGGGTTGACGGTGGGAGGAATCAATATCCTCACGATCCTCTCTTACAGCCTCCTTTCCGGAAGCCTCTTCAAAATGATCCTCCTTTCTGATTTGATGATGGGTTTTCTGGCAGGCATCCTCGCTTCCGTCCTCGTCTTAGGAATCGTTCCCATCATTGAAACCCTGTTCGGCTATACCACCGATATCAAACTCCTTGAGTTGGCCAACATGGACCATCCCATCCTCAAAGACCTGATTCTTCAGGCCCCCGGCACCTATCATCACAGCATCATTGTTGGCAGCCTGGTGGAGGCGGCCGCCAAATCGATTGCGGCCAACCCTTTGCTGGCGAGAGTCAGCGCTTATTATCACGACGTGGGAAAATTGAAAAAACCGCTCTACTTCATCGAAAACGTAGGAGGAGGTGAGAATAAGCACGAACATCTCACCCCCACGATGTCGAGCCTCATCCTCATTTCTCATGTCAAGGATGGAGTGGAGATGGCTCGTGAAAATCGCTTGGGAGAACGAATCGGCCATATCGTTCTGCAACATCACGGAACAAGCCTGATCTCCTACTTTTACCAGAAAGCCAAGGATAAAGAGAATCCCGAGATGGCATCGATCAATGAGAACGATTTTCGATATCCCGGCCCGAAACCCCAGACCAAAGAAGCGGGGATCGTTATGTTAGCCGACTCGGTAGAGGCCGCCTCTCGCGCCCTGACCGACCCCACGCCTTCTCGGATCAAGAGCCTGGTCCAGCGGGTGACGAACAGCATTTTCTTGGATGGACAGATGGAAGAGTGTGAATTGACCCTGAAGGACCTTCAAAGAATCCAAGAGAGCTTTAACCGAATCTTAACCGCCATCTTTCACCAGAGAATTGATTATCCCGTTTCAACGAGCTTGGAATCACCGCTGAAAAGGAACGATGAAGATCTGGATTCGAAACCAGCAAAAACATATCCCCTTAGACTTAGGAAAAATAAGAAGGGCGGCTCAAAGGATATTGACCGAATTGGGGTTTCTTGAGGCTGAGCTCAGCCTCTGGTTGGTCGATGATACCCGGATTCGGGAGTTGAATCGGAACCATCTCGGACGAAACAGACCCACCAATGTCCTCGCTTTTTCCATGCGGGAAGGTGAGTTCTCGACCCTCCATCCCCACCTGCTCGGAGATGTGGTGATTTCGGTTGAAACAGCCCAGCGTCAATCAAGCCGTTTCCGCCTCAACGATACGGAGATGGTTCTCTTCCTGATGGTCCATGGTATCCTTCACCTGATCGGATACGAACACGAGGGGACGAGAAAAGACGCCCGAGAGATGACCCTCAAACAACGGGAGCTCTTCTGCGCCATTACACGAGGGTGAGAAGGAGCCGGTGCAAAATGCAAAACTAACATTGCAAAGTTAACAGGGAGTAACCCCACCGTCTAATTTTCAATTTCATCATTCTCCCCATTGCTAAATTTGCTGCTAATTTTTCAATTTACAATAATTCCCTTCTTAGTTGAAGATCCAGAGCCTTCGAACTCGATCAAACCGCTTGAGAAAGGTAAGTTCCTGAGGAGTCATCGACGAGGGAGAAATTCTCTTCTTCAATTTCAGCAATCCCCCGTAATCCACCCACCGGAGGAGGGGAAAAAGGTAACGTCGCAGGAGTCCATTTTCCTTAAAGGCAAAACTACTATTGAAGTCGATGAGGAAGGGTTCTCCTTTTTCAGAAACGAGAATGTTCCCTTTATGTCGCAAATCCATGTGGACCACTCCCTTCCCGTGAACCTCCCTGAGCACACCTTCTAAGGCAGAGAAAAAAGAAAGGGGCAGAGGCTCTCCTCTCAGGATGGATCTTCCCGGAATGTACTCCATCGCAAAAGCAAAGCGGTCAATTCGCGCAACAGGCTGGGGAATGCCTTTCAGCCCCGCGAGCCGGGAATAGACTTTCCACTCTTTGTCAATCAACCAGAGCCCTAACGTCCATCGCAAAAAAAAACTCTTTCCCCGCACATCCTTCACCATCACGGATCGCCCCTCCACCTTCACCTGATTCAGGTCGGGCTTTCCAAAACTCCCGCGGGTCACACAGATCGATCCCTTTTCAATCTCCTTGCGATTCACTCACTTCCTCCTGAGCGAACATCTTCTCCTGATTCAAATTCGAAATTCGAATATCGGCGAAGCGTCCGCCTCGGACCAATCCCAAACAAAGATGTTAAATCCTAAACCCGAAACTCTAAACTCTGAGCAAACTCAAATGCCCAAAACGCAAAACTCAAAACCATATGATCTTTTAACTTTTGGATTTTAAATTTGTTTAGGATTCAGAGTTTAGTGTTTAGAGTTTAAACCAGGTTCTTCGAATTGAACATGACCTCCGCAACGCAAAAGACCAACCCTCCCCCAGAGAAGGAATCCACTCATGAGAGCTAAAACAACAGGCTCCAGTAGGGACGACTGAGGATCAGGAGGATTCCAGCAAGGACGATGAGGAGAATGCCTTCTTCACTATTTTCAACAAAGTGTCTGAATTGCCAAGAGGCTTTCTCGTCCGAATAGGGAGCCCATCGGGGAAGGTAATCTGGAACCTTCTCGTCATAATCCTTAAAGCGATCCCCGAAAATCTTCCTCATCCGATCTCCTTCCACCTTTTTCTTATGGGGAATATAATGGAAGCAGAACATAAAATAGGCCGCTGCGAGAAGATAGATATTGTCCGCCAGGATACAAAACCCTGCTGTAATCAAAATGGAGCCGATGTAAAGCGGGTTTTTGACATGAGCATAGGGACCCGTTACGGTCAGAACCTCGTTCTTCTGGAGATGACCTGCGGCCCAGATGCGGATGGCCTCCCCCAGAAAGATCAAAACCATCCCCACCGAGATCCCGGACAACCAAATTGAGATCCCGGAGAATTGGGGTTTCGCAAAGATCACCAACAAAAAGGCTCCAATAAAAAGCGGAACCCTTCGGACCTTCCTTTGCCAGGTCTTCCTCTTGTCGTCCATCCTACCCTCTCTTTCCCACTGTCTTAAACCTTTTCCTCGATCTCATAGCGGATGGTGCGGTGCTTCATCCATCTCACAGCCAGCAAATCGACGAAGGAGCGTACCATGCGATTTCGGATATTATATTTTGACTCCCCAAACTTCCTCGGGTGGTGTGAAACGGGAACTTCGATGATCCGAAATCCCTCCATCTTCACCAGAGTGGAAAGGAAGCGGTGCATTCCGTTAAACACGGGGATCTCTTTCATACATTCTTTTTTGAATACCCGAAGGGTGCACGCGCTGTCCTGGATGTCTTCCCCAGTCAATCCGTTCCGGACGGCGTTGCCAATCTCAGAAGAGATTCTCTTCAGCCATGAATCTTCTCTTTTCTGCCGCCACCCTGTGGCCATATCATACCGATTCAAGTATTGCAACAACTTGGGAATGTCGGCAGGATCATTCTGAAGGTCTGAATCCAAGGTGACGATTTTCTTCCCCCGGGCTTCCTTCATTCCCGCAACAAGGGCCGTGCTCAATCCACGATTCTCTTTGAGACGAAGGACCCGGAGAGAAGGATATCGAAAAGCCATGTCTCTCAAAATCTTCGGGCTCCCATCGGAACTTCCATCATCCACGAAGATCATTTCGAAGGAGCACCCCAGGTCCTGTAAGACCTCCGCCAATTGGGGGATCAAAACGGGCAGATTTCCTTCCTCGTTGTAGACGGGCACCACAACGGAGATTTCAATATCTTCACCAACATTCATCTTCTATCTCTACCCGATCGCATCATAACATCGCCGATTCATCCCGATCATCCCATCGTCTCCGTCACCACTCCGGTCGGCGACACGTAGACCAACCCCCTCCGACGGCTTTCGTCCATCAATTCACGGAGGAATACCTTTGGGCTCTTCACAAGGGGGTTGAGATGGAGGTATTCCCTAAAAAATCTGTGGCGATCGACTTTCGTTATGACCCGGGGAGTGGACGTGTTGAGTTGGAGAAGAGTTTTGAACAATTTTTTCCGATTCACGTCTTCATCCATCAGAAGATCCTCGAAATCGAGAAGATGGAAATTCCAGGTCTCCCCCGCTTCGGATACAAGAATATTACAGGTCTTCATATCTTTATGGGACAGCCGCATTTTATGGAGGCCGGCAAGCCAATGGGCAAAGGTCTTAATAAAGAGCCTCTTTTTCTTCACATCTTCAAACCCCCTCAACATATACCGATCCATCTCTTGATCGTCCGCCCGAGCCTCCATCAAAAGAAAACTCTCCCTCAACCCCAACCAGTCTTTTCTCTCCACCCAGGCAAGAGGCTTAAGGGACGGAAGACCTCTTGCTCGCATGCCATTGGCTCCCCTCCAGGACTTAAACCCTTTCGAGCGACGGAAATGTTCTTTCATCCGCAGCCAGAAAGAAGGGTAGCGAAACTGCTTCACACAGATCCCTTCCCCCTCATCCCTCAAGATGGAAACGATTATCTCCGGGGAATATTTGACGAGGGAAGAAGGCTTTTCTTTTACGAGGTTTTGGTGTTCAGCGATCACTCTCTTCAGACGCCCCACGGGGAAATCCCTCCGATGAAAATAACAAAACCCCTTTTCTCTTTCGACCGCAAACTCTGTGCTTTCTTTGAGACATCGTTTCGTTCTGCTTCGCCACTGCCTCTTTTGAAGGCGATCCATGAAGGGATGAATCTTTCGGCAGAGCATCTCTCTTTGTTGAGAACGGTCGAGGCTCCCCTCAAAATACTGACCCAGGAACTGAAGCTGGTCCTCTTCTCCCCACACCGATCTTAAAGAATGAAACAGGTGCGCCACGTTCCACAACCTTTGGCGTAAGGAGAGGCACGTTACGATTTTGGCACGATGTAAATCGGTGAGAAAGAGGGAGTCTCCATGCCACAAAAAGTTACCTCCGTGAAGGTCACGATGAAATAACCCAGCTTCTTGACATTTCTTCAAGGCCTTCGCTAACTCGCCCATTGAATGAGGCTCTTTTGCTTTCGCAATCTCCTCCAGGAAGGAAACCCCTGTTCCGATCGCTTCGGAGAGGTAATAACTCTCTCTGACCCGCCCTTTTCGGACCCTTTCCACCCAGCCCAAGGGTTCAGGGATAGGGAGTCCTCTTCTTTCCAATTGGGATGCGATAGCGAATTCTTTCCGTCCTCTGGAAGGGAAAAAAAGATATTTCACTCCCTCCGCCCAGCCCTTGGTTCGGTCCCTCTTGAGGAAAAGCCTTCCCCCGTTCGAAAGAGGTAGAAGGGCTGCCCATCTCCACTTGGATTCTTTGAGGATCTTTCCCCCCATTTCCTGAATCGAAGAGAGAGGATCCTCAAAAAAATTGGAGGGGAGACCCTTCCATACCTCCCCTCTCACCCACCCCCTGATCTCCCCTTTCGATATTTTATCCAGGATTGAATTCCCCATCGACCTCGGTAGAAAACCCCGCCCTTGGATACAGGATTGCGTCTTAAGGAGTATTTGCACGCCACTCCAATCGAGCCCAATTTAAAAGACTTGTCATTTTGAACGAGGTCTACTTCCTTTTCCCAAGCGTCATCATCTCTTGATAAAAACGTTCAACGGCTTCCACCTGTCGATCCAGCCGGAAATTCTGGTGGGCTCTCTGATACGCTGCTTTTCCCAAGGCTTCTCTCAATTCCGGATGGTGAAGCAATCGAAGGGCCGCACGGGCCAGTCCATCCGCGGTATCGTTCACCACTAAGCCTGAAATGCCATCCTCCACCAACTCGGGAAGCATCCCCCGATTGGCGACGATGACCGGTTTGCCCATGGCCATTGCTTCTCTCAACGCACGAGCGGTCCCGTCCGAGCCGGCCATTAAGAAAACGAACATGTCCATGCAGGCTAAGGTATCGAGATAGTCATCGGTTTGATACCCTCCAAGGACGACCCACTTTTCAACGCCAAGCCGTTTCATGGGTTGAATGACACTCTGTTCGATCTGGCTCGACCGGCCAACCAGGAGAATCCTCACGTTTTGGAATTCTTTGACAATCGTTTTCACCGCCTCTAAAAAGACGGCCGTTCTTCGGTATTTTTGGTACCGGGCGACCATCCCGATCACGATCTCTTTCGGTCCAATTCCGAAGAGGGCTTTCATATCTTTGAATTTTCCCTCCGGATCGTACCGGTCTAAATCTAAAGCCGGCGAGATCTTCCCGATCCTCTCCAGAGGGAGGCCGAAATGTTCTGAATCCCCTTTCCTCGCCCGTTCTGAAAAGGTAATCATCCCATCCGTGAATTGAGAGATGAGAAAGCGATTTCCCAAACTGGGCTTCAAAGGATCTCGCTTGTGGTCGGTCCGAATCACGATGACGGGATGGCCCGATCTCCTTGCAGCGATCCCGCCTAAGAGATGACCATGGGTGTGGTGCACATTGAGAATATCGAACTTTTCCTCACGAAGGTAACGGGTGAGATCTAAAAGATCACGCAGATGGGTGGGCAGGAAAGAAGGATGATAAAGCTTCAGGGAATGGTCCAGTTGAAACCGATCCGTGGCCTTCACCCCTGATTGGAGGACCCTGTTTTCAATGCTGTCCGCCACCGGAATAGGAGGTTTTCGATAGGCAAAGGTGACATCATGCCCTCGCTTCTCCAGTCCCTTGCAGAGGTGCAACGTCGGATCCGCAGGACCGGTCCACTTCCAGTTGCTGAAAAGATGAAGGATCTTCATTCGATGATGAACCCTGCCAAGGTTTCGAGCGGTTTCCGGGGCCCGATCAACGTTGACAGTCGGGCATTAAAAGAAGAAGTTATCATTCTCGATTTTATCAAGTTCGTGGACGTCTTCTTTGGAACGAATGAATTTCTCTAACCACCAGTTGGAACGATTATAAAAGCACCCCACGTCTTTGCATTCCTTCTCGGCATCGAAGGTCATGATCGATTTCGCCGTCCTGAGGAGACTCTCTCTCAATCGAGCTTCCGATTGATATCCCGCCGCTTCTCCGATTTGAGCCTCCGCCACCCCTCGAAACGCCGGACAGTGAAAGATTCCGAAAGGCGTCACCACGGTTCTGAAGAATTGAATGTGACATCTCTTGGGTTGTCTCTTGATCTGCTCGGTCTCCTGATTCAACATGGCCTTCAGGTTGGAGCTCTCAAGAATCTTGACTCGACCCCCTGCACGATGCCTTGCTTCTTGAAGATGACTCTTGATCTGATCGATAATGCTTCTCTCCTTTTTTTTGCCGACGTTTTTCAGCAACGTCTCCCTCTGAGATTCATGGAATCGGACCAGGCAGGGTTTAAAGGAAATATAATCAAAAGAAAATTCCCTGGCCCGTTCCACCGATCCTGCCATTTCATCTATATTGGGACGGAGTCTCTTCCCGTTGATCTCCACGCCTTCCCAGACGATCACAAACGAATATCCCAAAGAAACCACGGGATTCTTTTCCTTCACGTTTCTCGCTTTTTCTAATGTCCCCTCCAGGGTCACTTGGGTTTTGGGCTGGTGTAAATCTCGGAACACTTCTTCCCCGGCGGCATCGATCGAAATCCTGATCCAATCTTTTTCTCCGAGTGTTTCGGCGACTTCCTCAATTTTTTCAAGTCTCGAACCGTTGGTCACAATCCCAATCTGTAACCTTTTGCTTTTGATATAACGGACGATTTCTGCAAAATCGCGATGAAGCGTCGGTTCCCCCCCTCCGATCAAGATTACGGAAAGAAGACCGTGGGAATGAAGGGTATCAACCGTCTTCTTTGCTTCCACGGTCGTCAAGCTTTTCCCGGCATTGATCAACTTCGAATCGACACAAAAAGGACACGAGAAATTGCAGGCAGAGGTCAGGTCCAAATTGATGGAAATCGGGCTGAACATCGGTAGCCCTCGACCCGGTCCGTCGACGCCGCACCCTCGCTGCCATTGAATATAATCTTTCAGCCTCGGAAGGGTCGCCTCCTGCCTTAGTTTGGAGCTGAAGTCATGTTCTTTCTCTCTTAACGTCACCATGCGTTTCTCTTATCAAATTCGCCAAAGCCGTCATCAATCTCCTTTAACAGCAAGGTGTTGCGAAGAATATGTTCGTATCCGATGAGGGGTTCGGTTTTCTTTTGAACGGCCCCCATGAAATTCTTAACGGAGCATTCAAGGGGGTCCGTGATCTTCAATTTTTTGTTTCCATAATTAAAATAGATGCCATAGTGATCTAAGTCCAGACTTCGAGTAACAATCTTTTCATTGAATCCAAAAGAAAAGTCACGGGGCGTGGCCATTTGGTGCACTAGTTTTATTAACACATCACACGCCCGGGTTTCAAACCAATAGGTAAATCGGATGGTCATCGCTCCATCTCCCTCCATTTCAAATTTCAATTTTTCTATCTTTCCGGCACCCAACCGGCAATAGAGCAGACTCAAGGGATGGGGGACGGATTCGGGAATCATGACTCTTCCGGGGGAAAAGGGCGACATTCGTATAAAAAAATGATTCTTTTTCTCAATCTTGACCTTGCCGCAGATTTCCTCATAAGGGCCGATGGAGAAAGGCCATTGAGAATTCATGGCGAGGGTTAACCTCTTTTCTCGGGCCTTCTTAAATATGTCTTCAATCCTTTCTCGAACATCCTTGGTACCATCCCAGATAAAGGGCTTTTCGCAGAAGATATGGAGTCCCTGGTCCACACATCTGAGGAGATAATCATAATGGGTTGAAGAAGGAGAGGCGATGGCCACGAGATCGGGTCTTTCAGCGCTGACCATCGCATCAAAATCTGTATAGGAATGGGCCTCGATCCCGTATTTCCGAAGAGCAGAAGAGGCCTGGAGGCTTGACTTTTCACTGGTCCCCAGCACAGAGATGACGTCTGCTCCGTGCTGATGAAAATACTTCCCGATATATTCGCCAATGCCATTTCTCGTCCTGCCCGCCCCGATGATGGACACCTTCATACAGATCAAGAACCCCCGTCATGACGCTCATCGAACAAAATAATTATATCCTAACATACTTAATTTTATTAACACATCACATGCCCGGGTTTCAAACCGATAGGCAAATCGAATGTTCATCTCCCCTTCTCCCTCCGATTCGATATCCAATGCTTCTATCTTACCGGCACCCAATCGGAAATACAGGAGACTCAAGCAATGGGGGAC
>Ga0187788_10000418_pt1 | contig 11722 bp, 10 predicted proteins | sample 1015_BV01_MP10_2_FD_133008 | JGI IMG/M metagenome (GOLD analysis project Ga0187788, IMG submission 133008) | Tropical peat soil microbial communities from peatlands in Department of Meta, Colombia - 1015_BV01_MP10_20_MG | ecosystem: Environmental > Terrestrial > Soil > Wetlands > Peat | place...
AAATCAATACCGCGAACACATGGCGAAGACCGCTCCGCATGTGCTCGATTACAAAGCCGAGCTGGTCGTGGACGGACGCACGCTTGATCGGCCGGTCAATTATGTCCTCGTGCGGGTCATCCCGCCCACAGGCGTCGAAATCGATCCGAAATTGCGGCCGTTCGTTGTCGTAGACCCGCGTGCCGGGCACGGTCCAGGTATCGGTGGCTTTAAGGCCGACAGTGAAATCGGCGTTGCACTCAAGGCCGGACACCCGTGCTATTTCGTCGGCTTCCTGCCGGATCCGGTTCCGGGGCAGACCATTGGGGATATTGCCCGTGCCGAAGCGATCTTCATTGAGAAAGTTACGGCTGCGCACCCCGAGGCCAGCGGCAAACCTTGTGTGATCGGAAATTGCCAGGCGGGATGGGCGGTCATGATGTTGGCTGCTATTCGCCCCGAATTGTTCGGCCCGATCATTGTCGCTGGATCGCCTCTCTCGTATTGGGCAGGCGTGCGCGGCAAGAATCCGATGCGCTATTCGGGCGGCCTGCTCGGTGGCAGCTGGTTGACTGCATTTGCGAGCGACCTTGGCCAGGGCAAATTCGATGGCGCCTGGCTGGTGCAAAATTTCGAAAATCAAAACCCCGCGAACACGCTTTGGAGCAAACAGTACAATCTCTATTCAAAAATCGACACGGAAGCTCCGCGCTACCTGGGATTCGAGCGGTGGTGGGGTGGCCATGTCAACTTAAATGCGGAGGAAATTCAATTCATCGTCGATGAGTTGTTCGTCGGCAACAATCTCGCCGCGGGGCGAATTCAAACATCAGACGGCACTACGATCGACCTCCGAAGCATCCGCTCCCCGATCGTGGTGTTCTGCTCCAAGGGTGACAACATTACTCCCCCGCAACAAGCGCTCGGATGGATTCTCGATCTGTATGAGAATGTCGACGAGATGCGGTCCTACGGCCAGACCATCGTCTACACGATCCATGAAACGGTAGGCCATCTCGGCATCTTTGTTTCCGGTGGCGTTGCGAAAAAAGAACATGGTGAGTTCTCGAGCAATATCGATTTGATCGACACCCTGCCGCCTGGTCTCTACGAGGCGGTATTCGAGAACAAGGGCGAGGACACTGTCAATCCAGACCTCGCGAGCGGAAATTGGGTGATGCGGTGCGAAGCGAGAACGCTGGAGGACATCCGCGCGCTTGGAGGCAACGATGCTGCCGACGAGCGCCGTTTCGCGACGGCCGCACGTGTTTCCGAGACAAACCTCGCCCTCTACCGCACCTTTATGCAACCGATGGTGCGGGCACTGGTCAACGCCCCGATGGCGGATTGGATACGGCAAGTCCACCCCATGCGCCTGCAATACGAGATCTTCTCCGATGAAAACCCGGCGATGGCTCCGATTGCGGCACTGGCAGACCAAGTTCGCAAGAACCGCAAAAGCGTCGCCGGCGACAATCCCTTTGTCGCAATGCAAGAGACTTTCTCCAACCAGATTGTTGCTGCGCTCGACGCATGGCGCGAAGCAAGTGAGACATTATCCGAGCGGATGTTCCTTTCAGTCTATGGTTCACCGACGCTTCAGGCGGCCCTTGGCATTGATCCTGTCGCGACTCGTCGTTTACGAAAGGCGGCTAAAAACCCGTTGCACCGTGAGCTTTTGCAGGATCGGATCGACGAACTCAAATCGCGCATTCCGACCGGAGGACTTCGCGCCGCCATTATCCGTGGTCTCATATACGCGGGTACGAGCCGCGCCGGGATTGATGAGCGGGGATTTGAAATTGCGCGTCGCATTCGCGCGGAATACGAGAGTCTTCCAATCTCGGAATTCAAGGCCCTCGTACGCGAACAGTTCAATATCTTGCTGATTGACCAGGAAGCCGCTCTCGCCGCCATTCCATCGATGCTTCCACCCGACTCAGAGACCCGAGAAAAGGCATATGGCCTTATCAATCAGGTCCTGAGCGCGCGGGGCGAATTGTCTGCCGAAGACAAGAAGAGAATGAGCGACGTTGCGAAGCTGTTTGGCCTTGAGGGCGGTATAACGCACCTTCGTAAGGTGCCCAAACAGCCTCAGGCAAAAGCGTCCTGATGCGCTGCTTGCCGACGAGAAAGGAATGATCATGCTCACCGAGAAAAAAGGTGGAATCGAAGCGATCGCGGCGATCGGACCGGGCGCGCACCCACCTGCTTCAAAGTACGAGCGGCTCATCGCACGGGCGAAAGAGGTCCCGGCCGCAGTGACGATTGTCGTGCATCCATGTGACGAGACGTCGCTCCGAGGGCCGATCGAGGCAGCGGAGGCCGGCATTATTAGTCCGATTCTCGTCGGGCCGGCTGCAAAGATATCCGCAGTGGCCCGTGAGCATAAACTGAATATCAGTCGTTTTGAGATCGTCGACGCGCCTCACAGCGAAGCGGCGGCCGCCAAAGCCGTTCAGCTCATCCACGAATCCAAGGGCGAACTGCTGATGAAGGGTAGCCTGCACACCGACGAGCTTATGCGCGAAGTGACGTCGAGCAAGACGGGACTGCGAACGGCCCGCCGCATAAGCCATGTTTTCATTATGGACGTTCCGACCTATCCGGAGACCCTTTTCATCACCGATGCCGCAATTAATATCTTTCCTGACCTCGACGTAAAACGCGACATCGTCCAGAACGCGATCGACCTGTTTACCCAAGTTGGGCTTGGCGTACCGCGCGTTGCGATCCTTTCTGCTGTCGAGACCGTGACGTCCAAAATTCCTTCAACCATCGAGGCCGCCGCCCTGTGTAAAATGGCTGACCGCGGCCAAATCGTCGGCGGTCTGCTTGATGGCCCGCTTGCTTTTGACAATGCGATTGATCCGGAAGCAGCAAGAATAAAAGGCATTCGATCCGAGGTTGCAGGACGTGCGCAAATTCTGGTCGTGCCGGATCTCGAAGCCGGCAATATGCTAGCCAAAAATCTCATATTCCTTGCAAAAGCGGACTCCGCTGGGCTCGTCCTTGGTGCGCGGGTTCCAATTATTCTGACATCGCGTGCCGATTCGGTACGCGCGCGAATGGCTTCCTGCGCAGCTGCGACCCTTTACGCGGACGCCCGCCGCCGTAAGGCCTCTCTGCCCGCAGCGTGACCGATCATGGACTCGATCCTCGTCGTCAACGCCGGCTCGTCGAGCGTAAAATTTCAGGTCTTCGAGACCGACGGGAAATCCAGCCTCAAAAGGCTGATCAAAGGCCAGATGGAAGGCATCGGCACGCGGCCGCGCCTGCGTGCCCAGGCAGCCGACAACGCCGCCCTAATTGATCAAGTCTATGGATTGGATGTTGTTTCGGACGTGCCCTCAGCAATTCGAGAGACAGGAGCGTGGCTGCGGACGTCGCAGAAATTAAATCTCATTGCCGTTGGCCACCGCGTCGTTCACGGCGGGCCCGGGTATAGTCGGCCGGTGTTGGTCGACGACGAAATCGTCAAAAAACTTGAGCGTTACATTCCACTTGCTCCATTGCACCAACCCAACAATCTCGCCCCGATACGCACACTTCTCAAAAATAATCCTGAGCTGCCTCAAGTGGCGTGTTTTGATACGGCATTTCATCGAGATCACTCAGCAGTTGCAGATCATTTTGCTATCCCGGAGCATCTCTACAAGGAAGGCGTACGCCGCTATGGATTCCACGGCCTGTCGTACGAGTTCGTCGCCAGACGAATGCAGGAGTTGTTTCCTGAGGTCGCGAAGGGTCGGGTGATTGTTGCGCATCTGGGAAGCGGCGCCTCGATGTGCGCGTTATCGGACGGCCGCAGCATCGAAAGTACGATGGGATTCACGGCGCTTGATGGGCTGCCGATGGGTACGCGGCCCGGGCAAATCGATCCGGGCGTTGTGCTTTATCTCATTTCAGAGAAGGGAATGAGCGCAGAAGCGGTGCAAAAGCTCTTCTATAACGAGTGTGGGTTGAAAGGCCTGTCGGGCATTAGCAACGACATGCGTGTTCTCGAAACAGGTGATGAGCCGGGCGCCAAACTCGCCATCGATTATTTTGTCTACCGCATTGGCCTTTATGCCGGAATGCTCGCAGCAGCTCTTGGCGGGCTTGATGCCTTGGTATTCACCGCGGGGATCGGAGAGAATTCAGCCGGGATTCGCGCGCGGATTTCAGAAAAGCTCGCATGGCTAGGGGCAGAACTGGACGGGAAGGCAAATGCCAGCCGAAAGCCTCTGATCTCGCGCCCGGAAAGCCGCGTAAAGCTTTACGTGATTCCGACCGACGAGGAACTCATGATTGCCGAGCATACGCTCGCGACGATTGCACATAACACGGTCTCTAATCTAATTGCGTTACGTTGAGCACTGACCGCAAACGACACGCGGCGGTGGCATGTCAACCACGAAGGTTGGTCCCTCAATCGCGCTTAATGGCCCCGGTGCGTTTACGCCGGGATGGCTTTTAGCGGACATGTGCAGTGCAAAACGGCATGTCCGCTAAGGGCCAATAAGCGACATCAGGCTAACGCCCAAACTTTATTCAATTGATCTACCTCAAGGTTATGTCCGCACCGCTGATTATTAAAAAGTGGCGAGGAAAAGGTGAAGGGAAATCACCGTTAAGGGGAGCAAAAAAGAGATGTCGCAGGTGGAGCACACCGCCAAGAAGGACGAGGCCAGCAAGGACGAGGCCAGCAAGGACGAGCCGGTTTTCCTCTCGCGCGCAGCGCGCCTCGCCGCCGGCAAGGCGTTCCGCGATACCGTACCGCGTCAAAGTCACGCCAGCTGGAAACGGCCGGCTACACGTCGCGACCCGATCGACGCTCTGAAAGCATCTAATCGTGATCGACTGCCCGAACTGGTACCCATCCGCTATGGGCGGATGTTGCACAGTCCGTTCACCTTTCTGCGCGGATCCGCGGGATTGATGGCATCCGATCTGGCTACCACGCCTAACATCGGCATTCGGGTGCAGGCTTGCGGCGATTGCCATTTGCTTAACTTCGGCCTGTTTGCGACCCCTGAGCGAAATCTGATATTCGACATCAATGACTTCGACGAGACGCTGCCCGCGCCGTGGGAGTGGGACGTCAAGCGCCTCGCGGTCAGTTTTGTTGCGGCCGCACGCGATATCAAGCTCACCGACAATGACGCCCGGGCTGCCGCTATGGAGTGCGTTCGCGCTTACCGAGAGGGCTTGCTTGAATTTTCAAACATGAGTCCGCTGGAAGTCTGGTATGACCGCCTCGATGCCCAAACGATCATCGACATGGCGCCCAATGCCAAGATCCGAAAGGTGCGCGAACAGATCATCGCAAAGGCGAAGCAGCGGGTCGGCGATTACCTTTATCCCAAGATCAGCGACGAGGTCGGCGGGCGGCGGCGCCTGATCGATCAACCGCCGATTCTTTTTCATGTTTCTGAAAAGGGCTTTGAGAAGACCGTTCATGAGGCACTGGCAGGTTACCGCTCAACCCTGTCCGACGAGCGCCGCGTGCTCTTCGACCGCTACCGCATGGAAGATATCGCCGTCAAAGCAGTAGGCATTGGCAGTGTTGGCACGCGCTGTTTCGTCGGGCTGTTTTTCTCCGCGGAAAATCATCCGCTGCTACTGCAATTCAAGGAGGCCTGTCCCTCAGTCCTTGAGCCCTATGCTGGAACAAGCAAGTATGAAAATAAGGGCCAGCGCGTCGTCATGGGTCAACGTCTAATGCAGTCTTCCAGCGACATCTTTTTGGGCTGGACGCATGGCCGCTCGGGTCGAGATTTCTTTGTGCGCCAACTGCGGGACATGAAAATGTCCGCCCCCATCACCGAAGGTGCGACGGCTGCGCAAGCGATGCTATACGCGGAGTTATGCGGTCGGACCCTGGCCCGCGCCCATGCCAAATCCGGGGATGCTGCGCTGATCAGTGGCTACTTGGGCAAATCGAATACCTTCGACCATGCTACCGGCGAGTTTGCCATGGCGTACGCGGACCAGAACGAGAAAGACTACGCGGCGCTTGTGAAGGCGGTGAAAGCTGGGCGAATCAAAGCGCTGGTGGAAGAAGAGGAATCCACCTGATCACCATCGCCGTGCATGCCTGCTGTGGGTCTAGGTTGTGTGAAAAAACGCGAAAAATTGAAAAATGGTGAGAATGATTTATCGGTTTGAAGGTGAAGGGCGACTGCAACATTCGCCCGAACCGGATCGGCACAAATTGCGGCAGCCGGCGCTTGTTCGATTCCGTGAGCAGATCGACAGGGTCACGTCGACCCTTCGGCGCCTTCCAAGTCCCATGCGCCTCGCGCGGAACGGCATTACGCAGCGCCTTCCCTTGAGCGCGGCGCTCTTCGGCGGGAAGTGCATGCTTGGATAAATTGAAATGCTTATTTGCGCCCTTGCGCAGCGACACCACAGTCATTGCTTCCCCCAAACAGCCCAGCAACGTAACGCAGAGCGCAAAAATTCGCTTTCATTCTTGATATGGATCAAACGAACGCTAGCTTCCCGCTGCTTTCTGTTGTGGCACGAGCAGGCTTTTTTCAATCCAAGTCCACTTCCCCATCGTAAGTGGACTGTGGCTAAGGCAAAGACCAGACACTCGCGACACCGGGCACAGAATCGTAAAATCCGGAGAGTGAGACAAGCATGTCACAGATCGCAACCGTCACTAGTGCCAAGTTGAGGACGCCCAAAGCCGCAGCGATTGCTGGCATTGCTTTTTCCGTCCTTTCCATCACCTTCTTTTGGCTTGTTCGGCTGTCAATCCCTACTGATCCAATGGAGTCCGGAGAATGGATCGCCACGAGCGGCAATAGGGTCGCTGTTGCCCTGAATCTCGTTCCTTTTTGCGGGGTCGCGTTTCTTTGGTTCATTGGCGTAATCCGCGACCGGCTCGGCCAATTAGAAGATCGCTTTTTTGCAACGGTATTCTTCGGCTCCGCGCTGCTATTCTTGTCGATGTTTTGCGCCGCAGGCGCTGCAATAGGGGCGATCGTCCTCATAGGCTCTGTTCAGGCCAATGAATTGATGAATTCGGCTACGTTCCACTTCGCCCGCGCGTTCGCCTACATTGTCATGAATGTCTATGCGATCAAAATGGCCGCAGTATTTATGATCTCTACTTCCACGGTTGCATTTTACACGACGTTTGTGCCGCGCTGGATCGCTTACATGGGCTACGCTTTGGCCTTGGTGCTACTCTTTGGCAGCTTCTACATCGGCTGGGGCTTATTGGTGCTGCCGGTCTGGGTGCTGCTGATTAGCATCTATATTTTGATCGACAATCTCCAGCGCACATCGGAGAGTGCTGCGTAGCTGCTTTTTCTAGGATGGAACGAATTGCCGAATGTCCGCTTTGGGTCATAAGCAGACATGTGCGCTGCAATAAGCAATGTCCGCTTTACCCCCCAATAGCGACCGCGAAAGCGGACCTTCCGCGATGCAAAAGCATGTCCCTTAGAAGTTTCGTCGCGACCAACGAAGCAACCTGAGAACCATGCGGACCGAATGAAAGAGACCGCCCATGGGGACTGGGCGGCCTCTTAGTGGACAAGGGCTGTAGGGGAGGGGGCACTTGTCCGATGCTGACACTAAATTTGCTAAGCCGCCGCGCTCTCCGCAAGCTGAGCAATAGCCTGCCGCTCTTCCTGAAGGCGACGCTCAATAAAAGCCCGCTCATGATCGGTCAAATAGGTTTGCAGTAGCTTTTCGTATCTTTCTATGTTCGCTCGATGAGCAAACATAAACGAGGCTTCGACCTGCGACACTCTTTTGCTTTGCGACATGTTCTAACAAGACCATCAATCAGCTAATCAATGTCATATACGATTAGGTGCAAACAATAGCCCAAAGCGACTATGCCTACGATGCGGATGAGCTCAAAGCAGGCGCGACAAACGACCATAAAAAGGGCCGCTGCGGCCATTGAACGATTGAGTTTGCTACCCGCAAGCGTCGTGATTCTTGACGCTGCTGGGACAATTGTTGCCGTCAATGATGCATGGAAGGACTTCGCGCGTCAGAACGGACTGCGCGTTCCTCATTTTGCAGTTGGCTCGCGCTACTTGCGATATTGCCGATCTGACGAACCGCGTTCACGTCGCTTTGCAAAAGAGCTAGAAGCACTGCTGGCGGGTAAGCTCGATCTTCTGACATTTATATATCCGTGCCACTCACCGACGGAAAAACGCTGGTTTTCCCTTATAGGGTTTCCACTCTCGCCAGATAAACCAGCTGGTGTAGCTCTCTTACACTTAAACCTAACGGACATGCTGCCGTTTTCAAATGATTCGTGGCAGACACGCGCCGACAGACGGCAGAAAACGAAAATTCCCTCAGCCATTACATTGGACGCAATGAGCGGGAAGATTGAACGATCGGTATCGGAAGCGCTCTCTTCACAACTGAATGCAATGTTCACAGGTCGTCGTCAGGCCTCCCTCCAAAACAAGGATGAAACATCTAACCAAACTGAACTTACTCTTATCCGAGCGCGACTGAGCAAGCGACAGATGCAAGTGCTGCGTTTGCTTGGCGAAGGTAAAACAAACAAGGAGATGGCAAAGGCGCTCTTTCTCTCGCCCAACACTGTGAAGCTGCACGTGTCCGCGATATTGAGACGCCTAAAACTCAGAAGCCGGACCCATGCGGCTCTGATTGCATCGGGTCTGAATAACAATGGTTCAGTCGATTTGGTTCGAGGTGACCTTAGTTCGTGGAAGGTGGCGCGCAACCCAACCCGGCGCCGCTAGCCGAGGCGCATAGCCCGCGTTACGAACTAAGCGACCGATCAGCTACCCGGATGGCACGTCCGCTTTGGGTCAAAAGCAGGCATATGCAGTGCAAAACGGCATATCCGCTTTACTCCCAGGAGCGGACATTCTGCGGTGCGATTGGCACGTTCGCTAAGGGCCAAATCGGACATCGCATAAAGCTGTTCTGCGAGAAAGGGCTACGTAATTTTCCTTAGTGGGCTGTTTGATACGCGTCAAACCCAGCGTGATCCAGCGTGAAATTATCGCTTCAAGATTTCCTGGCTGGGAGGCCTCCAATGAACTCCTCAATTGTTACCGCTGATCTTGGCACGCATCTAAAGATCGTTATGGTGGTCATGTTTTGGGCAACGGCCCTCACAATCACGGCGATTATGATCCACTAGGTCGTGATGTGCGGGGTTTCGAGCCTCTCTTGCGCTAAATCAATAACTCCCGATGCCGGTCACTTAATCTTTGCGGCCTGTCGCAGGGAGTTGATTGACATGGGCGAAAAAGACAAAGCGGCGAAAAGTGAAACTCAAATTCTGCGCGATGCCTTCGAAGGCATGAAAGGTCGTCAGCCGAAATCGGATCAGGAGCTAAAAGAGTGGCTCGCCACTGACGAAGGCAAGGAAGCAACGATGTTTGAGTCCACGTCTTTTTCGCGCTTCGGCGAAACTGGGCACGCTTAACGACCGCTTCTCGCAGATCGAACGATGCAGTGCACAAGCTCATGTCCGCTTTACCCCCAAGAGCGGACATGTGCGGTGCAACTAGGAATTATGGGCCAGAAGCGAACCGGTCTCTATAACCGTCCGGCTACGGTGATGGCGATTGCAACGATGATAAAGAGCGCGGCGGAAACGAGCAGGATCCCAAGGCCGTTCAGCACCCATCTGACCAATGGAAGACTATATTCCTCGGGTTCAGGCGAGAACTGGCGTGGGTAGAAGGTCCGCAACATCGACGAGATTTATGCGGCCAATGCGAAAGACGGTCTTTGAGCCAAATCAAAACAAAGGCGACCCGTTTCTCCGCACCATGTCGACGATCTAACAACCGCGGGAAAGTTCGCATGGCGAGGCTGCCGCCAACTGACGACGGTAAGTGGCAACCAATTTCCACGGCGGCGGCGAGATGAATGTCCGCTTTGGGCCAAAAGCGGACATCGCCTCATTCGCTCACCTCGTCGGCGCAGGCGAGCAATGTCGGCGGCACGGTGCTTGCTGGCGGTGCCGGACTGGCGTACTATTTATTTGTTGAATTGCTCCCGACATTCGCCACCCCGCACCATGCCCGGTGCGGGGTTTTTCTTTGGCGGCGTAAGGTCTACGCCGTTCAGAAGTTAAAACTAAAAGGCGCTAGCCGTTCTTGCTCTGCCTCTCATTCCCATTGTGCGCAAGTGCTTCCGTTCCATCGGAGGCATCTGCGGGCTTGGCGTTTTTCGTGTCTGGATATGCAGACACCGTTACGTCGTGTCTCGCCCACCGCGTCAACTTTTCGAATGTAGAGGATTCCTATTATGGCTGAAACAACTAAACTCTCCGTCGGCCAAGCGCTCGATAAGCTACGCGGCACTGATGTGCCAAAAGCGAAGATGGCGCGGCTCGACGAAAAAATTGAAACGCTTGACGAAGAGACACAGCGCTTGAGAGCGGTAAGACGCCGCATTAAGTGGGACCAAGGAGCCGGCTCGGCTAAACGCGATTGAGATATCTGCGAACAGGGTGATGCCAGGAATGTCCGCTTTGGGTCAGTAGCAGAAATATGCAGTGCAAAACCGCATGTCCGCTTTACCCCCAAAAGCGGACATTTATTGGCATCACTCGGATGTCCGCTTTTTGCCATAAGCGGACATTGCTTGGTAGTACAGTAGTAAAAACCTGCTCTTTCAAATCAAGGAAATTGCTATCAGCATTGCGGCGGCAATAACTCCCCCAACAGCAATCGCTATCTCACCTCGGCTCACCGTCGACATTGCAAGTACTCCTCATTTTGAGAGAATGGTGCGGCTGGCCCGCTTACCAGTATTGAAAGACCCCGAGCTGATGATGCTCGGGGTCTTGGTGGTTCTGATTGAGGCAGGAGGTTTATTGCAACTCGCACTACCAGAATCTGTAGTTCACGCCGACCAAGACAGTGGTCTCGGTCGCTTTGGCGGCGTAAGCACAGCCGGCCGCACAGACAACGGTACCGAATGCGGTCCCATTCCGCGTGCCGAAGTCCATGTAATTGCCTTCCAGAAATGCCGACCAGTGCGGCGCAAACATCCATTCAACGCCACCACCGATCGTCCAGCCCGAGCTGGTCTTGGAAGTCTGGCCAATTTGAACGCCACCAGCGGTGATGTTTGTACTTGTATGAGCCCAAGCCCCGCCGCCCTGGAAGTAGAGCAACCAGGTGGGTGCCACCGCATAGCCGAGGCGGCCCGTCAGGGTGTCGAACCATTGATTATTGAAGTTAACTACGTCTCCTGCGAGTGGACCGGATCCCGGGATTGTTCCACTCCTTTTGTTGCTTGTCCCATCGAACATATTGCGGAACCCGATCACCCACCCAGTGCCGGCGAATTGATAATCGCAGCCAATCTGACCGCCACCGGCAAAGCCAGAACCGTTTGTAGAGACTTCTCCACCACTCCCACCATTGCCGGTGACACTGGCGTTGCCAAATGCGCCGCCGATGTTGGCGCCGATGTAGCATCCGGTCCAAGTAATGAGAGGCGGCGCCGGCGGTATGTAGGCTGGAGCCTTCCGCGGCAGGTCGGCCGCCGAAGCTTGACTTACAGCCAGACCAATGGCTGCAGCAAGTAACGTCAATGAAGATTTTCGCATTCACAATTCTCCTTATTAATTCTTGTGCCGGACGGCGTACGGTCCATGATCTCTAACATTCTTAATGTGACCAGACTGTGCGGAGCCCGTTGATAAAAATCAAAGCTTCGGCATTTCCATTTTTGTGTGTCAAAAATATCGCAAAATCTTACATATATACCGTTGTGGAAAAGC
>Ga0187788_10000419_pt1 | contig 11713 bp, 9 predicted proteins | sample 1015_BV01_MP10_2_FD_133008 | JGI IMG/M metagenome (GOLD analysis project Ga0187788, IMG submission 133008) | Tropical peat soil microbial communities from peatlands in Department of Meta, Colombia - 1015_BV01_MP10_20_MG | ecosystem: Environmental > Terrestrial > Soil > Wetlands > Peat | place...
CCTGGTCCAGCAGCGCCCGCTTGGTCAGGACACGTACCATTTCGCGGCGGTATTCGGGGGTGAGCGCAGAAGTAGTGAGTGGCTTCGCGGTTTTTGCGGCGAGTTCTCCCGCCGCGGAGGCCAAGTCCTCGGTAAGGGGTTTCCCAGTGAGCAGTTCTTCAGCTCCCCGGACGAGCAGTGGGGCGGGATTAACCGCAGTAATCGCCAACCGCACGTTCGCCACCCTTCCATTGGAGTACTTAAGCGCCACGGCCAAGCCAGCCAGCGGATAGTCGATTGAGCCGCGGATCCGCAATTTGCGGTAAGTGCCGTGATATCCGGCGGATGCAGTGGGCAGAGAAATGCGCGTCAGTAGTTCATCCTTTCCGAGTTTCATCGGAGCGTCGCCCAGGTTGGTGTAAAAGTTCCGGATGGCGATGCGCCGTGCGCCACCGGGACCCACAATTTCCAACTCCGCGCCCAAGCAGAGCAACGCGGGGGGAGTATCGGCTGAAAACGACGCCCAACATTTGCTGCCGCCTGGTGCCACATGGCAGAGATCGCCGTCCTTCTTGATGCAGAAGTTACACGTTTTGCGCCAGGTCAGGGACTGGTTGTACCAGACACAGCGAGTATTGAGACAAATATTCCCGCCCAGCGTACCCATGTTCCGCAATAACGGCGAAGCCACCGCGGCCGCCGCCACTGCCAACACCGGATAGTCCCGCCGAATGACGTCACTATGTTCGATGGCGTTCAGCGACGTTCCTGCGCCGATTATCAAGCAATCATGCTCTGGACGAATGCCGCGCAGTTCGGAGATCTTGCCGATATCCAGCACATACTTGGGGGCGAAAAGCCGCTGGCGCAGCGAAGGGATTAAATCAGTCCCCCCGGCGATCACCTGCACCTCGCCTGCGTACTTTCCAAGAAGGTCGACCGCTTCTGCCACCGTGCGCGGTCGCAGCACCTGGAAATCAGGGAGACTCACTTTTCACCTGCCGGCTCAGGTCCCGCGGCTCTCTGCTTCGACATGGCCGGATCCAACACATGCCGAGATGGTCCCTTACCGCGGAACACCAGCACTCCACCATGTTCGCGAAACGTTTCTGGATGTGTGGGGTCTGCGTTGTTGGTAAGTTGCAATGCCGTCCCCCCGACGCGCTGGGAGCGGAGCGCTGCTAGCACGCGCTCCGGAGTGAACGGCGATTCGCGCAGCCGGATGCCGGTGGCGTCGAAGATCGCATTCGCCACGGCTGGAATCGCGGCTGCAAGGGAACCTTCACTCGCCTCCTTGGCACCAAACGGCCCTTCTGGATCCACGCTCTCCACAATGATCGCTTCGATCTCGGGCGACTCTTTGGCCGACGCGGAGCGATATTCGAGCAGCCCGGGATTCATCAGCAAGCCGTCCTTCCAAACCATCTCCTCCTGCAGGGCTTGCCCGAGTCCCATCCACACTGAACCGATCACTTGGCCTTTCACGGAGACCGGATTCAGCGCGCGACCGCAGTCGTGGGCCGCCCAGACCTTGTGCACGGTGACCGCGCCAGTCTCTTCATCCACGCTTACTTCCGCGACCTGGGCCGAATAGGAATAGGCGGGGGAGGGGCCTACGCCCCCGCCCTTGAACTTTCCGCCGCGCGCTTCCGGCGGCGGGGCGTAGGAGCCCGTCGCAGTGAGCACGCCATGAAAATCGATGGCCGCCACGACCGCTTCCTCAAACGACATGTGGTCCCTCGGCTCTTCCTCCTTGCGCTTCTGCTGCACCGAGCCCCGGAGAATCTGCCCCTCGACGTGGCCGCTGGCCTTCGGCACATCTTGCTCGGCAATCCCGGGAACTGCGCTGGCGAGTGGACTTGCGCTCCTCTTCCATACGCGATCCTCTGCCATCACGACGTCCTCCGGGGCGCAGTTCATGCGTTGGGCGGCTGCTCGGGCAATTCGTTCCTTCACCGACTCGGCCGCGTGCAGTGTGGCATTGCCGTTCATGAAGGTCACGCGGCTGGAGTACGAACCGATGTCAATGGGCGTCAAGTCCGTATCCGCGGCTACTACCTTGATACGGCTGAGCGCGCACCCGAGCACCTCAGCCGCGACCTGCGCCACCACCGTATCCGAGCCCTGGCCGATGTCCGATGCCCCCGTATACACAACCACCCCGCCATCGCGGTCAATCTTGATGTTCACGGAGGAGTGCGGCATGTCCGAACGGATGATGGAGTTCGCTGCGCCGCTGACATAGTGGCTGCAGGCGATGCCGAGGCCCCGCCCGCGCGGCAGTTTTCCTTTGCGCTCCCGCCACTTCGAAGCTTCCACCACTTTATCAATGCACTCCGGCAGCCCGTAGCTCTGCACCCGCAGCTCGTTCACCGTGATGCACGGCGGCTTCAGCAGGTTTTCGCGACGGATTTCTACCGGATCGACGCCGATGGCGGCGGCAATCTCATCGAGCTGGGACTCAAAGGCAAAGCGAACGTTTACCGTGCCGTGTCCGCGCATGGCGCCGCAAGCCGGTTTATTAGTCAAGACTCGATAGCCGTCATACTGGATATTAGGGATGTCGTACAGCGCTCCGAGCAGAGCACCCGAGTACAGGATGGTCACGACCCCATAAGAGCAGTAGGCTCCTCCATCCTGTATCACTTTCGCTGCGACCGCCGTGATCCGGCCGTTTTTCTTCACCCCGGTCTTCAACTCCACAATCGTGCGCGGCCGCCCGCGATGCGCTAGGAAAACCTCTTCCCGCGTGTAGGTGATCTTCACCGGAGCCCGCGCCTTGCGCGCGGCTACTGGAGCGATGATTTCCAGCGGAATGACCTCACTCTTTCCTCCAAACCCGCCGCCTACAAGTGGTTTGATGACGCGGATCTGAGACATCGGCATCTCGAGCACCATACTCAACTTATGCTGGAGATAATATGGCACCTGCGTGGAAGACCACACCGTCAGACGGCCCATCTGCCCGGTGTAAGGATCGAGGTCAAACATGGCCAACGTGGAATGCGGCTCCATCGCAGCGTGGGTAACCTCATTGGCGAGGTAGCGGCCTTCTTGGATGTAGTCAGCTTCGGCGAAGCCCTTTTCCGGATCGCCAAATACGTGGTGATAGTCTCTTTCGATGTTGTGCAGCTTTTCAGAATGAATCAGATCCTTCTCCGCCTTCATCGACTCTCTGGGGTCGAAGTACGCGGGCAGGACTTCGTATTCGACCTCGATCAACTCGAGAGCCTTTTCCGCTAGGTCTTCGCTCACGGCTACCACGCAGGCTACGTTGTCGCCCACGTAGCGCACCTTGCCCACTGCCAGCGCCGTTTCGTCATGTCCCACAGGAAGAATGCCGTACTTGTTCGGGGCATCCTCTCCCGTCACGACTGTGACTACGCCCTCCAGTGCCAGCGCCCGGCTGGGATCTATGCGGGTGATGTGCGCATGAGGGTACGGCGAGTGCAGAATCTTTCCGATCAGCATCCCCGGAACCCGGAGGTCGTCCGCATACTTTCCGGCTCCTGTGGTCTTAGCGACGGAGTCCACCAGGGCGATTGGCTTGCCGATAACGGAGAATTCGTTCATGTGTCCCGACGCTCCTGTTCGGCCGCAATCGCGGCCCGGATCGCCTGATACATCTGTACGTAACCCGTACAGCGGCACAGGTTGCTGCTGAGCGCGTTGCTGATCTCCTCGTCGCTGGGATTGGGAGTCTGCTGCAGTAACCAGTGCACTGACATCATGAACCCCGGTGTGCAATAACCGCACTGCGCACCACCCGAGTTGCCGTATTCCTTCTGAATGGCGGCCAAGTTACCATGCTCGGCCAAACCTTCGATCGTGGTGATCTCGTGCTCTTCGCAGCTTACCGTCAGTAGCGTGCATGCAAGCATCGGTAGGCCGTCCACGGCTACCGTGCATGCCCCGCAGGATGAATCATCGCAGCCGCGCTTCGACCCCGTCAGGTTTAATTCTTGCCGCAGTACGTCGAGGAGGGTGGAGTTCGGTTCAACGGCCAGCTCGTGCACGCGGCCATTGACTCGCAAGGCGATCAATTCCTTCTTCATTTTTCACTGGCTCGCTTCCTGCCGTCATATACAGCAACCAACGAAAACCAATGCATTCTACGGCACTCGTGTCCCAGGGTTGGCCAGCCGGTTCGGCGGTAGATCACATTACCGTGTGATTGCGGTCACAGACCTAGTGTACAGGATGCATAATCTATTCCTATTGTGGGTTCATTCGAACGAACGTTCGATAGATGCGGGGATCTCCGCTTCCCCGCAGTGCGCGAGTGGAAACAAAGCCGTCCTGGCGCCAAAGTGATCGCGTACTTCCCAGTGTACGCGCCGGTGGAATTGATTCACGCTGCCGGCATGTTGCCCGTCTCACTCTACGGTGCCGGCGACCGGCTCGACATCCAGCATGCCGATGCCCGCTTCGGATCGTTCATTTGCTCGATTGTGAAGACTACCCTGGAAATGGGCCTGACCGGGCACTTGGAACCCTTTGACGGCTTCCTGTTTTCTACCATCTGCGACTCAGCTCGAAATTTGTGCTTCGTCATGAGGCGGAATCTTCCCGCAATGTATGTCGACTTCCTTCGACTCCCGCACAACCCCAGTTCGCCGGCAGCAGCGCTGTTTCTGGCGGAAGAGTATCGCCGAATCCTTTTCGAGCTGGAGCGTCTGGGCGCCTGCAAGGTTCACGACGACGCAGTGCGCCACTCCATCACGGTTTACAACCACCATCGGGCCCTAATTCGGAAGCTTTACGAGGTACGCACGCGATATCCGGAAAAGGTCTCCACCGGGGAACTCTATCAACTAATAAGGGCTGGAAGCTCCCTGCCGGTTGAAGAACATACCGCGCAGCTGGAGACGGCTCTCGCTCAGTTCTGCTCGCGCAGCGTCAAGAAGCGGGATTCGATTCGGATCGTGGTCGAAGGTTCGTTCTGCGAACAACCACCGCTCACCCTGATCCAACTTATTGAGGACGCGGGCTGCTACATCGTGGACGATGACTTCGTGATCGGCCAGAGCTGGTTTGAAGGCGACGTACCCACGGAAGGAGATCCATTGCTGTCACTCGCGACCAGCTACTTGGACCGCTCCGTCTACTCCTCCGTGCGGCATGACTTCCGCAAGCCACGCTGGGACGGCCTGGTCCAGAAGGTGCGGCGGAGCAAGGCGGATGCGGTCTTGTTCCTGATAGCCAAGTTCTGCGAGCCGGCTTATTTCGATTACGTTCCTTACAAGCAGGAACTGGAGCGCGCCGGAATCCCTCACCTGCAACTGGAGTTCGAGGAAAAGTCATTCACCTTCGACCGTCTGCGCACGGAGATCGAGACGTTTGTGGAATCCCTGATCTTTGACTGAGGAATCGGATAGGGAAAGGACAATGACCGAGAAGAAGGAGTACCGCGGCTCGATTCACCAGTGGCAAAAAGACTTGATGCTCGCCTGGTATGAACAACTGGATCAGGCGGCCGACACCGGCAGTCCGGCTACGGTTTCCATGATGATTTCCGGAAACTGCGTGGAATTGCTGGAGGGCTTCGGAGCCGTACCGCTCTATCCAGAAGTTAACGCGCTACAGTTGGCCATCCGTCACCAATCGCTCGACCCCATCCTGGCCGCGGAAGATCTAGGCTATGCGACAGACAACTGCGCGTACGTAAAAGCCGATGTCGGTTGCATTGTAAAGGGTATAACACCGACCGGCGGGAAATTGCCTACGCCAACGCTCATCCTTTGCAACTTTGTCGGTTGCAACACCTACCTCAAATGGTTTGAACACCTCGCCAAGCTTCAGCAGGCTCCCCTGTATGTGATCGATGTTCCCTTCATGCGCGCCAATGAGCCTTCGCGATCGGACCTTGAATACGTGATCAAACAATTGCAGGAGACGGTGAAGAAGCTTGAGCAACTCACTGGGAGCAAGTTCGATTACGATCGCTTTCGTCAGGCCGTGGCTTGCTCCAGCCGTACGGAAGAGCTATGGTCGCGGATCAAGCATCTGGCTCGCCGTTCGCCTTCGCCCTTTGACGCCTACTTCGATGCCATCACTCTGATGGGACCGCTCTACGTCTATCGCGCAAGACCGGAAGGTGTTGAGTTCTTTGAGGCTGCCCTGGCCGAACTGCAGGCCAAAGCGGATGCACACAAAGGAGTGTACGAACAGGAGCACTTCCGCCTGGTGATGGAGGGCCCGCCTCCTTATCCATATTTCCGCACGTTCCGCGACATGTTTGCCAAGTGGCAAGCATGCGCGGTTGCCTCGACCTACTCGACAGTAGGCGGACTCTGGGAGTTCGGCTTCCGCCACGATCCCGACAATCCATTCGAATCCGTCGCCATGCACATGATCGCGCAGAACGTGACCAACAGGAACTTTTTGCAGCGCTACGAACAGATTCGCAGGTACATCGAAGAGTGGAACGCCGACGGACTGATCATCCACTTTGTGAAAAGCTGCCGGCTGTTTTCCGCCGGTCAGGGCGACATGCGCGACTATTTCACCAAGCAGCTCGGCGTTCCGACCTTATATATCGAATCCGACCTGGAAGATCCCAGATATTTTGCCGAAGCCCAGACCAAGAACCGCATTGACGCTTTCTTCGAAGCGCTGGAGCACTCGAAGACGGCCACCCCGGTCCGGGAGGAGACATGAGAATCGCAGCCGGAGTCGATGTCGGCTCCACGCAGACCAAAGCAGTTGTCGTGTCTGATAACGGAGGCGTGAAGGTGCTGGCGCGCGCCCTCGTGGATACCGGCGCCAACGTGCAGCGTGCGGCCGAACGCGCCTTCGATATGTGTTGCCACGAAGCAGGCATTCACAGCGGCGATGTGGGATTTGTCGTTGGCACCGGATACGGCCGGTACAAGATTGCCTTCGGCAACACACAGATGACCGAGATCACCTGCCACGCCAAGGGCGCTAGCTTCCTCTGCCCCGGCACGCGCACTGTCATTGATATGGGTGGACAGGATTCGAAGGCAATCAGTGTTGGAGCTAACGGCGAGGTGCTGGATTTTGTGATGAATGACAAATGTGCCGCTGGCACCGGTCGATTCCTGGCAAACTCGGCGGAGGTCATGAGCATCAGCCTCGATGAGGTTGGACCGCTTTCGCTCAAAGCGAAACATCCGGTCAAGATCGCGACCGTATGCACGGTATTCGTCGAGTCCGACATCCTTTCCTACCTCGCACAGGGCAAGACGGCGGAAGACATCCTGGGCGGCGTGCATATCGCCATCGCCAAACGGACTCTGTCACTGGCGCGGCGGCTCAACATTGAACCGGAGATTGCAATGACGGGCGGCGTCGCCCGAAACGTAGGCATGGTGTGGGCGCTCGAGGAAGTCCTGGGACGCAAGATGTTGGTCAGTCCGGACGCGCAATTTATCGGCGCAGTCGGCGCCGCACTTTTCGCGCTGGAGAAGCTCGACCAGAGTTTCGAATCCGGCATTTGGAGGGGCGACCATGCCGTTTCTGGCGGGCATTGATTGCGGAACCAGCTTCACGAAAGCGCTTGTGCTTTCCGAGGATCAGGGCCAACCTTGCATTCTGGGTAAAGGCCGGACACGAAGCGGTGTGAAGGTGGACGAAGCGGCTGGCGCCGCGCTGGAACAGGCCCTTGGAGAGGCTGGCCTCGATCGACGTCAGCTGGAATACGTTGCCGCCACGGGATTCGGTCGCTATGGCGTATGCTTCCGCGACATTCAGGTAACGGAAATCACCACGGCTGCGCGGGGGGCGCACTTTGTTATCCCTGACACTAGAGCCATTCTTGATATTGGGGGACAGTGCACCCGTGCCATCGGTGTCACAGATACTGGCAGGGTCAAGATCTTCAAGAGCAACGATAAGTGCGCTGCCGGTTCCGGCATGTTCATCCAGCGTGCCGCCAAGTATCTGGAGGTGAGCCTGGAAGAAGTGGGTGAACTCTCTCTTAAGGCCACCCACCCTCAGCCGATTTCTAGCGTCTGCGCAGTGCTCGCGGAAAGCGAAATCATCAACCATGTCAGCGCCGGGATTACCGTTCAGGATATCCTGCGCGGCATCCACGAATCCCTGGCCGACCGTGCCGGAGCGCTTCTCAAGCGTGTGGAGATGACAGATCAACTCACGCTGATCGGCGGAGTCGCGCGCCAGGCAGGTATCGCCAAGGCTTTAGCAGATCGCTTGAAGGTCACGGTGAACATTCCTCAGGATTGCGATTTTATCTGTGCCTTAGGGGCAGCATTGCTTGGTCTGAAACGCCTGACCGGCAGGCGATCAGCCGCCGACACGCTTGCGAGCGAGTATGCGAATTGATGGCGCGCATGGCTATCGTTTAGTCGCAGTGGGCCGACCACTGGAGCCATTTGAGCTCCCTCCGCTGCAGCCCGCGCCAGACGAAGTTGTGGTGGAGGTTTCCGGCTGCGGGATTTGCCATACGGACGTCGGTTTCGCCGTTGACGGAGTCCCCACGCGAAGGCCGTTGCCGCTCGTGCTGGGCCACGAGATCAGCGGACGTGTGGTCGCTGCCGGAGACAACGCGCGAGTATGGCTCGGACGACTCGTCATTGTTCCTGCAGTCGTTCCATGCGGCGACTGTCCAGCCTGCCGGTCCAATCGGCCCACGATCTGCCGTAATCAATTCATGCCAGGCAACGACGGCGACGGAGGCTTCGCCACGCACACGCTTGTTCCGGTGCGCGGGTTGTGTCCCGTGCCTGAACCGCTCCCGCCGGGACTGAGTGCAGAATTGCTGTCCGTCGTTGCCGATGCCGTTACTACACCTTGGGAGGCAATCCGCCGTTCGGGCGTGGGACCAGAAGATGTAGCGGTTTTCGTGGGCGTCGGCGGTGTGGGTGGGTTTGGAGTGCAGATCGCTGCCGCTCTCGGGGCTGCAGTGATTGCCATAGATATCGATAGTGGCAAACTGGAACTTGCGGCGCAGCACGGAGCAGGCTGGACGCTTGATTCTTCTGCGATGAGCGACAAAGCCCTCAAGACCGCGGTACGGAACTTCGCCAAGCAGAGCGGTCGTAAGAATATCGGTCTCAAGATCTTTGAAACCAGTGGGACCCCAGACGGGCAACAGACCGCATTCGGGTTGATCGATTTCGGTGGGTACCTGGCAGTAGTCGGATTTACGCCCAGGAAAGTCGAACTGCGTCTGTCGAATCTTATGGCGCTCGATGCCACGGCGCGGGGCAACTGGGGTTGCCCTCCGGGTGAGTATCCGGCAGCTCTCGACCTCGTTTTGCGAGGCAAGGTTGCTATCGAATCTTACGTCGAAGTGCATTCCCTCAATGATGCTCCAGTAGTTCTTGACTCGGTGGCAAGACATTCCATCACGCGCCGCGCCATCCTCAAACATGTTGCCAGCGGCATCTTGGAGAAACCATGAAAAACCACAACCTCGTTGAATCTCCACCACGCGCGAGCATTCTGGTGGAACGCCGCCCGGCCTTGGCGCGGGATGGCTCGGAGGCATCCGGTTTGCACAATGTCTGGATCACCCTGAACAACCTTTCTGAACTCAACAGTTATACGACAGAGATGATTAAGGAGATAATCCTGGCCTTGCGCGAAGCTTCCAACGATCGCGCTGCGGTGGCCATCGTCCTGACCGGAGCGGGGAGCCGTTCCTTTTGCGCGGGAGGAAATACCCGGGAGTATGCCGAGGTCTACGCTGGCGCACCCGGCGAATACCGCCAATACATGCGCCTCTTCAATGACATGGTCACGTCGGTACTGCAATGCGACAAGCCGGTGATCTGCCGGGTTAATGGCATGCGGGTTGGGGGCGGGCAGGAAGTCGGCATGGCCTGTGATTTTTCGATTGCAAGCGACATGGCGGTCTTCAGCCAGGCCGGACCCAGACACGGTTCCGCGCCCGATGGCGGCTCGACCGACTTCCTGCCGCTCTGCGTGGGCATCGAACACGCGATGATGAGCGGCACGCTGTGCGAGCCCTGGAGCGCCCATCGCTTCTACTGGATGGGCGGGCTTACTCAGATTGTTCCCGCGACAAGAGTGGACCGCAAGTTCGTGCCTAATCCGCTGGTGATTAGCGACCGCGTTCTGGACGAATACGGTCGCCTCGTGATTGGCGAATTCAAAACTGGTGACGCTAAGAAACAAGCGCAGGATACGCTAGCCGGGGCTGATACCGACCTTTGCCTTCTCGACGAGGCCGTGGATCAGCTGTGCACCAAGCTCCTTTACACCATGCCTGATTGCCTGATCAAAACCATCGAAAGCCTGCGCAAGCACAAACTCGAACATTGGAATCTTAATCACGAAACCAATCGCGCATGGCTCTCGTTGAACATGATGACCGAGGCCAACGCTGGATTCCGCGCGTTTCACTATGGCGACAAGAAGAACCGCGAAGTTGATTTCGTTCTGCTGCGCCAGCGTCTGGCACAAGGAGCACGCTGGAGCGAGGAACTGATCGAAGAGGTTGCGCCCTGGACAGCGCGGCGGGTCACAGAAGGAGCGCTGAAATGAGGTTAGAGAAGATCCGACTGGAGTTCACTCACCAGGAGCGGGTGGCGCGCATAACGCTGGCGTCTCCGAAGGCCAACATATTGGACCAGGCGATGATCCACGAGCTCGAAGAGGCTGTTTCCCGGTGTGCGAAACGCTCCCTGAATGCGCTCGTCATCACCGCGGAGGGTCCACACTTCAGCTTTGGCGCCAGCGTGCAAGAACATCTGCCCGACCAGATTTCCGGTACTCTGCAGGCGTTGCACGCTCTGCTCAGGCAGCTCCATGAGTTTCCCGCGCCGGTGATTGCGGCCGTCCGCGGCCACTGCATGGGGGGAGGATTTGAACTCGCACTAGCTTGTGACTTGATCATGGCCGACCACACCGCGCAGTTTGCTGTCCCGGAGATTAAGCTGGCCGTGTTCGCACCCGCCGCCTCGGCTTTGTTGCCGCAACGTGTGGGTCAGGCCCTGGCCGCGCGGTTGCTGCTGACCGGGGCGGCAATCACCGCCGATGAGGCCGCACGCAGCGGACTTGTTGCCCGAGTGGCCGAGGATCTTGACGCGGAGATCGAGCGCTGGTTGGAGTCGGACTTTTTGCCCCGCTCGCCATCTTCGCTGCAGTTAGGTTGCCGGGCGGCCCGCATGTCCTTGCGTCACGCATTCGGGGAGGAGCTGAGGCAACTGGAGCGTCTGTACTTGTCAGAGCTGATGACGACAGCCGATGCGGAGGAAGGTATCCGCGCTTTCCTAGAGAAGCGTGCTCCGCGGTGGGGCAAAACAGCAGTTATGACCCAAGGATGAGATGAACCAAGCTTCTGACATAAACGGCAGAATCGCGGTGGTGACGGGAGGCTCGGGAGCAATCGGCCAGGCGATCGCCCGTGCTCTCCAGGCCACGGGGGCTTACGTGTCGCTGCTGGATGTGGCTCCGCCGAAAGGCTTTGCTCTCCCGTGGATCGAATGTGACGTGCGAGACGACTCGTCTGTGGCACATGCTGTCAGCGAAGTTACCAGCAAGCACGGAGGCGTCGACATCGCCGTGCACGCTGCCGGGGTCTCACGCGATGCCGTCGTTTGGAAGCTTTCCCTCGACGATTGGGACTTCGTCCAAAGTGTCAACCTTCGCGGCGCTTTTCTGCTTATTCGACATAGCTTGCCTCTGATGCGGGCGCGTCGGGGCGGACGGATCGTGCTCATCGGCTCCATTAACGGCTCCCGAGGCAAGTTCGGCACATCGGCGTACTCCGCGAGCAAGGCCG
>Ga0187788_10000421_pt1 | contig 11700 bp, 10 predicted proteins | sample 1015_BV01_MP10_2_FD_133008 | JGI IMG/M metagenome (GOLD analysis project Ga0187788, IMG submission 133008) | Tropical peat soil microbial communities from peatlands in Department of Meta, Colombia - 1015_BV01_MP10_20_MG | ecosystem: Environmental > Terrestrial > Soil > Wetlands > Peat | place...
CATGGATGCTTTCCAGACATATTTGCGCGAATTGCGACCGACCGACCTTGACGGCTCGGCTGGACTTTATCGCCTCAAGGAGGAGTTGACGCGACGCGTCAATGCTGCGGTAGCGCCCAATCGTATCACCGCCGTTCTGTTCAAGGAGATCGTCGTCCAGTGACGACGCCATAACAATAAGGTTTGTGTGGCTTTAGAATATGGCCAATAAAGACCAAATCGACCAGGACGCACTAGCCGCAGAATGGGGTCTGGCGCTGGAATCGGATTCCAGCTCGCCACCCGCGAATGCGGAAGCGCCCGCTGCGCCCGGCACTGATGAAGCCGCTGCACAATGGGCCGCGATGGTCGATGACAGTGGTGGCCTGCAGTCAGCCAAGGGCGGTGCGGAACGTATACTCAATCAAGAAGAAATCGACAGTCTGCTCGGCTTCAGCCTCGCTGATGTTTCGCTAAACGACAATTCCGGTATCCGCGCGATCATCGACTCGGCGATGGTTTCGTACGAACGGTTGCCGATGCTGGAAATCGTTTTTGACCGCCTCGTGCGGTTGATGACGACCAGCCTGCGCAATTTCACCTCTGACAACGTCGAGGTGTCGCTCGACCGAATTACGTCGGTGCGCTTCGGTGACTACCTCAATTCAATTCCGCTGCCGGCAATTCTGGCCGTCTTCAAGGCGGAAGAGTGGGACAACTTCGGCCTCGCAACTGTCAATTCCAGCCTCATCTATTCGATTATCGACGTATTGCTCGGTGGACGCCGCGGACAAAGCACGATCCGCGTCGAGGGCCGTCCTTACACCACCATCGAGACCAATCTCGTCAAGCGCATGATCGAAGTCGTGCTGGCGGACGCAGAGCTTGCCTTCAAGCCGCTGTCTCCGGTCAAGTTCAATATCGATCGACTCGAAACGAATCCGCGCTTCGCCGCGATTTCAAGGCCCGCAAACGCCGCGATCCTGGTGCGTTTGCGCATCGATATGGAAGATCGCGGCGGCACGATCGAATTGTTGCTGCCCTACGCGACGATCGAGCCGATCCGCGCCGTGCTGCTCCAGATGTTCATGGGCGAAAAATTCGGGCGCGATCCGATCTGGGAAGGGCATCTCGCGACCGAAATCGGGCAGGCGCAAATCGGCGTAGACGCGGTGCTCTACGAGGCGCGGCTGCCTTTGCGCCGCATGATGGGACTCAATGTCGGTGACACCCTGATGCTCGAACTCAAACCGGACGCGATGGTCACGGTGCGGTGTGGCGACATCACGCTGACCGAAGGACGCATGGGACGGGTCGGGGACCGTGTCGCCGTGCGTGTCGCAAAGCCCTTGCGCAAGCCGCGGACCACCTTTGCCATGTTCGAAAAAGCAGACGAAACAACCAGTCCAATGGAGGTGCCGTGAGCTACCATTACGGATTCCTGGTCGAGATCATGGTCTCGATCCTGCTTCTGCTCACGATCCTGTATTGCGTTCGCCTCAACAAGCAACTCCGGCTGCTGAAGGCAGACGAGCGGTCCCTGCGCGCGACTATTTCGGAATTGATCACAGCCACCGAAATTGCTGACCGAGCAATCGGCGGCCTGAAATCGACCATGCAGGAAGGCGAGCACGCCTTGAGTGAACGACTGGAGCGAGGTGAGCACCTTGCCGCTGAGCTCGACCTTCATATCACTGCGGGCAACCTACTGCTGGCGCGGCTCGTGCGGATCGCGGGTGTAACGCGTCCGGCCGCCGAACCCGCACCGGTGCAGGATGCCAAAGCTGTTGCGGCTGCCGCGCAGGCTTTCGCCGATCGGACACGTTCTCGCCTGGGTGGCCAAGCCGCATGACCCGCATGCTGCGCGACGTGCGGCTTATCCCGATCGTGCTATTTGCCACGATCAGCCTGCTCGCGCTCAAGGTGTCCGGCCTTGTTTTCGATGGTGGCTATACGCTCGCTGAGCGGATGGGCGCACGCTACAATTCGGATAGGCAGGCCACGACGCAAGATGCCGCGCCGGATTCGCGCCCGGCGACAATCGCCGACAGGCAAGCAGGCATGTCGGGATCCAAAAAATCCTGGGCGCAAGATGTTTTCAACTTCAAGGATGGTCGTGACGGTGACATTACCGGTTCGACCGGCGCTGAGGACAAGCCGAGCGAGCCCGCGCTAAAGGTCAGTGACAAGCCGCCGGATACGCCAAAACTTGAAGTCGCGGGAGCCGCCATTCCCCTCGAACCGGGTCGCATGGCGTCACCCGGTGAGCGCGCGGTGCTTGAACGCCTGCAAACCCGCCGGCAGGAACTTGACACGCGCAGCCGCGAAATGGAAATGCGCGAAAGTCTGCTCAAGGCTGCCGAGAAACGTTTGGAAGAAAAGGTTTCTGAACTCAAGGATGCGGAAGGCCGCGTCAACACCGCGATGGGAACGCGTGACAAAGTCGAGATCGAGCGCTTCAAAGGCATCGTCTCAATGTACGAGAACATGAAGCCAAAGGACGCCGCGAGAATCTTTGACCGCCTCGATATGAAGATTCTGGTGGAGGTTTCGACGCAAATTAAACCGGCCAAGATGTCGGAAATACTCGCGCAGATGTCGCCCGACAACGCCGAACGCCTCACGGTCGAGCTCGCCAACAGGGCGAGCGCAAAACCGAAAACGCAAAGCACCGACCAGCTGCCGAAGATCGAGGGCACTCCAAGCGCGAACTGACCGCGTGTGAGTGGTCGCTGGTCCGAACAACAGGAAAGTATTATGTGCGGGATTGCAGTCGCGATCGATTGGCCTGAGGCGGAAATTTCCGTTCAGCGCCTTATCGAAGGAATTCTACATCGCGGCGATGTCACCGACCCCGTTGCGGTGCTTCGCAAAGATACTGCCATGTGTACACGCCGGCTGCGGATCGTCGACGCCGAGCACGGAGTCCAGCCGCAGATTTCGTTCAATGCGCGCCTTGCGGTCGCCTTCAACGGCGAGATCTACAACTATCTTGAATTGCGGAAAGAGCTTGCCGACCTCGGGGTTGAATTCAGGACGGAATCCGACACTGAAGTCCTGGCAAATGCCTTGCAAGTGTGGGGCTACCGGGCGCTCGAGCGCCTCGTCGGCATGTATGCCTTTGTCGCCGTTGATCTCGCCAATGGAGAGTTTCTCGCGGCCCGCGATCCGTTCGGAGTAAAGCCGCTCTACGTGATCCAGTCCGGCAGCAGTTTCCTTTTTTGCTCCGAGATGCGGCCACTATTGCGAACCGTGCCGGTCGGCGACGTCATGCTGCTGCCGCCCGGCTATGGGTTGTCACGCAAGACCTGCGCGCGCTTCAAGTCCCCAATCTACCCGCGTGCCGACGTGCCCGTGCATCATGATCCGCAGACGCTTGACCGTATTTTATCCGAAGCCGTGCGGACGCGGATCCCCGCCGGCTTGCCGGTCGCGACTTTATTCAGCGGCGGCATCGACAGCACCCTCATTGCTCACTACGCGCGCCAGTTCCGCCCGGAAGCGCCAGGCTATTTTGTCGGTGACGAGACAGCGCCGGACTACCCTTATGCGGCCGAATATGCCGAGCGGACCGGCTTTGATCTGCGCATGGTGCCGTTCGAAGCCGACAGCGATGAAGTATTTTCCTCGATCGGTCATGTCGTCGAGGTCACTGAATCATTCGAGCCCAATCTTGTACGCGGCGCCGTCTGCTCGCTGCTTGCGGCCGAAGCAATGCACCGCGACGGTTTTCGCGTCGCGCTGTGCGGGGAGGGGGCGGACGAACTTTTCTGCGGCTATCCGCCGCTCGAAGTGGCCTTTCACCAGAGCGACGCCGATGGCCGGCCTGTGCGGGATGAATGTCTCGATCTGATGCACCGCGTCAGCCTGCAGCGTGTCGATCGCTGCTCGATGCGCCACCAGGTGGAAACCCGCGAGCCATTTCTTGATCCGTCCGTGGTCAAATATGCGTTGAATGTCGATGCGGCCGCGCTGGTGCGCGAGGTCGACGGCCAGCCCCGCGGAAAGGCCGCCCTGCGAGATCTTTATGATCTCCACCCCGGCAAGTTGCCCGCAGCCATTCGCGACCGGACAAAGGTGCCGTTTGGCGAAGGCGCCGGGCTGGACGTGACGCCGCAAGACTCAGGCTGGAAAGCCCGCTTCAATGAGGCCATCACTGACGCTGAGCTGCGCGACGGGAGGGAGCAGTTCGAAGGCTTCAACCTGCAGTCCAAGGAGGAGCTGTATTACATTCGCATGCTCGCGCAGGCGATGGACGTATCGCGTGTGCCGCACCTGCGCGATCGGGCATGGATTTCCTTCCCCGTCCTTCAAAACCTCGAAAAACTGAAGGCTTTTGCGCACTTTAGCCTGTAGTTCTTCTTACAGTTAACGCCACATTAAACGGCCGTCCTTACGCTGTTCCAACCGGCAGGCCAGCCGGCTGGAACGGCCATATGACGGCTTTGCCATTCAAGCTGAGGCAGATGCTTGCGTGCAGACCGGGGCGATCGATGCCCAAGTTTGCGTGCGGTCGCGCGCTTGCATCTATGGCGTTGCTTGCCCTGCTGGCACTTGCGCCTGTTGACGCTGCTCGCGCGGACGATCCAATCAAAGGCGAGGTGAAAGCCGTCGTTGACGGCGGCTTCGTGCGGTTGATGTTTCAGTTTGATGAAGCGGTGGAGGCAACTGCGCGCGTCTCCGGAGCAATCATCATCGTCAGCTTCAACAAACCGGTCGCGGTCGCGGTTGAGCGCCTCAACGTCAACGCCCCCGAGGTCATCAGTGCGGCGCGACGTGACCCTGATGGCAGTGCCATTCGCATCGCGCTGACGCACAAGGTCAAGGTCAACACGATCGCCGCGGCCGAGCGTCTCTATGTCGATCTCCTGCCGGAAACCTGGAACGGCCCGATGCCCGGCCTGCCGCAGGAAGTCATCGACGAGCTTGTCCGGCGCGCGCGCGAAGCCGAGCGTCAATTGCACAAGCAGCAAGCCGAAGAAAGAAATAAGAAACCGCCGCTTGTACGGGTAAAAGTCGCGAGCCAGCCAACCTTTATCCGTTATGTTTTTGCGATGCCAGGCACGGTGAATGTCGTGCCCGAGCGCGCGGATGGCAGGCTCTCGCTTAATTTTGATCAGCAGGTTAATTGGGATATGGCGGATGCGAAAGCCACGCTCCCGCCGACCTTGAAATCGATTGAAGCGGAGATCGATCTCGATTCTGTTTCAGTCGTTTTTACGCTCAATGGCACGCCGCAAGTGCGAGTCTTCCGCGAAGATCGCAATGTCATCGTCGATATCGGCCTCGATGGCGGTGCCAAGCCGAAGCAGGCTCAAGACAGTGGCGCGGCCAAGCAAGGGCCCCCCCCGAATGGCTCGCCGATGATATCGCCACCCCAGACGACACCTGCGAAGGATGCCACAACGCTGGCGCCGAAACCTGAGTCGGCGAAAACAGATGGTGCGGCGCCGCCGCCAGCTGCCGCATCCTCAGCAGCGCCATCACCGGCACCCGTGGTCCCCAAAGGAGCCGAGCATTCGCAGGCCCCACCTGCTGGCGCGCAGGCCGCGCAACAGCAAGCCGCCGCTTTCGAGCCTCCGCCGGCGGCTCCGCCGGCACAGTCGGCGCCAACCGAGAACAAAGCCGCCGCCGCGGCCGCCGATGCCGTGCCGCCGCCTGTCGCGGAACCAGCCGCATCCCCGCCGTCACCTGCGGCTCCGGCGCCATCCCCGGCCGCAGCCGAGCCACCAAAAGCACTGGCGGCACCCGCTGCGGACGCGGAAGCCGGGCGACCTGCACCCAATCCAAATGCGACAGTCGTGGCGGGCGTGCATCAATCGGGGAATAGTCTGCGCGTCGACTTTCCATTTGCGGTGCCTACGCCGGCGGCGATCTTCTATCGTGCGGATACCTTGTGGCTTATCTTCGATAGCGCTGCGCCGATCGATCTCTCAGCGTTTCGCAATGACAATGAAAGCGGCGTGCGCGAGGCCACGTTCGAGCGCGCGGACGATGGTGCGGCAATCGTTCGCGTCAAGCTTGCGCGGCCGCGCACCGCCAGCGTGGAAGCCGATGGCCCGAGCTGGATCGTCAATATTGCCGATATTGCAACGGCTCGCACAAATCCGCTGAGCATCGCACGCAGTGTTGCCAGCAAGAACCGAGCAAGCATCGCGATACCGCTCGATGGTCCGCGGGCGGTTCACACCATCAAGGATTTGGACGTCGGTGACCGGCTGATGGTGGTCACGACGCTCGCGCCGGCGCGCGGGTTTCTCAAAGCGCAGGATTTTGTCGAGCTGCGCACGCTGCCATCGGTACACGGTATCGTCGTGCAGCCGATCGCCGATGACATTACGGCGGAGCTGAGCGCGGACAAGGTTACGATCAGCCGCCCTGAGGGGCTTTCATTGTCGGCCACCTCGCTCGGTCAGCAGCAAGTCTCGACCAACTTCCGCGCTTACACCTTCGACACGCAACAGTGGGGCTTCGATCGGGACGCGCCGTTCAACGAACGGCAGTCCGAGTTGATCGGACTTGCCGCGGGGGCGCCATTGAGCAAGCGCCGGCAGGCGAGGCTCAACCTGGCGCGTTTCTATCTCGCGAAGGACATGGCGCCCGAGGCGAAGGCCGTGCTCGATGTTGCTGCCTCCGATCAGCGTGGATCGGATGACGTGACGGGCAGCGTGATGACTGCCGTTGCCGACGTCATGCTCGATCGTCCCGACGATGCGCTCAAGGAATTGGGCAAGCCGCAGGTTGGCAATCAGCAAGATGCCCCGATCTGGCGAGCGATCGCCTATGCTCGCCAAGGGCGGTGGGCCGAGGCGCGCGACATCTTCAAGACGGTGGGTGCTGCCATCGGCGCCTTGCCGGTCGAGTTGCAGCGGATGGCGTTGAAGGAGGCGCTGCGTTCGGCAGTCGAGGTGCGCGACTTTAACAACGCGACCCGGATGGCCAATGAATTCGAGACCGTCGGCGTGCCGCCAGAGCTTGAGCCGACAATCAATGTGCTCATCGGCCGGCTTTATGAAGGACTGGGGCGCAATGAGGATGCGCTCATCAGCTATCGAGCCGCGGCGACGTCGAGAGATAGACGCGCCGCCGCACAAGGACGCTTACGCGAGACGGTGCTCACATTCGCGACCGGCGGGATGGGGCGCAAGGACGTCATCAATGAGCTCGAGACGCTCACCACCGTCTGGCGCGGTGACGAGACCGAAACCGAAGGCCTCAAGCTGCTTGCGCATTTGTACACCGAGGACAGCCGCTATCGGGATGCGTTCCACGTCATGCGGACCGCGCTGACCGCCCACCCGAACTCTGACATGACACGCAAGATTCAGGACGAAGCCGCTTCTACTTTTGAGAGTCTCTTCCTCGGCGGAAAAGGGGAGTCGCTGCCCCCCATCGAAGCCCTTGGACTATTCTACGACTTCCGGGAACTGACCCCGATCGGCCGGCGCGGTGACGAGATGATCCGGCGGCTTGCCGATCGTCTCGTCTCTGTCGATCTCCTCGATCAGGCTGCCGAGTTGCTTCAGCACCAGGTCGATCATCGTCTGCAAGGCGGCGCCCGCGCACAGGTCGCGACTCGTCTTGCAGTCGTATATCTCATGAACCGCAAGCCCGATCGTGCGCTTGCAACCTTGCAAGCGACGCGCGTTGCTGATCTGTCGAATGATTTGCGGGATCAGCGCCTGCTGCTTGAGGCGCGCTCGATGTCGAATCTTGGTCGCCACGATCTGGCGATGGAGCTGATTGCGAATATCAACAGCCACGAAGCAATACGGCTCCGATCCGATATCTTGTGGGCCGCAAAGCGCTGGAGAGAATCAGGCGAACAGATTGAGCTTCTTTACGGGGAGCGCTGGCGCGAATTTGCACCTCTGAATGATACCGAAAGAGCCGACATTCTGCGCGCGGCGATCGGATATGCGCTCGGTGAGGAAACGATTGGCCTGGCACGCCTGCGCGAAAAATACGGAGCCAAATTCAGCGACGGGCCTGATCGCCGCGCGTTCGAGATCGTGAGCGCGCCAATCGGGACCAATGGTGCCGACTTCCAGGCAATCGCCAAGAAAGTGGCGAGTGTTGACACGCTCGATGCATTCCTGCGCGATCTGCGCGCACGCTACCCCGAATCGTCCGCAATTTCGCCCGGTGGTGCAGCTGGCAATGCGCCTTCTGCTGAATTGGCACCGGAGAAGGCCAAGGGGTCGCAGACAAATGCGGCTCCGGCCGGCGAAGCGGCGCCAAACCGGCCCGGAATTCGTGATGCGGGATCGTCGCCGCTGCCTCCAAAGGCGCCGGCCGGCGTCCCGCTTAAGCCGGATGCCGAGCCGACCGGCTCAATCCCGAGATTGCCACGGATGGGCGCGCGGGCGCGGTAGTGGCAGCCGCCGGCGGTTATCCACCGTAGCTTTGGATGAGCGACCCGGCGACCAGGCTCCAGCCGTCGACAAGAACGAAGAAAATCAGTTTGAACGGCAGTGACACCACGACCGGTGGCAGCATCATCATGCCCATGGACATCAAGACCGATGCCACCACCAGATCGATAATCAGGAACGGCAAAAACAGCAGGAAGCCGATTTCAAATGCGCGTTTGAGCTCCGAGATCATGAATGCCGGGACCAGCACCCGCAGGGAAAGGTCTTCCGGTTTGGCCGGCTCGGCTTCCTTTGCCATGTCGACGAACAGCTTCAGATCCTTCTCGCGAACGTTCTTCTGCATGAAGGCGCGCAGCGGCTGGGCGCCGCGCTCGAAGGCCTGTTCAGCGGTGATTTCGTTGGCAACCAAGGGCCGGATACCAGTATCGTACGCGCGTTGAAGCGCTGGGCCCATTACGAATGCAGTCAGAAAGAGCGCGAGTGAAACGATTACGGCGTTAGGCGGCGCCGTTGCGGTGCCGAGCGCAGTGCGCAGCAGCGACAGCACCACGACAATACGCGTGAAAGACGTCATCATGACCAGGATTGACGGTGCCAGTGACAGCACCGTGAGAAGCGCGATCATCTGGATCACGCGCTCGGTCAGGCCATTGCCTTGTCCGAAGTTGACGCTGATATCCTGGGCGGCAGCGGGCGCCGTTGCGGAGAGGATCAGTCCGGCTACTCCGACCGCCACCGTCACAAGACGGACACGGCGGTCGGACGTTGCTATCACGTCTTCCCTGGCGGACGGCCGAGCAAGCTGGCCATCTCCTCTTCGAGATTTTCGTAGAGATTTTTCCCCGGCGTCGCGGCGGGTTCGGCGCGCGGTTCCGTCTTGATGTCGAACTTAGGTTCTGGTCTAACCTCGAACTTCGGTTCCACGCGCGCCTTAAGCTCGCGTGCAGGCGTGCGCGCCAAATCCGGAGCTCTTGTCGCAGCCATTGGCGTCGAGGCGAGCGGGTCGGTCACAGGTGGCCGGCCTTCCGGTGTGGGCGCGCGGCGCAAGGCCGCTTCCAACTGTTGCGCCATCTCTGCGAGATTGTGATCGGCCTGGGCCGGCGTGGCCGCGGGTTCATTTAACTGCACGCGCGGCGCCGGTTCGCTACGAACGGGTGCCGCGACCACGTCAGGTGGCGTAAGACGTGTCGATAATTCGGCCGTAAGTCCGGAGAGGCTGTCGGCAGGCCGTGCGCGTGCGCCAGGCTCCGCGGCAAGCCAAGGCTCTTCGGTTGCAGCTGAGCGGTAGGGACGGGGCGCCGGTGCGGGCGCAGGTTCGCCGGCTGGCTGTAATGGCCAACCGTTTTCAATTTGTGCGGTCGCGCGCACAGTAGGCTCGCTCGCGACACGCGATGGCTCGCGCGTCACTTCGCGCGCGCCGACTGCGCGTACGATATTCGGTTCCACAACGAGATCGGTGGGACCACCGATCATCAGTAAGTGCTCGATATTGTCACGGCGAATGAGAACGAGGCGCCGTCGACCGTCGACCGTCGCTGCGTCGATCACCGCCAGACGTGGTTGACGTCCGCGTGCGGCATTGCCGAGGCGATTTGCGCTGAAACGGCGCACCAGCCACGCAGTCAAACCGATCAGCGCAAGCACCACCAGGAATGCGACGAAGAAGCGCGCAGCCAGGGGCATTTCTGAGCCAAACAAGCTCTCGAACATCTAGGCGCTCCGTTCTTCGCGCTGCCGCCCCGACGTAGGGGAATCGCCGAATGGTTAACTCAATGGGCACTATTTGCCGCCCTGAATACTAACAGAGCATTAACAAATAAAGTGGCATTTTGCAGTCGGGGCCAAAATACGGACCTTTCGGCAATTCTAGCGCGTACCGCCGCGCGTTCCTAGGATCCCCTTTTTTACCGGCCATTAACCATACACCCGGCAAAGTCTGCCTAGCGCGACGATCCTGAGGATCAGGGCGTCTTTGGGGGAGCAGGCCATGGCAATTGCCGAAATTCCAATACTGTCGATGCTGCGAACCCGGCTCGATTGGGCACAAGCTCGCCAGCGGGTATTGGCCGAGAACGTCGCCAATTCCGATACGCCAAAATACCGCGCGCACGACCTCGCGCCACTGAAGTTCGAAGACGCTCCCGTCGCCAGTCCAGGCACGGTTTCCGCAGTTTCTCTCACGCGCACGGCGGATAGTCATCTTGCCGGCGTCGGTTTGAGCCAATCACCTTTTCGCACGGCGAATGCGCGCGATTTCGAAGTCCGCCCTGCCGGCAATGCGGTGAATCTAGAAGAAGAGATGATGAAGGTTGCGGCCAATCAGATGGATTTCCAGACAGCGACCGCGCTCTACACACGCAGTCTCAATCTCATCAAGACCGCGCTCGGTAAGCGTTAGGCGCGGCCGAAGGAGAGCAATGGTGGATTTTATCAAGACGCTCACGATTGCGGCATCTGGCTTGCGCGCTCAGGCCGGCCGAATGCGGGTTATATCGGAAAATATTGCCAACGCCGATTCAACGCCACAGACGCCGAACGCGGACCCATATCGCCGCAAGATTCCGACTTTTCGCAGCGAACTCGATCGCACTCTCGATGCACAAGTCGTTGAACTCGGCAAAGTGCAGATCGACACCTCGGCATTCCGCCTGAAATACGAACCCGGCCATCCCGCCGCCGATACCAATGGCAATGTCAAATATCCCAACGTCAATCCATTGGTGGAAATGACGGACATGCGTGATGCCCAGCGGTCATACGAAGCCAATATCAATGTGATCAGCGCTACACGGCGCATGATCCAACGCACTATCGACATCCTCAAAGCCTGAAAGGCGTAATTCATCATGGCCACACCACTTGCCGCTGCCAGCGCCTATGCCAGCGTCGCGCGAATTGCATCCGATGCGTCCTCCGTTGGTCTTGTCCGCCAGCCAGCCGCTGACGCCAACGGCGAGGGGAGTTTTGCTTCCGTGCTCAAGGAGGCAATCGGATCAGTCGCCGAAATGGGTCGCAAGTCCGATGCGCAGACCCGCGCGGCGGCCAACGGAAAAGCCAATATCGTCGATGTCGTCACGGCGGTTTCCGAGACGGAAGTTGCAATCGATGCTGTCGTCGCCGTGCGCGACCGCGTCATTGCGGCCTACGAAGACATTATGAAGATGCCGATCTAGGTTTTGCCAGGCATGACCGGTCCCGAAGTTCTCGACGTTTCGCGTGACGCAATCTACACGCTCATCGTCGTTGCCAGCCCGGTGATGCTGGTAGGGCTTGCGGTCGGCGTTGCCATCTCGCTGTTGCAGGCTCTTACGCAAATCCAGGAAATGACAATCGCCTTCGTGCCAAA
>Ga0187788_10000422_pt1 | contig 11672 bp, 12 predicted proteins | sample 1015_BV01_MP10_2_FD_133008 | JGI IMG/M metagenome (GOLD analysis project Ga0187788, IMG submission 133008) | Tropical peat soil microbial communities from peatlands in Department of Meta, Colombia - 1015_BV01_MP10_20_MG | ecosystem: Environmental > Terrestrial > Soil > Wetlands > Peat | place...
CGACCGATCGGGCGAACGTGAGCGGGGCACGGGCGGCCGCTGCCCGCTCGGCCCGGCTACGCGGGGCTTCTGCGTCGAGCCAGGCGGCCAGCGCTCGCGCCTCCGTCTCGTCCTCGTCCGGCCCGAGGTAGACGGCGATGTGGCGCTCCGGCGAGTTCGAGAGAACCGCGGCCCGCCGCGCCCCGACGGTCCGGGCCAGAAGATCGAGCAGGCCGGCCAGGCGGGCGTGCGCGGGAGCCTCGGCGACCAGGACGTCCAGGGCGCGCGCCAGCAGGGCCGCCTCCTCGTGCGCGAGGCGGTCCTCCCGCCGACGCGATCGCTGCCGGCGTTCGATGTATGGACCCGGCGCCCCGATGGTCGGCGGCCGGGTGGGCACACGGACGGGCGGTGGAGAGCGATCGGCCATCAGGCCCATCGTCCCGCGGCCGGTGCATCGGGGAAATCCCCCGTCTGCCGACCGGACCGGCCCGGAAGTACCCCGACCGAACCCGCCGGATCAGGCGCCTCGGGCCGGGCGGAGCGGTCGGCCGATCGTGCGGCGGACGACGTCGATGACCTCGTCGACGTAGGCGTCCGACTCGCCCCGTTCGGCTGCGGTCCGGACGCAGCCCCGGACGTGGTCCTCCAGGATCATGATCGAGACCGCATCGACGGCCGCCCGCAGCGCCGCGGTCTGCTGGAGGATGTCGACGCAGTACTCGTCTCGCTCGATCATCCGGGCGATCCCACGGACCTGCCCCTCGATCCGGCTCAGCCGTCGCACGAGCGTGGCCTTGTCCTTGGAGTAGCTGTGCCGGAAGTCGTCGGCGGGATCGGCTGGCGGTGTCGGTCGCCCCGGCCGGGCCGTCATCGTGGCCATCGTCGCCCTCTCGCGCATCTCGGGCACCCGGCGCCCGCTCTCGTCATCATACTCCCCGTCAGTATCTCGCGTTCCGGGCGGGTATCCCCGAGCCAACCATCGTCCCGGAGCGACCGGCGGGTCGATCCTCGGCTAGACTGCGCTCGATGGACCCGAGCGACCGTCCCTCTCACGTCCCGCCCGACCGGACGGCCGCGTGAGCGACCCGCGATCGGCCGGCCCGGTCCGGTCGGCCCCGCCGGCCGCGCCGGCACCGCCTCCGGCGGACCCGGTCGTCGAGGGATCCCCCGCCTTCGCCCACGCAAGCGAGGCCGAGCTGTCCCGGATCCTCGACTTCTACGAGGTCCGCTGGGAGTACGAGCCCCACGTCTTCCCGATCCTGTGGAACACCGACGGGGACGTCCTCGAGAGCTTCGCCCCGGATTTCTACCTGCCGGACCTGGACCTCTACGTGGAGATGACCACGCTCCGACAGAAGCTCGTCCGCAAGAAGAACCGCAAGCTGCGGCGATTGCGCGAGCTCTACCCGGATGTCCGGATCAAGCTGTTCTACGCGCGGGACTTCCAGGCGCTCATGCTCAAGTACGGCCGGCTGGCGCTGGCCGAGGAGCTGTCCGGCTCGTCCGGGCAGGTGACACCGGACCGGCCCTACGAGGAGCTGCTGGCGGGGCCCCTCGAGCCTTCGGCCGACGACGGCGATCCCGGGGACCCGCCCCCGGACCCGGCGACGGCCGCGCCCGGCGCACCGGCTCCCGCTACGCGTCGCCGCCGGCGCCGGCGTTCCCCGGTGGCCCGCCCGCCCGTCGCGGCTGAGGTCACCGAGCGGTGAGGACGCCGGTGGACCTGCACGCCGACGTCGCCGAGGTCCTCGTCTCCGAGGACGCCATCCAGGCCCGGGTTCGAGAGCTCGGGGCCCGGATCAGCGACGACTACCGGGGCAAGAACCTCACCCTGGTGAGCGTCCTGAAGGGGTCGCTACCGTTCATGGCCGATCTGATGCGCGCGATCGACGTGCCGGTGCGGATCGACCTGATGGAGGTCTCCTCCTACGGCGGGACGACGACCGAGTCGTCCGGGCTCGTCCGGATCCTCAAGGATCTGTCGGCGAGCATCGCGGGCGAGCACGTCCTGCTCGTCGAGGACATCATCGACACGGGGCTGACCCTCAACTACCTGATCCGGTACCTGCGCGGGAAGAACCCCGCCTCGCTGCGCATCTGCACCCTCCTCGACAAGCCCGCGCGTCGTCTGGTCGAGATCCCCGTCGACTACACCGGGTTCAGCATCGAGGACCGCTTCGTGGTCGGCTACGGGCTCGACTATGGCGAGCTGTACCGCAACCTGCGCTTCGTGGGCGTCCTCCGCCCCGAGGTCTACTCGGCCGGGAGCTGACGCCGAGAGTGCATCGTCGTCCGCTTGGCCGGGGCCGTCTCCTCGCCGCGATCGGGGCCCTGACCATGCTCGTCGGTTGCGTCCTGCCCTGGTTCGCGGCGACCGGAGGCGAGGCGGGCCTGACACCGGTCACGACCAACGCCTTCTCGGACAAGGGCATCGTGGTGTTCATCTGCGCCCTGGCCATCCTGGCCCTGGTGACCCTGCCCTACGCGGCCGGGGACAAGCCGGTCGCCCTCGACCGGACGCTGTCGTACGTGATCGTCCTGGCCGTGGCCATCGGCGCCTTCGCCTGGCGGATGCTGGAGTTCATCCTGATCGATCCCTCCGGTCTCCGACCGGACCTCGCGCCCGGGGCATGGCTGGTCGCGATCGGCCTGATCGTTCTCGCCCGGGCGACCTACGAGATCTCGGCCGAGACGCGGGCCTGACCCGGACCTCCCCGATCGCCGTCCCGAGTGCCGGCCGGGGCCAGTTCCGCCCGGTCGCGTCGATCAGGGGGTCGGCGAGCGCTCGGTGACGACGATGTCGATCGTCCGGCTGATGCCGGTCGGGTCGAAGGCGAGCGTCAGCCGGTACTGGCCTCCCGGCCACGGCTCGAGATGCCCGTCGCTCGTTCGCCCTGGGAGGCCCACGACGGCGAAGTGCTCGGGCCACGGCGGTGGGTAGCGCTCGAGCTCGACCGACGACCAGGTGCCGTCGGCGGCCAGGAGATCCAGCGAGAACGACCGCAGGCTGAACCCGAGCGGCATGTTCACCCCGACGAGCAGGAGATGGGTGCCGTCGGGGACGTCGAAGCGGCTCGGCCACGCCGGCCCACCGTCGGCGGGCGCCGCGACCGGCGTCGCCACGGGCGAGGAGGCGCCGGGGCTCGCGCCGACGACCCCGCCGGCGGACGGGCCACCGACGGGGGCGGTGGCGCCGGGAGAGGGACGGGCCGGCGAGGCCGCAGGCTGGGCATCCGGGACCTGGGCCACGAACCCGAACGTCACGAGGTACCCGACCGGCCAGATCCCCCACCGCGCCGGCGGCGGTGCGATGCCGAAGATCGACGGGTCGTAGCCGACGTCGCCGTAGCCGTTATCGGAGCCTGCGCTCGGCGTCGGGCTCGGGCTCGGTGTGGCCGTCGCGATGGCGGCCCGTCCCGATGCCCCGTCCGGGTCCGCGCCCCAGGGCTTGACGAGCACGACGATCAGGGCGAGGACGAGGAGGCCGCCGACCAGCGCTCCATGGCCGCCGAGCGGCGATGGGGGCGGGCGGACGGGCTCGACGTCGTCCATGCCGAGCCGGGTCAGTCCCCTCCGAGATACGCCTTCCGGACGGCTTCGTTGCCCGCCAGCGCGGTCGCCACGTCGGTGAGCACGACCTCGCCGACCTGGAGGATGTAGCCGCGATGGGCGATGCCGAGGGCCATCAGGGCGTTCTGCTCGACCAGGAGGACGGTCGTGCCCTGCTCGTTGATCGTCCGGATGATGGTGAAGATCTGCTCGACCAGGATCGGGGCCAGGCCCATCGAGGGCTCGTCCAGGAGGAGCACCTTGGGCGCCGACATCAGCGCCCGGCCGATCGCCAGCATCTGCTGCTCGCCACCCGACAGGGTCCCGGCATTCTGGCTGATCCGTTCGCGGAGCCGCGGGAACAGCCCGTAGACCCGCTCGTAGTCGGCGGCGACCTGGGCCTTGTCCCGCCGTGCGAAGGCCCCCATCTCGAGGTTCTCCTGGACCGACATCCGGGAGAAGACCCGGCGGCCTTCGGGGGCCTGGCAGACGCCCAGCTCGACGATCGTGTGGGGGCGCTGGCCGTCGATCCGCTTGCCATGCAGGGTGATCTCGCCCTGGTGGGGCCTGAGCTGGCCGGAGATCGTCCGCAGGGTCGTCGACTTGCCCGCGCCGTTCGAGCCGATGAGGGTGACGATCTCGCCCTCATCGATCGACATCGACACCCCGCGCAGGGCGTGGATCGCCCCGTAGTAGGTGTGGATGTCCTTCAGTTCGAGGAGCGCCATCTCACGACGCCGTTGCCGGGCCGCGACCGAGGTAGGCCTCGATCACCCGTGGGTTGGCCCGCACCTCGTCCGGCGCTCCTTCGGCGATGACCTCGCCGTAGTCGAGGACGGTGACCCGGTCACTGATCCCCATGACCACCCGCATGTCGTGCTCGATGAGCAGGATGGTCAGGCCGTGCTCGGCCCGGAGCCGGCGGATGAAGTCGGTCAGCTGACGGGTCTCGCTGATGTTCATGCCGGCGGTCGGCTCGTCGAGCAGCAGGAGCTTCGGGCGGGTCGCCAGGGCCCGGGCGATCTCGAGCCGACGCTGATCCCCGTAGGGCAGGTTTCTGGCCCACGTCTCCGCACGGTCCTCGAGGTCGACGAGCCGGAGCAGCTCCATCGACGCTTCGATCGATGCCGCTTCCTCGTTGAGCATCCGGGGCGTGCGGATGATCGAGTCCCACCAGCGACTGCGGAGGTGGACATGGGACCCGACCCGGACGTTGTCCAGGGCCGACATCGTCCCGAACAGCCGGATGTTCTGGAACGTCCGGCCGATCCCGAGCTGGGTGACCTCGTGCGGCTTCTTGGAGCGGATCCGCTTCCCGCGGCGGGTCACGATCGCCGCCCCGTCGAAGGAGATCTCGCCGTCGGTCGGCACGTAGTAGCCCGTGATCATGTTGAAGAAGGTGGTCTTGCCGGCGCCGTTCGGGCCGATCAGCGAGACGATCGACCCCCGGGGGATGTCGAAGTCGACGTCGTTCACCGCGGTCAGACCGCCGAACCGCTTGGTGATGCCGCGGGCCCGGACGAGGACGTCCGGATCGGGGATGGACCCGGTCAGGAGGGAGCCTGTCGGGGTGCTCGGGGCGGTGCCGGCCTCGGCGGTCACAGCTCTCTCGCCTCGCCTGGCGTCTCCGGGGTCCGGGCATCGGCCGAGACCTCGTCCTGGCCCGGCGGCGCGATCTCGACGTTCTCCAGGGCGGCCGGCAGCCCGAGCCCGGCCTCGGCTTCGGCCAGGCCGGCCACGCTCAGCTCCGCCTCACGCTGACGGCTCGGCAGGAAGCCCTGGGGCCGGAACCGCATCATCACCACGAGGATGATCCCGAAGATCAGGAAGTTGTACTCGGCCGGGTTCGGCAGCGTCGGTGCCACGTCACCGATCCGCTGGCCGATGTAGGGCAGCAGCGTCTTGTCGACGTAGGTCAGCGCGAAGGCCCCGAGGACGGCCCCCCAGACGTTGCCGATGCCGCCGAGGATGACCATGATCAGGACGAGGATCGAGATCGAGAAGTCGAAGAAGTCGGACGTCGAGGCGCCCAGGTAGGACGCCTGGAACGAGCCGGCGACACCGGCGAAGCTGGCCCCGAGGGCGAAGGCGAGGAGCTTCGTCCGGACGGTGTTGACACCCATCATCTCGGCCGCCGTCTCGTCCTCGCGGATGGCCCCCCAGGCCCGCCCGATCCGGGAGTGCTCCAGGTTGAGGGCGACGACGATCGCGATCATCAGGAGGAACAGGCCGAGATAGACGGCGAGGGGCCCCGAACGCGCGTCGAAGACGAGGCCGAAGAAGGGTAAGAAGGGTGGGTCGATCGGGTTGATGCCCTGGACCCCGCCGGTCCAGTTGACGTTCTGGAGCGCGATGTTGATCGGGCCCAGGTTGAGCGAGAAGGTCACGCTGGAGAGGTTCTTGAAGTAGAGCGGCACGATCTCGCCGAACCCCAGCGTGACGATGGCGAGGTAGTCGCCCCGGAGCCGGAGGGTCGGTGCGCCGAGCAGGGCGCCGAAGGTGGCCACCACGATGACCGCGATGATGGCGATCAGCCAGTACGGCAGGTGGATCCCGGCGGCCCCCGGGCCGACGTGGCCCATGAAGGTGAGGTTGATGCCGAGCGCGCCGAAATGGGGCGAGGCCAGGAACGCGGCGCAGTAGGCCCCGATCGCGTAGAAGGCGACGTAGCCGAGGTCGAGCAGGCCCGCGAAGCCGGCCACGATGTTCAGCCCGATGGCCATGATGGCGAAGATCGTCATGAACGTTGCCACGGTGTCGTCGGGGAAGGGCAGCGGGAAGACGGTCCGACTGAAGTCGGCCAGGACGTAGTGCCCGAGGACCGGGTAGACCGCGACGGCGAGCACGACGAGGGTCAGGCCGATGGTGCGCCCGGGCCGGCGTCGCAGGGCGGTCGCGTAGCGGCCCGGGAGCGCCGCAGCGTTGGAGCCGACGTAGCCGAGCCAGGCGCCCGGACCGGTCCCGATCGACGACGTGGCGGTGCTCATGCCCGGTCGGCGAGCTGCTGGCCGAGGAGGCCGGTGGGCTTGAAGACAAGGATCGCGATGAGGACGCCGAAGACGATGGCCTGGGTCCAGTTGGGCGAGAGGTAGTAGTCGCTCAGGGCGTTGACCTCACCGATGACGAGCGCCCCCAGCACGGCGCCGCGGAGGTTCCCGATCCCACCCAGGACCGCGGCGGTGAACGAGTTGAGGCCGAAGCGGAAGCCCAGGTTCCAGACCGTGTAGTTGTTGTAGAGGATCTGGACGACCCCGGCCGCTCCCGCCAGCGCGCCGCCGATGGCGAAGGTCAGGGCGATGGTCCGGTTGACGTCGACGCCCATCAACCCGGCCGTGTCGGGATCCTGGGCCGTGGCCCGCATCGCCCGGCCCTGCCGGGTCCGGTCGACGAACCAGGTCAGGATGAGCAGAAGCGGGATGGTCACCACGGCCACGAACACCTGGGCCGGGGTGATCGCGATCGAGGTGATGCCGAGCGGCTCGAGGAGGTTGGTGTTGGGGAAGATGTTGTCGATGGTGCGCTGGTAGGCGCCGCCGAAGATCAGGCCGACGTTCTGGAGGACGAAGCTCATGCCGATCGCCGAGATGAGGGGGGCGAGCTTCGGAGCGTGGCGGAGGGGCCGGTAGGCGACCCGCTCGATCGATACGTTGAGGACCGCCATCGCGACCATGCAGATCAGGAGCGTCAGCGCGATCTGCCCGCCCATCACCAGGACCGGTGTCCCGGAGGTGATCGAGAAGACGCCGAGCCCGCCGCTGGAGATGATCGCGATCAGCCCGAAGGCGAGCATCGAGCCGAGCATGAAGACGTCGCCATGGGCGAAGTTGATGAGCTCGATGATGCCGTAGACGAGGGTGTAGCCCAGGGCGACGAGGGCGAAGATCAGGCCGTTGGCCAGGCCGATGATCAGCGTCTGGATGAGTTGGTCCATGAGGTCCGATCCTGCTGGAGGGTCGCGCGCCGATGGGCCAGATGTGCATTCGGGGCGGGCTTGGACACCCGCCCCGAATGCGTGAGGTCGCGATGGATCGAGGTCGCGGCTACTTGGACTGGGTGATGACGCCCTTGAACTCGGGCGGCCAGGCCTGGCCCATCAGGTAGCTCGAGATCACGCCGCCCTTGGCATCGCCGTTGGCATCGAAGGTCATCGAGCCAACGACGGTGTCGAGAGCGCTGGTGCCCATGAGCGCCTTGAGGACCGCCAGGCGGTCGTTCGTGCCGGCCTTCTGCAGCGCCGCCAGGGCCACCTGCGCGGAGGCCTTGGCATACGTGGCGTAGAAGGGGGGCTGGTTGCCGCCGTGGCTGGTCTTGTAGTCGGCCGCCCACGTCGCGCCGGTGCCGGTCAGCTGGCTGATGTCGACACCACCGAAGGTGAGGTACGTGCCGACCCCGGCCGAGCCGGCGCCGTCGAACCACGACTTCTCGTTGACGCCGTCAGGGCCGAACATGGTGACGTTCGGGTTGACGGCCTTGATGTCCTTCCAGAGCTTGCCGGTGCCCTGGCCGGTGATGGCGCCGACGAAGACGACGTCCGCACCGGAGTCCTTGATCTTCTGGGCCAGGGCCTGGTAGTCGGTGGCCTTGGGGTCGTAGCTCTCTGACGAGCCGTTCGCGCTGACGACCGTGCCGCCGATCTTGCCGAAGTGGAGTGCCCAGGCGCGGCCGATGCCCTGGCCGTAGGTCTGGCCGTCATCGATCACGTACGCCTTCTTGAAGCCGAGCGAGAGAGCCCACTCGGACGAGGCGCCGCCCTGGTTGTCATCGGTGTTGATCACGCGCGAGTAGTTGCGGAAGCCGCCCGGGTAGTACGAGTCGGGCTCGCCCTGCGCCGTCACGCCGTCCACGGCGTGCGTCAGGCCGGGATAGCTGTTGGCGGGGCTGAGCATGACCAGGCAGGCCTGGTTGAGGATCGGGATGGACAGCTTCGCGGCGCCCGAGTTGTAGGTGCCGATGTAGACCATCGCGTCCGGATCGTTGGCGGCCTGGTTGGCGTTCGAGGTCTCGACGGTGCCGTCCCAGTCACCGCCCTTGGCGGCCGAGGAGTCGTCGAGGCTGGTGTACTTGATGGTGAAGTTGCCGACCTTCTGGCCGTCAAGGGTGGCCTTGATCTGCTCGACCATGGCCGTCGTCTGCGGCGTGTTGGTCCCGCCCAGCGGCAGGCTCGAGTAGACGTGGATCTCGGTCGCGCTCTGGCCCTTCTTGTTCTGGCAAGCGGCCGCGCTCGACGGATCACCGGTGCTGCCACCGGCGGCGCTGCCGCTCGGAGAGCTACTGGCGCCACTCGAGGTACAGGCGGCCAGCACGAGCACCGAGCCCGCTCCGAGCACGCCAAATCGCTTCAAGTCCATGGACTCGATCTCCTCCTTGCTCCCCACGTCCGACTGGGGACCTGTGCATCACGCCGTGCCCCACGCGACCGAGCGACCCAGGCTCCCCCTGAGCGCCATGCCGGGTCGCGGCCGACCGGCCGTCGATGCGATGCCGTATCATAGGCCGCAGCGCTTCGAATGCAAGACGGTTCCGAGCGCCCCGGGCGTGTACGGCAACGCTCCACGGAGCACCGCCGGACCCGGTGCGGCGCGCTTCGACCGGGCCTGGAGTCCCAGGATCTGCATTCGGCTCCGCGACCCGCCGGTCGCGAGCCCTCGTCGCGCCTCCACGAGGATCACCAACGGCCGTGGACTACCAGGTCAGAGACGCCCGCATCACCGACGTCGAGCGCATCCATGCGCTCGCCGAGGCCGCGGCGCTGTTGCGCCCGGGCGAGGCACGCGCCCCGCTGGGCGGGCTCGACCTGCTGCGACAGCTGGTGTATCTCCCCAACGCGGCCGTCCTCGTGGCGGACGCGCGGCGGACCATCGTGGGGGCGGCCGTGCTCGCCCTGCGGCCCTCGGTCGTCGAGGGTGGCATGGTGGGCACAATCGACCTGCTCGTGGTCGACCCTGCGCACGCCGCTTCGGGCGTGGCCGACTCGCTCCTCAATGAGGCGCTGCGATCGGCCCGCAACAAGGGCTGCGTGAGCGTCGAGGCGGCCCCACCGACGGACCCCGCGGAACGCGCGCGCTGGATCGGCCACGACTTCGTGGATGCCGGTCCGCGCATCGTGCGCGACCTCGCGCCGGCGGGCGCGACTCGCGATCGCTGAAACACCCGGTCAGACCGGTAGACAGCAGGAGACCTGCGTGAGCAAGAACGTCGCCGTCTTTGTGGACGTGGCGAACATCTTCTATGCGGCCAAGGCGGCCGGCGTGGACATCGACTACGTCACGCTGCTGAAGTCGGCCACCGCGGGGCGCGACTTCGTGCGCGCCTACGCCTATACGGGGCTCGACCCGGAGAACGAGAACCAGCGGCAATTCCACCAGTTCCTGGCGCGCCATGGCTACAAGGTCGTCAGCAAGGACATCCGCAAGTACGGCGACGGCAAGGTCAAGGCCAACCTCGACATCGAGCTGGTGGTCGACCTGATGAAGACCGCCCGCAACCTCGACATCGCCGTCGTGGTGTCGGGCGATGGCGACTTCGCGCCGGCCATCCGCGCCGTCCAGGAGATGGGCGTGCGCGTGGAGGTGGTGAGCTTCCGCGGCAATACCAGCTCGGACCTCATCGACGTGGCCGACCTGTTCACGGACATCACGCAGATCGCCAAGGTGGAGAAGGGCGCCGGCCGCAGCGGACGCCGAGTGGCGGCGGAGGACGACCTCTCCATGACCGCCGTGCCGGACAAGGAGAGCGAAGGCGCCCCGCGACGCCGGCGGGGCGGACGCGGCCGTGCAGCCGCCGCCGAGGAAGAGGCGGCACCCACGCGGCGCCGCACCCGGGCCGAGCCGGCCGGTGCCGGCCTGGTGGCGCTTCCCGGCGAGAAGCTGTCTCGCAGCCCCGGCCGCGCGGCCGCGGCTGGAGCGGAGGGTGAGGCGGTCGAGCTCGAGGAGGCCGTCGCCGAGGGCGCCTACGAGGTCGGCGAGGTCGGTGAGCCCGGCGAGGAGACCGGGGGTCCCCGGCGCCGGCGCCGCCGCGGTGGCCGCGGCCGCGGCCGCGGTCGGGGGGCGGAGCCGCGGCTGCCGGGCGAGGAGCCGACAGTCGAAGAGGAAGGCGAGCTCGAGGCCTACGCGCCGCCGCGGGCGCCGCAGTCGACGCCCTTCGGGTCGGTGTGGGACAGCCAGCTGGGCGTGCCGGCCGGGCCGGTGCTCGCGGGTGAGGCGCTCGAGGAGGTCTACGAGGACGAGCCGGAGATCCCGGAGTACCTGCTCGCCGAGCGGCGCCAGCGCGGCACGCGCCAGCCTCGAGGCGGCCAGCGGGGTCGGGGACGAGGCGGCGCCTACCAGGCCGCGCTCGAGCGCGAGCGATTCGGCCGCAGCGGCACGGGTGGCACCGGGGGCTCGCCCTACGGTGCGCCGGCGGGCCGAAGCGGTCGCGCCCCCAATCAGGGTCGTGGCCACGGCGGCGGGCGCGGCGGGCGGCCGGAACGGACCCCGCGACCCTACGCGGAGCCGCGCGTGCCGTCGGGTGGCGACGGCGACCCGTGGAGCGAGGTGCCGCCCGAGCTCGAGGCGATGCTGCGTGCCGAGCTGGCTCGTCGGCCTGCGGAGCGTGGAGCGGCCAGTGTCGAGGCCCCGCGCGCGTCCCGAGCCGGGAGCCCGGAGGCACCTGCGGAGGCTGGCGCTGTGCCGGCTCGCGCGGTCACGCGCCGACGCTCGAGTCGGACCACCAAGCCGGCCGAGCAGGCCGCGACGGCGGCCGATTCGGGCGTGACCGGCGCTGGCTCGGGTGAGGCGGCGCCCGCGAAGCGCGGACGGACGGCGCGGAGCACGGCCGCCACGGAAGCGGCTGCGCCGTCGGCCGGCGCCGAGGGCGCGCCGCCCAAGCGGACGCGCAGCACGCGCACCAAGGCCACCCCGGTCGACGGGGAGTCCGCCACGGCGACCACAGCGACCGCGCCCAAGCGGACGCGCAGCACGCGCAGCAAGGCCACCGCCGAGGCCTGACGAGCCGAGGGACCGGGCGTGGCGGGCCGATTCCGTACGCGCGGGCAGCCTTCCGCGCTGCGCGCCATCGAGCGGGCGGTGGCGCGGGAGCGCGCCGCCCACGCCCTGCTCATCGTGGGGCCGCCGCACGTGGGCAAGACCACGCTCGCCCTCGACCTC
>Ga0187788_10000423_pt1 | contig 11668 bp, 11 predicted proteins | sample 1015_BV01_MP10_2_FD_133008 | JGI IMG/M metagenome (GOLD analysis project Ga0187788, IMG submission 133008) | Tropical peat soil microbial communities from peatlands in Department of Meta, Colombia - 1015_BV01_MP10_20_MG | ecosystem: Environmental > Terrestrial > Soil > Wetlands > Peat | place...
GCAAAACCGCAATCCGCTCCTCGGCTCGATGTCCGGCGCCGATGGGCTAAAGACCGGATACACCAAAGAAGCGGGTTACGGGCTGGTCGGCTCAGCCGTCCAGAACGGCTTACGGCTCATCGTTGTGGTCAACGGCGTAAGCACCGACAAGGAACGTGCAGACGAAGCCAAGAAGCTGCTGGAGTGGGGCTTCAGGAATTTCGAGCAGCGCGTGTTGTTCGCGGAAGGGCAAACCATCGGGGCCGCCAAGGTTTTTGGCGGTGCCAGTAGCCGCGTGTCTCTGGTGGCGGATGGCGTGGTGCGCGTCATGTTGCCCAAGACCGGCCCAGACAAGCTCATTGCGCGCATCGTCTATCAAGGACCAGTGCCGGCACCGGTGACAGAAGGCACGCGCATCGGCAACATCAAGGTCTGGCGCAACGACAACCTGATCCTTTCGATGCCGCTAAAAGCGGCCGAAAGCATCGGTAAGGGCAATATGCCGCAACGCGCTTTCGATGCTGTGACTGAAATGATAATCGCGCTGTTCCGAGCCGGAGCCGAACGGCTATGATGATTGAGGGCGCCGCACGCCGGCGATAATTTGAAAAGGCTTGCTCGTTTTGCGTGGACATTTCATCACCTTCGAGGGCGGCGAAGGCAGCGGTAAATCAACCCACGCAGCAACGCTTGCACAGCGCCTGAAATCCGTCGGCCTCGAGATTGTGCTGACGCGCGAGCCGGGCGGCTCAACGGGCGCCGAAATTATTCGGCATATCCTACTTTCCGGCATTGCCAAACCACTCGGTGCCGAAACCGAAACGATCTTGTTTGCAGCGGCGCGCGATGATCACGTGCGCAATACTATTCTGCCGGCATTGAACGCAGGTCGGTGGGTGATTTGCGACCGCTTCATCGATTCGACGCGCGTCTATCAAGGCGCTCTCGGTAAAGTCGATCAGCGTCTGATCCGCGGCCTCGAGCGTGTCACCGTTGGGCCGGCAGTTCCCGAACTGACATTCATTCTCGATGTGCCCGCGAAAATAGGGCTTGCGCGGGCTAACCGCCGGCGCGGCGAAGGAACTGCCGACCGTTTCGAGGCTGAATCGCTGGAATTTCATGAGAAACTGCGTAAGGCCTATCGTGTGCTCGCAAAGCAAGAGCCGGCGCGGTGCGTCGTCATCGACGGCCGCGCATCTCGGGAGGTGGTGGCGGACCGCATTTGGGCACTCGTCCAGGAACGCCTAAAGCCTGAGAAGACCGAAGTTGCGGAGACGACGGCACCGTGAGCAGCGACGATGACGATGAGCAGCAGTGCAAGTTGCCGCGCCAGACGACGGCGTTGTTTGGCCACGAGGAGGCCGAACGCACATTGCTCGATTCCTACAAAGGCGGCCGGATTCCTCATGCTTGGCTGATCGGTGGCCCGCCAGGTATCGGCAAGGCGACCCTCGCGTTTCGATTGGCACGCTTTGTCCTGGCGTATCCCGATCCACGTGCACCCGAGGTGCAAAAAGCGACATCGCTCGCGGTCGACCCCGGACACCCCGTTGCGCGGAGGATTGCCGTGCAGGCGCAAGGCGACTTGCTGGTGCTGGAGCGGAGCATCAACGAGCAAACGGGCAAGCTTTACACCGTCATCCGGGTTGATGATGTCCGCCGTACGGTTTCGTTTTTCGGTTCAACAGCGGGCGAGGGCGGCTGGCGTATTGCCATCGTCGATGCGATCGACGACCTCCAGCGCGAAGGCTCCAACGCCCTTTTGAAGGTTTTGGAAGAACCTCCGCAGCGTTCCTTGCTTTTGCTCATCAGCCATGCGCCGGGGCGCGAATTGCCGACGATCCGCTCGCGCTGCCGTCGCCTGCTGCTGCGGCCGCTCGACAACAAAGACGTGACGCGCGCACTGGCCGAAGCGACCAACCTTGAGGCAGACAACTCCGAGCTACTGCAAGCGACGCAGGCCGCAGAGGGGAGCGTCGGCCGCGCACTGGGTCTGCTTGACGGCGCGGCCCTGGCGCTTCGCCAGCGGGTTCTGAAGTTGCTCGAGCAACTTCCGAACCTCGACCCGCGCGCATTGCATGCGCTCGGCGAGGCCATCGGAGGCACCGACCCGAAAACGCTGGAAGCCTTCATGGACCTGGTCAATGGCTGGCTGGCGGCACGGCTGGATGAAAGCAGGCAGGGCAAAGCCCAGATGGCCCGCGTCGCGGAAACCTGGGCGAAGGTCAACCGCGCCGCACGCGAGGCGGAAGCCTATAATCTTGAGCGCAAACCGCTGATCTTTTCGGTATTTGGTGCCCTCGCGGAAGCTGCGCGCCCCTGACCCAAAAGCTTTCCCTGGGCCTCCGTGGGCGCGGTGGGCTAGGCGGGGTTCGCTTTGGGCTCGCTTGGCCTTCGCTTGGCCAGCGCGTTGTGGTTGAATTTGGTCAAGTTCTCATCACGTCCAAAAATCCCGCCGCGCCAGAACGGCCTTGAGCTTCCGGGAGGATGCCATGACTCACAGGACCAATCGCCGTCAGTTTCTCGCAGCGAGCGCGGCCGCGGCCGGCGCTGCGGCTTTCCCGATGCCGGCGATCGCGCAAAGCGCGCCCCTCAAGATCGGGCTGCTCACCGTGAAGACTGGACCGCTCGCCGCCGGCGGCATTCATTTTGAAGAGGGCATCAGTTCGTTTCTCAAGGACAAGAATTTCACGGTGTCCGGCCGAAAGGTCGAACTCATCGTCGCGGATACGGGCGGCAATCCGGCGGGTGCCAAAACCAAGGCGCAGGAAGTCGTCGAGCGCGACAAGGTCGACCTCGTTCTCGGGCCTTTCGCCGCCTTCGAGTTGCTCGCAACCGTCGACTATCTCGCCCAGTCGAAGATGCCCACGCTGGCCTTTGCGGGCGCCGAAGATGTGACGCAGCGCAAGGCTAACGCCTATCTCACGCGCACTTCATACACTTCCGCGCAGTGTCTCTACCCGCTTGCCGACTATGTACTCAACGAGATGAAGCTTAAACGTGCCGCCAGCGTCGGCGACGATTTTGCCTTCGGCTATGAGCAGGTCGGTGGTTTCCAACGCGTGCTGGAAGAGCACGGCGGCGAAGTGGTCAAGAAATTGTGGTCGCCGCTCAACACCGCAGATTACGCACCTTACGTCGCGCAAATTCCCGAGTGCGATGTGGTCTGCGAGGTGCTGGCTGGCTCAAATCCGCTGAAATTCACCAAGCAGGCGCGCGGACTCGGCATGAAGCAGCCGCTCGTCGGCGGCGCGACGGTGGCCGATGATACGATTATCGGTGCGCACGATGAAAGCGCGGCGGGGTTGATCAATACCAATCCTTACTCACTCGATCGTCCGACAGAGCAAAACAAACGCTTCATTGCCGCGATGAAGAAGAATTATGGCGACGACGTGCGCATTGGCCATTACGCCGCGTGTTTTTATGCCAACGGTCAGATCATCGAGGCGGCTTTGGCAAAGACCGGCGGAAAATCTGATAATGCGGATGAACTCGTCAAAGCGATCCGTTCAGTCACCTTGGCGGAGACGCCGCGCGGCCCGCTCAGCTTCGATAGTTATGGCAACGCCATTGTCGATGTCTACGTTCGTCGTGCCGAGAAACAGGACGGAAAGATGGCCAACAAGACCATCAAAACTTACAACAAAGTCAGCCAATTCTGGACCATGGATCCAGTGAAGTTCCTGGCGCAGCCGGTGTTCTCGCGCGATTACCCACCGATGAAGAGCTGAGTTCACGGCATTTTCGTAAAATGTTAGCGAAATCTGGAACAGCGTGTTCCGGAACCGCGGCTATGACGACCGGTTATGAGTATTGCGAGCGCGATAGCCGTTTCCGGGCTGAATGTCGCGAACCTGCGTTTGCAGGTCGCGGCAAGCAATATCGCCAATTCGCAATCGGATGGCCCGCTGCCGGGCACACTAAACCCGGAGAGCTTTCCGGCCGCCTACACGCCCTTGCGCGTCAATCAAGCCGATTTTGCCGGTGGTGGAACCAGTGCGACGGTGATCGCTGTTTTACCGGCGACGGTATCGACATTTGACCCAACCGCCTCGTTTGCCGATCGCAATGGCATGGTGGCAAGCCCGAATGTCGATTTGGCCAACGAATTTGTGCAGTTGATGATCGCCCGCTAATCGTATGCCGCCAATACGCAGGTGGTCCGCGCCGATCACGTGCTGACGATTTTCCCGGCGAACCGAGAGTGCAATTCATCGGAATCCCGGCTTCCGCTCATTCCCGAACGGACAACAAGTCATTAATGCTTGCGCGCAGCGTGCGCGGGCGTCGGCGGCATACGATGGAAATCGAGGATTTGCTGCGCCGTCGACTGCTTGAGGCGATGGAACGCAGCCATCGCCTGGTCGACCCCGTTCGCCGAGCGGCGGTAGCGTTTGGCCGCAAGCATCATGATGCTGCGCGTGGTTTCCCATGAAAGTCCGATGGCCTTGGCCATCACCAGCAGCGATTCCGCACGAGTGTCGCGCATATTCTGCTCGATTGTCGCGGTCGGTATGCCTGACATCAGCGACATCGCCGCGACCATTTCCTCGAAACGGCCTGCGCAAGCAAATTCCTGCAATTTGCCCGGGGTCAGCACACCGGCCTGATGCATCGATTCCACAAGAATCTGCGCCGTTGCGTAACTCAACGGTTTCGTTGTCGCTTCCGCCTGGATTCGGTCGCTGACCTCGCCAACCACCCGCTCAATCTCGGCCTTGGCATATTCACGTTCAGCCACAAGAGTACTGCGAACCTTCTCCGATGCTGCCGTGAGCAGCCGCTCAAAGAGTTGCGGAGGCAGATCGGAACGCAGCCCCACGCACGAGGCCAGCGCATCGTCGCCGCGCGAACGGTAGACAAGGATCTCAAAACCTTTGCCGGAGAACCTGGCGCCAGCGTTTTTTGCCGTGCTCAGCACGACCTGCTGATCTCCGCGCTCGACCAGCACGTCAGTGAGTTCCTCCGGTAACGTCCGCCGGCGCGAAATGGCAAGCAGATGTTCTTGATTTTTGGCGCGCGCACATTCGATCAGTGTGGCGATATCTAGCCGCGCGGCCTGGGTGAGAACAGGCGAGGCAACCTCGATGGCATCATCGCAGGCGAGCGCCCGCAGGATCTTGGGTGGGGCGACGGGCACGGGCCCGAGCCGGATCGCGAGCAACGCGCGGGACGACTGCTCAATGGTGCCGACCAGCCGCACGAAAACGTCATCGATCAGGTCGATTTCTTCCTCGGAGTACTGGTCGGAGCCGACCAGAAACAGATCGGTGAGATGCCGCAGCATCGCCGAACGCCGCTGGTCCGTGCTGTGCGCGATCGAGTTGTCGAGCTCGTGAATAAGTTCGAGGGGAGCGCCCATAGACCCTGGTGAACCGTTCTGGTTGCCCACGGAAATGGCAGGCCGGGGTAGTTAATGTTCGTTCAGAGTGTACGCGATGTGCGTTTAGCAATTCGTAAAGACCGTTGGCCGTTTCGGGGCGGGGTCCCACGGTGTGCTGAACACGCACGTTTAGCCCGCCAAGCCGTCGCTTTCGCGCTCTTTATTGTTTCAAGAGGCCGCAATATTTCTGGAAGCCGCTGTCCCAGCAGCCGTTCTTCATGCATGCCGATTGGCGCACGCCGCAATTGGTGATGCAAATTGACAGCGTCGAGCGATCGGGGTTTTTCTTGCAGCTGTTGATGCAGATGGTCTGCTCGCCGCTGCACCGCATGGGGGCCCCAAGGGCGCCCTGAAAGAGAAGCAAGGCTACTGCCGTCAGGACGACCGATACCGCGACAGCTGTGCGGAGTAACACTTGAGAATCAAAAAGTCTCATCATGTCGACGTTTTAGGGATCAGGCCGGCCAACGGCAATAGCGCAACGTTGCCGATGCCATCAGCCGGCTAGATAAGATCATCACATCTTTTCGTTGGTCGCCGGCCGTCGCGGGGTCTAGCAAAGGCCGAGCAGGAAGGTGCGCCATGTCGAACAGGGATTTTCGCAACGTTCGCAAGAGCGTGGAGTCGAAGCAGAACGAGATAGTCGAGGCGCACCATGTCGGCGCTGCGGTCCTGACCATCGCGGCGGCTGCCTTTCTGGTGTTCGTGTTCGCCCTCGATCGGGTCTTTGATTTGAGCCGTTTCGCGTATTGATCAGCGCGCGTTTGTCCACAGCGTTTGCCATAGATCGAGTCTGGGTTTGATTGGGTCCGGCTCAACGAGCACGCCTGTTTTGGTAAAATTGATCAACCGGTCGACGGCCGGCTCGTGTCGCGGCCATTGCAGTCGACCGCCGCCATTTGGATCGCCGGTTTTTACGAAACTGACCCAGTAGGCACTCGTTACATCTGCCATCGCCCTGTCGGCGTCTGTCACTTTGTCGCCGACCAGCGCCGCCGGAATATCAAACACGTAGGGAATTTCGTAGGCGTGTGTCGCCCCCTTGAGTTCGCCGCGATGCGCGTCGGCCACAAAGGAAAACCGGTAGAGCCAGGCGGGCTGCCCGGCGCGCGCCATAGCGTCGGCGAAATGACGTGCCGGTTCCGGCATCGCCTTGTCCGCAAAAACCTGTTGCTTCAATTCATCGAGCGGCTGGTCACCAGCTGGGTCATACACCTTGCGGGCTTGGGCAGCATTTGCGCCAAAGACCGCAAACAGTTCATCCTTGCTATTGGCAACGCCGAGCCCCAGGTCGCGTTCGTTCGCGCCAATGATCACGGGGACCATTGCCTGGTGCGCTGAGGCGAGGGCTAGTTCCGGCGCCTCTAGGACAAGTTTACCATCGCGTATCGATCCGGCAAAACCGTTCAAGGGTTTTTCCGTAGAAAGCGCCTCGATTTGCTCCTGAGCAGTCGCTCCTTCCGAGAGCTTGTCGGCCGGAAGCTCGCGAAGCGCTTTCAAAGCGGCAGGGCCGTCCCCGGTGATACCCATCGAGCGCGCATAGTTGACCGCCAACGCTTCGGCGTCCGCAATCTCAGTCAGCCCGCCGACTTTCGCCCGTGCCGTTGGCACGCCGGGGGACTCCATGATGGCTGCACGAAACAGTCCGCGTGACATCGGTGAGGTGAGATGGACCATCACCGAGCCGCCACCAGCCGATTCACCGAAAATGGTGACTTGCGCCGGATCGCCGCCAAAGGACGCTATGTTGCGTTGAACCCATTGGAGCGCTGCATGCTGGTCCATGTAGCCGTAATTGCCGCGCACATCGTCCGGCGCTTCCGTCGCCAGAGCCGGGTGAGCGAAGAACCCGAGCCGGCCCATCCGGTAATTCATACTGACGACCACAACCCCCTGCCTGGCAAGGGCGTCGGCCGGATAGAGCGATGTTCGCCCGTGCACCAGAGCGCCGCCGTAAATCCACTCCATCACCGGGAGCGGCGCGGCCGAAGCTTCGGCTGGTCGCCAGACGTTCAATGTAAGGCAGTCCTCCGATTTCGGAACATCGTCCGCCTGCATGCACGCGGGACCAAACTTGTCGGCGGACAATGTACCTTGCCAAGGTTTCACCGGCTGCGGCATTCGCCAGCGCAGCGCACCGACCGGCGGCGCCGCAAAGGGAATGCCCTTGAAGCTGATAACGCCGTTTGCAGCTATACCGCGAACGTTGCCTGACTCGGTTTCAAGGCGCGTCAGATCGGGTGACGTGGTTTGGGCTGGGGCCGCTGCGGCGAAGGCAAATGCAAATGCGGCGCCGACCGCCAGAGCACGCGCGCTTTGCAAGGCTACTCCTTCTTCGGCTTCTTCAGACTCCGGATAAATTTTTCGGCCTGTGTTTCACTGGTCCGCACCAATGCCGGCGGGTAGTACTTTCCGTCAACGACATCCGGCGACGGTCCGTAGAAGCGATAGGTCAAATTGTATTTCTTTCCGTTCGGAGTCGGCAGCCAGTTCGATTCAGGAACGCCCTCGGGCTGCTTGGGCGCGAAAACCAGCGTGAGTGAACCGCCGTCGCTCACCGTCAACGGCGATTGCTTGTTCAGCAGATGCCGGTTGAGTGGATTCGGGATGACCTTGAAATCAACTCCGTCAACCACGATCACCGACCAGAAGTAGCGCGTCTTGCTTGGGGGTAGGGCATCCTTGGGATAGGTCTGGGTGAATGTCTGGCTGCCGTCCAGGCCTTGCGCCGCGAAATACACGACCTCTTTGCTGTTGTTTGCCCAGATGCCGGTGTAGTTGGCGATGCTGCGCATCACATAATCCGAGCGGTAGTTGCCAATGAGGCGCGGACGAATCCACCCGTTCACGAGTTTTCCCATTTTCGGGATTTCGCCGAGGAACAGAGGGATCGCCTGCTTGCGGATCACCTCATCAATGCGCGTCCGCTGCGCCGGATCGGCGGCGGCTTTTGCCGTTGCGCGCGCCTGTTCCTGAACGGCGATCATGCCGACGTTGAGATCGCGTTCGCTCGCCAGAATCGCCTCTGTCTTGTCGAAAGCCTCGACGCCCGGCAATTTTTCATTTGGGAAGTCCGGCCTCACTACCGGCTCGTCGATGACCGGTTTGCCCAAGGCCTTCATTGTTGTCTTTTTTTGCAGAGCGATTGCATTCTCGGGATGCGCGCCAAGCTCGATCCGCATCAGGACTCGTGATTTCGCGCTCGGCAAATTGACCCGTTGCGTGCCTTTCGGCAGCACGACCTTGGCGTCCTTGAGACACAACGCAAACTTGCCGAAAGGATGCTTTGGATAATTGCGCTCGTTAATGTTGGCGGTCACTTCGCCCCACCCATTGAGCGCCTGAACAGTGTAATAACGGCCCTTGATCTCCGGCAGCTCGATCAGCGTGCAACTCTTGTCGTCGAGGCCTATCCATGCCTCGCTATAGACCACATCGAGGTTCGGATTGGCCCAGGTAACGCCGCCGGGTTCGCGGTGGATGATCTCGTTCCACTTAAAGCCCTCCTTGAAATCAAGATTCTCCTGCCGCAGCACCAACAGACGCCCGAGCATGTATTCATAGGCTTCAACGATATCCCTGTCGGCCAGCCGGGAGGGTTGCGCGCTTGCCGCGACTCCAGCGCAAATAACAGCAAGTGCCGCAACGATGTATTTTTTCATGCCGGCGCACCCCTTCTGTGCGGCGGAAGTATACTCAATTCACGGCCTGCGCCTCGGGAAATTTCCACTTGTTGTTGAGGATTTCATCGCGCGGGCGATAGAGCCGCACCATGTAGTTCCATCCCGGCGTGGTCGGCAGGCAATTGACGATCTTGCCATCGCAGCCGCCAAACTGGATGGCGACCGAGCCGTCCGGGTTCTTTTTTGCGGTGATGGCGTTGAGTGAGTAGGCGTTATATTGGTTTTTCTTGAAAAAGCCGTCGGCGCCATAGACGGTCACCGACCAGAACGCGTTCACCGGGACTTTGGCCGGAACGTTGAGCTTATAAATTACGGCGCCGTCGTTCCTGGCCGGGGTCACGTTGAGATAAATCGCGTCCTTGTCGGGGTTCCCGCCCCATGCGCTGGCCGTGCCGATCAGGTGCCGGATCGGGTCCACCTGAAATCTGCTTCCGAACGCCTTCCTGAGATCGGAGAGCGATGCTCCCAATACCAGAAGCGCGTCGCGCATCTTGTCCTGACTGGCCGGATCCCAGTTGGGTATCTCAAAACGGCCCGGAGCGCGCTGCTTGACCGTCACGGCGTCCTGCAATGCGTGCGCCTCCTTGAGGTCTTGCGGATTGGCTGGATCGGCGAATGTGCGCAACGCCAGCAACACGTAGCGCGTACCGACCTCCGGTTTCGTGAAGTTGTAGTTGCCGGCGCCGTAATCGACCTCGTAGATATAGTGGTCCTCATTGATGACCAGCATCGACATGAAACGTTTGCCTGGATTGGGCAGTGTGATTTTTACCGGCCCGGCATCGAGATCGAACACTGCCGACGAGTAGAGGGTATCGCGGTTGAGCCGGATGACGGTCTGCTTGTCGAGCGGCGCCGGCTCACGTGTGTGTTCAAATTTTCCAAAACCACCATTTTTGACGATGCGGCCAAAATAAAGGTCGCTCTCGGCGCGGATGAAATTATCTGCGGTGACCGGAACGGATGGTGCGGCCGGCGTCTGAGCAAATGCACTGGGGGCGGCAATCGCAAGCAGCAAGGCTGCGGAAATACCGCCACAAACATTCCGTTCATATTTCATGAGTTCAATCCAGCTTTTGTTGGCGCCCGTCGGGGTAATTTACCTGTCAAAACGGATTTACGTAATTCAAGATCGCGATCTGCCAGGACGTCGCCGGCCTTGAGCGGCTTGTTGGCCTCAACCGGAACATCGGTTACCTCGCCGGCGACATTCGGCACGATCGCCACCGAATTACGGACGACCATCGCAGGGCCTTGCGGCGCGCCCATCCCATGGGAATGGGGACGCGTGCCCGTCGTGAGCGACGGACACCTTTTGACGCCTTTCCGGACGATCAGTTGGCGCCCGTGCTCTCCTTTTGCTGCACTTTTGCAACCGGCGGTGGGTTCCACAAACCGGTCAGCGCCTCCGATTTCGGCGCATAGAGGCGCATCGTAAGATTGAATGGCCCCTTCGGCGCCGGGAGCCAGTTGGCCTCCCGATCCGCGCCTGGGCTTTCGTTCTGGAAGTAAAGCGTCAGCGATCCGTCGGCGTCGCGCTTGAACGGCATCCAGCTGCTCACCGCAAAGCGGTTGATCGAATTTGCAACCTGGAAGCCCTCGGAATCATACAGGGTGATTGACCAGAATGCGTCGACCGGAGGAAGCTCGTTGCTCGCAAACCGGATTGCGTATTTATTGGCGCCATCCAGCGGCTTGCCGGTTTCGTCGCCGAGATTGAGCGGATAGATCGCATCCTCCGGCACGTTTGCGCCGAGTCCGGCCTGTGCAACGATCGCGCGCTTCAGATAATAGTTCCCGTAGACGCCCATCGTGTCGGTGTTCATCGACCAGTAGTTTGCGACGCGCGCCATCGTCGGCGTCTTCCATTCCATCAGCTTCTGGGCTGCCGCCGGCGCGGCGTCGACAGCATTCTTAATCGTTGGGTCAAGCTTGCCTGCGTCGAAACTCTTGCCGGCCTCGAATCCGATCCGCTTCAGGCGCGCGATGATCGGCTGGTCGGTCTCGTGTGGCGGGTGCATCTTGAGCAGCTCCGCCGCGTAGGCAAAAAATTTCGTACCCTCCATCGTATCGACCTGTCTTTTCGGCGGCGTCTTGATGTCGGCCGACGGGTCTATGACTTGCTTGACCGCAACGGCTGGCTTGCCCCATCCGGACAACGGCGTGAGCTTGTAGCCCTTCTGGATGGCGTGAACCGCCTCGTAGTCCGATGGTCCATCTGTCTTGGTGCGGCCAATGATCCATACGTAAGGCGTCGGCGCATCGATGCGCGTCATTCCTGCCGGGACCTTGCCATTCCACCTTGGCGGTACGAGCAGGAAATTCGCGGCCTTCGTGCCTGTCGTGCGCCAGCCCGGTGAGGCGAAGACGTCAGTCCACATATCGAGCATCGGGAGAAGATAGTAGCGGCCATTTGTGTCGGGGGCCGAAACGACCATCGGCCCGCGGGTAAGGTCCACCCACGCGCTTGAATAGAGCGTATCGAAGTTGGGACGAACGACAGCCCTCATGTCTGCCGTGGGAAACGTGGGAATATTGTCAAAGGTATTCGTCGGACCGCCGATACCGGTACCTGGCGGAGAATTGATAAGCTGCTTGCGCGTCACATCCATTGTGATGA
>Ga0187788_10000424_pt1 | contig 11653 bp, 7 predicted proteins | sample 1015_BV01_MP10_2_FD_133008 | JGI IMG/M metagenome (GOLD analysis project Ga0187788, IMG submission 133008) | Tropical peat soil microbial communities from peatlands in Department of Meta, Colombia - 1015_BV01_MP10_20_MG | ecosystem: Environmental > Terrestrial > Soil > Wetlands > Peat | place...
AGCATTACCGGGGCAAGCAACTGGTTCAGGAAGTGGACGTCTATGACCTCATCCTGCACGGCGTCCGCAACGATGTGCAGCACCTGCAGCCGGGGGATACGGTGCTGGTGCCTCCGGTTCAGGCGCAGATTACGGTTGAGGGCATGGTGCGGCGGCCGGCAATCTATGAATTGCATGGCGAAACGAATCTGGCCGAGGTGCTGGAATTGTCAGGAGGCGTCTTGCCCACCGGCACACTGCGCCATATCGACGTGGAGCGCGTAGAGGCGCACCAGAAGCGGACCATGCTCAGCCTGGACCTGCCGGAAACCAACAGCCAGCAGGCGGACATACGGGCGCTGGAGAGCTTTCAGGTGCAGGACGGCGACAAGATTCGCATCTCCCCCATACTGCCCTACAGCGAAAAGACGGTGTACCTGGACGGGCACGTGTTCCACCCCGGCAAGTACCCGTACAAGGAAGGCATGAAGGTCGTCGACGTGATCAAGTCCTACTCGGAGATGCTGCCCGAGCCCTATCAGCGGCATGCAGAAGTGATCCGCCTGCAGGCCCCGGATTTCATGCCCACGGTAATCTCGTTCAACCTGAGCGATGTGATGTCCGGCAAGCAGGAGAGCCCCAAGCTTCAACCCTTCGACACGGTGCGAATCTTCAGCCGCTACGACTTTGAGGATCCGCCGGTGATTACGGTTTCGGGCGAAGTGCGCGAGCCTGGCGATCATCGCACCAACGGAATCACCCGCCTTAGCGATGCCGTCTTTCTCGCTGGCGGTCCTACTCCCGACGCAGAGATGCGAGACGCGCAGATCGTCCGCCGCTCCAACGGCGCCATCACGGTGTTGAGCGCAAATCTAGGCAAAGCGCTGGGCGGTGACGCCACCGAAAACATCATCCTGCAGTCCAAGGATCGTGTGATCATTCACCGCAATCTGGCGAAGCTGGATCCGCCGTCGGTGACCATTGAGGGTCAGGTCGCCAATCCCGGCAGGTATCCCCTGGGCGACAATATGAGCGCGGTGGATCTGGTGCGCACCGCCGGCGGCCTCAGGCGCGGCGCCTACACGGAAACAGCGGACCTGACGCGCTACGTTCTCGAAAACGGCGAGCGCGTGCTCAGTGAGCATGAGGAGGTAGCGATCGGCAAGGCCCTGTCCGGCGTGCCCGACACCGATGTGCGGCTGCGCGACGGAGACGTGCTGAGCATCGGACAGATTGAAGGTTGGAGCGATATCGGAGCGTTTATCACCGTGAAGGGCGAGGTCGTTCACCCGGGAGGCTTTGGAATCGAGCAGGGAGAACGGCTCAGCTCGATCCTCAAGCGCGCGGGCGGGTTCAGCCCTGCCGCCTATCCCTACGGGGCAGTGCTGATGCGGAAGCAAGTGCGCGAACTGGAGGAAAAAACTCGCGCCGACGTGCTGCGTCGAATCGATCTACAGGAAAACCAGCTCAGGGCAATGCCCGATGGTGATCAGTATCAGACTGCCACCAAGCGCGTAGCCCTGGAGCAATGGCAGAGCGCGCGCGAGGGATTAAGAAACAATCCTCCTCTCGGTCGCGTTGTCATCCATGTCACCGCCGACATTTCGCAATGGGAAAATACTCCCGCGGACATAACCGTCCGCGCCGGCGATGTGCTGGTGGTTCCGAGAAAACCAGATTACGTTCTTGTGTCGGGTCAGGTGTTCAACCCGACCGCAGTGTCCTTCAAGCCCGGCAAGAGCGGCAACTGGTATTTGAGCCAGGCCGGCGGGGCCACAGATATGGCGAATAAGAAGGAGATCTTCGTCATTCGCGCCGATGGCTCTGTGATCAGCGGTGGCGGAAGTTTCTGGGGAGGCAGTTCACTCAACGCCGCCCTTCATCCTGGAGACATGGTCGTGGTGCCGGAGAAAGCCATCAAGCCTACGCCCTGGACCAACATCTTGCAGATCGCTACTCTGCTAACCTCGGTGGCAGTTGCGGCCAGTGTGATCGCGACTCGGTAGCCGTTGGTCAACGACGAAAGAGAGGCCTGCCCTCATTTCAGCGTGTTGGGTGTAACCAGCGTCAGCGGCCGGTTTCGGTCGGCGCAAGGTATCGGATCCCTATTCCCGGTCTTCTGTACTTCGGGATGCGCTCCCGCGGCGGCGCTGCAACTTCGTTCTGCCGCTGCCCTGGCAGATGTCGGTTCCACGTGTCAGTTCCCGACGCACAAATAGCTGATTTCAGTCGCTGATGCGGACCCAATTGCAAAATGCGCCCCATCTTCATAATGAATGCTGGGGGCGCCGCTGACTTCGGTTGCATTTGTAAGTTGGCACTCATAACTCGTGCGTGAAAAAAACGCGGATGCGCCTTGCAACGTGATATGTTTCCACCCTCCTCCTAAGTCAAGTCTTACTCGTCCCATTACGATGTGGGTGTTGACCTGCAAGGAACCCTTAGCATTGTATACACCCTGAACGAGATCGCTGCTATTCACGATTACGCTTCCCGCGGTGCCGACCTTAAGGCCGCTTGATATGTTGGTTGGAACGGGATGACCGTCGCCGTCGTAGCTCGCTAACGTGCCGCTCTTGTCATTGAAAATTCGCCAGTAGGTATCGCGTCCGCCGTCGCGTTCCCGACTGAACTCAAGATCACGGGCGCCGTCTTCCGCGAGGCGGAGCCAGGTCTGCTCGCCCGTGGTACGCTGCCAAGCAAACGCTGCCCGACCGGAAGTGTCGTTAGTCGAAGCCCAGCTGGCAATATATCCCCCAACCGCAGCGTTGCCCTGAAGTTTTTCTTGAAATGCGGGTCCTACGCCCAGCAAGGGCTGATTTGCGGGAATGAAAAAGAGACGGTTGACTGCTTGGGCTGAATCGGGTTCCTGCTGGATCGCAAAGAGATAGTCATCGTTATTGTTCACATCTGACTGCAGCATCCACTTTCCAACTCCTGCTGCTCGAAAGACGACACTCTCGCGATGGCCCCTTCCGCCATTGATGTTGTCCAAGATGTACGCAGGATGATAGTAGGCGTCGATGCGAAATTCGTTCTCGGGCACCCAATCGGACTGCCGGTGAATGAAATATCCGCATGAAAGAGGAGATGCTGTGTCGCAATGCCAGAGAAAACAATGCTCGCCTCTTCGGAGATCACTTTGAGCTGGCAATTTGACTTCGCTTGCCCACAACACTCTGGTCTCTGTGCCTCGACAGTCAAAGTTTGGCCGTGTCGCTTCGACACCTTCCTGAGCCATCAAATTGCCTATCATGAGTAGCGAGAACGCAACTAATTCAAGCAGCGAGTACATGGCGTATCCTTTTTCCCGCAAGTAACTCCAACTGATCCTGCTGGTTGTGTTGAACAACGTGGTCGCCAAGAGGCAAAGACCATTCATGCTCCGGCCGGTTATCGAGCAGCGACTAGATGGATTGACCTGTCTTCAGGGGCTGGATTTTGAGTGAACACGAGCTTTTCTTGAGACGTTCCAAGTTAGCTGAAAGGAGGCAGTAAAGTTGTTCTCTCGGTTCAAGCTCAAAAGTGGAAAATACCAAGACTCATATTGCAACAAGGTCTTTAGGGAGAGGTCCTGCTTAAGCAACCACTCGCTGTTTACGAAAAAATCATTGAGTGAACCACCGTCGGGAACGAAGCCTTTGCTGACAGCAGCATATCTATAACCGAATCGAACAGTCCTCTGAGGCGTTAGCCAGTAGGTGGTCCAGGTCTGAACCCCTCGACCCTCTCTACCGACCCAACTGCCCAGAATATTCCCTTCGTTCGTGTAAGCATTCACGAATCGTTGATCGGTATACCACACGCCCGCACCTCTTAAATTGGGCAGGTCGGTATAAATGCCCTCCGCTCGGAAATCCATTTTTGGAAGTTTTGGAACGTGAGAGAGATAAATTCCAGGATTCATCGCAGAACGCCGAGGATAAACGATGGGATTCGGTTCATCCTCTGCCGAAGCGTCAGTGTATAGGGTCAGCCAATTGCGTAACCCTGGCAGGCGATAGCTGAACTGAAAGCCGGTCACGCGGTCCCCGTTATTGTGCGGTCCAGTGCTGAAATTGTGGAACGTCCGGGCGAAATTCAGATATGTAACTGGGACGCCTGGAGCGCCAAAAATGGCGGCCAGAGTAACACCGATCTCCAAGTTACGTGTGGGCTTGAGATTGAATTTCTCGGCATGAAAGTACGGTTGCAGCTTAAGAAAGGAGGTCCAACTGCCGGTAAGCACCTGATAGTCCGGGGGCTGATAGACAAATCTCTGCCCGCGCAATTGGCCAAAAACAAATTCAGCACGGAGCGGACCCAACCACCTGCCAACTACGCTTGGCAGAACACCTGGGCTCACCCGATTCAGGCGGACCATTGGGAATGGTTCTGCATTGTTCGTGAACATGAGAGCAGAACCGCGTCCTGGGCCCCACCACAGGCTCTGCTGTCCAAAGGATAACTGCCAGTTGCTAAGGTTTACTGCAACGTAAGCATCCAACAACCTTAAGCGATTGATCTCAGACGAAGGAATGGGAGGTGGTGCACCGACATCACGATCGATGGTGCCGATTGTATCCCTGACCTGTGACGACTCTGCCGGCGCAAACGGGGCGTGTTGATATTCCCCGTTGACATATATCGCGAAGGGGCCGGCAACAGCGCGGGCGGTAACACCGCTTACAAGATTAAATCCTTCCTGGTAAGGCCGACCGTAGTCGTTATAGATCGTCTGGCCGAAGTGGAAGCCATCGGTTAAAGGAACTCCGGAAATGTTTGTTGCACGGATGTAAACGGAGTCTATTTCCGCGTCCATATTGCTGCTACCCGCGAGGCGTGCCGTTTCTATTGCAAATTCTCGACGCAAAGCGTGCAAATCCGCGTCGACGCTTTGCTGGAGACCATCGCGGTCCCCTTGATGCAGCGCCTCCGATAGTAGTCGTGCGCATTCCAAACGAGTCCACGGCCGTAAGCCAGCAAACGCGGACTGCACGTAGCCGAGCGCTGCCAAGCGGTCGAACACAGGGTAGACCCAGCTATCCAAGGGGAGGTAGGGCGACCCCATCATTCTTGGATCATTCACGGACTCGTGCACGTTCGAGAAAGTGCCCCAATTCGGCTGCCCTTCCTCTTGGGCATGATGACGACGAATTGCTTGACGACCGAAATACCAACCCACTGCACTTCCCACGAATGCATCCGAAGCGAAGTGATTCCGCCCTGTGACTCGAGCTACGGTGATGGCCGACGCACCGCCATAAGCGAGCAGCCTGGGGAAGATACCAGGGTATCTATCAGCGAGCACGGTAGCAATCGACCACGCGGCTGCCGCATGCTCGGATGGGAAGGACTGTCCACCACTAAAAAAATCACCTCTGCCATTTCCCTCGGTAGGACGCTGGCGGCCCGTTGCTAACTTGATTGCGTACGTTGCAAAGAAACTATTCGCGGCAGCCTCTCCGGCGATCCAACCAGTATCTTTCATGTGATCGTTATGCGTTATGCGGCCCCACAAGTACGTTCCTCCAACGACTCCTCCGAACGCCGCTATACCGTAGTTTGAAATGCTGTGGCTGCGCGAAATGGTAGTGGCACTGCTGGGGAGCTCCTTCTCGATACTAGTGTCAGAGGCAATGAGCCCGCCGGTCGTAATACCAAAGGGTATCGCCCAGCTCACGTCATTGAGGCGAAATCGCAGTGGAATCGTCCAGAACTCTCTTTGGCCAAGCAAGACATTCTTGGGCAAAGATGATTCTATCGAGGACTTTGTCTTAGGTTTCTCGCTCTTGTTTCCGGTGCCGCCTTGCTTCGAGGTGCCTTCTTGTTCTGGGTGTTCCACCTGGCATGGCACAGATAGCTTTCCAGACAGGTCGGTACACTTGGGGGCTCGCTCTTGGATTGGCGCTTGTTGTTCCTGGCTGAAAGCTGAAAAGGGAAGAAAAAGCCGTGCAAGTAGCAAGCATAGAGGGGCCAAGACTCTAACCTTCAATTCAGCTCCGTTTGCCCTACCTGTTGCGAAGCATACAGGTTTACACCTTGCCCCCACTTGGGCAACCCAGACTCCGCTCATTAAGAGCCCCTGTGAGTTCTAGAACGAGCCAGAGATCTGCATGACCATCAATAATAACCGAAGTTGCTGCTCACGTTGCTGTCGTGTTGACCGCAAACTGATGCGCCCCGATTCTTCATTTCGCAGACGGAATGCTGTTGTTGGTGGACGGATGTGCTCTCGGCAAAATTAATATGATTCTTTCCCATAAGACTCGTGTCCAAATCGTCAATCCGCTTCGGAGCCCAAGAGCCCAGCATCTTTCCATCCATTGGCATGTCAGGGGGCCGCGCATCGTCTCACGTCTCTGTGTTGGGTTACAATTGTTGCTATTAGCCTCCCTTCCGACTTAACCGAGATTGCGTTATCGACGACGAGCAGAGGTTGGAGCTCCCGTCCCTGCCCTCGCGGTTGCCAGGATCAGAGTGTCCCAATTGTGGTCGATTGCCGAGAAGCCCATGCTACAGCGACGAGAACACACGATCCAGTCTCCTAATGGAGCCGTACTATTTGCGTGGTCAATGACGAATAGTGATAAATTGTTGGCAAACATAACACATGGCGTGAATTATCGTCCGATTCTGGTGGGTTATCATGGATAGCGATCAAACGAGGCATTGGCGCGATTTTGGCGTAGGAGCAGGGTAGTGGAAAACGGATCGCGATACGATGTCGCAACGGATTTCGGGGTTCGTCAGGACGGAGGCGACTATGCAGTTGCTGGAAACTCTGAGGTGCGGCTTAGCGGCCCAACCGAAGTAGTAGTAGACGCAAGGCAATGGGTGGTGCAAGTCCTTTGGACTTGCTGGCGAAGACGCAACTTGCTAGTGCGGGGAGTAGTCGCTGGCCTGGTAGTCGGCACAATTGTCGCTTTCGTGATGCCAAAGACATACGAGTCGACCGCACGAGTGGTCCCTCCAGATAATTCCAGCGCTTCGGGTGTACTGAGCGTCCTAACAACTATGGGGGTTCCGGGGGGAATTCAGGGAATCGCCCCGGAGCTATTGGGCGTGAAGAGCACAGGCGCGTTGATAGTCGGAGTTCTGGGAAGCCGTACCGTTCAAGATCGGCTCATAGATAGTTTCGATCTCAAGAACGTATATGGCACAAGAGACATCGAGGCCGTGAGGCGGAAGTTGGGGGACAGAACTTCGATATCCGAAAATCACAAAAGTGGAATCATTACGATAACCGTTGCTGACAGATCGCCGCAGCGTGCAGCGCAACTTGCAAATGCGTATGTCGAGCAGACAAATCGATTGCTTGCAGAAATAAATACTTCGGCTGCGCATCGAGAACGGGTTTTCATTGAAGGCCGCCTAGAGGTAGTCAAGCGAGAATTGGATGACTCAGCCAAGTCTCTGAGTGAGTTTTCCAGCAAGAATACGACAATTGATATCGAGCAACAGGCAAAAGCAATGCTTCAGGCAGTTGCAACTGTGGAAGGAGAATTGATAGCAGCGCAGTCCGAACTTCGTGGTTTAGAGCAGATCTACACAGATAACAACATTCGAGTTCGCACGGCAAAGGAGAGAGTCGATGAATTGAGGCGACAGCTGGAGAATCTGACCGGCAAGAGCGCGGGCCCAGGAGGTACTCCGGGTGACGTCGAAACTCTATTTCCCTCCATTCGGAAGCTTCCGCTGGTGGGTATCACTTTTGCCGACCTCTACCGAAGGGCCAAGATCTCCGAGACCGTCTACGAGACCCTAACGAAGCAATATGAGCTTGCAAGGGTTCAGGAAGCCAAAGAGGTGCCGACCGTCCGCGTCATGGATGTCGCGGACATCCCGCAGAAAAAATCAAGTCCCAAGCGCCTCCTTATTATGATTTCAGGTGGGCTGCTCGGGTTCATCGTATCAACGTTTTGGGCCGTCGGTTACGAAAGATGGCAAGACACTGATTCTGACGCGCCACTGAAGCAGTTTCTCCGGGAGGTGTCGAGGGATTTGAAAAGCAGCCGCGCGTTTGTTGGCGCTTCTGATACATACAATGTGTGGCTTAGTAGAATCAGAAGACACCTGCCCAAATCGGATGACATGGCACCTCGTGCACCTTAGGACGAACGTTAAATTCCCACCAACACAAAATGAGGATAATTCCGCGGCTTGATGTAAAAGGGCCTAACCTAGTCAAGGGCATCCACCTCGAGGGCTTGCGAGTACTCGGCAAGCCCGAGACGTTTGCCGCCTACTATTATGAAACAGGGGCTGACGAACTGCTGTTCATGGATGTGGTTGCAAGTTTGTATGGGCGTAATAGTCTGCTGCACATCATTCGTCAGACGGCCGACAACATCTTCATTCCACTAACCGTGGGTGGAGGTATCCGCTCATTGGATGACATCCGTGAGGTGCTGAGGGCCGGCGCGGATAAGGTATCGTTAAACACCGCTGCTGTGCGTCGTCCCGAGTTTGTGAGAGAAGCCTCGCGGAAGTTTGGATCGTCTACGATCGTGCTGTCTATCGAGGCCATGAAACGACCGGAAGGGACATACGAAGCGTGTACAGACAATGGCCGAGAAAGGACAGGGATAAACCCTCTCGATTGGGCCGTGCGAGGTGCAGAACTCGGTGCTGGTGAGATCCTGTTGACCGCAATTCACCAGGAAGGAACGGGCATTGGCTTCGACCTTGACCTGACGACGGCAATCTCGCAAGCGGTGGACATCCCCGTGATCGCATGCGGCGGCGCTGGGCGTTTGGAACATGTCCAAGAAGTTGCCACACAAGGAAGGGCGCAGGCGGTCTGCTTGGCCTCCCTTTTGCACTACAATTTTGTGAGAACCCACTCGCTCCAAGGGACTTATGACGACAGTATTAACACCCAGTTTATGCGAGATCAGCGGCCATTCAGCCCAATTACAGATGTAACAATAGGCGAGTTAAAGCGATACCTTGCAAATCGAGGTATTGACTGCCGACCCTGCAATTTGCCCGTGCTCTTATGACGGAGACAGGACCAACGGTAGTAGTCGTCGATTACGGCATGGGCAATCTATACAGCGTGCTACGTGCTTGTGAGCTCGCAGGCGCAAGGTCCCAAATTAGCAGCTCCGCGGCCGCCGTGAAGAGCGCAGATGCGTTGATTCTTCCTGGTGTGGGGGCGTTCGGCGACGCAATGACGGTACTGCGCACCTCGGGACTCGCTGATGCCTTACTTTCCGCAGTTGCTCTAGGAAAGCCACTTCTGGGGATTTGCTTAGGAGTTCAGTTACTGATGTCAGTAAGCTATGAATTTGGCAAGCACGAAGGCTTAAGCATTATTCCAGGAGAAGTAGTAAGGTTTGCAACTACTGATGAGAAGGGCAATCGCCTCAAGGTGCCGAATGTGGGGTGGAGACAGATTGTGAAATCGACTGCGGCTAAGCTGGAAGCCTCCCCCCTTTCTGCAATTTCAGACGGCGAATATATGTACTTCGTTCACTCCTATTATGTCAGGCCGAAACACCCGAGGGTGGTATTGGCTACTTCGGAATATGGGGGGACAGAATTCTGTTCGAGTCTCCAGTGTGCTAGGGTGTTTGGTTGTCAGTTCCATCCGGAACGCAGTGGGCCAGCCGGCGTCGCGATCTATCGTCGCTGGTTGGACCTCGCTCTTAATAGAGATTTGATCCAGACCGGAGAGATAAGTTGATGCCCATTGCTTCGACCCCACTTGTTACTGAATCTCTAGAGGTGAAGTTTGGGCTGCCGAAAGAAGTAATATTCTGCAAGAATTGCGTCATTTCCAATCAACGGCCCAATTCCACAGTCGAATACTCCCACACGGCGGCTTCAAAGAAGGAAACAATCAGGCTTGACGACGAAGGCGTTTGTGATGCTTGTCGATATTCGGAACGCAAGCGCAAGGAGATCAACTGGACCGAGCGAGAAGCAGAGCTGGGGCACTTGTGTGACCTATATCGTAGGAGGGATGGCCACTACGACTGTTTGGTTCCGGGTTCTGGAGGGAAGGACAGCTTCTACGCGGCTCACGTGCTGAAGCACAAATTCGACATGCATCCGCTCACGGTGACATGGGCCCCTCACCTCTACACGGACTGGGGCTGGAAGAACCACCAAGCTTGGATTCACGCAGGGTTTGACAATTATCTCTGCCACCCCAACGGTCGCGTGCATCGTTTGTTGACTCGCTTAGCAGTTGAAAATCTGTTTCATCCTTTCCAGCCCTTCATCATAGGCCAGAAAGCGTTTGCTCCCAAAATGGCAATTTTATTCAACATTCCTCTCGTGTTCTACGGGGAGAATGAAGCTGAGTATGGTAACCCGATCGATACTGGGACTACGCCACTGCGTGACACTGCGTACTTCAGTGCAAGCCAGGATGAAAACATCTACCTGGGTGGAACATCGTTGCGAGAATTGCAGGACCGGTATCGATTGAGTCGCAATGATTTGGATGTCTGGTTACCTGCACGGCCCGAAAGTCTACACCGTGCCGGCATCAGCGTTCATTATCTGGGTTACTACCTGAAATGGCACCCCCAGAGTGCCTACTACTATGCCGTGGAGCACGGTGGATTCCGGGCTTCTCCGGAGCGCACCGTAGGTACGTACAGCAAGTACAACAGCATCGACGATTGCATCGACGATTTTCACTACTACACCACCTACATCAAATTCGGCATTGGCCGCGCAACTTACGATGCTTCGCAGGAGATTCGATCGGGTGACATCACTCGTGAAGAGGGTCTGGCATTGGTACATCGTTTTGATGGCGAGTGGCCAGCACGGTTTGCGGATCGGATTTTCCAGTATTTGAGCCTCAACGAGAAAGAGTTCCCAATTGCGAGCCATGAATTTGAGCATCCGGTGATGACGCAAGAGTATTTCATGGAGCTCGCTGATCGATTCCGCTCGCCTCACCTTTGGAAGAAGGACCATGGTGGGTGGAAGCTACGCTTCGTCGTAAGCTAATGGTCGGACAAAAGAATCTCGCATTGATTCCGGCGCGAGGGGGTTCAAAGGGCCTTCCAGGGAAAAACACCAAGTTATTGGGAGGATTGCCGCTAATAGCGCACACTCTGCAGGCAGCGCGAGAGTCCCAGTGTTTTGACCGGCTTGTCGTCAGCACTGATTCCCCCTCTATCGCGGAGGTGGCGATTCATCATGGTGCCGATGTGCCCTTTCTTAGGCCGGCCGCGTTAGCAACCGACAAGGCGTCCGTGGTTGACGTAGCGCTGCACGCCATTGAGTTTCTCTCGAAGGAATATGTAGCGGACACGCTAATGTTGCTGCAACCAACTTCACCCTTCCGGAGTGCTGCTACCATCAAGACGGCTTTTGAGCTATTCGCGCAGACGGGGCGGAGCGTGATTTCGGTAAATCGGACCCGAGACCATCCCTACTGGTGTATGCGCATTGAAGCAGACGGTTCCCTCCAGCGCTGGCTGGGAAACGTCGAGATCCCGTTAACGCGGCAAGATCTGCCGCCAACCTATACTCTGAATGGTGCGATATATCTGGCCTCAATTGCCACTCTTAAGGTGAAAGGTTCCTTCTACAGCGATCCCAGTCAAGCGCTCGTTATGGAGGAGAGAGAGGCTATTGATATTGATACTCCTCTGGATTGGTCGATCGCCGAATGCCTCTTCACACTGCGCGTGCAAGAAAAGGAAGTCTAGATCTGATGACCCCC
>Ga0187788_10000425_pt1 | contig 11652 bp, 10 predicted proteins | sample 1015_BV01_MP10_2_FD_133008 | JGI IMG/M metagenome (GOLD analysis project Ga0187788, IMG submission 133008) | Tropical peat soil microbial communities from peatlands in Department of Meta, Colombia - 1015_BV01_MP10_20_MG | ecosystem: Environmental > Terrestrial > Soil > Wetlands > Peat | place...
ACTTCTTGTACCATCGTCCATACGGATCAGGAGATTATCCGTTACACAGAAAAAGAGAATCCGGCTTTGATCGCCGTCGATGCACCCCTCAACCTTCCGCCCGGACGCAAATCAATCGAAGATAAAACCGGGGAACATTTTCGTCCTTGCGACCGCGAATTGCTGAGGCGCGGTATCCGTTTTTTTCCCATAACGCTCGGTCCGATGAGATTACTCACAGAGCGAGGTATCGGGCTAAAGAGACTTCTCACCTGGCGTGGCTATCGGGTGATCGAAGTGTACCCCGGCGCGGCGCAGGATATATGGAATACCGGACGGAAGCAAGACGGACTGCAGAAGTTGCGCAAAGGGCTTGAAAAACTCGGACTCAAAGGGCTAAATAAAAATATGGACGGAGATGAATTGGACGCGGTAACGGCAGCCCTCGTCGGGCATTTATTTCTGCAGGGAAAAGCAGAAGTTCTCGGTGATTTCAAGCATGGCGCCATCGTCATTCCCCACCCCAAAGAGAAGGCGTAACGCTTTTGGAGACGGAATTCTAGAAATCACTCGGGCTGCCGAGCTACGTTTTCAATTCCACGAAAGGACGATCATGATCAAACGAATTTGTTCGGGTCTCGTGTGCATGAGAAATATGAAGCTCATCGCGATTGTCAGTATGTTTCTCCTGTTTTTTTTCAGTGCCGGTTACGGGGCCGAAACATCTTCAGCCAATCGACCCGCACACTGGGCCATCCCAATGCAGATGGAAGGCGTTCCCAACCTTCACAAGGTCTCGAATACACTCTATCGAAGCGCACAACCTTCTGCTCCGGGCATGAAAAAACTTAAAGCCATGGGAATCGAGACCGTGATCAATCTACGTTCATTCCATTCAGATCGTGATGAGATCGGGGATACGGCGCTGGCACATGAATCCATCCCGATGAAGGCGTGGCATGCAGAGGAGGAGGACGCTGTAAAATTCCTCCAGATCGCCACGAACCCGAAAAGCAGTCCCGTTCTTGTCCACTGCCAGCATGGTGCAGATCGCACTGGAGTCATGTGCGCGGTCTACCGAGTTGCCGTGCAAGGCTGGAGCAAGGAAGAAGCACTCAAAGAGATGATGCAAGGAGGGTTCGGGTTTCATGGGATATGGGAAAATCTCGTCCAGTGGATCGACGGGCTGGATTTCGAGAGAATCAAGAAACGAGCAGGAATCAAATAAGGCATAGCATCGTTGGCGGACTCCTATTTTCCCAATACTTTCTTTAACTCTTTTTCATTTCTCACAGGCGGTAAACAGGTAAATCCTTTACAGACAAAGGTGGTTGGAGCTTCCTGGTTCCCTTTTTCTCTCAGAAAGGGAAACCAACTTCCCTCGATCGGCTCTTGGGGATCTCTCAGGCTCAGGATTCTGTTAGGAAGGTAGGTAAGGTAGATTTCTTTGAGCATCGATTTTGTCCTAGGATCGTTCCTTGAGCCCACGACCCCGATCTCCTGGGGGCTCAAAAAAAAGGAGAGACCCGATAACATTTGTGCGAATCCCGAAGGATGCTGCTCAAGAAAGCTATGGAAGAGGTGGAGGATCTGTTCGGCTTTCTGCTTCAAAGATTCCTCCCCCGTCAGATAACTCAGTCTGATCAAATTGGATACCGCGATGGAATTGGCTGAAGGGATTGCATTGTCATAAGGGCTTTTTGATCGGGCGATCAAAGATTCATTCTCCTTTCCCGTGAAGAAGAACCCTCCGTTTTTCTCGTCCCAGAATTGATCAACCATTTTCCGATTAAGTTCATCTGCCTCCCCTAACCATTCCGTCTCAAAGGTGGCCTCATAGAGATCGATGAGAGGCTGGATCAAAAAGGCGTAATCTTCCGAATACCCTTTTACCCGAGCCTTTCCTTTACTAAACACCCTTAATAAATGGCCATCCTTGCTCATCTCCTGAATAATGAAATGCGCTCCTTGGACCGCGCCCTTTAGATATTTTTCGTTCCCAGTCACTCTAAATCCGTCGACAAGACTGGAGATCATCAAGCCATTCCAGGAGGTGAGGATCTTCTCGTCCCGGCCGGGTCTCACTCTTTTTTCTCTTTCAGCATAGAGTTTCTGGCGTCCTTCCTCCAATAGCTTTCCCAGCTCTTCAACAGGTATCCCATATAACTGAGAAACATTTTCAAAAGTCGAGGAAATGTTGAGGACGCTTCTCCCTCCTTCAAAGTTTCCCTCAGTGGCCACTCCATAGTAAGCGCAAAAGGGAGTCCCCCTCTCTTTGCCTAGTACTTTCTTAATTTCGTCTCTTGTCCATACATAAAACTTTCCCTCCTGACCTTCGCTATCCGCGTCCTGAGTGGAATAGAATCCCCCTTCCGGACCCTTCATTTCGCGAAGGACATAGTTGAGGGTTTCCTCGCCGACACGACGATACCTTTCCTTTTGGGTCACCTGATAGGCTTCAAAGTAGGTTCTCGAAAGCAACGCGTTGTCATAGAGCATCTTTTCAAAATGGGGGATAAGCCATCGTTCGTCCACGGAATAACGGTGGAACCCTCCCCCCAAATGGTCGTAGATCCCGCCGCCCGCCATCTTCTCCAGTGTCTTTTCCGCCATCTCGAGTGCCTTTTTTGAACCTGTGCTCTTCCAGTGGCGGAGGAGAAATGAGAGGGCCATGCTGGCCGGGAATTTCGGGGCTTTCCCGAATCCTCCATAGATTGGATCGAATTGACTCTCAAAAGCATCAAAGGCCTTTGACAGGACTCTATCGCTCGCCGTTTCCTGAGAGGGATGAATCTCAGCAATCTGAAGGAGGGCATTTTTTAGCTGGGTCTCCATCTTTTCCACTTCCCCTCGGCGGGAATGATAATAATCGGAGACGACTACCAGAATTTTTGCAAAACCCGGCATGCCCCCTCGATCTTCGGGGGGAAAATAGGTTCCCGCATGAAAGGGGATGAGGTCGGGAGTTAAAAAGACGGTCATGGGCCATCCTCCCGAACCGGTGATCACCTGAACGGCATTCATATAGAGCTCGTCGAGATCCGGTCGTTCCTCCCGGTCTACTTTAATGTTAATAAAGCGCTGGTTCATCGTTTCCGCAATCGCCTCATTCTCGAAAGACTCCTTTTCCATCACATGACACCAATGGCATGAGGAGTAGCCAATGCTGAGGAGAATGGGTTTGTCTTCTTTTTTAGACCGCGCCAGTGCTTCTTCTCCCCAGGGGTACCAATCCACCGGATTATGAGCATGTTGCAAAAGATAAGGACTGGTTTCGTGAATCAGACAATTGGTGTACCTTTGCTCCATTTTGAGCTCCTTACCGTATTTATAACTATTGGGATGGTGAATGACAAGAAAAATTCTCTCTCAGTTTCTGTTTGACTTCTGTGACCATAACGAGTAGGCTTTTAGTGTCATCCCGAGGTGAGGAAGTTTTCGAGAAGGGTTCAATTAGGGGGTATCTGTCAGAATAGAGGCATTCTTTGGCTTTGATCGTTGTCAAAACTCGGTCTATGAAAAAAGAACTTGCATTTGAAATAGGCCTCTACGCCTTATGCATCGTATTGGTAGGGTCGCTCTGGCACAAACCGGTTATTTTAACCATTTGTTACGTTCTTATTAGTATCTTGGTGCTTGCGAAATGGCACTCAAAAAGCGATCTCCTCTTCTATTTTATAACCTTTGCCCTTGGCCCCTTAGGAGAGTCGGTGGCAATTTATCGGGGGGCCTGGGAGTATTCAAAACCCCTTTATTTGATTCCAACCTGGTTGCCCTTTTTATGGGGGATTTGCGCTCTGTTCTTAAAAAATATTTCTGAGACAATACTAAAAAGCAGCAGGAGACCGTAACCTGTCGCCCTGCGCGTGAGATTTACCCTCCCTGTTTGTGACTTGTTTCTTCCTATTCTAATATCCTTAATTTCTCTGGTACAACCCGGTTAGCTGAGTCCGGGAAATGATGTGACCTTCCATGACCTTTTCCAGATCTTTCTTAGTACCCTTTGGATTCAAGTTGAGAAGGGTATCCAGGGCATAGATTCTAAAAACATATTTGTGAGCTCGCCGGGGAGGGCAAGGTCCCCCGTAATTCGGCTTCTTAAAATCATTCATCCCCAGAACCGCCCCTTCTGGAACAGAATTTTCTTTAATCTCTTTTACGTCAGGAGCCAAGTTCCACAAAATCCAATGGACATAGGTTCCTCTGGGGGCGTCGACGTCATCAAATACCAGAGCCAACGATTTCGTATTCAATGGAACATTTTCAATCGTGAGGGAGGGATTAATATTCGCCCCATCGCAGGTGTACTTCTTCGGTATCTTGCCCCCATCTTCGAACGCAGGACTGGAAAGCCTTAATTTCTCCACCTTTATACTGCCTTGGCCCATGGCATAAGAAAAAAGAAAAACATGCAAAAAAATCAGGATAGGGACCCGTAGGCGCTTCATTCTCCCTCCCACAAATAAAAGGGGCTTCGGTACTTATACGGTTTCCCGAACCCATGAAAAGGTATTTTCTTCTCTTCTTAATGGCGAAACTTCTCCGCCTGTTTACCCTTCCAGATCCTCAGGCTGATCCAGCGCACCGAACTAAAAAAACCGGCTTCGCTGCGTGGCGCAATACTTTTTCTGCCACACTTCCGAGGAGAAAACGCTTGATTCCATTCCTGCCGTGGGTAGACATTGCGATTAGGTCGATCTCTTTCTGGGCTGCATGGTCGAGTATCTCCTCAGCATCATTCCCATAACGAACATGGGTATCTACGTCCAGCCCCTTGGCTCTCAGGGCATCCCCCAAGCCTTTGAGGTATTCCTCCGCCTCCCGGACGACCCTCACTTGGCCCTCTGTGGGATCCACGCCTGGAAAAGTGGGAGCTGAAACAACCCGCAGAAGACAGATACCCGCTTCCTTTCCAGCGATTAGCTCCTCAACTCTCGGGATAACAGTTTCGGCACACGGAGAACCGTCAAGGGGGACCAGAATTCTTTCTTCTTTTGTCATACAGACCCCTCCTTTCATTCCCCTCTTTGTGCTAAAGTTAATAACTCCCATTTCATCTGTCAAACAAACTTAGGTCTCTTGTTCGATTCAAGGATCTTTTTTCTGATACGCACAGAGGTTGGGGTCACCTCAACCAGCTCGTCTTCTTTGATAAATTCGATCGCTTGCTCCAGGCTGAGGAGTTTAGGCGGGATGAGCTGTAAGGCTTCATCCGATCCTGCTGCCCTGATATTGGTGAGTTTCTTCTCCTTCGTCACATTGACGTTGAGATCGTTCTCCCTCGAATTCTCACCAATCACCATCCCTTCATAGACGGGCGTATTCTCCTTTACAAAAAGCGTCCCTCTGGGCTGGAGGTGATAAAGCGCATAGGGGGTCGCTTTCCCTGGCCGGTCCGCAACAAGGGTTCCGGTAGAGCGTTTTGTAAGAGGGCCGTGCCAAGGCTCATAACCGCCAAAAATATGGTTGAAGAGGCCTGTCCCTCTTGTATCGGTGAGAAACTGCGAACGAAAACCGATTAGCCCTCTCGAGGGAATCCTGAATTCCAGGCGGACCCTACCGTGGCTATTATTGCTCATCTTCTGCATCCTGCCTTTACGGATCCCGATTTGTTGGGTCAGAACTCCGATGTATTCCTCCGGCACGTCGATCACCAGATTCTCCATGGGCTCGTGCAGAACTCCGTCTATATTCCTGGTAATGCTCTCAGGCATTGAAACAGAAAGCTCGTAGCCTTCTCTTCGGATCATCTCGATCAGGATCGCCAGCTGAAGCTCTCCTCTTCCCATGACTTTGAAAGAATCCGTTGCATCAAAGTCAACCTTGATGGAAACATTATAGAGAAGCTCCTTTTCCAGCCGGTCCCTCAGGTTTCTCGATGTGACATACCTTCCTTCCTGGCCCGCAAATGGGGAGGTATTGACAGAAAAAACCATGGAGATGGTGGGCTCATCCACTGCAATTCTCGGAAGGGGGTCCGGATTTTCAAGATCGGCGATGGTGTCCCCAATATTCACCCCTTCAATCCCGGCCAGTGCGACGATATCTCCTGCCCGGGCCTCTTTGATCTCTATTCTTTCAAGCCCCTGAAATCCGTACAGCGATGTCACCTTGGTTTTGATCGATCCCCCCTTGCCGTTGATCATCGATACCCAATCTCCGACTTTGACCGAACCTGAAAAGATCCTCCCGATGGCAAGCCTGCCCACATAGTCATTATAGTCGATGTTGGTGACGAGGAGCTGAAGTGGATTTTCCTCATCCCCTTCGGGCGACGGAACAGCTTTGAGGATGAGGTCAAACAAGCACTGAAGGTCTTTCGAGTTCTCCTCCGGATGGCGCTTTGCAATTCCAAGCTTTGCGTTGGTGTAGACAATTGGAAATTCAAGCTGTTTCTCTGTGGCATCGAGGTCGATAAAGAGATCATAGACCTCGTTCAGTACCTCGCGGATCCTCGCATCCGTCCGGTCGATCTTGTTAATCACAAGGATCGGAGGGAGATTGAACTCGAGGGCCTTTTTCAGAACGAACCGCGTCTGGGGCAAAGGACCTTCCGAGGCATCGACGAGGAGCAGCACGCCGTCTACCATTTTAAGTGTCCTTTCCACTTCCCCGCCGAAGTCGGCATGGCCCGGCGTGTCGACGATATTGATCTTGACTCCCTTGTATTCGATCGCCGTATTCTTGGCCATGATGGTAATCCCCCGCTCTCGCTCTAAATCAATATTGTCCATAACCCTCTCCTGGACCCTCTCATTCAAGCGGAAGATGCCTGATTGTTTGAGCAAAGCGTCGACGATCGTCGTCTTCCCATGATCCACATGGGCAATAATGGCTATATTCCTCAAATCTTCGCGTTTCATAAACTCCCCATGAAACTATTTTGCTTCTGATATTCTCTCTGGTGTCCCGATGGGCGACCCCCTCCTCATAGCCTGCTTCATCTGTTCATCGCGATGAGATGGGGGATGGGATGGATAAGATGGGGGGCGGAGGGAGGGGCCTGGCACCATTTCTCTTATGCGATGGAGTTCGACCTCGGGAGAGAGGCAAAGGCCGTTTCTTGAAAGTCCTCTTACCCTCTCGCCCAGAGCGGGGGACAACCTGGAGATTAGGGATGTCACCATGCCACACAGGATTAATACGGTTTGTTTTAAGCAGGGATTTCAAATCCTTCAATTCCTGGTCGGTTACAAAAGTCATGGCAATGCCTGACCGTCCCATCCTTCCAGTTCTTCCCGTCCTGTGTGTATAGGATTCCAGTCGATAAGGATAATCATAGTTAATTACATGACTGACATGACTGAAGTCGAGGCCCCGACCGGCAATGTCTGTGGCAACCATCAAGGTAATCTGATTCTGGCGAAACCGCTCAAAGATCGAAGTTCGCCTCGATTGCTCCAGACCTCCATGGATATACTCAATCGATTTAAATCTTCCTTGGAGCTCCTTTTTCAGCGTCTCGCCGTGATGTCGTGAATTGCAAAAGATAATGGCCTGGGAGACCTTTTCGGTCTCTAGGTATTCAATCAGAGCATGGAGTCGATCACGGCGTCCGGTGTATTGAAAATGGTGAGCAAGACTCTCGGGAGCGACCTGCTCCTTATTCAACTCGATTCTGACGGGCTCTTTCAAATAGGCGCTGATCAATCGGTTGATCTCTTCAGGCATCGTCGCTGCAAAAAACAATGTCTGATGCTCATGAATCAGGCAGGAGAGGATCAAGTCGATATCTTCGATAAAACCCATCTTCAACATCTCGTCCGCCTCGTCCAGAACCAGCGTGCGAACGCCAGAAAGATCAATCGAGGTTGAGTGATAAAGAAAATCAATCAAGCGCCCCGGGGTGGCAACGAGGATATGGACCCTGTCTTTTAATTTTCCCTTTTGAATCTCCATCGAGAAGCCACCGAAAATGGCAAAAGGAACGACATCCATAAATTTCGAGATTTTGCTGATTTCCTCAACATACTGAAGTGCCAGTTCACGGGTAGGAACCAGGATGAGAGCCTGGATGGCATTGCGTGAGGCGTCAATCGTCTGAACCAGCGGAATTCCGCAGGCGGCTGTCTTCCCTGAACCTGTCTCTGCCCGTGCTAAGAGATCTCTACCGTTCAGGATAGGAAAGAAGGTCTTTTCCTGGATCGGCGTCAACTCTTGATACCCCATGTCCGTCAAGGCCTTCAAAATTTCCGGCTTTAAATCCAGTTCTGAAAACTTCATCATTACTCCTTAGATAACCGACTGGACGCTGAACAGAGCAATCCTTTTCTTTTTTCCGCCAGACCAACAATTTCTACGATTTCACACGACTTGCGGGTAGGCAATGGTTAAATCATGCAGAAATAAGTTGGGCAAATCCGCAGGGTTAGTAAAAAACATAAGGAAATTATCTAGAGTTCTTTACGGGTTCTCCTCTTCTTACCCTCAAAGCTCTATTCAACACATTTAATTATAGGCTACTCCTCATCTAAATGCAAGAAAATTCAGGTGAGAATGTGAATCCAACCCTGACCTCAGATATCAGACTAATCGGATGGCAACGTCAGGTGCAGAAGAGAATTGGCGGCGATTACTCGTTCTGTAAGCTACTCGGGGGCAATCCGTTCCCTTATAGGAAGGCCCGCTCCCCTTGTCCGGCCAAAGAGGTCGATATAAAGGATTTTGGGCAGCCCGGTCCGTTTCTCTTCGGATTTTATGTAGATTTTTTCGAGGATACTCTCCCTGCCATTGATGGAAACGACGGCCTTAAATGAATCATTCATTCTTTCGACGATGATCTCAAGTCTTTTGAGACCTGCCAAGATGACCTTGAACTTGTTCTCGTCGAGCTTTTCTTGACGGACAATTCCATAAGCATATTCCCTCTCAATCGGGTTAAGTTCCTCATGTCTGCCGTTTTCCAAAATCCAATAAACATTCACGGGCCTTCTGTCAGGGACATGACTATTGTCCAAAAGGCGAATGTCATACTGAACAAGATTCTTGTTCTTACTCCGTTCAATAAAGAAAAGATGATTGACATCATCCCCGGAGCCGGCAAAAACCGATTGGGGAGAGGAGCTAAAGATCACCAAGAGCAAGATAATAACGAATGACCTCATCGAGTCATTTCCCCAGCTTTTCACCTATTAATAATTTTCTTAATTCTCTAAGAAAAAGATTCCACCCCAAAATAAGGCAGCAGTGATAGCCAAGAATACTGCCGTTGGATCTGCAACAAAAAACTTCGTTACAGACATCCTCATCACCCTTGCCATAAGGAATATTTGTGTCCTCAATCCCAATAGGTGTCTTCCAAAAAGAACTCCCATAGCTCTTTTTCTCCTGTTTACGGATCTTGCCTCCTGCGATTAAGACCATCCAAATTCGCAAAGAATTTATCAGCAAATTCAATGCCAACAGACCTGATCGCCTAACCCTATGATCCCTAAGGATATTATTAAAGAAAGAGGCTTAAAGGGAATCAAGAAAGTGACACTTCTTGTTACAAGGAAGATAAAATTGGGCTTCTCCAACCCGTGTCCTGTTGCTCGATACTCTTAATGATAGGAGAGCCCTTTTCGATCGGGGCGGGTCCCTGAAGAGGCTTCATCGGCCCAACCGCTAGAGGTTTGCTGCCTGAGTTTGGAGGGAAAGTGTGGGTATCCATGTCATGGAGGGGGCTTGTTCCAGGTTACCTCAACGCGGGCCTTATGAAGCCTCGGAAGGGATTTACCCCGGTCGCGGGGAGGAAAAACGGGGGGTGGGCGTCGGTTTCCTGTTGACGCCTCTATTAAAATTTAGTAGTCTCTTATCAAAATGCTGTTCCATGGCCTTAAAAAGGATTTGAGGCCCCTTTAGCAACTATGTTCTCAAGCCCGTCTGCTCTGTCCCTCGTAAAGTTCTAAGACTTAGAACGAATACGAAGTCACAAGGGGGTATAGGATGGGGAAGGAGATGCTACGATATACTTGATTTGAACGAGGAGGCAGGAAATTGTTTGATCGTCTAAGAGAGGAAATCATTCATCTCCGGCAGGAGATGATCGATCTGCGGCGAAACTTTCATCAGCATCCCGAATTGGGCATGGAGGAAAAACGCACTGCTGGAGTCGTTGCAAATCGTCTCAAGGGACTTGGTCTCGAGGTAAGAACCGAGGTTGGAAAAACCGGTGTGGTGGGTCTGCTGGAAGGGAGAGGTCCGGGCAAAACTCTGCTGTTACGGGCAGACATGGATGCCTTGCCAATCCAGGAAGAGAATAATGTCCCGTATCGTTCCCGGAACAAAAATGTCATGCACGCATGCGGCCATGACGGACATATTGCTATGCTCCTAACGGCTGCCCAAGTCTTGAGCGCTCACCGTAAGGACTTTCCAGGCTTTGTCAAATTCGTATTCCAACCGGGTGAGGAGGGTTTCGGTGGCGGCCGTCTGATGATCGAGGACGGAGTTTTGAAGGATCCCCCGGTGAGTGGGGCTCTCGCCCTCCACCTCATCAATCGTCTCCCTTTAGGAATTCTAGGGTTGCGCGGAGGGCCCGCGATGGCCTGTATGGATGATTTTACCATCCACATTAAAGGGAAGGGAGGGCATGCGGCAAACCCAGAAGAGGCCGTGGATGCCATCCTGATGAGCGCCCAGGTAATCTCTGCCCTTCAGAGCCTGGTCAGCAAAGAGGTCTCTCCCCTGACACCCCTTGTGGTCCATGTGGGCACTATTCACGGAGGCAATGCCTTTAATATCGTGGCAGATAAAGTTCAACTCAGAGGGACAGTGAGAACCCATGACGAAACTCTCCGAAGATCGATGCCTGAACGGATGGATCGTATCGTCAAAGGCGTTACAGAGGCCCTGAGGGGGACCCACGAGTTGGATTACCAATTTGGATATCCTCCTGTCATTAATGATTCAGCCATGAATCAATTGGTAGCAACGGCAGCTGCAAAAGTCGCCGGGGTTAATGGCACGACTGAGGTACCCGCGGTCATGGCAAGTGACGACATGGCCTTCTTTCTCAAAGAGGTGCCGGGATCCTATTTTTTTGTAGGGGCCGCCAATGCTGAAAAAGGGTTGGATAAACCCCTTCACAATTCGATGTTCGATTTCGACGAAGAGGCTCTCGTCATAGGGGCAGAAACGATAGCCCGAGCGGCCTTGACGTATCTCATCGAGGGTTGCTGAATCGGCCGGGTAGGTTGGTTCGAAATTACCAGAGGTTGTAAGACGGACAGGAAATAGTCTAGATTACGAATAAGAACTATTTGAAGCAAACCCAAGTGAAGGATGGGGTGAGCCAAATGGCTGAGAGAACCATTAAAACAGATGTGCTGGTTGTGGGTGGCGGAGGAGCGGGTTTTAGAGCCGCCATTAGTGCGAAACAGATGGGTTCACAGGTGCTCCTCTTGAGCAAGGGGCCATTGGCTCGCTGTGGAGCATCACCCATGGCAGGCGCAGATTTTACTTTGGACGGAAGAGGCCTCAGGGAACTGGGCTTCTTCGGGGAATTGAGGGACAGCCAGGAGAAATTCTTCAACGATATTGTCCATCAGGGTTATTACCTCAACAACCAGAAGCTCGTGGAGCAATACGTCCGAGGGGCGCTGAGAAGACTGAAGGAATTGATCGATTGGGGAATCACCATCAATCTGGTTGAAGAGCGGGCCATCTTTACCACCGGTATCTCGATCATGG
>Ga0187788_10000426_pt1 | contig 11645 bp, 5 predicted proteins | sample 1015_BV01_MP10_2_FD_133008 | JGI IMG/M metagenome (GOLD analysis project Ga0187788, IMG submission 133008) | Tropical peat soil microbial communities from peatlands in Department of Meta, Colombia - 1015_BV01_MP10_20_MG | ecosystem: Environmental > Terrestrial > Soil > Wetlands > Peat | place...
ACTTGCGCGCCGTGGTCTTGCGCGCCGTGGCCTTGCGGGTGGTGGTCTTCGCTGCCCGCTTTGCGGGCTCTGCGGCCACCGTCTGGTCCTGCAGCGCCGCACCGGCGGCGTTCTTGCGCATCGATGCGACGCCGTTGAGAGCGGACGCCTTGGTCCCGTAGTCCTGGGAGGTCGCGATCACCTGCCCGTTCGGAGCGAGCAGCGAGAACCTGAACTTGCCGCTCTTCTCCTTGGTGAGGGTGAACTTCGCGGGCACTGTGCCTCCTGTATGTTCGTCGCCCGGTTCCTATCCCGGGACGCTGCGATAACGATGACAGACGTCCGTCGTGCGCATCGCCATCTCGGTTGATGCTGTTCCCGGCGCGTCGAGCTTCCGACGTCCGGTCGAGCCACTACATCGGCCGCCGTGCGCGCCGCATTGAGCACTCGGCCCGAGAATCTTGACATCATTTTGCGATGCAGCAAAAGGCAGTCGGTGGACGTCGCACCGTGCGGCGTCGCGCGATGCGATGAACGCAGCATCTCCGGACACCTTCCGCCGACGCTCTCGACCGGCTGCCGAGCATCTGCAGACGATCCGTCGACCACCTCGAGAGCACGTCAGAAGTATTGTGGCGCAGGTGTTTTCAGCTGCCGATCGGATCGCGCATCGCGCCGCCGATCGAGCCTGTTGCTGTCCTCAGCTGAGGATGTCCTTGCGCAGGAAGTGCCGCCAGGCGAGGGACAGCATCACGATGCAGTAGCCGAACGACCACAGTGCACCACGGGCCATGCCGTCCCACGAGATGCTCGGCGCCAGCACGTCGGTCCAGGCGTACGCGTAGTGCGTCGGCAGGCCGTCGCGCCAGCGACCCAGCGCCGTCACCGCATCCACAATGTCGGACACGATCACAATCAGCACCGCTCCGCCGACCGCGCCCAGCGGCGCGTCCGTCCACACCGACAGCCAGAACGCCACTCCAGCGACCGACAACAGGGACACCGCGAGGTAGCCGACGGCCACGGCCAGACGCAGCGCGGCGTCCGCGGCGCCGAACGACATGCCGACCGGGCTGTGCAGCGGTGCCCAGCCGAAGAACAGACCACCGGTGAGGTAGGTGGCCGCGGGCAGCAGCACGAGGGCGAATCCGGAGTACGCCAGCGCGACCAGGAGCTTACGGCGCAGCAGGACGGACCGGGGCACGGGTGCCGCCAGCAGATACCGCAGGCTCGACCAGTTCGCCTCACTCGCCACGGTGTCGCCGGCGAACAGCGCAACGATGACGACGAGCAGGAACCCGGCGGAGACGAACAGGGTGAAGAACGTGAAGTTGGCCGCGCCCAGCGTGGCCAGATCGACCAGAGCCGTGCCGCCGTTGCGGGAATTGTCGGATCCCAGCTCGAACGCGAGCACCAGCAGGAACGGCAGGAGCACCAGGAAGCCGAGAGCGATCTGGGTGCGGCGCCGGGTCGCCTGCCGGCGGATCTCGACCAGCACCGGCAGGGTGCGCCGGGCGCGGTACCCGGCGGCCGCGCCGTCCCGCTGCTGTGCCGGCGGTGGTGGCGACGCCGCGGAGAGTCCGCGATGCGAGCCTGTGGTCGGCACTGCCTCACCTCTCACCGTGTGCGCTGCGCGCTCTGCGCGCCGCGATCGTCACCGACACCGTCCTGGACGCCGTCACCGACACCGTCCTGGACGCCGGCACTGACATCGGCAGGGACATCGGCAGGGACATCGGCAGGGACATCGGCAGGGACATCGCCAGGGACGCTGACGCCGTCCGCCGCGGACCCGTCACCGACCAGCGCGAGGAACGCCTCCTCAAGGCCGCGTTGCGGAGCCACGCGTTCCACCCGCAACCCGGCCCGGACCAGTGCACCGACCAGGTCGGCCCGGGCCGGGCGCGAGATGCGCACCAGCAGCCCCGCCGGTGTCGCGACGGCATCACGCACCCCGTTCACCGCACGTGCGACGCCGAGCGCTCGGTCCGGGTCGTCGACGTCCACGGCGAGGGTTCCCGCCACCGCCGCGATCTGGTCGACCGGGCCTGCCGCGACCAGCCTGCCGTGATGCATCACCACGACGTGCGTGCAGGTCTGCTCGACCTCGCCGAGCAGATGGCTGGACAGCAGCACCGACCGGCCGGTGGCGGCGTAGCTGGCCAGCACCTCACGCATCTGGCGGATCTGCGGCGGGTCCAGGCCGTTCGTCGGCTCGTCGAGCACCAGCAGGTCCGGCAGCCCGAGCATGGCCTGCGCGATCGCCAGCCGCTGCTTCATCCCGTGGCTGTAGGCGCGCACGCGCCGGTGCACGTCGTCCCCGAGCCCGGCCACCTCCAGCGCCTCGGCGAGATGCGCGTCGCCGGGCGGACGCCCGGTGGCACGCCAGTACAGCTGGAGGTTGTCCAGCCCCGACAGGTGCGGCAGGAAACCGGGCCCCTCGACGAACGCCCCGACCCGGGACAGCACCGGCGCGCCGGGGGTGACCACGTGCCCGAACACCCGCACCTCCCCCTGACTCGGGTGGATCAGGCCCATCACCATCCGCAGCGCGGTCGTCTTGCCCGCGCCGTTCGGGCCGAGCAGTCCGAGCACCTGGCCGGCCTCGACCCGGAAGCCCAGGTCGCTGACCGCCCTCAGCCCGCCCCGGTAGGTCTTGCCGAGACCGTTGATCGCCAGCGGGACGCCGACCAGGTCGCGGTCCGCCTCGCGCGTGCGCGCCCGCCGTGCCCGCAGCGCGATGGCCGCGGCCCCGATCAGGACGACGGCGAGCATCGCGGCCGCGGCCATACCCAGGGTTCCGGGCAGCCTGCCGCCGGCGGCGACCAGCCGAACCTGCGGCAGGCTCAGCGCGCGGTCACCCGCCAGACCGATCCGGTACGCGCGCGGGTCCTGCGGGACGGTGTACCCGGCGTCGGTGGCCGACAGCACCACCCGCAACGTGTGCCCCGCCGGGACGTCGAGCACCACACCGGGCAGCGCGATCGTGACGTCCCGGCCCTGCCGGGGCAGGCCGGTCAGCCGCACCGGAGCGACCAGCCCGCGCGGCTGCAGCGCCGCGCCGTCCGGGGCGACGTCGAACAGAGAGGCGAACAGGGTCGCCTCACCCGAGGTCGAGGAGACGTGGACGCCGACCCGGCCGCCCCCGACCAGCGTGACCCGCCGGCTCAACGGCGCGGTGTCGAAGACCGCGATCTGCCCCGGCACCGCGGGAGTGGGGCCGCCGGCCAGCTGGGCCGACGTGGCGGCCACCCCGCCCTGCCACAGGCGCGGCAGGCTGCTCACCGCGGCCGGAACCCCGCCGGGCGGCGAGACGGCCGTCTGCACGCCGCCCGACAGCGGCAGCCGGATCGTGTGCAGCGGGCCGCTGCCCGACGGAGCCGGCAGTCCGGGGAAACCCGTGGTCTGGCGCAGCGCGGACGCCGGGCCGCCGTCCTGGCCGGACACCGCCGCATCCGGCACCGTCGCCTCGAAGCGGAGGTCAGCGGGAGAGCCGCCACGGCGGAGGTAGCGGTCGAACCAGCCCAGGGTCAGATCGCGCATCCGATCGACGTTCAGCCCGGTGTCGTGCCCGCCACCCACCCACACCACCTTCACGGGGGTTCCGTGCGCCGCGATGCCGGCCGCGTTGGCGTCGGCCTCCGACAGCGGGAACAGCGAGTCCGACTGGCCCTGGACGAGCAGCGTCGGGGCGGTGATCCGGTCGAGCACGCGGGCCGGGCTGGCCGCGGCGAGCAGCCGGAGCATCTGCGCGTCCGCGACCCCGGTCCGCGCCGCCTGCGCGTAGCCCAGGCACACCTCGGGCGCGAACCGCCCGCAGCCCGGCGCGCCGTCCACGCCCGCGGCGACCGGGCTGCGAGCCGAGGTGGCCGCGACGCCGCCGAAGAGGGCGGCCGCCCACATCCGCTTGAACACCCCGGTGCCGCCGACCGGGACCACCTCGGCCGGGGTGCGCTGCGCGGTGCCGGCGACGGCGAACTGGGGGAACAGCGACTGCCGCAGGTCGTTCCAGGTGATCGCGGGCAGGATCGCGTCGACCCGGCGGTCGGTCCCGGCCAGCAGCAGGGCCAGCGCGCCGCCGTAGGAGTCCCCCGCGACACCGACCCGCGGATCCCCGGGAGCGTCCTGCAGCACCTCGGGCGTGGCGGCGAGCACGTCCAGCATCCGCTGGGCGTCCTTCACCTCGTAGTCCGGTGAGTCCAGGTGCACCAGGCCGCCGGAGTCGCCGAACCCGCGCGCGGTGTAGGCGAGGACGACGTACCCGCGCGCCGACAGCCACCGGGCGTCGGGGGCCAGGTCGGCCTTGGAGCCGCCGAGGCCGTGCGCGAGCAGGACGGCCGGAGCCCGGCCGGTGCCGGGCGGGAGGTAGAGCGTCGCGTCGAGCTCGACCGGGGCGCGCCCGGGCTCCGGCGTGCCGGCGACGTGCAGTTGCCGGATCGCCACCGGCGCCTGCCGGCCGGCCAGCAGGATCCCGGCGACGAGCAGCCCCAGGCTCAGGCAGACGAGCAGCGCGACGCCGGCCCGGCGAGCGCGCGGCCGGCGCCACCAGCCCGCCACCACGCGCCCGACGCCGCGCCACCGGCCGTCCCGGTCGTCCGGCACCGCCCCACCGCCTTCCGCGGCCCCCGCGCCGGCCACGGCCGCGGCGGCCATCCAGCCAACGTACGCGCGCTCGCTGTGGCTCCCCGCGGCGGCCGCCGACGTCAAGAAACCCGTCCTCGGCGTCAAGGACGCATCAAGATCATCTCATCGGTTCCGCCCCACGTGCTCGGCTAGAGAGTTGACCTGGGAGATCGGCACCGGAGGGAGCATCAGAGGTCATGGCCGCGACCTGGACTGATCACGCGTCCTCCCCCGAGCCGCTGGCCGGCGGGCCGCTGCTGCCGCAGAGCATCGGCTACCGGCTCAAGGTGGGGCTGCTCGGCCGGCCGCTGACCCGGGACGCGGTGCCGCACCAGCGGCTCAGCAAGCGCCTTGCGCTCGGGGTGCTCGCCTCGGACTGCATCTCGTCCTCCGCGTACGGCACGGAGGAGATGCTGATCGTGCTGCTGCCCGTCTTCGGGCTGGCGGGCTTCGCGATCCTGCTCCCGCTCACCGCGGTGATCCTGGCCGTGCTGACCATCGTCACCCTGTCCTACCGGGACGTGGTGACGGTCTACACCCGGACCGGGGGCTCCTACGTCGTCGCCCGGGAGAACTTCGGCCCGGTCGTGGCGCAGATCGCCGCGGTGGCGCTGATGCTCGACTACATCGTCACCGTGGCGATCCAGAGCGCCGCCGGCACCTACGCGCTGACCTCCGCCGTCCCGGCCCTGGCTCACTGGGCCCTGGAGATCACCGTGGCCTGGGTGCTGGTGATGTTCTACGGCAACCTGCGCGGGATCCGGGAGGCCGGGCGGATGTTCGCGCTGCCGACCTACTTCTTCGCCGGATCGATGGCGGTTGTGATCGTGGTCGGGATGGTCCGGGAGGTCCTCGGCGACCTTCCGCACTACCAGGTCGGTGGTCCCGGTGCGATACCGATCGGCGGCGGCCAGTCGGCGCTGACCTGGTTCGGGCTGTTCATCCTGTTAAGGGCCTTCGCCAACGGCGGGTCGTCGCTGACCGGGCTGGAGGCCATCTCCAACGGGGTCAGCGTCTTCCGCAAGCCCGAGGGGCTCAACGCCCGCCGCACCCTGGTGACGATGAGCCTGATCCTCGGCACGCTGGTCGCCGGGGTCTCCTGGCTGGCACACCAGACCCACGCCCAGCCGTACGAGAACGGCACACCGACGGTGATCTCGCAGGTGGCGGCCGCGGTCTTCGGGCACAGCGCGTTCGGGCACCTGCTGTTCCTCACCGTCCAGCTGGCCACCCTGATGATCCTGTGGACCGGCGCGAACACCCCGTTCAGCGGGTTCCCGTTCCTGGCCAGCTTCGTCGCCGAGGACCAGTTCCTGCCCCGCCAGCTCACCCGCCGCGGGCACCGGCTGGCGTACTCCAACGGGATCATCGTGCTCACCCTGGCCTCGCTGGCGCTGCTGCTGGGGACCGGGGCGCACGTCGACAAGCTGGTCGCCTTCTACGCGATCGGCGTCTTCACCGGCTTCACCTTCGCCGGGTTCGGCATGGCCCGGTACTTCTCCCGGCACCGCCGCGGCCATCGCTGGCGGCTCAAGGTCGGGATCAACCTCACCTCGGGCGCGGTGTCCCTGCTCGTGGTCATCATCTTCGCGGTGGTGAAGTTCACCGAGGGCGCCTGGCTGATCGTGCTGATCTTCCCGATCGCGGTCGCCGTGCTGGTCCGGCTCAACCGGCAGTACCGCAGCGAGGCCGCCACCCTCGCGGTGGCGACCACCTCGCCGAAGTGGGCGACGATCCCGCGCCACGAGGTGATGGTGCTCGTCGACAGCGTCGACCTGGCGACGATCGCCGCCGTGCGCTACGCGCACAGCCTGCACCCCGCGGAGCTGCAGGCGGTGCACCTGGTGGTCGACGACGCGCACGCGGAGGAGCTGCTGGCGGCCTGGTGCTCCCAGGCGTCGCTGCGCGACCTGCCGCTGGACCTGGTCGACTGCCCGGACCGGCGCCTGGTGCACGGCGTGGCGGAGCTGGCGGCGCGCCGGGTCGGCGACCCGAGCACCGAGCTCACGGTGCTGCTGCCGCGGCGCTCGTACGGACCGGTGTTCGGCCGCCTGCTGCACGACGGGACCGCCGATCAGATCGCCCGTGCGGTCAGCCGGCTGCCCAGGGTGGTCGCGACGATCGTGCCGTTCGACGTGGCCGGCCTCATCGCGCGGCGGGAGGCCGCCGAGGAGGCGCGCCGGCGGGCCGGGGCGCTCGCCGCCCGGCCGGTCGCCGTCCCGGCACCGGACGGCCGGTCGCGTCCGGCGACCGGGGCAGCCCACCCGCACGCGCACGCCTCCATCCCCGGCGGCCTGCATGACGGGCTTAGGGCAGCACCCGGCGGGGGGGCACTGCCCGGAGCGCCCGGAACAGGGACCGACCGGCCGCCCGTCCCGGACGGGGCTCCGGCGTCGCCGGATCCGGGCCGGACGCCGGCCGCGGCGCAACCCGGGCCGACCCCGATCGACCAGCTGGAGTGGCGGCGCCGGGCCGCGATCGAGGGCCGGGTCCGCTCGGTCCGGGTGGCCCCGATGTCCGGTGCGCCGTCCCTCGAGGTCGAGCTGTGGGACGACACCGCCGGGGTCACCCTGGTCTTCTACGGCCGGCGCAGCATCCCGGGCATCGTGCCGGGCGCCCGGCTGGCGGCGGAGGGGATGGTCGGCGAGCGCCACGGACGGGTGGCCATCGCCAACCCCCGCTACTGGCTGGTCGGCACGACCGGCTGAACCGCCCCGGTGTCGGTGCCGGTCGGGCTGCCGGACGGCGCGGCCGGCTCGGTCGGCGTCCCGGTCTGGGTGGCCGGCGCCGAGTCCGTCGGCGACGGGGTGGGCGTGACCGTGGCGGACGGCGTCACGGCGCTGGTCGGGGACCCGCTGACCGTCGGGGTCGGGGTGGTCCGGGACCCGGAGGATCCCTCGTCGAGGATCCGGCCCACCGTGGTGCCCGAACCCCTGGTGCCGCCGGACACCGGGTGCCCGATCACGGCCTCGGAGGCGGTGATGGCCACCACCGCCACGGTGAAACCGGCCAGGGACAGCGCGGCGATCGGCACCCACGGCACGCGCCGGGTGCGTGACGCGCCGGCCGTGCCGTCCCTGTCGGCCGCGACAGCACCGACGTTCGCTGCGCCACCGGCGGCCGCGACACCATGGCCCGCCGCGACACCGTCGCCGGCCGGGCGGGCCAGGCCGGCAGTGGTGACCCGGGGGCTGCGCAGCCGATTCCCGGCACGCTCGAACGAGTGGATGTAGATGGCGCCGCCGATCGAGGTGACCACCGCGCCGAACGCGGCGCCGAGCAGCGTGCCGCCCATCCCCAGGGTGGAGGCGGCTACCGCCGCGGTCACCGCGGCCAGCGCGCTGCCACCCACCTGGGCGGCGTTCAGCACGAGCTTGCCCGGCGTGCCGGCACCCGGCTGGAGCGGCTGACCGGGGACCGGTTCGGCGCTGCCAGGGCCCGGGACGAGACCGGCTGCCGGGACGCCCGTCGGGGCGCGGGCGGGAACCGGGGTCGGGTCGGGTGAGGCGTGGACGTGGGGTCGGCTGTCTCCAACCATGAACGCAGCGTTCTCCTCGCTGTCGCGGCGTGCTCGCTCCTCACTACGGGGCAGCGCCCGGCCGCCGCGGATGGTTCCCGCTGCGGCCGGGTGTGAGCAGGCTCTCAGGCCCGGGTGGTCCGGCGCAGCATCAGCACACCGACGGCACCCAGGACGCCGGCCCCGGCGACCACGGTGGCGGGCTCGAAGACTTGTGCCGCGGCGCCGGCCAGGACCACGCCTAGCGCTTGAGCGGCGCAGATCCCGCTCAGCGCTACCCCGAACGCGCGGCCCCGTGCGGCGGCCGGCGCCGCGGCGGCGAATGCGGCGTTTGCCGCAACGTTGTAGGTCGACGTCACGCCGGCGACCGCGAACAGCACCAGGCTGACGGCCAGGCCGGGGCGGGCGGCGATCAGGATCAGCGGCACCGTGCCGACCAGGGCCAGCGGCCACATCAGCGCCTGCCGGCGGGACGGCGTCACGAACCGGCCGTAGAGGATCGCGCCGATCACGCTGCCGCCGGCCACCCCGGCCATGATCGCGCCGACCGCGGAGGCGCCGTGGCCCAGCGCGGCGGCGTACGCGGGGGCGATCGCCTCGGGGACGATCACGTAGGCGACCCCGACGATGGACAGCAGCAGCGGGCCGTACAGCCGGCGGTCGCCGGCCACCACGCGCAGCCCGTGGGCGGCGTCGGCGAGCAGCGACTGCCGCTCGGTGCCGTCCAGGGCCGCCGGGCGGTACCGGATCCCCCACCGCAACAGCGCCGCGGAGCAGGCGAAGCTGATCGCGTCCAGCATCAGCGCGCCGTGCGCGCCGATCAGCAGGACCAGCGCGCCGCCGCCGAGGAAGCCGACGAGCTGTGCGGACTGGTGGATGGCGTCGCGGAGCGAGATGCCGACGGCGTAGCGGTCACCGTTCAGCACCTGGGGAAGCAGTGCCGAGCGGGCGGAGTCGAAGGGCGGGGCGAGCATCGCGGCGCCAAGCACCAGCAGGCCCAGCATGGGCAGCGGGATGCCGGGCAGCGCGGCGATGCCGATCGCCACGGCGCGGAGCAGGTCGCAGGCGACCATGACCTGACGGCCCGGTCGGCGGTCCGCCCAGGCTGCCAGCAGGGGGCCCCCGATGACCCACGGGAGGTAGACGGTGGCGTAGCCGAGTGCCGCCAGCAGAGCGGAGCCGCTGCGCTGGTAGAGCAGGATGGCGAGGCCGACGGCGGCGATCTGGTCACCCAGCAGCGAGGTGAGGTCGGCGACGAAGAGGTAGCGGTACTCCCGGACGGCGAAGACGTCGCGGTAGGTGGCAGGCCGGTCGACCGGCGCGGCGGCGGTGGCGGCCCCCGATCCGGGGCCGGGCCCCGGGACGACTGCGGACTGCGACATCGGTACCTCACGGGAGTTGGTGGTGGATGGTGCTTCAGGGAAGCCGCAGCGCCCCCGCCGGGGTGAGAATGTCGGGGGCGCTGCGGGATCGGTGACTCTGGGCCCGGAAGCTGCTCCGGGCGGCGCCGGATCGGGTGAGGGATCAGACCCAGTAACGACCACGAAGCTTGCGCATGGGATTCCCTCCTTCGATGTCCACGGGGCGATTCAGGTGCTCCGCCTGACGTCTTGTCCCGGTCGACCCGGGTGACTCCGGTGGGCCTCTTCCGGCCCTTCCGCCGAGGTTCCGGCGACAGGACCAACACTCCCGCGAGCGCCAGACAGATCGCTGAACGCCTGCTGAACGCCATGCCGACCCGGCTGACACTCCCCCACGCCGCGCTCACACCCGCCGTCGTCCGCACGCAACTGCGCAGGTCAGAGGGGTGAAGGTCCCGCAGGAGGCCTCCCGGGGTGATCTCCCGACACGTTCGGCGCGCCCCACGTGAGGCTGTCGGGAGATCGACGCGCCACCGGGAGATCACCAGCACCCAGCGTGATCTCCCGACATATTCGGCGCGCCCCGCCTGCAAGCGTCGGGAGATCACCGCGCCATCACGTGCCGCCGGCACGGGTCGCGGCAAACCGCAGCGCCCCTGCTGGGCGAGACCAACGGGGGGCGCTGCGGATCGGTGACCTGAAGACCGGGGGTCGGATTGGATCTGTTGCTCACCGCCGCCAGCCGCGGGAGGTGCTGCGGATGATCGCGCACCTCCGGCGCAGCGGGAGCAGTCGGCACTTGCCGGGGATGGCGGGCGGGAGAGGCCAGCCGGTGAGGGTGTGTCCTGGGCCCGGAACCCGGTCCGGGCGGGGGCAGGTTCTTCTGGGGATCAGGCCCACGAGCGGCCGCGGATGTTCTTGCGCATCGGGTTCCCTCCCTCCATCGGTACGGGTCTTGGCTTGGGGCAGGTCTTCGGTGGGATCAGGCCCAGGTCCGGCCGCGGGTGTTCTTGCGCATCGGAATCCCTCCTTCGTTCTGGTCTGCGGGCTGTTCTGTCTGAGTGGTGTTCTGAGGGCTGTTCAGGTCTGGCGAGGTTCTGGTCTGCGGGTTCCCGGTGGGATCAGGCCCACGTCCGGCCGCGGCTGTTCTTGCGCATCGGAGCCTCCTTCGATGTCCTCGGGGGCGCTTCCGGCGTCCCGTCTGTTGTCGTGTACCGGGTTGATCCCGGTTGATCCGGTGAGCCTCTTTCCGGCTCTTTCGCCTTGGTTCCGGCGACAGGAACAACACTCCCCCGGCCCACAGACAGATCACTGAACATCTGCTGAACGCCTCGCCGGAGTGGCCGGCGCACCTGGCGCAGCAGTCCGCCGTACCGTCGTCCGGGTGACAACTGCCCAGGCCAGCGGCGGGGTGGAGATCCGCCTCCTCGGTCCGGTGGAGGCGCGGGTGGACGGCGAACCGGCCCGCCTGGGGGGTCCGCGCCAACGCGCCCTGCTCTCGGTCCTGGCGCTGTCAGCCGGCACGGCAGTGGCGACGTCCCGGCTGATCGAGTCGATGTGGGAGGGGGATCCGCCGCCGGCCGCGGCGAACACCATCCAGGTCTACGTCTCGCGGCTGCGCCGGGTGCTGATCCCGCGCGGTGGCACCTGCCCGCTGCGCGCCGCCTCCAGCAGCTACCAGCTCGACCTCCCCGCGGACGCCGTCGACGCGCTGCGGTTCGAACGGCTGGCCGCACAGGGGCACACCCACCTGCTCGAGGGGGACGACGCAGCCGCCGCTCAGGTGCTGCGCGAGGCGTTGGAGCTCTGGCGCGGACCCGCGCTGCCTGACCTGAACGGCCTGCCCGCGGGTGCGGCGGTGATCGCGCGCCTGGACGCGTTGCGGATGTCCGCGCTGGCCGACCGGTTCGACGCCGACAGCGCGCTCGGCCGGCACGCGACGATCGTGCCGGAGCTGGAGGAGCTGGTCCGGCTGCACCCGCTGGACGAGCGGCTGGTCGGGCAGCTGATGACCGCCCTGTACCGCAGCGGGCGGCAGGCGGACGCGCTGTCGGCCTACCAGACGGCCGCGCGGCGGCTGGGCGACGAGCTCGGCGTCGATCCGGGTCCGGCCCTGCGCGAGCTGCACACCGAGGTGCTGCGCCAGGACGCGGCCCTGATCCCCG
>Ga0187788_10000427_pt1 | contig 11636 bp, 11 predicted proteins | sample 1015_BV01_MP10_2_FD_133008 | JGI IMG/M metagenome (GOLD analysis project Ga0187788, IMG submission 133008) | Tropical peat soil microbial communities from peatlands in Department of Meta, Colombia - 1015_BV01_MP10_20_MG | ecosystem: Environmental > Terrestrial > Soil > Wetlands > Peat | place...
ATGAATGACCAAGGCGGCGGCAATACACGCGCCCCAGCGCAGCACGTCCGGCCGACGGCGAATGATCGACGTGTCGCGTGTCGCGATCATCTCTGGCGGGTTTTGCGCTTCCAGTTCGGCCATGTTTCGATAGGCAGTCAGTTGTCGCGGGACAAGCACTGTAGCGAAATTATGTTATTCCGCGGGCGGCTGTGCGTAAATCGCATCAATGCCCCGCCACGACTGGCAGGAGCTTCCGTACGACAACGTATTGAACCGCTGGTATTTTGCGGGCATTGTCCGGCCGTTCCCACCAAGCATCTTTCAAGGACGCCAGAGTTATGCCCTTCACGATGTCGCAAACTTCTTTGCCGGTCTTCGAGACCGGTCTCAATGCTCTTTCAGGCGTGCTCGACAAGGCCGCGGCCCATGCGGCGGCCAAGAAGGTTGACCCGTCGGTTCTTCTTGGCTGGCGGCTTGCACCCGACATGTTCGCGCTGGTGAAGCAAGTGCAGGTTGCCTGCGATCAGGCCAAGAACGGCACCGCCCGCCTCGCCGGCGTCGAACCGCCGAAGATGGAAGACAATGAAGCGAGCATCGACCAGCTTAAGGAGCGTATCGCCAAGACCATCGCCTTCCTCAAGACGCTCGACACCAAGGCCATTGATACCGCGGTTGACCGCGAAATCACGTTTCCGCTCGGAGCGAACAAGGGGCAGATGAAGGGCGGGGATTACCTCAACCATTTCGTTCTGCCGAATTTCTATTTCCACCTCACCGCAGCTTATGCCGCCGCACGGAATTTCGGGGCAGACGTCGGCAAGCGCGACTTTCTCGGCGCCATTCCGGTCAAACGAATTTGAGTGGCAGTCATCAAATGAAAGGGCCCGGGAGAAAGCCCGGGCCCTTTTTTATCGATCAGTGACATCTATTTCAGCCGTTTGGCGGCTTCCTGCGCCAGGCTCACATCAACATATTTCTTGATGTCGATCTTCTTTTTCACGAAGCCGAGATCCCGTGTCATGTCCACGTTGCGCTGCAATGCCTCGACGTTCGGCAACAGGTTCGGATCGCGGTAAGTGTCCGCCTTGGTGAAGAGCCAGCCGAAACGCTCAGGCGGCACCTTGGTGACGTTGGACGCGATCTTGGCGGCTTCATCGTGGTTTTTCGGGTCAAGATACCAGCGCGTGATGCGCAACATATCTTCCATGAAATCGACCATGGCCGCGCGATTCTTGTCGATGAAGGACTTGCGCGCCGTCCACACGATCATCTGCGTGATGCCAATGGCTTCCCGCTGCTCGAACAGCACTTTGCCTTCTTCCTTGAGCTTGGGATTGAGCGCGAAAGGCAACACGGCCGGGACAAGGTCGGCCTTTTTGTCGGAAAGCACCGCCGGCATTGTCGGGAGCGGCGCTTCAATCATCGTGTAATCGCGTTTTTCCTCGAGGCCATGCTTCTTGAGCATGGCACGCATGGCGACGTCGACGGCACTGCCGCCACCGTTAGTCGCAACGACCTTGCCCTTGAGATCCTCGACTTTGTTAATGCCGCTATCTTTGCGGACATAGAACTGCTCGCTGAAATAACCCGGAACGCCGTCCTGGAATTCGTCGGCGATGACGCGGATGTCATCGAGGCCGGCGTTTTCGATCGCGATGGCAAGCGAGGAATAAGCGAGATTGGAGACTTCAAGCTCGTTGTTGGCGATCGCCGTGATCATTTGCGGCGTGCCCTGGTAACGGATGGATTCGAGTGTGTAGGATTTGCCCAGATGCACGGCGAGGTCTTTTTTCTCGAGAATGATCGACGCCCAGTTTGCGACCGGCGCCACCCATGACATGCGGATTTTCACGGGCTCGGCGCTGTTGGCCGGGTTGAGACCGATCAGGCCAAGCGCACAGGCGCCGGCCAGCGCGAATTTAACAAAGCGCATGGTTTTCCTCCCACTGTCGCCGGGCTTGCCTGGTGCATCTGCAAGCTTCTCGTCGCGAACCGGGAAGATTGTCGGAGGTCCAACGGATTTTGGCAAGCCTTGTTGACGCGGCGAAACGCCCGCCATCCGGTACAGTTTTGGCCGTTATGTCTCCGGCAGGGCGCCCTGATCGCGGTAGGCCCACAGTGCGTCGCGCGGCAGCGAGACGGGGGCATCGGTTCCGATATCGTGGCGCGCTGCGGTGCCGAGTTCGAGCACCTCGAGATGATGGCCGGCAAGGTCGATGTCATAAGCTGTTTGCGTGCCCTGGTAGCGGCGGTCCAGTACGCGGGCGCGAAACGCATTGCTGCTGCCATTTGCCCCGAGGGCTATATTTTCTGGCCGCAAGGCAATACGCACTTTTTCGCCGGCGCCAACGCCGTGCAGCAGCATCGCTTCGACGCGGTTGCCGCCGCCGATATCAACCACGCCGAAAGCGCCGTTGCGCTCGAGCAAGGTACCGGTGAGTTCGTTGGTGGCGCCGGTGAAGTTGGCGACGAACAAATCGGCCGGCCGGTTATAGATTTCGTCCGGCGTGCCCATTTGCAGCAGCTTGCCTTCGCGCATCACCCCGATACGGTCGCCGAGGACGACCGCTTCGGCCTGATCGTGAGTCACATAGAGCGCGGTGATCCCGGCGGCCTTCAGAATTCGCCGCAGATCGTCGCGCAGCCGCAGGCGTAGCTTTGCGTCCAGATTGGACAGCGGTTCGTCGAGCAGCAGCAGTTGCGGCCGGTAAACGATGCTGCGCGCCAGCGCTACACGCTGCATTTGTCCGCCTGAGAGCGCCACCACCGGACGGTCCGCGTATTCCGACAACCCGACCAGCTCCAGCACCTCGTCAACCATGCGGGCGGCATCGGCGCGTGCGATTCTGCGATGGTTGAGCGGATAGATCACGTTCTGCCGCACAGTCATGTGCGGCCAAACCGCGTAGGACTGGAAAACCATGCCGATATTGCGCAGCCGCGGCGGAAGCAGTAGGCCGCGCGCAGGCGATGACACCATGCGGCCACCGATGCTGATGGTACCCGCGGTCGGATGCTCCAGTCCGGCAACGCAGCGCAACGTCGTGGTCTTGCCGCAGCCCGAGGGGCCGAGCAGGACCACGATTTCGCCGGCCGGCACGGCAAAACTCACCCCGTCAATGGCGGGTCGGCCGACCGAAAACTGCTTGCGCAGCTCGCTGACCTCGAGCGTCGCCGTCATGGGGTCACTCTGGCGTCACAGGCACGCCGCGTTCACTGCCGATAACCGAAGGTCTTGTCCCATTCGGCAACCCATGACCCGTGCAGTTTCACGTATTCGTCCATGTTCGGCAGCCAGACCTTGACCACCTTGGGATCAAAGCCTTCCGGATAAGTCGGCACCTCCTTGAGCGAGGTGAGGTTGCCGAGCTCCTTGATCATGAAAATCTGACCCTCTTTCGACAGGCACCAGTTGAGGAATAGCTTTGCGGCGTTGGGATGCGCCGCTGTCTTCGGAATGCCCGACGCGTAAGGGTTGACCGGCACGCCTTCGGGCGGGAAGAAAATTTTGACGGGTGCGCCGTCCTTCTGTTTCGGATAGATCGCATTGTAGAGCAGGGGACCCATCGCCACTTCGCCGCGTACCATTGCGTCCGACATCGGCGCACCGGACGGGTAGAGCACGGGGTGCGTCGAAGCCTGCTTCTTCCAGTAATTTTCGCCAAGCACCTGCCGTTCGAACATGATGCGGGTCCAGGTGGTCCCGCCGGATTGTGCAAACACCTGCGCCGTCATCTTGTCGTATTCCGGCTTGGTCAGATCCATCCAGGTTTTGGGCGGATTTTTCACCAGCTCTGTGTTGTAGGCGATCGACCATACAAGCGTGGCACGCGGCCACAGGTTGGGCGAGACCTGCGCGTCCTTGCGATAATCGGCTGCATTGGGCGGCGCATAATCCTGGAACAGGTCGACCAAAGGCAACATCAACGCGCGGTCGGAATGGTCGATCACATCGGCGGCAAGCTTGCCGGCGGCGACTTCGGTCTTCACGCGAGTAATAAGCTGGCCGCCGGGGGCGCGCACCATTTCGACCGATATTTCCGGAAAGCGTTTATTGAATGCCTTGATGACCTGCTGTTCGACTTCGGCGAAGTTGGCGGTGTAGTAGACCAGCTTGCCTTCTTTCTTGGCGGCCGCGATCAATTCAGGCGAGCCAAATTCCTGCGCCTGCGCTGGCACAATAGCGAGCGCGACCAGACCGGCAAAGCCGGCGACGATCCTTCTCATCATGACCAATCCTCCCATGTTTTCTTATCCCGTCCGCGCGACGCTCCCTTGCGCCGCGCCCCTGGATAGCCAGTTAGCGCCCCCTATCAGCACTCCAAGCAGAACCATTTGCACCAGGCTGAACGCGGCGGTCTTCCCGAGATTGCCGCCTTCGTAGTAGTCGAGCAGCAACACCGACATCACCATGGTGTTGCTGGTGTAGAGAAAGAGCGAGGATCCGAGTTCGCGGATCGACAGGACGAACAGCAGCGTCATCGCGGCGATGACGCTTGGGCTTGCCAGCGGCAGCATCACGGTGCGGATGGTACCGAGCATGCCCTTGCCGCAAACCCAGGCCGCTTCCTCAAGTTCGCGATGAATCTGGAGAAACGACGTCGAGAGCGACTTCACCGTGTCAGGCAGGAAGCGCGCGATAAAAGCAAGCGCGAGAATCCAGATTGTGCCGTAGAGCCCGCCCGGAATGCCGATCCATGCCCACAGATAAGCAACGCCGATCACCAGGCCGGGGATCGCCACCGGCAAGGTCGACAGCAGATCGATCGACCGCCGTCCCGGCAGATACGAACGGTGAATGGTGTAGCCGATCGCGAAGGCGAGAACGCCGCCGAAAAACGCGGTGATGATTCCGACTTCCACCGCGTTGTAGATCGAGTTTACGGTGAGCGGATTGTCGAAAATGCTATGGAAGTGCATCAACGAATACTGACGCATGTCGAACAGGCTGGCGGCATCGCGGATAAACATGAATTTGCGGAAAGCCGCGACAATGAGAGCGAGTGTCGGCAGGATGACGACGACCAGCAAATAGAGCGCGCCAAATCCGAAGGTGAACCATCGCCAGCGTCCGAGATCGAGATTGCGCGGGCGGTAGGCCTTACCCGCGACAGTCGTGTAGCTGCGTCCCGTCAGCACTTTCTGTTGCAGATACACCAACAACCCGGTGACCACCATCAGGATGATCGCGACGGCCGCAGCCGTGTTGTAGAGCGGCGGCGACCAGTTGGTGAGCTTGAAGATGTAAGTGGTGAGCACGTTGATATTGGCCGGCGCGCCGAGCACTGCCGGAATTCCGTAGATGCCGAGCATCACGATGAATGACAACAGCATACCGGAGACAATTGCCGGCATGATCAGCGGAAATGTCACCGTAAACAGCGTCGAGAACGCGCTGGCGCCGGCGATCTCGGCGGCTTCTTCCAGGCTCGGATCCATGTTGCGGAGCGCCGAGGCGGTAAACATGTAGACGTAGGGCGCGTAATAGATACCGAACACAAAAATCAAACCGGCCAGCGAATAGAAATCGACGTGCCAGTCGAGCCCGGCCCATTTGAACATCGTGTTGATCAGCCCGGTCTTGGGCGAGCCGAGAATCGTCCAGGCAACTCCGGCAACCAATGGCGGCGCAAACAGCGGCAGAATACCGGCTGCCGCGATGAAGCGCTTGAACGGTGTATTGGTGCGCACGACGATCCATGAAAATGCAAGCCCGATCGCCACCGCAATCGCGGTTCCACCCGCGCAGGCCAGCAACGTATTGATCAACGCTTCGCCGACGTTCGGATTGAGAAGCACCGTGAGGAAATTGGCAATCGACAGTCGCGCCAGGCTGAAGCCCTCGACCACAGGGTTGGTGTCGGTAAGGGCGCCAAGGAGCAGGGTGAGAACGGGATAGACGACGAGGAAGGTCAGGATAGCCAGCAGCAGCCAAATCCAGGCAGTGGCAAGGACATTGCGGCTTTTGCCGACATGCCCTTCCCGCACCGCGCCTTGCAGCAGCGTTGCTGTCTCGCCCAAACCGTTTCCCCTGGCGTGCGCTTATTCTTTTTATCGCCCACGCGGCGATTTCACAGGATTAGTGGGCAATCCGCAATGATTTAAAATCACGCCGTGGTCGGCTCGCTGGCTTCCTGGTGCCAGATCAACAGATGGCGGCGGGTCAGGGCCATAATCTTCACCAAGGCATAGCCAACGACGGCAATCTCGACGATTCCGGCGAAAACGCCCACCGAATTGGCAAAACGCGAGGCGGTCATCATCGCGCCGCCGAGGCCGTAGCCGCCCATCAGCATTTCAGTCACAACCGCAACAATCAATGAGAGCGGGAGCGCCACCTGTAAGCCCGTCATGATTGTTGGCAGCGCCGCCGGCAGCACCACCTGCCATAACAGCTCGCGTTCGCCGGCTCCCATGTTGCGGGCCGACCAGATCAGCTCGCGTTCGACACCCTGAATGGCAATGACCGTCGCCGCCACGACAGGAAAAATAGCGTCGAATACAATCATGGTAATCTTGGAAATGTCGAACACGCCAAGCCACAACATCACCACCGGCAGAAACGCTATCTTCGGCATCGGAAAGCCGATGGAAACGATCGGATCGAAGAACCATCGCGTCAGGGCGCTTCGCGACATCGCAAGGCCCAATACTACGCCACCGACGGCTGCAATGATGAACCCAACCATCGCACGGTAGAGGGTGACAGCCGTGTTGAGCGCGAGGTCGCCGGAAAGAGCATCGCTCCAGATGCGGTCGAGCACCTTGCTCAGCGCCGGCAACTGGAACGGCGTCACAACGCCACTGCGCGCTACAAACTCCCACGCTGCCAAAAGCGCGACTACGGAAGCGACACGCGCGCTCATCCAGGAAATGGAGACGGCAAGCCGCGCCGCCTTTTCGGGCAAGCCGTTCGGCACCGCATCTGTGGTTATTCGCGCCATGCCAACGCCCGCTTTGTAATCAGCAGATAAATGCGGTCGGCCGCGAAACCCAGGAAGGCAACGCTGAACACCACCGCATACATCGCGTCATAAGTGCCATTGGCGCCGAGAAAGCCGATCAGGTAGCCGAAGCCCTTCTGCGCCACGATCAATTCAGAAGACACCAGCAGGATGAACGACAGTGCAAGCGCAGTGCGGATGCCGTTGAGCAATTCCGGCATGGCACTCGGCAGAACCACATCCCACAACATGCGCAGGCGACTGGCGCCCATGCTCCGGGCTGACCACACCAGCACCTGTTCGCTCGAACGCGCACCATTGAACGCGCCGAGTGTAACCGGCAGCATGCAGCCGAGGAAAATCAGCAAAATTTTCGATCCGTCGCCAAAGCCGAGCCAGATTACGGTCACCGGAATGAGGGCGGACTTCGGCAGCGGATAGAAAATCTCCACGATCGGCGCGACGATGACATTCACCGGCTTCCACCAGGCCATGCCGATGCCGAGCAGCGTGCCGACCACGATCGACAATGCGAGTCCGGCAGCAGCACGGTAAAGCGACGCCGCACCGTTGCTGATGAGTTCGCCATCCTTGATCATGTCGAACCAGGAACGGACCACGTCGGATAAAGACGGGAGCGCCGTGCTCGAGACCAATTCGAGACGTGCCGTAACCTCCCAGGCCAGGGCCAGGAGCAGAAGTGGCAGATAACGGATCAACGATTGCTTCATCGCCCGGCGTCCAATCAATTCACGTACGCTTGCCTTGCGCCTTGATCGCCTCTTCCTTCACGAGGTTCCAGATTTCGTCGACCTTCTCGACAAAGAACTTGTTCTTGAAGATATCCGGATCGTTCTTGTCGAATTTGGTGTCGACGATGGTCTTGATGCGGCCCGGCCGCGCCGACATCACCGCCACCCGATCAGCCAAAAAGACCGCTTCCTGCACATCGTGCGTGACGAAAATGACGGTCTTTGGCGTGCGCTGCCAGATGCGCAGCAATTCGATCTGCATGAGACCGCGTGTCTGTGCATCGAGCGCGCCAAACGGTTCGTCCATCAACAGGATCTTCGGATCGAAGGCGAGGGTACGCGCGATTGCGGTTCGCTGCTTCATGCCGCCGGACAATTGCGAGGGGTAGCTGTCCTCGAATCCGTGCAGTCCGACGAGCTCGATGAAATCCATTGCCCGCTTTTCGCGCTCGTCTTTTGCCATGCCTTGCCGTTCGAGACCGTAGAGGATGTTGCCGCGGACAGTTTTCCATGGGAAAAGCGCAAAATGCTGAAACACGATGCCGCGGTCGGGGCCGGGTCCCGCTACTTTCTGGCCGTCGACGAGGATTGAGCCGGTTTCGACCGGCAGAAAGCCGCCGATCAGATAAAGCAGGGTGGATTTGCCGCAGCCGGAAGGGCCCAGCAGCGCCACAAATTCGCGGTTGGCGACCTCGAGCGAAACCTGGTCAAGCGCCAGCACCTCGCGGCCGCGCGGCGGGCGATAAAGGTGATTCACGCGGTCGACAACGATTTGCGCGCTTGCAGTCATTGCAACATGCGTGCCCAATGGCCGCCGTCTGTCAAGTTCCGCCGCGCACTGGCTCGGCACAGCTCTTGTCCTATAATGCGGGACATCAATCCATCAGCGTTTTCAGGGGAATCTCAGTGGCCAATACGCTTGTCGAAGCCCGCCGCGAGCTTGCACTCGCCAACCGCATCGTCGCCAACGAAGGCATCATCGATTCTTTCGGGCATGTCAGCATGCGGCATCCGGATCATCCGAACCGCTATCTGCTGTCGCGTTCGCGTGCGCCCGAATTGGTGACGCCGGCGGACTTCATCGAATACGACATCGAGTCACAGCCACTGCGCGATCCCGGGGTAGGGCAATATTCCGAGCGCGTCATTCATGGCGAAATCTACAAGGCGCGGCCGGAGGTGAACTCAGTCTGTCACCATCACTGTCCTGCTTTCATGCCGCTCCTAGCCACCGGCACCGACTATGTGCCGATCTTTCACCTTGGCGCGGTCGGCGGCATCCGTCCGCCATTCTGGGATCAGCGCGACGAATTCGGCGACACCAACATGCTGGTGATCAAGCCGGAGGAGGGCGCCTCGCTCGCGCGCGCGCTTGGCAAGCACTGGATGGTGTTGATGATGCGCCACGGCGTCACCGTGGCCGGCACGAGCGTGCGCGATTGCGTATTCCGCTCGGTATTTTCCGCGCGCAACGCCGAATATCAGGTGCGCTCGATGTCGGTCGGCTCCAACATTGCCTCGCTGTCCCCGGGTGAAACGCACCTGGCCGGCCAGATCAGCGCCAAGACCACGGGGCTGACGCGTTCATGGGAATATTGGTCGATGCGGGTGGCCAACAAGGCCGGCGCCGCTGGATCTGCCAAGGCTGCTGCTAAACCAGTCGCCAAAACTGCCGCCAGGAAAGCCAAGCCGGCGCGCACCAAAGCCAAGCGTGCCACCCGCAAAAGCCGGCACTGATAAAATGGGCTTTCACCCGCGCTGGTCCCGGTGTTGAATGCTGCCTGGCAAGGGCGACAACAAGCTTACAAAGCCATATTGGGAGGAACCGCATGAAGTCATTTAAAGGCATGGTCGGTGTAGTCGGCCTTGTCGTGCCGCTGGCGTTGAGCGCCGGAGCGGCTCCGGCTGAAGATACGCTCAAGGTCGCGATCGGACAGATCAACAATTGGGAAAATCAGGCGCCGACGCTCGGCCAGGACGCCGGCATCTTCAAGAAACACGGTTTGGTGCTGGAGAACACCGGCACGGCCGGCGCAGGCGAAACCATGCAGCCGGTCATTTCCGGTAGCGCCGATATCGGCGCCGGCGTCGGCGTTGCCGGCGTGATGCGTGCATTCTCCAAGGGTGCGCCTGTGCGCATTCTCGCGCCGGCTTTTACCGGCACGGGGGATCTATATTGGTACGTCAAGGCAGATTCCAAGATCAAAAGCCTGAAGGATGCCACGGCCGAGAACACGATCGCATATTCGACCAACGGTTCGAGCTCGAACAATATTGTCGTCGCATTCGTCAACGAGCTCGGCGCCAAAGCCAAACCCACTGCGACGGGCGGTCCTCCGGCCACATTGACCGCGGTGATGTCGGGCCAGGTCGATATCGGCTGGGCGGCGCCGCCGTTCGGCTTGCAGGAAATCAAGGACGGCAAGATCCGCATCATCGCGCATGGCAGCGACGTGCCGTCACTGCGCGGCCAGACCGTGCGCGTGCTGATCGTCAATGCCAACGCGCTCAAAACGAAGCATGATGCCATCTTGCGGTTCATGGATGCCTATCGGGAGTCGGTGGACTGGATGTATTCGGATCCCAAGGCGGTCGAAATGTATTCAGCCAAAATCCATCGGCCGGTCGACATGCTCAAAGAGTCAATGGCCAAGTTCCAGCCGAAGGAAGCGCTGCAGACTGACAAGATGGCCGATCTTGACGGCGCCGTTCGTGATGCGGTGACGTTGAAGTTTCTGGAAAAGCCGCTGACCAAAGAACAGCTCGCGGAGCTGATTCAGATTCCGCCGCGCAAGAAATAGACTGAACGTTCACGCGCCAAATTGAAAACGGGCCGCTGTCACAGCGGCCCGTTTGATTATCGGTTGCCTCTTGCGAGACGACTTACTTTTTAGCGGCTTTCTTCTTGCCGCCGCTTTTTTTAGCTTTCGCCTCTTTACACGCACCCGCCTTCGCGGACTTCGCGCCGTCCTTTGCCGCGAAGCACGCATTATTATATGTGAACTTCAGGCCGCCTTTGGTCGCGCAAACCGGCCCCGGAGGAGACCCTATGCAGCTCACCGGCTCGGGAGCCGGAGCCGCCGCGGCTTTCTTCTTCTTGGCCGCTTCGCTGGGCACAGCCGAGCCGATAATGAATGCGACGGCGGCAACCCCCAGAAGTGCAGTGTAGGCAACGTTTCTGATTGTCATGTCATTCCTCCCGACAATTTGACGAAACATAGTAGGAGGTGACACGCGACAATTACAAGAATTTTACAGCTTACAGCGTCGCAATTCTGAACATGTATTCATACGAGCATCCCCGCTAAGTCCGGTCCTTGGCTGCGGTACTGATAGCGCCAAGCATTGCCGCACGCCCGGAAGTCAGTGTTTTTCGCACCTTTTCCTGCTTGCCGAGCGTGCCCATCTCGCGCTGCCGCTTGACCGTTGACTCCACCATCAGGGGCTCAAGCCCCAGCTCGCGCAAGGTCGCGGCCGATTCCTCCATTTCGGCAGCCCGGCGCTCCCCATGGCTAGCCATGCGCTCGAGGTTGTAGTCGGCAATTTTGGTCCAATCGAGCGTTGGATAGTTGTTTTTCAAAGACTGCGTAACCTCTTCCAGCACACCGGCCCGCTCGGCGGCGAGGAAGCATTCGAGCGTCAGTGCCTCGATGCCCTTGATCATCACGCTGCGGATCATCTTGATGGCCGCCGCGGAGCCGGTTTGGTCGCTGACAATGGTGAGTTGCATGCCCAGCTCACGCAGGAGGGGCGAAATTTCCTCGGCCTGCCCACCGGAAATCAGCAATGGGGTTCGATGACGGGCCGGGTGGATGGGCGCAATCACCGCCACATCGACATAACGCGCCCGCTCGCCCAGCAGTTTTGCGGTTTCCTGTTTGCGGCCGGGCGATACCGAATTGATGTCCAGATAATAGGGATTGCCGGTCAAATGCGGCGCGACAGAACGCGCCGCCTC
>Ga0187788_10000429_pt1 | contig 11593 bp, 13 predicted proteins | sample 1015_BV01_MP10_2_FD_133008 | JGI IMG/M metagenome (GOLD analysis project Ga0187788, IMG submission 133008) | Tropical peat soil microbial communities from peatlands in Department of Meta, Colombia - 1015_BV01_MP10_20_MG | ecosystem: Environmental > Terrestrial > Soil > Wetlands > Peat | place...
GACGAGCAAGTCGTACTGGCCGAGCACTCGCGCCGACATCCACCCGAGCAGCGTGCCGACTTCGACGCCCGCCACCTTCGATGCGAATGGTGGCGCGCCTCGCTCGGGCAGGCGCTCCTCGAGGCGCGTGGTGACCGGGCGAAGCAGCCGCTGGAACGACGCGATGTTCGCGTGCACCCAACCTGCGCGGTCGGCGACGCGAGCGCGAGCTGGCCCAGCCTGTGAGCGAAGCCCCGTGCACGCCGCGACCAGATCCTCGGCTTGCGACGTGAGCTCGGCGAAGTCGGGCTCGAGCGATGCGTAGTGGTACGAGTCCGAGAAAGGGTCGTTGCGCCGAGCGAGACGAGTCGCGATCCGCTCTGCGAGCTCCCAGTCGACGAGGTTGCTCACGGGGGAGCTACCTCAGCTGCCGCTTCGGGTAGCGCGGGGACTCGACCTTGACCAGGTACCCGACGAAGAGGGCGACCAGCGTCAGCACGACCCCGATCATCAGTGCCCATGCGAGCCACTGGTACCAGAGCGTGGCAGCGAAGACCATGGGGGGAGGATAACCGGGGGAGGAGGGCTCGCCCGAGCGGTGTGAGGCAGGGCGGCGCAATGCGCCGCCGGGCGCGCGAAGCACCGATTGTGGAGCGAAGCGACCGGAGGCGACGGAAGCGGAGCGGACGGGCGACGAATTAGGAGCCCGGCTCGCCTTCGATGCAGTCGAGGACGCGCTGGCGCAACGTGTCGGGCACGGGATCGTGGCACTTGCGGGCGACGATCTGACGGAGCTCGGCCTGGAAGTCGTAGATCTCGAGGCAGTCGTGGCAGCCGTCGAGGTGCCGTTCGATGCGGACGCGCAGCTCACCGTCGGTCTCGCCGTCGAGGTACGTGTACACCTCGCGCAACACGTCGTCGCAGTCAGCCATGCACTCGCTCGGTCTCGTCGCTCGGATCAGGGGATGGCTCAGGGCCCTTGGGAAGCAGGTTCTGAGCCTCGGCGAAGCCGAACAACCGACGCTCCAGGCCTTTTCTTCCCCGATGGAGCCTCGACATCACGGTGCCGATCGGGATGTCGAGGATCTCCGCGATCTCCTTGTAGGAGAAGCCTTCGACATCGGCGAGGAGCACGGCGACACGAAACTGCTCCGGGAGGTCTTCGAGCGCCTGCTTCACCTCGTCGTCCGTGAACCGCTCGAGGAGCTCGTCTTCCGCGCTTCGTCCGGCCATCGCCGCTTCGAGGCCACCGAGGCGGTGGTACATGTACAGGTCCTCGACGTCTTCGAGATCTGTCTCGCCCGGACGTCGTTGCTTCGCTCGGTAGCTGTTGATGAACGTGTTGGTGAGGATGCGGAAGAGCCACGCCTTGAGGTTCGTGCCCTCCTCGTAGCTGCCGAACGCGCGGTACGCCTTGAGGTAGGTCTCTTGCACGAGGTCCTCGGCGTCGGCCGGGTTCCGGGTCATGCGCAACGCGCCGGAGTACAGCGACGGCATGAACTCCATCGCTTCCTCGGCGAACCGCGCCTGGTCGGCCACGAGACTCAACCTACCGGGGGATGTCACGAGGCGCGGAGGTACTGGAGGACGGCCAGCACCCTGCGGTGCTCGGTCTCCGTCGCGCTCAGGCCGAGCTTGGAGAAGACCGACGAGATGTGCTTCTCGACGGCGCCCTCGGAGATCACGAGCTTGCGGGCGATGCCCACGTTCGAGTTGCCCTCGGCCATGAGCGCGAGGACTTCGCGCTCGCGGGCAGTGAGGGTGTCGAGCGGCTCCTTGCGCCGTCTGGCGAGCAGCTGCGCGACGACATCTGGGTCGAGCACGGTGCCTCCTTGGGCGACGCGCGTGCATGCGTCGATGAACTCCTTCACGTCCGCCACGCGCTCCTTGAGGAGGTAGCCGAGGCCGGACGCGTCGCCGCCGAGCAGCTCGCTCGCGTAGCGCTCTTCGACGTACTGGGACAGGATCACGATCGGTTGCGCGGGCCGAACGGCGCGCAGCGCGATCGCGGCTTGGATGCCTTCGTCGGTGAACGTCGGTGGAAGGCGGACGTCGAGGATCACGAGGTCGGGGTCGTGTTTCTCGACCGCCTCGACGACGCCTTCTGCGGTGTCGAGCTTCGCGACCGTCTCGTGGCCGTAGCCGGCGAGCAGGCGCACGACGCCTTCCTGCAGGAGGATCGAGTCTTCGACGATCACGACCCGCACGGGAGCTCCGCCATGATCGTCGTGGGGCCACCGTCGGGGCTGGCCACGCGGAACGTGCCTTCGAGCGAGCGCACGCGGTCTGCGAGCCCACTGAGACCGCCGCCCGGCTCGGTCCGAGCGCCTCCCTTGCCGTCATCGCTCACTTCGACGCGCAGCATGCCGTCGTCGCGGTTGACGTTCACCCGTGCGTGCTTCGCGTCGCTGTGCTTCGCGATGTTGGTCAGCGACTCAGCGACGATGAAGTACGCGGCCGACTCGACCGGCGTGGGCGGCCGCTGTTCGAGGTTCACCTGCACGGTCACGGGCACCGGGCAGCGCGCCGCGAGCGAGGACAGCGCGGCGTCGAGGCCGCGATCGGTCAGGACCGCGGGATGGATGCCACGCACGAGCTCGCGGAGCTCGGCGATCGCCTGCTTCGTCTCGTCCTGGGCCCGCTCGATGAGCGCGACGACCTCGGGGTCGCTGCCAGCTGCCTTTTCGCGCGCGAGCCCGAGGTCCATGGCGGCGACGACGAGCCGCGGCTGCACACCGTCGTGGAGGTCGCGCTCGATGCGCGTGCGCTCGGCTTCGGCGATGTCGAGCGACGCGCTCTTGCTGACCTCGAGCTGTGCGACGCGTCGCTTCAGCTGCGCGTTGCGGTCGGCGCCGAGCAGGCCTCGGATCAAGCCCCGATCCATCGCGGCGAAGCCATGGACGACCCACGGCGTGGCGATGAGGAACGCGATGCCGACGACGAAGCTCCCGGTGAGGATGCCGAAGTCGGCCCACGGGTTCATGTCCGAGGCGCCGGTCCAGTGCTCGATGACTCCCCAGATCGGCGCGGTCACGCCCGCGAACGCGACCGACCAGAACGTCACCGCGACGGTGAACGTGAGGATGCCGATCGGCAGGGCGACGAGGCAGTAGACGACGCCCTTCCACAGCGCGGCATCTCCGAGCACTGCCTTGAGGCGAGGCCACCATCCTTGGAGCTCGCCGAGCGGGAGGAACGGGTTGGCGATGTCGGCGCCGAGCAAGGTCTTCGCTCGAGCCCGCTCGACGGCCGACACCACCCGGACGAGCTGGAGGGTGAGGAACAGCACCGCCAGCCCGATGAACATGAGAGGGACCAGACCTGCCCCGACGACGATGCCGGTCACGATGATCGTGAACCACGCGATGCCCAGGGGCAGGTCGATCAAGAGGTGGAGCGTCTCCTTCCAGGTGCGGGCCTGGAACAGGGGACGGAACAGCGCCGGCATGGTCAGCTCCCGACCTCGACCAGCTCGCGCTGGGGCTCGGGCACGTCGGTGCGCGGCTTCTCGATGTTGAGGCGGGGCAGCACTCGATCGAGCCAGCGGGGGATCCACCAGTTGCGGTCACCGAGGAGCTCCATCGTCGACGGCACCAAGATCATCCGCACGAGGGTCGCATCGATGAGCACTGCGACCGCGAGCCCGAGGCCGATGAGCTTGAGCGCGCGGACGTCGGCCACGACGAAGCTGCCGAACACGCACACCATGATCGCAGCCGCGGCCGTGATGACCCGTGCTGTCGATGAGAGGCCCTGGACGACGGCCGAACGGTTGTCACCAGTGCGGTCATACTCCTCGCGGATGGAAGAGAGCAGGAAGACCTCGTAGTCCATCGACAGGCCGAAGACGATCGCGAAGAGCATCATCGGCGCCCACGGCTCGATCGGAGCAGTGGTGTCGACGCCGAACAGCCCCGCCAACCAACCCCACTGGAAGATCATGACCATGACGCCGTAGGCGGCGCCGATCGACAGCAGGTTCATGACCACGGCCTTCAGCGGCACGAGCACGCTGCGAAACACGAGCAGGAGCAGCACGAAGCTCAACAGCAGGACACCGCCGATGAACCAGGGCAAGCGGCCCGCGAGCACGGTCGAGAAGTCGATGCTGACCGCGGTCTGCCCACCGATGTGGACGTCGTCCGGGAGATCACGACGGAGGTCGTGCACGAGGTGCTCGGTGGCCTCCGACTGCGGCGACGTCGTCGGGAACGCCGTGAAGGTCGCGATGCCGCCGTCGGGGCTCTCGCTGGCCGGCTCGACGAACGCGATGCCGGGCGTGTCGGCCACCTGCCGGACGATCGACGGCACCTGCGCGCGAGCCGCATCGGTTGGAGTGGCCACGACGACGAGCAGCGGGCCGTTCACCCCTGGGCCGAAGCCGTCGGCGAGCCAGTCGTAGGCGTTGCGAGTCGTCGTGCCCACGGGATCGTTGCCTGCGTCCGCGACGGCGAGCCGCATGCCGAGCGCGGGGAGCGCAAGGGCGACGAGCAAGCCGCCGCCGATGACCGCGCTGCGCAGCGGGCGGCGGCTGACCGCCTCGCTCCAACGAGCGCTGATCGTCTGCTCGTCCGGCCGGCGGCGACGCCCGACGTGCAGCTTGTCGATGCGCGTCCCCACGAGAGAGAGGAGGGCGGGCAGCAGCGTGATCGCCGCGACGACGGCGACAGCGACGGCGGTGGCAGTGCCCCATGCGAGGCCGGTCAGGAAGCTGAGGCGGACGAGCAGCAGCCCGAGCAACGAGATCATGACCGTGAATCCCGCGAAGACGACCGAGCGGCCGGCGGTGCGCATGGCTTCGTCGATCGCGTCGATGACGCTCGCGCCACGAGCCAACGCAGCGCGATGGCGGGTCACGATCAGCAGCGCGTAGTCGATGCCGACTCCGATGCCGATCATCGCCGCGACCTGACCGGTGAAGTCGGGCGTGTTGACGAAGGCGCTCCAGAGCGTCACTGCTGTCAGCGAGACGAAGATGCCCGCGATCGCGGTGACGATCGGGAGTCCCATCGCGATCACCGAGCCGAACGCCAGCAGCAGGATCACCACGGCAGCGAGCAGCCCGACGAGCTCAGTTCCGGGCATGCTGCCTCCGGTGAAGACGTCTCCGCCGAACGCCACTTCGATCGGTGCTCGATCGGCGATCTGCTTCATCGATGCGGCGGTCGCCTCGATCGCTTGATAGCTCTTCCCGTCTGGCGTCGGCGTGAAGCCCACGGATGCGAACGCGATGTGCCCGTCGGGTGAGAACCGGGCGGTGTCGTCGAGCGGTGACGCGACGTCGGCGACGCGGGGAAGCGCTGAGATCTGCGACACGACCGAGCGGATGGCTACCTCGTTGGCAGAGGAGTGAAGATCGGAGTCGGAGCGGAAGACCACCAAGGCCGACTCGTCGCCCTGATCGGGCAGGTGTGCGCTGACGAGGTCGAACGCGGCCTGGACGTCGGTGCCGTCCAACCGGTCGTTCGAGGTCTCCTTGGGATGGACTCGTCCGGCCATGACGGTGAGCGCGATCGCCGCCACGAGCCAGAGCACGAAGGTGCGACGTCGGTGCGTCGCACAGGCATGGGCAATTCGTTCAACCATGCCTTCGACGATGAAGGACCAGCCCTCCCCGTCCCATCCAGAGGGCTGGCGTCTCAATGGTGGGGCTGTCCCCCGTGCCGGCCGTCACAATGCGGGTTTGTGGACCTCGCCATCCGAGCAGAGCAACCGCGGGACGCGCCGGCGATCAGCCGCGTCGTCGAAGCTGCATTCGGCAAACGAGCGGAGGCCCTCCTCGTCGAGCTCCTGCGCGCGTCGTCCTGCTTCATCCCCGAGCTGTCCCTCGTGGCTGAGGTCGACGAGCGCGTCGTCGGGCACGTGATGATCACGACCGCGTGGCTCGAAGAGGGCGCCGATCGTCGCCCGATCGCGAACCTCTCGCCGCTCGCCGTGGCGCCCGAGCACCAGCGGTCAGGAGTGGGCAGTGCGTTGATGCGGGCAGTGACCGCAGCAGCCGACGCACGGGGCGAGCCCCTCGTCATCCTGCAAGGCAATCCCGGCTACTACCAACGGTTCGGGTTCGAGTGGTCGGTACCGCTCGGCATCACGATGGACCTTCCCGACTGGGCGCCGCGTGAAGCGGCACAGGTCCTCAAGCTGGGTGCCTACGACCCGACCATCCGAGGGCACGTCGTGCTGCCGAGCGCCTTCGAGGAGTGCGAGATGGGCGACTAGTTCCCGTTCGTGCTCGAGTGCCAGGGGTCGGACGGCAGGTTGTAGAGGCCGTACGACGCGGCGTGGGCGGCGAGCCACTTGTAGCCCGGGTTGCTGTGGCTCCCGATGACCGACCCGTTGTAGGTGAAGTCGATCGCGAGCCCGCGCTCGTGCATCGAGGCACCGGGCGGCGCGGTGGGCGGGCTGCACTGGTACGACGGCATCGCGTAGATCGCGTAATTGCTCGAGCCGCAGTGCGCCTGCCGCAACGACACCTGGGCAGTGGTGTCGCGGTAGCCCCAACCGGCCAACGGCACCCCATCCGCCTGTGCGTCCGCGAGCAGCGACTTCACGTTGTCAGCGATCGACGCGGCGACGTAGATGCCGCTGGCGTTGACGACGTTGACATTCCCGATCGGCGGGAGCGCCTGGCCGCGACCTCCACCGCGCGCGCGTAGCTGCGCGGCGATCGCGGCCTGCTCCTTCGCGATCTCGTCGGCGAGCTGCTTGTCCTGCGACGCGAGCACCGCGGACTCGGCGAGCGCGGCGTCGAGCCGTTGTTGCACCTTGCTCTCGAACTGCTGCTGTTGCTGCTTCGCCTGTTGCAGGTCCTGCAGCTTCGCGGTGATCGTCTGCCGACTTGCCTCCGCGCGCGCGGCCGCGTCCTGAGCGTTCTGCTGTTGCACCGTCAGGTCTTCGCGGGCTTGCTTGATCTGATCCGCGATGTCGGAGTCGCGCTGATGGACGACGGTGAGGAACGCGCGCTTCTGCGCTGCGTCGCTGATGTTCGTCGTGTTGAGCACCGCCAGCATCGTGTCGTTGAGCGGGTGCACGTAGTTGTCGACGGCGAGGCCGGCGAGTGTCGATCGCAGCTGAGTGATCGTGTTCGTCGCGTCGTTGATGCCCTGATGAGCGACCTCAGCGTCATGGTTCGCCTGGTCGAGGGCCCGTTGTGCCGACTCGAGGTCGGCCTGGGTGCCCTGCACGTTCGCGTTGATCGCTCGCAGCGCCGACTCGATCTGCTGGTCGCTCGACCGAAGCGTGTTGATCTGGGACGCGATCAGCGCACGTTGCTGGCGCACCTGCTCACGTTGGCGCTTCTTGTCGTTCAGGCTGTTGCGGTCGGCGCTCGCGGGGAGCACCGTCGTGCCGACCGCGAGCGCGACGGTGACCGCCAGCGCGCCACGGAGATATCGGCGACGGATGCTCATTGGGAGGGCTCGAGTCCGGGCACCGGCGTAGAACCTCGTGAAGATCGGCCACTCGCCCGCAACCGGTGACCAACGTAGCCGACAACACCTGCATCACGCAGGCATCGAGATCACACGCGGTTCGTAGAGAAGCCCGGTTGCGCGCCGAGCACGACGGGCGGGTGACGAAGGTCCTCTTGCCACAGTAGTGATTCGAGGCCGATGTGGAACGGCTGATCCTGCACGGTGAGCTCGTACACGGGTGCATCGTCGCTCGCGTGATGATGGATGGCCCAACCCGGAGCCGTCAGCATGAGGTCGCCCGCACCCCACGTGTACTTCTGGCCCGCGATGCGACTCCATCCCGAGCCTTCGAAGAAGTAGTTGATCGCGGCCGACACGTGGCGGTGCGGACGATCGACGATGCCCGGAGGTCGGATCGTGATGGTCGCGAAGAAGCTCGGTGTCGTGCCGTTCGTGCGGCCCGTCATCGGGTTGTAGAGGAGGTACAGGCGACGGCCGACGTAATCAGGTCCGAGCGCCACGAGCTCGTCGAGGTGCTTCTTCACGTCCCGCCACGGCCAGTGCAACGCGTGCGACGCGACCGCCGGCGGGTTGATGAGCCGTTCGTACGGCATCAGCGACGCGCCGGAGTCGTTGAGCTCGAAGGTTCCATAGGGGCTGTGGCGCCTCGGGTCGTCGTCGTCGAGTGCGTCGCCGTTGCGGCTGGGTGGCTCCTCCGGTGGTTGCGGGTCGACGAGGTGCACGTGGAGCTTCTCGAGCACCGGTGCGTTCGAGTACTCGAGCCGCACGTGGAGGTCGTCGCCATCGTTCATGTGCCAGCTCGTGCGATACGAGGGGACGTTCCACGCGTCGTACTGGCCGACCGAGATCCGCTCGCCGCCCACGATCGCGGAGCCGCTGCCTCGGAGGCAGAACCCGATGACTGTCGAGTTTTGACGCCGCGGCCGCGTCGACTCGCCGGGCCGTAGCACGCACAGAGAGACGCGGATGCCCGGCGCGAGCCCGAGACCCGGCGCTGTCGCGCGCGGGTGCACGAACAGCGACTCGCGCCGACCGTCCGCGGGTTGCGGGAGCGCGGCGAGTCGACCGACCTCTTCCTCGATCTCCGACGCGCTGAACAGCACGGGCTCCCACGCCTCGGGGTCGTCGGGGGTCGTGCCCGAGATGTCCACGAATCGCTTTCCGGCGTCGGTCATCGCGCGGGCCTCCTACGTGCGGCGCAGACGAGGGCGCGCTCGCTGCGGCTGCGCAATGTTCGCGCCCCGGCTCTCTTCGATCGAACGTTGCCACGCGAGACGTGCGATCGCGAGGTCGGCGAGACCGACGCCCATGGCCTTGAAGATCGTGAGCCCGGCCGGGGGCTGGCAGCCTCCGCTCGCGACGACCTCGTGCAAGGGCTTCGTGCTGCGCCCTGCGAGCTCGGTCGCCAGACGCTCGGCGGCCACAGTGCTGTCCGCGACGAGGAGGTCCGCGCGCGCGACGAGGTCGGGAGACAGCTCGGCCCGCTCGGGCGTGATTGCCCCGATCGCGTTGACGAGGACCCCCTCATGCACGTCGCCGCCGTGCAGGAAGGGCATGCGGGCGCGGGTGGCGGTCGTGACGACATCGGCCTCGCGGGTGGCTGCCGGGACGCTCTCGGCCTCGATGATGTCGAACGACCAGCCGACTGCGCGGGCGTCTTCCACGAACGCGCGCCGATGCTCGGGGTTCGGGCTGTGCACCCTGACCTCCTCGAGCGAGCAGACCGCCGCCATCGCAGCGAGCGGGGCGATCGCCTGCTTGCCGGTGCCGACCAGCGCGGCGCGTGCGGCGCGTTCCGGGGCGAGCCAGCGCGTCGCGACGCCGGTCATGGCGCCAGTGCGCAGCTGACCGAGTGCGAACGCCTCGACGATCGCGACGAGGGTGCCGTCGTCCGCGTCCCAGAGGACGACGAGTGGGCTCGCGCCCCCGCCGGTGTGCGCCCACGTCTTCGTCGCGACGAGGCGATCGATCTCGTTGACCGCACCGATCGCGTGGAGCGTGTGCCCGTCGCCCCAGGCGACATGGGTCTTCTCCATGCCGTGCGCTTCACCACGAGATTCAGCGGCGAGCGCTTCCTGGACGGCGTCGATCGCATCGAGCAGGTCGACCGTGGCGACGACATCTGCTTCAGTGAGCCAGCGCATCTCAGTCGGGTGTCGCGATCCCGTGCGCGCGGAGGTAGCGGTGCGTCGCGTCGGCGAGCGCCGCCGGCCAGGGGATGTCGAGCGAGCCGCACGCGAGCCGCGCGTTCCGCTCGAACGCCGCGACCACCGCGTCGTGCGCGGCGACGATGCTCTCGCGGTTCGCGCCGCCGGTCGGGAGGGCCTCGAGCTCGGCGCGTTGGGTCGGCGTCAGCTTCGCGCTCCACTGCTTCAGGCCCATCGGGGGGAGCGGCGCGTTCATCTCGACGAACAGCTGGTACAGCAAGCCGCGGACGAGATGGATGCCCTCGAGGCCGAGCAGCCAGTCCTCGCGCTCGAGGACGACGGGGAACATGCCGGTGTCGCGGAAGAACTCCTCGATGATCCCAGCGACGCGCTCGGGGGAGGGCGAGTGCTTGTCGGGCGGCGGCACAACGGTGTCCAAGCCGTCGCGGTCGAACACGAGAGCACGGTGGCGGAAGGGTGAGCTCGCGACCCGCGAGGCGGGCTCGACGACGACGTCGAGGCGCAGGCGTTCGGGAGTGACCGCGTAGAGGCTGCCGGGTAGGAACGGCAGGGCGCGAGCGATGAGCGTCGGCGTGATCGAAGCGAGCCACTCGCGCCACGAGTCGGCGAACTCCGCAAGGGCGGCATCGTCCACGGCCACGATCAAGTCGAGGTCGGACATCGCGTCGGCGTCGCCTCGGCCGAGGGAGCCCGAGAGCCACAGCGCGCGGACGCGCTCGTCGGCTTGGAAGACCACGACAGCGCGGTCGAACAGCACGTCGTAGCCCGGCTCGAGGACCGCGAGGACATCGGGCCGCGTGACCACGTCGTGTCAGAGGCGACCGAGGGCAGTGTTCATGAGCGCCTTCGCCGCAGCGGCAGGATCGTTCACGTCGTCGAAGACAGTGATCGAGACCAACGTGTTGCCTTTGCGCGCGTAGATGATGTGGTTGTCGGCGTGCTCCACGATCGCGCCCTTGCCGTCGCCGACGCCATCGATCGGCGTCACCGTGAACCCCTGCTCTTGGCCTGCGACGGTCTCGTCGAAGGTGGCCTGGTCCCCCTTGGGGAGCTGCTGAAGGAAGATCGAGTAGAAGATGCCGCTCTGCGGGCTGTCGTACACGCAGCTGACCGCCGATGACGGTTGTGGGTCGGGCGTCACTTCGACCTGGGTCACGGCGGCGACCTCGTCCACCGTCACGAGGGCGCACGCGTCGTCGACCGCAGCTGCGGTGCCGCTTGGCGAGCTCGCGGCCGGCGCATCCGAGCCGTTGACGCCCGGCGCGACCGCCGAGCCGCTGTCGTCGCCACCACATGCCGCGAGAGCGAGGGCGACGAGCACGATCATCCCGGCCGTCTTCCGCATCGGCGCTGCAATGTAGTGACCTACGGTGCGGCCGTGCTGTCGCTGCTCGATTGGCGTCGACAGGTGAGCGAGCTGTACGCGGACGTGCGCCGCATCGCGACCGACGATCCGGCTGACGCTCACCGTGTGTGGCGCGACCGGCGCAACGATCTCTACGCCAACCATCCAGAGAGCCCGGTCCCCGACCGCGCCGCGTTCCCCGGCCTGTCGTTCTTCCCCTACGACCCGGCGTGGCGGATCGAAGCGGAGGTGCGTCCCGCTCCGGACCAACGCTTGGTCGTCGAGAGCGGTACAGGCGAGCGGTTCACCCTCGGGCGGCTCGGCGTCGTCGATGTGCCCGGCGGCTCGCTCGACGTGCATTGGATCGAGGTGTACGGCGGTGGTGTGTTCCTGCCGGTCCACGATGCAACGAGCGGTGTCTCGACCTACGGCGGCGGCCGGTACGTGCTCGACACCGTGAAAGGCGCCGACCTCGGCGGGTCGCTGATCGTCGACTTCAACTTCGCGTACGCGCCGTCGTGCGCGTTCGATCCGCGCTGGAGCTGTCCGCTCGCGCCCCCGGGGAACCGCCTGCCCGTTCCCGTCGAGGCGGGGGAGAAGCTGTTGTGAGTGCGCCGATGAAGCCGTTCCGATTCGCGCTGCAGGCCTTGCCCCGCGGCACCCGCGCC
>Ga0187788_10000430_pt1 | contig 11574 bp, 14 predicted proteins | sample 1015_BV01_MP10_2_FD_133008 | JGI IMG/M metagenome (GOLD analysis project Ga0187788, IMG submission 133008) | Tropical peat soil microbial communities from peatlands in Department of Meta, Colombia - 1015_BV01_MP10_20_MG | ecosystem: Environmental > Terrestrial > Soil > Wetlands > Peat | place...
CGGAGCGAATCCACGTACAGACTCGTGGGCGATTCCATCGCCAGGAAGGCCAGGACCTGGAAGAGGTGGTTCTGCACGACGTCGCGAATCGCCCCGGTCTCGTCGTAAAACTTGCCCCGGCCGGCAACTCCAAAGGTGTTTCTCATCGAATACCGAATGGAGGACGGCGTTGAGTTCGCGAGCCGAGGCCAGATCGTGTCCGAAGGGCTTTTCCACGATGACGCGGCAATTAGCGGCGCATCCGGTGCTGGCGAGGTGCTTTACAACCGTGGCGAACAGGCTGGGAGGGATGGCCAGATAATGCGTGGCCGCCTTGGAACCACCCAACTCCTTGCGCAAGGCAGCGAACGTGGCCTGGTCTTCATAGTCACCATCGATGTAACGCAGAAGCTGCATGAGGCGGGAAAACGCAGGCTCGTGCACGCCCCCGCCATTCTCCGTCACGCTGCCGCGCACGTTCCTTGAGCTGGTCCAGGTTCCAGCCCGACTTAGCGACGCCGATCACCGGCACGTTCAACGTGCCATGAAGAACCATGTTCTGCAGTGCGGGAAATACCTTCTTGTAAGCGAGGTCGCCAGTGGCGCCGAAAAACACGAAGGCGTCGGAGGAGATGGTGTTCATGAGTGATCCTTTCAGGACGATGCAGACATGGGCTGACCGCGCAAGCATCTTAGCGCGCCGAGGAGGGGGTGAAAACCGGCGCCGGGTGCACAAGTTGAGGTGCAGATGATTGAGGATCCAAGGCTTCCGGTTGACAGATAAATGGAACAGTGGGAAGCTGACTCCGCGTCGCATCTCCCATCTCAATCTGGCGGAACCCATACCCATTGCGACCCAGCAATATGACCGCAGAACAATTGACTCCAAGAGTCTGGATCCACCCGGGAAAGTTCTGGGCTGCCACTCGTCTGATGTCAGCGGAGCAGGTAAAGGACCTGGCGGAAGCCATCGCACGCATGGTGGAGAAAAACGATCTCCACGGGCTGAGCCAGTTTAAGTTCGTCTCCTTCGAGAGTCCTCTGCGACAGAAAGCGGCCTAGGAAGCAGACAGCGCGCGCCCTTACCGTCGCGGCAGAGGCCGCGACGGTCCGGAAAAGGTGCAGCTGAGTGGTGTTCTAGCGGATCTTACGCAGGGCCGGCTGCCATACCGTCCCTAGGACAAAGCAGAGGACAACGATCGCCAGCAGCGCGATGGTGGTTTCCACATCCCACCCCCAGGATGTTCATGGGAGCCATTGTGCACCAAAATGCCATTGGTGGTGAAAGAAAAATGCACAAAAGAGAAACCGCAGCAGAGAGCGCCAAGGTGGGAGACAGCTGCCTGGCGGCGCGGAGTGCTGGCAGCCCGCGACCGCCGGCCGCAGGCTGGGCCCGTCCCGAGTGTGCTATTGAAGACTCGCGGGGGGAAGTAGAGAATTCCCGCTAACCTATTGAGTGAGGTCTATGACGGAAATCGGTTGGGTAGAGCATGTGCAGGCGCTTCAGAAGGAACTGGAGCGGGTGGAGAAGGAGGTACCCACGGCGGGTCTTCCCAGCGTCATTCTGGACGATTTCCGGCGAGCCCTGGATCACCTGCGCAACACCATCTGGGCGGTGACCACGATACGGGAGAAGAATGCGGAGCAGGTGAGCCGCGCAGTGGTGAACTTTCGGATTCAGCGAACCACGGAGATGTGCGAACGCATCATCGGCGACATCGATGCCAGCCGCATCGCCATGGACTCACCCAACGTAGTAAAGCTCTACACAGTGTTGAACCTGATGCACGGCAGAGTTCGCCAGCTGTTTTCCTAGCAAGGGTGGAAGAGCGCGGCTGGGCGCAGCCGGGGAGCGTCCGGCGCCTGTGCTAAGATTTTTTTCAGCGCTGGAGCGATCGGCCTTGGATTGTCCAGCCGTCGGGGCGTAGCGCAGCCTGGTAGCGCACCTGCCTTGGGCGCAGGGGGTCGGAGGTTCAAATCCTCTCGCCCCGACCAACACTCTCAAGCCTTCCCTTCAGGAACTCGCGGGGAAACCCACACCGTAATGATCGAAAGGCTACAAATCTCACCGTACGATCCACGCTGGGTTCAGGAATTTGCCGCGGAACGGGAGCGTATTGCCCGTGCGCTGGGAGAACTGGCGTGCCGTATCGACCACAACGGCTCGACGGCAGTTCCGGGGCTGTTGGCGAAGCCGATCATTGATATTCAGGTTTCAGTGGGACAACTGCAGCCTATTTCCGGATACGCAGAGCCGCTGGCTACGCTGGGTTACGTTCATGTGCCCCACGTTGACGATGTTTTCTGTCCCTTCTTTCATCGACCCAGGGAATGGCCGCACACGCATCATGTTCACGTTGTTCAGTCTGGCGGGCAGGAAGAACGGCGCACTCTGGCGTTTCGTGACTATTTGCGCGAGCACAGCGAGGTTGCCCAGGAATACGCCGCCCTCAAGAGACGGCTGGCGACTCAGGCCGAGGCGGCGGACAAGTCCTCGCGCGAAGCATACGCGAAGGCAAAGAGCCAGTTTATCGAACGCGTAGTGCAGATCGCGCTGGCGGCGGGATATCCAGGCGGGTTGTGACGCAAGATCACCTACCGTTCATAGCTGCTGCGCCGGCTCCCTGCTTACCCAAGCCGCAAGCTTCGAGTCAAAAGATCATGCAAGCTTTTCGCAAGTGCGGGCTGCAGTCGCTATCGCTCTTCCTAATACTGTTGCTTGCGTCGTTCTCGGCCGCTCAGAATACGACCCCAGCCCAGTCTGCGAAGCGGCCAACCAGCCCGCCCTATACCGGGGACCTGTCGATATTCGATTCTCCAGGCCGAGAGCAAAGGCTTCAGGTCGATCGCGTGATGGACATTCTGGGAATTGTGCAGGGCAAAAGGGTCGCCGACATCGGAGCCGGATCAGGTTGGTTCACAGTGCGGGCAGCACGGCGGGTGGGTCCGAGCGGCATGGTGTACGCGGTTGACATCGACCCCGAGGCAATTCGCTACATTGATCGCCGGGTGAGCAACAAGTCCCTGGGCAACGTCAGGACCATTCTGAGCAAGAGCGATGACCCGCTGCTGCCAGCCGATGCCGTAGATTCCGTGCTGCTGTTGAAGACTTACCATGAGGTGGCAGATCCGATTAAGCTGCTGGAGAATCTTCGCTCAGCCCTCAGGCGGGGAGCGCGGCTGGGAATAATTGACCGCGACGGAAATGGCACCGACCACGGGATCAGCCGCAGGATCGTGATTGAGGAAGCTGCCAAAGCTGGGTACCGTCTGGTAGGCACCTACGACTTCGTCAAGGGCGATGGTGTGGACTACTTCCTCCTTTTCGCAGTGCAGTGACCGAGCGCATGGCAGGCTCTGGGGATGGGCCTGACTTGAACGGGGACGTTTTCCTGGAACATGCCTGCGCTAAAGCGGCACCGGGTGCACACCCCTCGGAGTCAATGAATGTAAGCCGCCCTTATCGACAGTTAACACCATGAGGGTTTCTGCCGCGACGCGACCTCCAGGAATCTTCGCCAGGAAACGACAATTGACAGGCAGGCAGAGCGGACTAGACTACACGGCATGCGATTCGCTCTCCTTGGCCTCTTTTTGTCCACCTTGCTTCCGATACCAATCCGAGCGCAGCCTGCGGGGGTTCCGGTTTTCAAGATTTCACCCAGCGAAGGCTCGATTCAGTTCGATGTGGAAGCGTCGGTAGCGATCAAGGGCACTTTCGACAAGTGGGACGCCACCCTAACATTCACGTCCACTGATGTGACGACCGGTGTTTTGGAGATCAGGATTCAGGCCGACAGTGTGGATACTGGAAGCGGCATGAAGAACGGCAAGCTAAAGGGCAAAGATTTCTTCGACGTTAAGCAGAATCCGTTGATCACTTTCAAGTCAACGAAGATTGAACAGACGGGTCCTGACACCTTTGAAGTGGACGGCGACTTTACGATACGGGGAGTGACGAAAAAAGAGAAGCTCACGCTAACGGTTCACGGCAAGGGAACCGGCTCGGGCGAGATCAAAGGGACCATGGCTTTCGATCGTAAGGACTACGGGATGAACAGCGGAATCCCCTTCATCAAGATTGCCAACCGCGTGGAGGTGAACGTCGCGCTCAAGGGCAAGCGAGTCAGCGGGCCTCCCCTGGTCTTCAAGCAATAGCCACATCGAGCAGTGAATCCAAAGCCCTCCTCGCTGCCCCACCGAGCATTTGCGCCAAATGACATCTTCCGGTGCCTGCGATTCAGGCGCTGACCGCTTGCAGAGCAGATCCCATCTACGTTTCGCAGGGAAATGTTTCACTCGTAGAATGGACAAGGCCGAGGCAGCCGAACTGGCGGCCATCGGGAACAGATAATGCGGAGGATTCACAGCTTGAGGATGGCAGACACGTCGCGCGCGCTGTTCGCGGCTGAGCCCGCGGGGCTGCGCTCAACTACGTGGGTGCGGGGCCCGGTTTGGGACGGGGTGTGGATGCTCAACGCGCTATGGCTCGTGCCGGTCGTCCTCTGGCTGGCCCATGGATATTCCGATCCGGAGTCAAGCCCGCTCGATACCTTGTACCTTGGATTGACGGCGTTGTTCTGGATCGGCCATCGTTTGTGCAGTACGTGGCTGGCCTACTGCACCGAAGCATACAGGCCACTGCTTCGTAATAAGCCGGTGCAGTTCGTGGTACTCCCTTTGCTGGTGACAATCGCCTGCTTTGCTGTCTTCCTGCCGCCCAACGAGGCGTTGCCCTGGACGCGCGAGGAGCGCGTTGTGGGGGTGGCGATACTCGACTATGCGATGGTGACGTACCACTTTGCGGCGCAGCATTTCGGCGCTCTTTCTCTCTACCGGACGCGGGCTGAGCGCGCGGGCTGCAAGCACACGAGACGTCTTGATCGGATCTTCGCGCTGGGAGTGGGGGGCGCCTTGGTGTTCTTTGCCGACATTCTGGCTGGATCCGTCGCCTACCAGGATTTGTGGATCGACCGCTGGCTTATCCCCGATTGGCTTGCGACGCACCAGGAAGGAATCCGCGAAGCCGCTGTGCTGCTGTTGCTGGTTGCGACAGGGTTCATGCTCGTTGCGGAAGCGCGCGCAGCGCGCCGCTCGCTGCCGCGGGTGTTCTACATCCTGGGGCTGGCAGCTATGGTCGCCATCGCTCTTCAGCCTCGGAGCCCATTTCTCTTCCTTGTGATCTGGACTTCACAGCATTGGATTCTGGCAACGGGTCTGGCTTCCCAAACCCCCAGCGGAGAGCCAGTTCCAGCAAGCGGCATTGTCCGACGCGTCTTTCACGCATTAAACGCGCGGCCCTGGGCCATCCTGCTGGTATTCGTAGTCTCTTCAATAATTCTGCTGCCTTTTTTTGAGGTAGAAGCCAACCGGCAGGGAGGCACATATTACGGAGACCGGATCTTCGGTGCGTTCGCGGAGGGATTGCGCACTTCTTCCTGGGTTCCGGCATTGGTAGCCGTGGGTTTCGCGACGGGTTTCGTGCACTATCTCTTAGACCGCAGCGTCTATAGGATGTCGGATCCCCGGGTCCGTGCTGCGGCGTGCGGCCTTCTTGACCGGCCATGCAAAGTGACCGCGCCCTACGCGAGTCCCGCAAACCGATTGATGGCGGAATGAAGCGCCCATTCTAAGGATGGAAGTCTGCTCGGGTTTCTTCTCGGCGAACTCGCAGGCTCCCTTTCAAAATGCGAGAAGTAGAGGTCAAGAGCGGGCTGGCATTTTGTAAGCAGAGTCGCAGCGCTGGGGAAAGGCTTAGCCGGCTGCGCGTGACGCGGGCCTTTCTGGATAGAGTCGGTCGAACTCCGGGTCGCCGTGAAGAAGCATCAGGTCGGGATCGCGCCGAGCCCAGATCGCGTCCCTAAACCCCGCTTCCCAGGCTTTGCGCAAGGTATCGATCGCCTCCGGCTTTCTCTTCAGCTGGCAGTACAAACAAGCAGCGTTGTAGAGAATGGAGGCTTCTTTGGCGCGTAAAGTAACAGCGAGATCGAGTTCACGTAAGGCGTCGTCCGAACGACCCAATTTTGCGTAATCGCTGCCCAGCAAAATGCGCGCTCGCGCGTCTTCGGGCACCTGCTTCAGGTGGTTTTCGAAGGCCGCGATTCTTCTTTGCGTCATGTTGCGCATAGCTTCTTCTTTGCCCATGGCGCCCAAGGCATTCATAATCGGGACATAGACGTTGTAATCCTCGCCGCTGGCTTCGATAGCGGACTCCGTAACATCCACGATTTCCTGGTAACGTCCTGCAGCGAACAAAGCGCGACAGAGCAGGTAATAGGCTCCCTCGCAGTCGCGCTTTCGCTCAATGGCCTTCTTGACCATACGGACGGCCTCGTCATGCAGTTCAGCGGCGTAGAGGACCCAGGCCTGGCTGACCTGCACTTCGGGCAGGTCCCAACGCAGCGCCACCGCCTTCCCGGAAGCCTCGCGCGCTCGTTCCACCCACACCTGATCGCGACTGTAATTGCAATAGAACATGGCGCAGGCGTTGGCGCAGGCGGCATAGGCGAGAGCAAAGCTGGGATCAATGGCGACGGCGTTCTCGAACATCTGCAAAGCAAACTCCAGATCCTGCCGGGTCTGGCGTCGGGCATAACGCTTGCCGCGCAGGTAGAGGTCGTAGGCCTGCAGGTTTTCCGTGGGCTTAACGGCCAAGGCCTCGAGTTCCTCCGGGGAGAGCGTGACCCGCAGGGCCTCGGCGATCTTGCGGGCCATTTCGTCCTGCACTTCGAAAACGTCCTTCATCTCGCGGTCGAAGCGTTCCGACCAGAGGGGAAAATCGGTGCGCGTATCCACCAGTTGGGCGTTGATACGAAGGCGCGCTCCGGCGCGGCGCAAGGTGCCGGTAAGGGCATAGGCGGCACCGAGCTGCTGGCCGACTTCCGCGGGAGTAACCTGCTTGTCGCGGAAGGCCAAAACCGTAGGGCGAGAAAAGATGTTCAGTCCTCGAATCTTAGAGAGCTCGGTGATGACATCTTCGGTGATTCCGTCGCGCAGATATTCGTCTTCCCGGGCGCCGCTCAAGTTTTCAAAGTAGAGAACGGCCACCGATTTTCCGGTGTGCTTGTGGAGTCCGGAATCGGAATCGATCCTCTCCTTGGTTCTCCGTTTGTGGGACTCGAGGTCTCGCTTGAGGCGGATGAGGTCGGTCTTGAGCTCGGTAGCCGTCTGGCAGCGCAAATTGCGATCCTTCTCCAGGGTCTTGTCCAGGATGCGCACAAAATCGTCCGGCAGCATGGGATTCAGCTCAGCAGCCGGCCTGGGATCTCGGTTCAGAATGGCGTCAAAGATGACAGCGGAGGTGTCGCCCTGAAAAGGGAGGGTGCCGGTGGCCATCTGGTAAAGCACCGTGCCGGTGGAAAAGAGGTCGGTGCGAGCATCCACCAGTTGCCCGCGGGCCTGCTCCGGCGACATGTAGGAGACGGTGCCGACGGCCACGCCGGGCGAAGTAAGTTCCCTGGCGACCAGGGTCTCGCCGACATCGAGCGCAACTCCGGGCGCGCTCTCGCCACCGCTGATCTTGGCCAGGCCGAAATCCAGAATCTTCACCTGTCCGCGATCGGTCAGAAACAGATTCGCCGGCTTGATGTCACGGTGCACGATGCCCTTGGAGTGGGCCGATTCGAGGGCATCGGCGATCTGGATGGCGAGCGGCAGCAGCTTGTCCATTTCCATGGGGTGACGGGTCATCTTCTGCGCCAGAGTCTGCCCCTCCAGCAACTCCATCACGATGAAGTTCCGCCGTTCATGCTCTTCGATGGCGTGAATGGTGCAGATGTTGGGATGATTGAGGGAGGAAGCGGCGCGAGCCTCGCGCTGGAATCGCTCCAGCAACTGGCTGTCCTGGGCCATTTCAGGGGGCAGGAACTTCAGAGCCACGCGGCGACCAAGCTGGGAGTCCTGGGCTTCGTAGACCACACCCATGCCGCCCGAACCCAATTGCCGCAGAATCTTGTAATGCGAAAGGAAATGGCCGACAAGCGGATCCTGCGTCATATTTGCGGGTGATCGTATGCGGCCAGGTTAGAGCCGTCAAGGGGGCAGACCCGGCCCAAGAGCAAACTGACCGTGCCGAGCGGTCCCAGAGTAGCGGCGGCTGCGTATCATAAGTGCCATGCGAACTGCCGGCATGATCGGCGGGCTGGGGCCGGAATCCACCATCGACTACTACCGCTCCATCATCGCGCGCTATCGCGCCCGGAAGCCAGATGGAACCTACCCGTCAATCGTCATCAATAGCCTTGACGTCGACAAGGGCATCGCCATGCTCGACAACGGGCAACTGGCGAGGTTAGCCGACTATCTGGCCGCCGGTTTGGAGCAGTTGGTCCGCGCCGGGGCGGACTTTGGCTTTATCGCCGCCAACACCCCGCACCTGGTATTCGACGAGCTCCAGCGCCGGTCGGCGATCCCCCTGATCAGCATCGTGCAGGCCACTTCGGAACGTGCAAGGGCGCTCGGGCTGAGGACTGTGGGGCTGTTTGGGACCGGATTCACCATGCGCGCGAACTTCTACCCCGAGCAGTTCCAGCGTGTGAATATTGCTGTGGTCCGGCCGAAGGAGCCGGAACGGGACTTCATTCACAGGAAGTACATCGGTGAACTGTTGAATAATCAATTTCTACCGGAGACCTGTACAGAGATCCTGCGCATCGCGCAGCGCATGAAGGCCGAGGAGGGTGTAGAAGCGATCATCCTTGCGGGTACGGAGCTTCCGCTTTTGTTGCGCGCCTCGGAGCCCTGCGCGATCGAGTTTCTTGACACGACCGTGATCCACGTGGAAGCGATTGTTGATGAATTGCTGCGATGAGGAGCGCGGTGTTGGACTCGCGATGGAAAGCGGGTCGTCGCCTTATGGCGTAAGTGGCGCGCCCACGGCAGCTTCCAGCTGGGCGAGATTTGTGAGGTAGGAGGCCAGTTCCTGGCGATAAGCGAGTTGGGTAGCGCGGAAGCTTCGCTCTGCGTCGAGGAAATCAAGGACCGAGGCCGCGAAAGGAAACTGCGGGCAGGGACTCCATGCCTTGGCCAGCCCGCGGCGGGACGACTTCCCGATGGATCTGGCGATCATCGATTCTCCGGATCAAGCGAAGGCAGCCACCACACGCGGGGAGATTGGCCGAGGGGTGTTGCCGGACGAGAAACCGTGAGCCTACTGCAGTGCAGATTGGGTGAGCTTCACCGCGCAGTAGGGGTTGGTGGATCCTCCGCTAACCCGGCAGTTCCCTCCATTGACGGTGCCAGCGGCCTGGGTGGAGAAGTAGATGTTGGTTCCGCCGTTGGACACCTGGTTGTCCACGACGATGCCGCTGGCGCCTCCCAGGGCCCGCGGCGCGGTGACGCAGGTTGAGGTCGGCGGATTATTGCAATTGGGCTGCGAAGCCGTGCCGGTGAGGGTGGAGCTCTCCACGAATCCGTCCGAGGTACTGCCCACGCCGAAAAACATGCGGTCCGTGGCCCCGTTGAAAAACTCGGTCAGGGGTGAGCACTCGTCTCCCACGGTGTTGTTGACCACCCAACTGGTGGAACCGTTGGAGGTGATGGTGTGGGTAGCGTCAAAAGGGAACATGTACATCTTGGGATTGGAGGGGATCAGGGGATTGCCATTGGTGCCGGAGACAAAGCCGCAGCCCAGGATGTGACCGTTGGAGCTTCCGTTCAGCCAAAATCGATTGTCAAACGCTCCCACGTGAACATTGCCGGTGGTGCAGTCGCCACGGCCGCTGGCCGAGCCGAGGTCCACGGTGTTGGAGGTGGTGGCGGTAAAGCTGGAGGTGAAGTTCGCCGGAACCTGAGTAATCGCCCCGCCAATTCCCACTACGTTGCTGCAGCCGGTGAAGGCAAAGACCTGCTCCACGGCAGGATTGGCCGAGTCGGTGACGACGATGGGAGCATCGATGACGCCCGTTCCCGCGCCATGCCCCACCCATCCGATGATGACTCGCGCCGAAGTGGCATGCGCCGGGTTGCTGAGGCTGATGGCGTAGAGATAGCCGTTGAGATCACCCATGAAAATTCGACCCGCAGTGCCGTCCACAATGGGGTCGGTGACAACCGTGCTGCTGCCGCTGGTCACAACCGTCACCGGCCAGTTGGCGTCGCTGATCACCTGAGGCGTGCCGCCGCCAAAGACGGGGGTGATCTTATACAACCTGCCATTGTCGGTCCCGACGTAGGCGGTGTCGGTACTGTAGTCGATGTAAGGCGAAGAGTCTGTGTTGGTGGCGGTGGAGATCTGCACCGTGGTCATGCAGTTCGGGGCTGTGGTTGTGGTGCAAGATGTCGGGTTCGAGGGGGAGAGCACAGTTCCCTGCTGCTGAGGAGGCACGGGAATGGGATTAGGAAGCACCAGCACGTGGAAGAAGGATCCGGAGTTGGCGCTCTCCACGAAGGCGACTTTGGCGCCGTCGGTAGAAATGGTGGGGGAGGTGCGGATTCGCCCGCCGGTCTGGGTCGCGGTGTTGTAGGCGAATGCCACCCAGGGTTTGCCGCCGTTGCACGGCGGAGAGGCTTCGGTATAGAGGTTGCTGATGCCCACCAGGTTGGCCTGGCTTCCAGGAGCAACCGTCAATCCAAACACCACATAGTCGCCGTTGCAGCTTTGGGCATTTACATCGAAGCGGTATTTGGCAGGAAACTGGTTGGCGGAGACGAAGCCATTTTCAAGGGAGACCGCCCAGTCGATCTTCATGGAGCGAGCGCGAGGCCGCCAGGGGCCAAAGATGGGATCGACGGCTGCGGCCGCTTGGCGCCTGACCATGTTGTACACGTGGCGGGGCTCCCGCGATCCGGCGGCCACGGCTGCGGCAGCATTGTCGCCGGTCATGACGACATGGCGCGAACTCCAGTCCTCGGGAAATCCCAGGTGGCGACGATCGTGGTCGCCCGCCAGGCGAGCCTTCGCCCCGCCGTCCTCCCACAGCTGACCTGAGGCGGGCAGCGCAAGCGCCAGCAAGGTCAGGAGCGCGAATCGATGGGCGTGGGCAGGGTGCAGAGTCATTGCCTCATTATGTAGATTCATGCCGGCACTGGCTTCCCGAGTTCGAGGGCGGGTGTAACTTTGGTAATCGCCGGAATGTAGTTTGGTTTCGCAGTTCTGCCGCCTTTGCCTGCCAAGGTTGCCGCTAAGAAGTCTTGCGATTGAACTGGCAATGCTTCTGGGTGGGATTGACTTTCCCGCAAGACAGAGCCATGGTCTCAAAGACCTGCTCAAAGCGGAAATCCGGCTTCTGGTAGGGCTTGCGAGGGAGCGGCGAATCCGGCTTGGCGTGCGGATCGTCACTTTTCGCGGCATCACTCATGCCAACCCTGGCATCCTCCGCCCACATTCTAAGCGAGGATTCCGGTTTTGCCTTTTGAGGCCAGCGGGATTATGTACTAACCATATACGTGCACGGCCGTCTGACCAGCAGTGTGACAGCGGTAACAACCGGGGGTGACGCGCGGACTTTGCCCGCCGGTAGCCGTCCGTTATATGCTGTCGCGAGCCTGGCACAACGTGAACCGCAACCGTTACATCTCGGCGATAGCGACGGTGGTCTTGCTGGCGGCGTTTGCAAGTCCAGCGATGGCCTGCCTGATGCCGATGCTGACGCCATC
>Ga0187788_10000431_pt1 | contig 11557 bp, 12 predicted proteins | sample 1015_BV01_MP10_2_FD_133008 | JGI IMG/M metagenome (GOLD analysis project Ga0187788, IMG submission 133008) | Tropical peat soil microbial communities from peatlands in Department of Meta, Colombia - 1015_BV01_MP10_20_MG | ecosystem: Environmental > Terrestrial > Soil > Wetlands > Peat | place...
GAGGAGACCGCCATGAGCGCGACGGGTATCGGCGCGGCGGTGCGCCGAAAAGAAGACCTCCGTTTCATTACAGGCAAGGGCCAATATACCGATGACATAGTTCGGCCGGGCGAGACGCGCGCGGTTTTTGTCCGCTCGCCACACGCGCACGCGAAGATCAATAGCATCGATGTTTCCGCCGCCAAGAAAATGCCGGGTGTGGTCGATGTGCTTACCGGTAAAGAGCTTGCCACGGACAAGATTGGCAACCTGATATGCGGCTGGATGATCCATTCCAAAGACGGCACGCCGATGAAGATGGCGCCGCATCCGGCACTAGCCGCTGACAAGGTGTGCCATGTCGGCGATGCGGTCGCCATAGTGATCGCGGCTACCCAAGGGCAGGCGCGCGATGCCGCCGAGAAGGTGAAGATCGATTACAAGATGCTGCCGGCAGTTGTTGATCCGGCCAAGGCGAAATTAGGTCCGCAAATTCACGAGGTGGCGCCGAAGAACACCATCTATGAATGGTCGCTTGGGGACGCCAAGGCGGTAGACGCGGCCTTTGCTGCCGCCACGCACGTCACCAAGCTTGATATCGTCAACAACCGCCTGGTGCCAAATGCGATCGAGCCGCGCGTTGCGCTTGCCGAGTACGATGCCGGCACCGATCAACTCACGCTCTGGAACACATCGCAAAATCCGCACGTCGCCCGGCTGGTAATTTCGGCTTTCGTCGGCATGGCGCCTGAACACAAACTGCGCGTTATTGCCCCGGACGTCGGCGGCGGCTTCGGTTCAAAGATTTTCATTTATCCGGAGGAAGTTGTCTGTCTGTGGGCTGCACGCAAGACTGGCCGGCCGGTAAAGTGGACCGCTGACCGATCAGAGTCATTCGTCACAGACGCCCATGGCCGCGACCATGTCACGCATGCGGAACTTGCACTCGACTCCAACGGCAAGATACTAGCGATGCGCGTCAAGACAATCGCCAATCTGGGCGCCTATATGTCGACGTTCTCCTCGTCGGTGCCGACTTATCTCTACGCCACCCTGCTGTCTGGCCAGTACGACATCCCTCAGATCTATTGCGAGGTTGACGCGGTTTACACCAATACTGTCCCGGTCGACGCCTATCGCGGTGCGGGGCGTCCGGAAGCAACATTTGTAGTTGAACGGCTGGTTGAGGTTGCGGCGCGGCAGATGGATATCGATCCTGCCGATCTGCGCAAACGCAATTTCATCAAATCATTCCCGCATCAGACACCGGTGATCATGGCTTACGATGCGGGCGACTATAATGCCTCGCTCAAAAAAGCGTTGGAACTTGCCGACGTGAAGGGCTTCAATAAACGTAAGCGCGGAGCAGCGCGTCAAGGTAAGTTGCGCGGCCTCGGCTATTCAACCTACATCGAAGCCTGCGGGATCGCACCCTCGCAAGCGGTCGGTTCGCTCGGCTGCGGCGTCGGCCTATGGGAAAGCGCTGAAGTGCGCGTCAACCCAACCGGCAGCGTGGAAGTGCTCACCGGCACACATGCGCATGGGCAGGGACACGAGACGACCTTCGCGCAGCTTGTTTCGGAGCGGCTCGGCATTCCATTCGAGAATGTATCCATCGTACACGGTGACACCGACAAGGTGCAGTTCGGCATGGGTACCTACGGCTCGCGTTCCGGCGCGGTTGGTATGTCGGCGATTGTAAAGGCACTCGACAAGATCGAGGCCAAGGCAAAGAAAGTCGCCGCCCATATGCTGGAAGCAGCGGAAGGTGACATCATATTCAAAAACGGAAAATTCACCGTCGCTGGCACCGACAAGTCAGCCGCTTGGGGCGACGTGTCACTCAATGCCTATATCGCGCACAAATTTGCCGGCCAGGAGCTCGAACCCGGGTTGAAAGAGACAAGTTTCTACGATCCGACCAACTTCACGTTCCCGGCCGGTTGCCATATTTGCGAGGTCGAGGTCGACCGCGACACCGGCAAAACCGAAATCGTCAATTGGACCGCCATCGACGACTTCGGCACCGTAATCAATCCCATGATCGTCGAAGGCCAGGTGCACGGCGGCATCGCGCAAGGCATCGGCCAGGCACTGCTTGAGGGCGCGGTTTACGACAAGGACGGCCAGCTCGTGACCGGATCGATGATGGACTATTGCATGCCTCACGCTCATGACGTGCCATCGTTTCAGGTCGGCCTCACCGAAACCAAATCGCCATCAAATCCACTGGGCATCAAGGGATGTGGCGAGGCGGGTGCGATCGCTGCACCTGCGGCAGTGATTAATGCCATTACCGATGCGATTGCTACGGAAGAATTAGCAATGCCGGCAACCGCCAATGCGGTGTGGTCGGCGCTGCAACGCGCCGCGCCGAGCCGAGCTGCTTAAAGGAGAGATCGGATGTACAATTTCACGTTCCATCGTCCCACCACGGTCCGCCAGGCGGCCGGCCTGCTGGCGCGCAATCCCGAGGCCAAGTTGTTGGCCGGCGGACATTCGCTGCTGCCAGTGATGAAGCAGCGCCTTGCACGCCCTTCGGCGCTTATCGATCTCTCACTAGTTGAAGGCCTGAGCGGTGTCGAACAGAAGGGGCGCTCGATCGTGATCGGGGCTATGACGCGACATGCAGATGCGGCCAATTCGCCGGTGCTTCAGCAGGTACTGCCGGGACTCGCGTCAGTGCCAGCCTCAGTTGGTGATCCGCAGGTTCGCAACCGTGGGACTATTGGGGGGTCGATCGCCAACAACGATCCGAATGCCGATTATCCTGCAGCATGCCTTGGTCTAGGCGCGACGATTATTACCAACAAGCGACGCATTGCGGCCGACGATTTCTTCACCGGCATGTTTTCGACGGCACTCGAAGATGGCGAGATCATCACCAAGATCAGCTTTCCGGCTGCGAAGAAGGCAGCCTATGAAAAGTTCAAGCACCCGGCGTCGGGCTTTGCACTGGTTGGCGTCTTCGTTTCCAAGCGCGGCTCCGACATCCGCGTAGCGGTAACGGGTGCCGGTGCCAACGGCGTGTTCCGGGTCAAATCTTTTGAAGAGGCTCTCAAGAAGCGCTTCGCAGCAAAATCGCTCGAGGGCATGACCATACCGGCGACAGGCATGAACAGCGACATTCACGCGAGCCCAGAGTATCGCGCCCATCTCGTTGGCGTGCTGGCGCGCCGCGCGGTCGCCAAGGCGACCGCTTAATTTGCGTGATAATACCAGCTATTCGATTGCTTGCTTTCGTATTGATTGCGGCGTCTTTGGCAAGTTGGGTGCCTGTTCAAGCCGGAGCGCGATCCAACTCCGCAAGGAGATCATGTAGGTCGAGCGGGTGGGTGAACATCTGCAAGGAGCCGTCCGACTTCTTTGGCCATTTCTCCTTCGGACGGTCCCAATAGAGTTCAACGCCATTGTCGTCCGGATCGCGCAAGTAAAGCGCTTCGCTCACGCCGTGATCGCTGGCGCCTTCGAGCGGAATTTTGGCGACGATCAGCCGGCGCAGTGCGTCCGCGAGCAGCCGCCGGGTCGGGTAAAGAATGGCGGTATGGTAAAGGCCGGTCGTGCCGGTAGCCGGCGGCGAGCCGCCCCGGCTCTCCCAGGTATTCAAGCCCAGATGGTGGTGGTAGCCGCCCGCTGAGATAAAGGCGGCGCCTGGCCGGCTAGTGGTGAGCGTAAAACCCAGCACCCCGCAATAGAAATCAAGCGCTCTTTGCAGGTCTGCGACTTTTAGATGGACATGGCCGATCCGCACCCCCGGGTCGATGGTGGGAAACTGCTGGGCCTCCTTCTCGAGGGTAACTGGCTTGGTCATGGGCAAATCCTGGCTGTTGGGGCCTTCGATCCCCACATGTAAGGCACACGCGTGGTAGGATAAAGTCCCCACATGGCAGACAAAACCCTTCCAAATTCGATCGATTCAACCCTCGATCTGCTGGCTAAGGCCGACTACATCGCCGATCGCTCGCTGGCGACAGTGCTCTATCTCGCGTTACGCATGGGCAGGCCGTTATTTGTCGAGGGCGAGGCGGGGGTTGGCAAGACCGAGATCGCGAAAGTTTTGGCCACATTGCTCGGACGCCGTCTGATCCGCTTGCAATGTTATGAGGGGCTCGACGTTTCCGCCGCGGTTTACGAGTGGAACTACGGCGCACAAATGATTGCCATTCGTCTCGCGGAAGCCGAAGGCGAGGGCGATCGCGCACGGATTGAGCACGACGTATTCTCCGAACGCTTTTTGATCAAAAGGCCGCTCTTGCAAGCCCTTGCGCCCGATCCTGCAGGGCCGCCGGTGCTGTTGATCGATGAAATCGACCGCACTGACGAAGCCTTCGAAGCATTCCTTTTAGAAGTGCTTGCAGATTTCCAGGTCACCGTGCCCGAGCTCGGTACCGTAAAAGCGCCGCATCCGCCGATCGTTGTTGTCACGTCCAATCGCACCCGCGAAGTACACGATGCGCTCAAACGGCGATGCCTCTACCACTGGGTCGGCTATCCGAATGCCGAGCGCGAATTAAAAATTCTTCGCACCAAGGTGCCGGGCATTGCCAAGAAATTGTCCGAGCAGGTCGTCGCTTTCGTGCAGGCGTTGCGCAAGGAAGATCTATTCAAGTCACCTGGTGTGGCTGAAACGCTGGACTGGGCTAGTGCGCTCACCGAACTCGATGTTGTCGCGCTCGATCCGGCAACGGTTTCGGATACGCTCGGTGTGCTGCTCAAATATCAGGACGACATTACCCGGCTCGACGGCACCAAGGTGAAGGCGCTACTCGACGAGGTGAAGTCGGAGCTACGGGCGGCGGAGTGAACGTCATGGCCGCGTCCGAGGGCCGCTTTGCTGAAAACATTCTCTACTTTGCACGCGCATTGCGGGCGGCCGGGATTCCGGTTGGCCCTGGCGCGGTGCTCGATGCGCTTGAGGCGCTCAGCGTCGCTCGTGTCGGTACGCGCGATGATTTTTACTGGACGCTCCACGCGGTATTCGTGAAGCGGCATGAACATACAATTCTTTTCGATCAAGCATTTCGAATTTTCTTTCGCAAGCGTGGGTACATCGAAAAAATGATTGCTGCGATGCTGCCTGAAATCATGCCCGGTGCGCCGAAAGTGCCACCGCCCGGCGCGCAGCGCATTCAGGAGGCTTTGTTTTCCGGACTCAATGAACGCGAGCAGAACAAATCCGAGGTGGAGATTGACGCTCGGCTGACCGTTTCAGATCGGGAAATATTGCGGAAGAAAGACTTCGCTCAGATGTCTGTGGCGGAAATCGCCGCAGCGAGAGAAGCTATCGCTCGGCTGACGCTGCCTCTCAACCTCGTGCGAACACGTCGGCTCGCGCCCAACCGACGTGGTCATCTCATCGATATTCGCCGTACCTTGCGCGCCAGCATGAAGGCGGGCGGCGCGGTTATCGACCTGAAATATCTAGGCCCCCGCGTGAAAGAACCGCCCATCGTGGCGCTTCTGGATATTTCCGGTTCGATGAGCGAGTACACGCGGTTGTTTCTGCATTTTCTGCATGCGGTCACTGACGCACGCAAGCGCGTGACCACCTTTCTGTTCGGCACAAGATTGACCAATGTCACTCGCGCCATCCGCCAACGCGACCCGGACGAGGCGCTTGCCGCCTGTTCAGCCAATGTCGCGGATTGGTCAGGTGGCACGCGCATCGCCTCATCGTTGCACGCCTTCAACAAGCAATGGGCGCGGCGGGTGCTTACCCAGGGCGCGGTTGTGCTTTTGATCACGGATGGACTTGAGCGCGACGCCGACGAAATGCTCGACTTCGAGATGGATCGGTTGCACCGTTCCTGCCGCAGGCTGATCTGGCTCAATCCACTACTGCGCTTTGTGGGCTTCGAAGCGCGCGCCAAAGGCGTACAAACGATGCTGCCGCATGTTGACGAATTGCGGCCAATCCACAATCTGGAATCCATGGCAGAGCTGGTGCGCGCACTGTCAGGCGCGCCGGCCAAGAGTTACGATCCGAAATTGATGTTAAGACAAGTCGCCTGACGGAGGATCTTAATGTTGGCACGTGACGAAGATATCCTCAAAGCCGCCGAGGAGTGGCGGAAATCCGGACGCGGCGTAGCGCTCGCGACCGTCGTCGAGACGTGGGGCTCGGCGCCGCGGCCAGTCGGCTCCAACTTGGTGATCGACAACGAAGGTAATTTTCTTGGATCGGTTTCCGGCGGCTGCGTCGAGGGAGCGGTTGTAACTGAGGCTATGGACGTGATCGACAGTGGCAAGCCGAAGATGCTGGAATTCGGTGTCGCCGACGAAGCAGCGTGGAAGGTGGGTCTGTCCTGTGGTGGGACCATCCGCGTCTATGTTGAGAAGGTGACCTGAGTGAATCTCGACGTCTTGCACACACTCAATGCGGAGCGCGCGGCGCGCCGTGCAGCGGTGCTTGTCACCGATGTGGTGAGCGGCGCGCAGCGGCTGGTGAAGGCTGGTGATGTAGCGAAGGATACCTTGAAACACGCGCTGGAAAAACGCTTGCGCACGGCCAAGAGCGGCATGGAGGAGACACCGCAAGGGCGTTTTTTCCTTACCGTCTATGTGCCATCGCCGCGGCTTGTAATCACTGGCGCAGTGCATATCAGCCAGACGCTGGCGCCCATCGGGCAATTGCTTGGTTATGACGTGACCATTATTGATCCACGCACTGCTTTCGCCTCGATCGAGCGATTTCCCGATGTGAAGGTCATCGCAGAATGGCCGGATGTGGCACTGCCCCCGCTTGGTATCGATCATTATACGGCCTTCGTTGCGCTCACCCATGATCCGAAGATTGATGATCCGGCGCTCAAGCACGCACTGGCTCGCGACTGTTTTTATATTGGTGCGCTCGGCTCCAAAAAAACCCACGCCAAGCGCGTGGATCGTCTCAAACAGGCAGGCCTTACCGAGGCGGACATCGCACGGATTCATGCTCCGATCGGTCTTGATATCGAAGCGGTATCGCCAGCGGAGATCGCAGTGGCCATCATGGGCGAGATCACGCAAGTTCTTCGGCAGAAGGCGGAAGCGGCATGAAGTTCGGCGCCGTCCCTGTAGCCGATGCGCTTGGTGCAACTGCCGTGCACTCGATCCGTGAAGGCAACTTCGTGCTCAAGAAGGGTACATTGATCGGCCCTGCCGAAGTCGCCGCACTCAACGCCGCCGGCGTTAAGGCTATAACCGTCGCTCGTCTCGATCCGGACGATATATCGGAAGATCAGGCTGCTGCCGATATTGCTACGGCAATCAAGGGTGAGGGCGTGCGCGCCGACCGTGCCTTCACCGGGCGCTGCAATTTATTTGCAGAAAGTGCCGGTGTCCTGGTCGTCGACAAGGCGGCGATTGACGCGCTCAATCGTATCGATGAAGCGGTGACCTTGGCGACGCTGCCGGCCTATAAGCCAGTGGTGGAAGGAGAAATGATCGCCACGGTGAAGATTATTCCTTTCGCCGTGGCCCGTGCCGCCCGCGACCAGGCGGTTTCCGCTGCGGCGAAGGCGAAGCCGGTTATTCATGTCGCACGCTACAAGCTGCGCAAGGTCGGCGTGGTATCGACGTTATTGGCCGGCCTTTCGCCGAAAGTAATCGAGAAGACATTGAAGATTACCGCCGCGCGCATTGCGCCGGCTGGCGCGAGCATTATTGCCGAGCAGCGTGTGCCACATGAACAGGTGGCGCTTGCACAAGCGATTGATGGACTGCTCAAAACCGGCGCTGAGCTAGTTATCGTGTTCGGTGCTTCGGCCATTGCAGACCGTCGCGACGTGATTCCGGGAGCGGTAGAAGCGGTTGGCGGTGAAATCGAGCATTTCGGCATGCCAGTCGACCCTGGAAACCTTATGTTAATCGGCAAGGCGCGCGGACATCCGGTACTTGGTGCTCCTGGGTGTGCGCGCAGTCCGAAGGAAAACGGTTTTGATTGGGTGTTGATGCGGCTGCTCGCCGGTTTGCCAGTAACACGCGCAGATATCACTGGCATGGGTGTCGGCGGTCTCTTGATGGAGATCGTTACACGGCCGCAGCCGCGTGAAGAGCCTGCCCCGCACACCGGACGCCGCGTCGCCGCTGTGGTGCTTGCCGCAGGACGCTCCACCCGCATGGGCGCGATCAATAAAATGCTGGCTGAAATTGGCGGCAAGCCCCTTGTGCGCATTGCTGTTGAGCAGGCGGTTAGCTCGTGCGCTCAGCCCGTGATTGTCGTGACCGGGCACGAACGAGAAAAAGTGGAAGCGGCATTGAAGGGTCTGCCGGTGCGTCTGGTGCACAACCCGGGTTTTTCGGAGGGCCTTGGCAGCTCACTCAAAGCCGGCATCGCTGCCGTGCCGGAGTCGGCCGATGCGGCCATTGTCTGTCTCGGCGACATGCCTCGGGTTGATGCGGTGTTGATTAATCGGCTGATCGCCGCTTTCGATCCGGAGCACGGCGCGCTGGTCGTTGTGCCGAGCATCGATGGTCGGCGTGGCAATCCGGTGTTGTGGTCGAACCGCCTCTTCCACGATCTGATGTCTATTCAGGGCGACATAGGCGCACGCCACCTCATCAGTAGCTATGCCGAAGCGGTTGTCGAAGTGCCGGTCGACGGTCAAGCCGCGCTGACCGATGTGGACACGCCCGAGTCGTTTTCCGCCGTCAAGGCCGAAATCGAGCGCGCCTAAGATTCGAATCATTGATCGCATCACCCGACTCGCGCCTAGCTGGCAAGCACGCTTGGGTAGGGAAAGGTGATGACCCGCATCTATGCGCCTATAATGCGCGCGCTCGTCGTCGTAGCCTTGGTGCTGGCGACCGCGACATTGATGTTTGTTGCGGTCAATACTGCGCGGGCCGCTGACCACCAGCCGTTCGTCGCAATCCATCTAAGCTACTGAAATAGCATCTAAAAATTTGGAAGCTTGCGGAGCTTCTTTTTTTGCACTAAATAATGACTGACCGGTCAGTCACAATTGGTGCAATAATGTTGCGTCCGCCGAGGTCACGGAAATCAACAACTCGCCGAGCGGGCCGCCGCAAGCGCGCGGCTGAGGCCGCGCGGGCAGCCGCTGTCCCGGCAATCGCCTCCCGCAAAATCCGCAGCGCCGAACGCCGTGATGCGATCTTGTCAGCTGCGCTCGACGAGTTCTCGACTCGCGGGTTCGAGGCTGCGCGGCTCGATGATGTAGCGCGACGCGCCGGCGTCGCGAAAGGAACCATCTATCTCTACTTCCGCGACAAGGAGAGCCTTTTCCAGGAACTGGTCCGCGCCATGCTTGCGCCGCTCGTTGGCACGATCGAGGCGATGGGTGAGGCCGAACTTCCGCTCGCTGTGCTGGCGGACCGCATCGTCGAACTGTTCGTCCGCGAAGTCTACGAAACGAGGCGCAAAGACGTTATCCGCCTCATGATCTCCGAGGGGAGGCGCTTTCCGAAATTGGCCGAATTCTATTACCGCGAGGTGCTCTCGCGAATTATTGCGGCTGTACGTTCGCTGTTGCAGCGCGCTGCCGCACGGGGCGAGGTGCCGGAGGCGCTTGCGGATTTTCCGCAGATTGTCGCTGCCCCCGGTTTGGTTGCGATTATTTGGAGCGGGTTGTTCGAACGTTTTGAGCCTCTCGACGTTCGCAAAATGATGAAAACCCATGTTGACTTGTTGTTCGCGCCGAGGAGAGCAACATGAGGACGAAGCTCACCGGCCTGTTGATGGTGGCGTTGACGGCGCTTGGACTCGCTGGGTGCGACAAAAATAACGACCACGTATTGCAGGGTTGGGTCGAAGCCGAGCTGATCTTTGTTTCCCCCGACGAGCAGGGGCGGGTAGAGACGCTAAAAGTGCGCGAGGGCGATCGCGTTCAAAAAGGCGATCTCCTGTTTACCGTCGATGACGACCTGCAAAAAGCTGAGGTCGTCGTAAGAAACACTGCCGTCGTTAACTCGCAGCAGAGCTTTGATCGCGCCAAAGAACTGCTAAAGTCATCAGCGGGTACGCAAAAAACCTACGATGATGCCGAAGCTGCGCTGCGTCAGGCCAAGGCCAATCTCGAATGGTCGCAGACGCGGCTCGCGCGCCGTAATGCGTATAGTCCCGGCGAAGCCACAGTCGAGCAGATCTATTACCGCCCGGGTGAGACCGTGCCGGCAGGACGACCGGTGGTGGCGTTACTACCACCAGGCAATCTTAAATTCCGGTTTTTTGCACCGCAGGCGGTGCTGCCTGAGATCAAATTCGGGGAGACTGTGGGCGTTAGTTGCGATGGCTGCGAGAAAGGTTTGACCGCAAAAGTGAGCTTTATTGCGCGCAGCGCTGAGTTTACTCCACCGGTGATCTATAGCCTGGAGGAGCGCGCCAAGCTCGTGTTTCTAATCGAGGCGCGGCCGGAGCAGCCGGAGAAATTTCGTGTCGGACAACCCGTGACGGTCACACTACCGCAGGAGACGCACAAATGAACGCGCGCGACATCGTTATCGATGTCCATGGCTTGACCAAAAAGTTCGATGGCCGTGCGGTGGTGCGCAATTTGTCCATGCAAGTGAAACGCGGCACAATCTACGGCTTCCTCGGGCCAAACGGTTCCGGCAAGACGACCACCATTCGCATGCTGTGCGGTCTGCTCACCCCGGACGAGGGCACCGGAACCTGTCTCGGTTACGACATCCGCACCGAAACCGACAAAATCAAGCGTCAGGTCGGCTATATGACGCAGCACTTCAGTCTCTATCAAGACCTCTCTGTGCGCGAGAATTTGGAGTTCATCGGTCGCGTCTATGGTATCGATCAGCCAGTTGCTGCCGCTCGTGCGGCGATCGAGCGACTGGGCCTCACCGAGCGGGAAGGGCAGATTGCGGGCGAACTCTCGGGCGGCTGGAAGCAGCGATTGGCGCTTGGCGCTTGCACGCTACCGAGCCCGCAATTGCTGCTGCTCGACGAACCGACCGCGGGCGTCGATCCCAAAGCAAGGCGCGAATTCTGGAACGAGATTCATGCACTCGCCGCTAATGGGCTTACGGTGTTGGTCTCCACGCACTACATGGACGAGGCAGAGCGCTGTCACGAGATCGCCTATATCGCCTACGGCGAGTTGTTGGCGCATGGCACGGTCGATCAAGTGATCGAATCTTCGCACCTCACGACTTATTTCGTCAGCGCTGAAGCGGGCAAAGGCCTCAACGCACTTGCAGATGAGCTTACGGGCAAGCCGGGCATCGACATGGTGGCGCCGTTCGGCACTAGTTTGCATGTGTCCGGTCGCGACGCAGCTGCGCTCGAAGCCGCCATCTTGCCTTATCGCAAACGCAAGAACCTCGATTGGAAGCGATCCGAGCCTTCGCTCGAGGATGTGTTTATAGATCTGATGGGCAAGGCGCGGGACAATTTCCAATGACGCACCTGCTTCCTCCCCAAGCAGCACGGCGCCTTCCGGGCGAAGGTTTTTGGCGCAAGACATGGGCCATGCTGGTGAAGGAATTCATCCAGCTCAAGCGCGATCGCGTTTCGTTTGCCATGATCATCATTATCCCGCTCGTGCAATTGATGCTGTTCGGCTACGCCATCAACACCATGCCGCGCAATCTGCCAACGGCTGTGCTGATGCAGGAGCGCACC
>Ga0187788_10000432_pt1 | contig 11551 bp, 9 predicted proteins | sample 1015_BV01_MP10_2_FD_133008 | JGI IMG/M metagenome (GOLD analysis project Ga0187788, IMG submission 133008) | Tropical peat soil microbial communities from peatlands in Department of Meta, Colombia - 1015_BV01_MP10_20_MG | ecosystem: Environmental > Terrestrial > Soil > Wetlands > Peat | place...
AATCCCATTTGGCGTGAGCTATAGACGCCATCTTTAGAGCTTCATACACCCTTCTTGGAAAACTCATCTCAAACCCTCCTTTTGATTTATTTCCTCCCATCATTTGATCCTTTCAAATTCCATCTTAACTGTGTTGCCGGCGCCTAATATACATCTCGAATAAGCGATGGGGCTGCCATCGGAACTGAAAAAAATTCTGCCGACCACCAACGCGCAGGAATTTTCTTTCATATCCAAATGAACGGCCAAATCTCTTTTCAAGTCAGCTACTTCGACGGTCTGCATTACCCTGGATATTTTTTTCGTCCCTTTCTCCTCTATTACTTCAAGAAAAGATTTGTAAAGGATATCCTCGTCGTCTATGGTGAGAAAAGTAAATAATGGAAAAAAAATCTCTTCTAGAACGGATATATCTTCGCTGACATATTTCTTGCAAAGGACATAGTATATCTTTTCCTGCGTTCGCAGCATGGACTTGATCTCCTCTGAAGGCTCGCTTATTTCCTTTTCTATTATCTCCTTTCTTACAGACACCCCCCCTTCATTTATATTTTCCGTCAATCTCGTTCTCATCACCAGGCCTAAATGCGGCACGGAATAAAGAACAAATGTCCCTTTTCCCTGTTGTCTTCTCAGATAGCCTTCTCTTACCAGTTCCTGTATAGCTTCTCTCACGGTGACCTTGCTTACGTCGTAAGTCTTACAAAGCTCATCCTCTGTAGGTATCTGGGTGCCCTCGGACCATTCGCCGCTCCCTATTTTCTCTTTTATAATGGTATAAATTTGAACATATAATTTCAGCTTGCTTTCTCTGTCTATGGTTCTCTCAATCTTCATATGCTTATTACTTCATGTCTTTATAACTTTTTCAGCAGAGCAATAGATATGCCATAGATGTAACTTATTGATTTTTAATTTAAATTATTTTTGGATGGAATGAAAAAGCAACGTTGCGATGCAGGGAAACGCATAATCGTAGCCTCATTGGCTTTTTTGGATGGTGTAATAAATTGTTGCAGAGAAACTTTATGTTTCTATTTTAAGCTTTTTAATTTTCTCTGGAGATGCTGCCTGTGTATTCCCAACACAAGGGCTGCCTTTGAGATGTTGCCGTCCGATTTCTGCAGGGCTGACCATATTAATTCTTTTTCGACATTCCGCAAAGTCTCCTTCAACCTTGGCGAAGGGCTGACTTTCCGGGAAGGCACTTGCAGCAGATGAGACGGCAGATCGGCAGACAGTATTTTAGGACTGTTCGCAAAAGATATTGCGTGCTCAATGATATTCTCCAATTCTCTCACATTGCCCGGGTAAGAATAATTTTTAAGTACATCCATGGCTTCTTCACTGATACCCTTGATCAGCAAATCCTTCCTTTTGCGGGCGTGCTTTTCTATAAAATGCCCTATCAAAACCGGTATGTCCTCAATTCTGTTCCTTAAAGGCGGGAGATGGATGTTTATGACGTTAAGCCTGTAAAAAAGGTCTTCCCGGAAACTGCCTTTACTACAAGCGATGACAAGGTCCCTATTTGTGGCGGAAATGATTCTCAAATTGACATTTGTATGATGGGCTCCACCGATCCTCATAACTTCGCCTTCCTGCAAAACCCTCAGGACCTTCACCTGAAACAAGGGTGACACGTCTCCTATCTCATCAAAGAATACGGTGCCGCCATCCGCAAATTCGAGGAGCCCTTTTTTTGTATAATTAGCGCCCGTAAAAGCCCCTTTTTCGAAACCGAACAGTTCCGACTCAAGCAGGGTATCGGGAATGGCGCTGCAGTTTATTACGGCAAAGGACTTCTCATTTCTCGGGCTCCATTTATGAATCGCCCTGGCGACAAGTTCCTTTCCGGTACCGCTTTCCCCCGTGATCAAGACATTGCTCTCGCTTGCGGCAGCCTTTTTGATAAGTCCGAAGACTTCCTGTATTAATGGGCTGGTGCCCGTAGCCTCATCGAAACCGTAATCATGGTTCAGCACCCTTTTTTTGTGCCTGTCCATTACTGCGGTTAAGACTTCATAGGTGATCGGCTTTTCGAGAAAATCTGTTGCGCCCAATTTCATGGCCTCAACAGCCTTCTTCACATCGGGCTTTGAAAAAGCGATGACGGGCATCCGCTGCCGGAGATCCAAAAGTTTTTTCTGCCAGTCATGAAGACCAAGATCAAGGAGGGCTATGTCATATTTCAAGGGATTGGTCGGATCGATACCAATGGAAATTCCTTTATGCTTTAGATCTTTTTTATTGGCAGACTTGAATAATGAGGCTATCTCTCTCGCCTGATCGGAAATAACCAGTATATTGCGCATTTATTATTCTAAAACAGCAAGGGGAGAAATGCATAGTGGGGCCGTCAGTCAGCCTCTATCTATCTCCATGCTCAAGATCAATAATGGTTATCTCAGGAGGGGATAAAAAACGGATCGGCGGACCCCATGTCCCCGACCCTCTGCTCACATATAGTAGAGAGTTGCCGGGAAGTTCCGCAAAGCCCGCCTGCACAGGATGGTAGTAAAGTCCCGTAATAACGCTGAACGGAAATATCTGACCTTTATGCACATGTCCCGAAAGCTGCAAGTCGAAAAAACCGAGTGATCTCTTATCTATGAGGGGTCTATGTTTAAGCAAAACGGTGAATTTGCGGCTAGAAATTCCTGATAGGAGCTCTTTCTCCGGAACTCCTTTGAGGCGGTCGTATGCGATAACCTGGGGATCATCGACACCGGCAATATTAACAAGTTCCCCAACGGTTGCCCCCTGACCTCTCAGTATTTTAAATCCGGCCCTTTCCGTAAAATCCAATGCCTGCGCAAGTCCCGCGTAAAACTCGTGATTACCTGTTATCGCAAACTTTCCATATCTTGGATTGATCTCCCTCAAGATTTCGGCAAGTCCCGAGAGGCCGTTAATCTGTCCATCCACGAGGTCGCCGGTTGATACGAGGATATCGGGGTTTGCCCTTTTCACCTCCCGGAGTATCATCTTTAATCTTTCCTCTCCCACGATCAACCCGAGATGGACGTCGGATATCTGGACTATTCTCAGCGTTCCGGCTTCCACAGGAATCTTGGGCGATTTTATCAATACCCTTTCGGTACGAATATTCTTTGCCTCAAAATATCCATATGTAGAAATCACTAAAGAAAGAAAGAGGGGGATAAAAAAAGCATATTGCGGCGATACCGTCAAATAAGTTAAAGAATTCTTCAGGACAACTCCGCTCGAATAAATAACAAGTCGATATACGTCTATAATTATCGAGGCCGAGATAAAGAGAAAAAGGATCCCCAGCCATGTGTAGCCTACATAAGACAGGATTCGGGCAAAGACTTCGAACTGTGCCTTCTCGGATAATCGAACGACAATGGGCGCAAAGATCATGATCAGCATGAAGAGAGCAACGCCGAATCCTGTTGTTGCACTGAAGGCAAAGGCTGCCTTCGCCTTGAGAAAAGCATAAAGATGCATGCTTCCATACAGAATGAAAAAAGTCAGCATGAAGAGCGTCATTTTTAATCTCCCTGCAATTCTTTACCCCGAAAGATGCATCTCAAGCAGATCGTCGGCAGGCATACGGGCATCAAGAACTTGATAATGCAGAATTCGGATATTGTTCATTTTTCATGACATAGCGCTGAATTATTCAGGACTGTTCGACATCTTCCCGCCCACAAAGGTGCTGCCATCAAGCTCTTGATGCCCGTATGCCTGCCTTCTGATTTAATCCACCGACTAGTAATACAATATATAAAAATAAAATGGCCGGTCAATATGCAGAAAAAGCTTTGCATCGCCTCCTTTGTAAGACAAATGCAATAGAGTACACTTCATATTCTCCCATATGCCGATAGATTCTGTTTACAGCTAAATTGCGATTTGCAAAGGTTCTTCTGCATATTGACCGGCCATCAACCGCATTCTTTTGTTAATGCCTTGCAGGCGCCGCCGCCTTCCCTCTTTTCATGAAGATTACAAGCGGTAGGACGCATATCATAATAATACTGACAATATAAAAGGCTTCATTGAATGACATCATCGAAGCCTGCCTGAGAAGATCTCTGTAAATGACAGCCGATACACCCTGATCCGACAGAGGCCCTTGAAATCCTCTGTACTGGAGTATCTGCGAACTCTGATCGGAAAACATCTGATAGATCCTGTCAAAGGGGGTAACGTGTTCGATAAGGCGGTTCTGATGGAATTGTGAGCGCCGGGAGATCATCGTAGTGACGAAGGCGACTCCAAAGCTTCCGCCGAGGTTCCTGAGGAGATTATAGATCGCAGAGGCATTTCCCATATCTTCCTTTTTTATCTCAGACATAGTAAGAGTCGTCAGCGGTATAAAGAAAAAGCCCATGCCGACACCCAGAACAATTCTCGGCCATATGACAGTGCCGAAATCTGCAAAGAGATTAAAGTTCGACATAAGATATGTGGCATAGGCGTTAACGGTAATACCGACGGCTAGCAGTGCCTTTGGATTTACTTTATTGACGAGGGCCCCGGCCACTGGCAGGGCTATCAATGTTGCTATTCCTCCTGGTCCGAGGACGTATCCCGCGAGAAATGCTGTATACCCCATCAGCGTCTGGAGATAAATCGGGAGTAAAACGATGCTCGCAAAGAGGTTAAAAAACCCGACGAACATAAGTAAATTGCCAGTGCTGAAGGAACGGCTCTTGAAGGTCTTGAGGTTTACGATCGGATGCTCTGCATACACTTCAACAACCAGGAATGATGCCAGGGACAGGGCCGAGACGACGCTCAGCCATAAGATAACATCTGAAGAGAACCAGTTTTCCTGCTGCCCTTTATCGAGGACTATCTGCAGGCAGCCGAGCCCCGTCGTGAGAAGGGCAAGACCCCAGTAATCTATCCTCATCCTCGCCCTCTTCATGTAGGGCGGATCTGTTATGAACAACATGGCCAGCAGAACTGACACAATGCCGATGGGCACGTTAATGAAGAATATCCAGTGCCATGACCAGTTGTCGGTGATCCAGCCTCCCAGCAAAGGTCCGACGATAGGGCCGAACATTATCCCGACCCCGAACGCCGCCATCGCTATCCCGTGCTGACGGGGTGGAAATGTCTCGAGGAGGATCGATTGGGAGAGCGGCTGAAGGGCTCCGCCGCCGATTCCCTGCAGGACTCTGAAAAACACGAGGCTCTGGAGATTCCACGCAGAGCCGCACAAGAATGAGCTCACCGTGAAGAGCGCAACCGATATAATGAGATACCGCTTTCTGCCGAAAAATTTGCTCAGCCACCCTGTCATAGGTATTATGACAGCATTAGATACAAGGTAAGACGTTATCGTCCAGGTAGATTCATCCAAGCCCGCCGAGAGACTTCCCCTTATGTGATCAAGGGACACATTGACGACAGACGTGTCGATGATCTCGATGAGTGTAGGGAGCATTACGGTTAATGTAATGATCCATTTATTCATTACTCAATGATAATTGTCGGTACGACGGACATGCCTATGCGGAGGGAATATGATGGATCGGCATCCGCATCAATTGCTATCTTTACCGGTATCCTCTGGACGACTTTGACATAATTTCCCGTGGCATTTTCAGGTGGGAAAAGGGAAAAAGCCGCGCCGGTTCCCGACATGATGCTGTCAACCCTTCCCCTGAATTTCCTGCCGGGATAGGTATCCACCCTAAAAGTAGCTCTTTGTCCGGGCTTCACCTTTTCGAGCTGCGTCTCTTTATAATTTGCGGTCACCCATATGTTATCAAGCGAGACGACAGCCAGAAGCGGCTGTCCTGCCTGAACCTGATTTCCCGTCTCAACCGACCTCTTAGTCACATAACCGTTAGCCGGCGCATAAACCCGAGTGTATCCAAAATTGAGCTCAGCTGTATTTAGTCGGGCCTCTTTTTCCTTTATCTTTGAGAGTTGAGAAACCCTCTGAACCTCCGCCTGTCTCACAATGGCCTTTTGAGTTTCGAGGGCCTTCTCCACTTGTTTAAGCTGTTCTCGTGCCGCCTTCGCCTGCGCAAGGGCTGCCTTATAAGCCGTCATCGTTTTTTCGTATTTTTCTTTCGAGATGGTTTCTGCTTTATAGAGATTTTCAGCCCTCTTGCCGTCCTTTTCCGCCTGATTAAGATTCGCTTCCTGGAGTTCAAGATTGGCCTTAGCCGCTTCTATACTTGCGTTTATCTCCGAGGTCCTGTTTCTGGCCACATCAATTTGAGCCTCGATTTCGGAAAGCTTCGCCTTTTCAACGTTTGCCGCTGACATTGTTTCATTAACCTTCACAACGTAGTCTTCAGGATCAATTTCGACAAGCAGGTCCCCTTTTTTGACAGGCTGGTTGTCTTTTACACGAATGCTTTTGACTGTTCCCTTCACCTTTGATGCTATAGTATGGATATGTCCGTCTACAAAAGCGTCGTCTGTGCTAATGTGGGTTGCTTTATATCTGAGATACAAAAAAAGTGTCACCGCCCCGACAATGATGATTATCCCTAAGACAACAAATCCTAATTTTTTCTTTTTATTGTTGTTATCTTGCTTTGTTTCCTTCGCTTCAGTCTGTTCCAATTAATCTTTCTCCTGAATTCCGGCGACAGTTTTTCAAGCAGTTATCATAACAAAAAAATTACGATAAAAGTGGTCGCAGGAACAAATGCTTCCGCTACTTCTTATCCCTCAGATAATCGGCAAGGAGCACCCTGCTGTGCTCGTCATCGTGGCAATAGATACAGAGATTCTCCCAGTTTGATCCGTCAACGGGATTATTCAGGGGATTCCCGTCTTTGTGGTGGACAGTCAATAAATTCCTATTCTTGGAATCAAACTCTCTTCCGCATTTCGCACAGATAAGACCGTGAATGTTTAGTGATAGTTCTCTGTAATTTTTAGTCGGCTCACTAATTTCTTTTAATTCTTTGACGATTTCACTGACCGATTTGTTGCCGGTAGGTTTCTTGGATTGCAATCTCTTGAATTTCCGGGGACGGCTGCTTTTCATATTATGACTCCTTCCTTATTTTATATCATCGCATGAAATCGCTCCATCTGTTGTTTAAATTTATAAAAATAAGTGGGTGCGTGGTGCAGAAAAAATTCAGGATCCGTAATTACTTAATGCCGAGAATTCTGTTCTCTTCGTCAAGCAGGATAATCTTTGGTTTGAATCCCCTCACTTTGCTCTCCTCAAAATAGTTATAACAGAAGATGATAATCTTATCTCCCACGACCCCTTTTCTTGCTGTAGGGCCGTTCAGGCATACCTCACCCGATCCTCTCTTCCCCGGTATGGCGTATGTTTCAAACCGTTCTCCATTGTTGAGATTGCTGATCATCACCTGTTCGTAAGGCAGGATCCCGGCCTTCTTGAGGATGGTTTCATCAACAGTGATGCTGCCCTCGTAGGTAAGGTTGGATTCTGTAACCGTCGCTATATGGATCTTGGCCCTGAGTATGCACCTTAACACGATATAGCCTTAACTTGCTCTATTCTATGATCTTCGGAACCCGATAGAATTTTTCCGTATGGGACGGGGCATTCATAAGGGACTCTTCCCTTGGGATTGACGGGACCGGTATGTCTTCTCTCATCACGTTGCTTAATGGCAGGACATGAGATGTGGGCTCGACATCTTTTGTGTCGAGTTCATTGAGCTTATCCATATAATCGAGAATACTGCTTAACTGCAGACCGAAGAGATCCTTTTCCTTTGCGGAAAGGGATACCCTCGCCAACAGTGCAATATGCTCTATCTCTTCTTTAGTTATTTTCATCCGATCTATATCTTCTCAAGGTTAGCAAACCGCACCGCGAGTCTTTTCACCCCGAAATTCGGGAAGTTAACCATGACCTTGATGTCATCGCCGTCTCCGTAACAGTCACGCACCACTCCTACGCCCCATGCCGGATGTTTTACCCTGCATCCCGCGGCATACAATGCGAAAGACTCTATGGGTTTTACGCTCTTTCTGACCGGTATCAACTTAATTTTTTGATGTCCTGCTATCTTTTCCGTCCACTGACAATACTGCTTCGGAATATCTTTAAGGAATCTCGACGGTTCCTGGTCCTGCAATTTTGCGTACAATTTCCTCCTGCTTGCCCCTGTCAGCCATAAGATATCCCTTGCCCTTGTCATCCCGACATAAAACAACCTGCGTTCTTCTGCAATCTCTTCCTCGTGATTCATCGCCTTGCAGTACGGCAAAACACCCTCTTCAAGCCCTGTGACAAACACAACCGGAAATTCCAGCCCCTTGGCATTATGGAGCGTCATAAGGGAAACGCATTCCACCACCCCGCTCGCCTCATCTACGCTTGTGAACAACGCCGTCCTGTCGAGGAACTCTTTTATATCCACGCCCTCTGCGGAGGATATCAGTTCCTCGATATTCTTCACTCTCTCCTCTTCCAGCGATCCGGCATAACCTGAATTCTCGAAGATATTCTTCAACATATCCGCTGCCGACTTATATTTTGCGGATGAGAAGCGATCGATCATCTTGATAAACTCGTTCAGCTTGTCTTTAACAGTATGAGTGACATTATCTCCCCGGAGCATCACCCTCAACGCATCGAAGAGAGCTAAAGATTTTTTTCTGGCCTCAAGCTCCAGCTTCGCAAGCATTGCCGCTCCTATTCCCCTGGGAGGATTATTGATAATCCTCCGGAAACTAACGTTATCTCCGGTATTCACTGTCAACCGCATATAGGCAATGATGTCTTTGATTTCTTTCCTCTGATAAAAGCTGATACCTCCGTCAACACGATAGGGAATGCCTTCATGTCGTAATGCGTCCTCGAGAATCCGGGATTGAAGGTTTACGCGGTAAAATACCGCAAAATCTCTGTAATTATATGTCCCTTTCAGATAATATTCTTTGATAACCTTACCTATGTATCTAGCCTCATCTTCGTAGGTATTGAGCCAACAAAAGTGCACCTTCTCGCCCTGCCCTCTATGAGTCCAGAGTTTTTTGCGCTTCCTCTTGGTATTTTGCGAAATGACCGCTCCCGACACCGCTAGGATATGCTCGGTAGAACGGTAGTTCTGTTCCAATTTGATAAGCTTTGCTCCGGGAAAGTCATTCTCAAACTGCAGGATATTATTCACATTTGCGCCTCTGAACCTATAAATGCTCTGATCGTCGTCGCCCACAACGCATATCCTTCTGTGCGATGATGCGAGGAGCTTCAGGAGGTGGTATTGGGCATAGTTCGTATCCTGGAATTCGTCAACAAGGATATAAGAGAACTTCTCCTGATACTTTTCGATTATTTTGGGATTATGAATAAAGAGCTTTACCGTCAGCATAATCAGATCATCGAAATCAAGGGCGTTGCCCTTCCTGAGTTCATCCCGGTATCTCACATACACCTTGGCCAGTTTCTCGTCGAAACCGAAACCGTCGCCGGAAGAAAGAAATTCCTCGGGACTTATCAGAGAAGATTTCAATATACTTATCCGGGATACGATCCCCTTGTAAAGGGCTTCGTAGATCTTGAATTCGCGCAATATATGTCTCACGAGATTGCACTGGTCGTCTTCGTCATAGATGGAAAAATTATCATGATAGCCGAGGGCTTTTATTTCCTTGCGCAATATTCTGTTACACTGCGAATGAAAGGTGCCGATCCACGCTCCATTGAGATCTTTGTCGAGGAGGCCGCCAATCCTTTCCTTCATCTCCTCAGCTGCCTTGTTTGTGAAGGTGACTGTCAGCATGGAATCCTTCGAGAGCTTCTTTGATTTGTTCAGATAGGAGAATTTGTGCGCAATAACCCTTGTCTTGCCGCTTCCCGCACCAGCGAATACGAGGAGCGGGCTATCGGTATAAGTGAGGGCTTCCTTTTGCTGGGGATTTAAATCATGCATTGCTGTCTCCTTTGACCTTTTCATGTTAACAGATTTCACCTGTTTAAATCCAGGGATTATCTCTGTTAACCCGGTTTTCTGAGTTTATGCATCCTCTCCGTTTTTTGCGGAAACATTCAAAGAAGAAATTCAAACCCGAACATGCCGAACCGTTCTCATTCAACGGTAACACTCTTGGCAAGGTTCCTCGGTTGGTCCACATCACACCCCCGTAAGACCCCGATGTGATACGCAAGCAGCTGAACAGGCACAGCCATTAAGACCGTCGTCAGATACGGATTTGTCTCGGGCACTAATACACATTTATCCGCAATCCCGAGTAGATCGTCGTCGGCACCGTTTGTGATTACGATAATTTTCCCCCCTCTGCTCTTCACCTCCTGTATGTTGGAGGCTATCTTTTCATGAAGTTTATCGCCGGGGGCAAGAACGACAACCGGTAATTCCTCGTCTATCAGCGCTATAGGTCCGTGTTTCATCTCACCCGCAGGATATCCCTCTGCATGAATATAGGATATCTCCTTGAGTTTGAGTGCGCCCTCAAGCGCAATGGGAAAGTTTATTCCCCTGCCGAGATAAAGAAAGTCTCTGGCTTTAAAATAGTTTTTCGCAATCAAGTTTATATTTTCGTCAGCTCTTAACGCTTCTTCCACATTTCCCGGGAGCCTCAGGAGGTCCGCCAGTAACTCCTTCGAAAGCTCTCCGGGAATGGTACCCCGTACATTTCCGATACCGATTGCAAAGAGGTAAAGGGCGACAAGCTGGGTAGTGAAAGCTTTCGTAGAGGCAACGCCTATCTCAGGACCGGAATGGGTATAAAAGGCCGCATCGGCTTCTCTCGCAGAGGTGCTGCCGACGACGTTACAAATACTGAGAACTTTTGCGCCGAGCCTTTTTGCCTCCCTTTGAGCAGCCAGGGTGTCGGCGGTCTCTCCCGACTGTGTTATGACAATCACAAGGTCTCCAGGCCCGATAATCGGATTTCGGTACCGGAACTCCGATGCTATATCAACCTCAACGGGAATTCTCACGAGACCCTCTATCATGTATTTACCGACAATGGCGGCGTGGTAAGAGGTGCCGCAGGCCACAATTAAAATTTTTTCGAAAGTGAGCGCCTCCTTTTCATCCACACCAAATTCTGCCAGATTAACCTTCCCGCTCTCGGCGTTTAGTCTCCCCATTAAGGTGTCGGCAATAGCCCTCGGTTGTTCATTAATTTCCTTCAACATAAAGTGTTTGAATCCGCCTTTTTCGGCCATGGAGGGACTCCACGACACGGTCTTTACATCCTTATGAACGGGGTTTCCATCGATCGTCATAATCCTGACGCCTTCATCGGAGAGAATGACCATCTCTCCGTCATCGAGGTATATCACATTCCTCGTATACGCCAGAAACGCGGGGATATCCGAAGCGACAAAAAATTCCCCTTCACCCAAACCTACAACAAGGGGGCTATCTTTTCTGACAGCCACAATCTTATCGGGTTCACCTTCTTTTATGACAGCCAGGGCATATGCCCCCTTAACTTCTTTCAACGCCTCGCGGACGGCGGCATCAAGAGTATTTACCTTTGCGAAATCCTCGATAAGATGGCAGAGAACTTCCGTATCGGTCTCGGAGGTAAATGTGTAACCTTTTTCGATCAACTTTTTCTTCAAGGAAAGATAATTCTCTAT
>Ga0187788_10000434_pt1 | contig 11512 bp, 11 predicted proteins | sample 1015_BV01_MP10_2_FD_133008 | JGI IMG/M metagenome (GOLD analysis project Ga0187788, IMG submission 133008) | Tropical peat soil microbial communities from peatlands in Department of Meta, Colombia - 1015_BV01_MP10_20_MG | ecosystem: Environmental > Terrestrial > Soil > Wetlands > Peat | place...
GCTGCTGGCCGAGAGGAACGAACCTGACAGAAAACCTCGGGGCCCTTAGTGTTTCTGCGCCCAGCACTCCGCACTCCGCCGTCAGCACTCGGCATTCAGCGAGTACTCTGCTTAGTTCGCCTCTTGAGCCGGGAATGATTCGACGACCGACCTTGGGCATGGGAAGCATGCCTGCTGATGGCATGCCGGGGAAGATGGTAGAGTGATTCGGTGCACGCGGTCGTCGAATTCCTGGTCCATCACGGATATACAGTTCTGTTCTGGTGGGTGCTGGCCGAGCAGATCGGCCTACCGATCCCCTCGCTGCCCATGCTGCTGGCAGCGGGGGCAATGTCCGCCTGGGGAGACCTCAACTTCGCCGCTGTCCTGGTGGTGGCATGCGTGGCCGCGTTGCTTGCCGACTTCATCTGGTTCCATCTGGGAAGCTGGCAGGGCGTCCGCGTCTTAGGCACCTTGTGCCGTATCTCGATCGAGCCTGACTCCTGTGTTCGCCGCACCGAGAATATTTTTCAGCGCTACGGTGCGCCGTCGCTGTTGATCGCCAAGTTCCTGCCCGGTTTCAGCACCATTGCGCCGCCCATGGCCGGCGTGAGCCGGATGAAGCGCTGGACCTTCCTGATCTTTGACGGCCTGGGTGCGGCCATCTGGGCAGGCAGCTTCGTGGTTTTGGGCTTCCTGTTCAGCAATCAGATTGAGGAACTCGCGGAGCGAGCCCTGAAGCTGGGCGGCAGGCTGGCGTTCATTCTGGCGCTCTTGCTCGCCGGATGGATATTGTTCAAGTACATCCAGCGCGTGCGCTTTCAGCGTCAACTGCGGCGCGTGATTCGTATTTCGCCCCAGGAACTGAGGCGGCGGCTGGATGGCGGCGAGCCCCTCACCATCCTCGATCTGCGTCACGCGCTCGACTTCCTGGCCTATCCTCAGGTGATACCCGGGGCGCTGCGCTTCGATCCCGACAAGCTGGACGAGAACATTCAGCAGATCCCCCGCGACCGCGCCATCATCCTCTACTGCACTTGACCCAACGAAGCGACTAGCGCCCGGGTGGCGCAGAAGCTGAAACTGAAGGGCATCGAGCACACCGAAGTTCTCACCGGCGGCTACAACGGGTGGCGGGATCTCAATCTTCCGCTGCAGGAGTACTTTCCGGAACTGGCGACGATCGGCAAGAAGTCGCCCCTTCTGAGGCAGTCCTCCGCTACGCCTGCTAATCCCGGGGCCCAGTGAGCGCGCGACAAGCCCCAGTCCGCACGGGTTGAACCAATGACTTACCGATTCCGCGGCTTGCTTCTTGCGGGCCTGCTTGTTGGCTCGAATGGCGGGATTTGGGCACAGCAGGCTCCTGCGCCCTTCCATCCCGCGCATCACGCCGGCAAAGACAGCCGCATCAGGATCAGCCCGGTGGAGCACAATGGCTGGCCCAACTCCTACCTGATCAGCAATGGCAAGGTGGAAGTGGTGGTTGTTCCCGCCATAGGGCGAGTGATGCAGTTCCGGTTCGTGGGCGAGGATGGGCCGCTGTGGGAGAACGGCCTGTTCTATGCAAAGCTGCCCGATCCCAGATCCAGCGACTGGGGCAACTTCGGCGGTGACAAGTCCTGGCCCGCGGAACAGGCAAATTGGGAGAAGATGACGGGCCGCAACTGGCCGCCCCCGGCGGCCTTCGATGCTATGGCGGTGGAGGCCAAGGTGGATGGCGACGAGCTGGTTCTCACCGCGGCCCTCGATCCCGGCTATGGCATTCGCGAGACCCGCCGCATCAAGCTCAGCCCGCTGCTTCCAGAGATGGCTATCACCACTACTTATGAGAAGGTTTCGGGCGACCCGGTTCCGGTTGCGGTCTGGGTCATCACGCAGATGCGCGAGCCCGAGCGCGTGTTCATGCTGCTGCCTGAGAAGTCGGCCTACCCCAAGGGATACAACCAGCAGTTGGGCGACACCCCACCTCAGGATCTGAAGCTCGACGGGCGGCTGCTCTCCCTTACCCGCGACGCGAAGGCCCCCCACAAGATCGGCAGTGACGGCAGCAGCTTGCTTTGGATGGACGATAAGTACGTCCTGCAGATCGACTCGCGGCGCATCCCCGGGGTGGAGTACCCCGACCAGGGCTCGAGCACCGAGGTGTACACCAATCCCGATCCCCTGCCCTACGTCGAGCTGGAGATGCTTGGTCCGCTGGCCACCATGAAAGTTGGGGACACGCTGGAGCGCACCAGCACCTATCGCCTCTCACGCCGGACTACCCTCGATCCTGGCGCCGAGGCAAAGCGATCGTTTGGGCTGGCAAGATAGATAACAGCTCCCCTAGATGGGCAGTTGGTTTGAACCAGGATTGTAACGGTTCGCCGGCGGAGTGGAATAGAAGGGTCGTGCTGCAGTGCTTTCCACTGCTTCTGGTGCCGTTGGGCGCGCTCCTTGGCCCTCGAAGTGGGAAACCCAACCAGAACGACCTGCAGATCTTCGCGGTCTGCGACCGCTCATGATGACAGGCGCTAAGGACCCGTCATCAGCCTAAGGGCTTGAACCAGGGTAGTAACGGTTGGAGGGCAAAGTGGAGCGGGATCAGGCGCTGCTGGGGTGCTCACCGTCCTTCGGGAGGTTTTCGCGACTCGACACAACTCGAAGTGGAAAATCAAAGCCGAACCGACGGCAGATCCCTCGACCGCCCGGCCTCCCATTAACAAACCGATGAAGCTGGGTTGCCTCGAGTCCTGATTGAGGCTGAGCGCCGACTGCTGAGTGCTGACCGCCCCGTGCTGACTGCCGCTACAGCGGTATGTTGGCGTGCTTCTTCCCAGGATTCTTGTCGCGTTTGTTCTGCAGCATCTCCAGCGCCTGGATCACCTTCTTTCGGGTTTCGCGCGGCTGGATCACGGCATCGACGAACCCGCGCTCAGCCGCGACGTAGGGATTGGCGAAGCGGTCGCGGAATTCTTCAATCTTGCTCTGGCGCATCGGTTCGCGGTCCTGGGCGCGGTCCAGTTCGCGCTTGTAAACGATGTCGACTGCGCCCTCCGGGCCCATCACCGCGATTTCCGCCGTCGGCCAGGCGTAGTTCACGTCGGCGCGGATGTGCTTCGAGGCCATAACGCAGTAGGCTCCGCCGTAAGCTTTGCGTGTGATCACCGTGATCTTGGGTACTGTCGCTTCGGCAAAGGCGAACAGCAGCTTGGCGCCGTGGGTAATGATTCCGCCGTGCTCCTGTTGCACGCCGGGGAGGAACCCCGGCACGTCCTCGAAGGTCAGCAAGGGGATGTTGAAGCAGTCGCAGAAGCGCACGAAACGCGCCCCCTTGATCGACGAACTTATGTCCAGCACCCCCGCCAGAATCGCGGGCTGGTTGGCCACTACACCCACGGAGCGTCCGTTGAGCCGGGCAAAGCCCACCACCAGGCTGGTGGCATAGAGCTCGTGCACCTCGAAGAAGTAGCCATCGTCCACCACAGCGCGGATGACATCCTTGATGTCGTAGGGCTGGTTGCTTTCCGCCGGCACCATGGTGTCCAACGCTTCCTCGGCGCGATCGACGGGATCGCTGCAGTCGCGCCGCAGCGGATCTTCCAGGTTGTTGGAGGGCACGAAGCTCAGCAGCTCTCGAATCATCGACAGGCATTCGGCGTCGTCTTCGGCCAGGAAGTGAGCCACGCCCGATTTCTGGTTGTGCGTGTGCGCTCCCCCGAGGTCTTCCTTGGTCACATCTTCGTGAGTGACGGTCTTGATCACGTCAGGCCCGGTGATGAACATGTAGGAAGTCTTTTCCACCATGAAAATGAAGTCGGTAATGGCGGGGGAATACACCGCGCCGCCGGCGCAGGGGCCCATGATGGCGGAGATCTGCGGAATCACGCCGCTGAACAGCGTGTTGCGCAGAAAGATATCGGCGTAGCCGGCCAGCGACATGACGCCTTCCTGAATGCGCGCGCCCCCGGAATCGTTCAGTCCGATCACCGGGGAGCCCACGCGCGCCGCCATATCCATGACCTTCACGATCTTGGCGGCATTGGCCTCGGAAAGCGATCCGCCGAACACGGTGAAGTCCTGCGCGAAGACGAACACGAGTCGGCCTTCAATGCGGCCGTAGCCGGTAACGAAGCCGTCGCCGTAAAACTTCTGCTTGTCCATGCCGAAGTCGGAGCAGCGGTGAGTCACCAGCTTGTCGGTTTCTTCGAAGGTGCCTTCATCGAGCAGGAATTCGATGCGCTCCCGGGCCGACATCTTGCCTTCTTTGTGCTGCCGTTCCCGGCGCTCCTGGCCGCCGCCCTCCTGCGCCAGGTGATCGCGCTTCTTCAGCTCTTCCAGCTTCTGTTCGAGATTCATGCCGGCGAATTATAACGGGAACCCGGTACGGGGCGCGTGTGAGCCGTGCACCGGCGGACAGTGACGAAGCGCTCCTTTTCCCCTCCCCCAGGTTACGCGCGCCGATCGCCGGCAATGGTCCCGGCTGTGGATACTCCCCAAACTAATTCCTCGCCGCATCAGCAACTTTCCCCCAGTTCCGGGTCTATAACAGGCGGGCGCGGGTAATGGGATCTAAGGTTACTGGGGGAGTCTGTTCTAGCTTCTAGCCGAGCTAAGAACCCTTGGAGGAGACATTACCCGCGCTCACCCAAAGTGAGTACTGACGGCAACTGGCATCCGGGGTAAACTCATCGTATCCTTGACGCCACTCGAAGTGGGACGGGGAGAGTCGGATGTTCCGCACTGGTCTTCTCCTCTTGACGCTGGCAGTGTCGACGGCGTGGGCTCAAGAGCCCGGCGCCGGCACCGATATGGCATCCGCTGATTCCACCTCCCAGACTTCACGGCAAACCTTCAAGCTCAGCCTGTTCGACAGCCCCACCCCGCAGTTCATGCAATCTCAAGCTTTCCGCTTCAACCTGCCCAGCCCATCAGTCGCACAGCGGGCTTATTGGTACTGGGAGGTGGACGACACCCGCCGCCTTCCGTTCCCGGCCTATCAGTACATCCCCGGGCAGATGGCGATCAGCGACGACATCTCGCCGGTGAGCCTGCACTGGACCTTTACCGGCAAGCGACCGCTGCTGCCGTCGTTCGAAATTGCGGGCTACCAGCTGCGGCCGGGCGAAGGCGTGGGCATCTACCAGAAGTATGACGGCCGCTTCAGTCAGGATCCCGCCGCCAACGGCCGTCTGTGGTTGAAAACCAAGCACATGATCAAGGAATCGCTGAAGTACTAGCAAACCTGCGAGGGGCGCGGATCAGTGACGTCGCCTCCGCCCCGGCCGCGCGCTGCCTGGCAGCACCCTGTAGAATGTGGCCACCCGATGTACCTCCTCTACAGTGCGCTCCTGGCGCTGGCGCTTCTGCTGAGCCTGCCCTATTGGCTCTTCCGCATGCTCACCAGCGGCAAATACCGCGAAGGCCTGAAGGAACGCTTCGGGCGGGTGCCGCAGCGGCTGAAATGGGGCAGCGCCGACATGCCCGCTATCTGGGTGCATGCGGTTTCCGTGGGAGAGGTGCTCGCCGTCAGCGGGCTGATCTCCAGGCTTCGGGAGCGCTACCCCGACTTCAAGATCATGGTCTCCACCACCACCGCCACAGGGCAGAAGCTGGCGCGGGATCGTTTCGGGGAACGTAATGCCTTCTATTTTCCCGTGGACTTCGCCTTTGCCATCCAGCCATATCTGAAGCTGCTGCGGCCCAGGCTGGTGGTGGTTGCCGAAACTGAGTTCTGGCCCAACTTTCTGCGTCTGGCGAAACAAAGCGGCGCACGCATTGCGGTGGTCAACGCCCGGCTCTCCGACCGCTCTTTTCCTCGCTACCAGCGTTTTCGCGCGCTCTTGCAGGGCGTGCTTGCCAAGGTGGACGTTTTTCTTACGCAAACCGAGGAGGACCGAGGACGCCTGTTTTTGATCGGCGCCGACGCGCGCAAGGTCAAGGTGGCGGGCAATCTGAAATTCGACATCCCGGAGGTGAAGCCGGCCCCCATCACCGCCTCGTTGCGCGCGGCCCTGGCCAAAGCGGAGGCAGGGCCCGTCGTGGTTTGCGGGAGTACCGTGCAAGGCGAGGAGCGCATGGTGCTCGATGCTTTTCGCCAGGTCCTGGAGCGCTTCCCCAGGGCGCTGATGATTCTGGCGCCCCGCCACCCCGAGCGCTGGCCCGAGGTCGCCGAGTTCGTGCAGCGCTCCGGCATCAAGTCCTGGCGAAGGTCGCAGTGGAAGGAAACCGATGCCGAGCCCTTGCGCGCCGGCGTGTTTCTGCTGGACAGTATTGGCGAACTGGCGTCGGTGTACTCCCTGGCGACACTGGCTTTTGTCGGCGGCAGCCTGGTTCCACGCGGCGGGCATAACATCATGGAGCCTGCCCAGCAGGGAGTTGCCATCCTGGTGGGCCCCCACACCGACAACTTCCGCGAAGTGGTCTCGCAGTTCGTGCGGGCGGGCGCGGTGGATGTGGTCGAACCCGATAACCTGGGCAAAGAGATGCTTCACCTGCTGTTTCAGGAGGAGAAACGCGCGCTGCTGGCGCAACATGCGCGAGAGGTTGTCGGCGCCAACTCCGGAGCAACCGAGCGCACGCTGGAGGTACTGGAAAGGCTGGTTCCTTCGGGTGTTCCGGCAGTGGTCCCGCCAGCGGCGGAGAAGCAGGCCTTTACGGGCCGGGGAGTGTAATGGCGAGCTCCCTGCTTTCGGCTGCTTTCGGCGCCGGCGTGCGCACCCGCAATGCGCTCTACGACAAGGGCACGCTGCGTCCCAGGTCGCTGCAGGGCCCGGTCGTCAGCATAGGCAGCCTGAGCGTAGGCGGCGCAGGCAAGACGCCGTTTGTCATTCTGCTGGGCGAGTGCCTGAAGAGACGCGGCATCGCCTTTGACGTCCTGAGCCGCGGCTACCGGCGGCAGACGAGGGGGGTGGCGCTGGTCGATCCCGCCGGTCTGCCCGCACAGTTCGGAGACGAGCCGCTGCTGATGGCGCGCAAGCTGGCGGTGCCGGTAATCGTGGGCGAAGACCGGTATCTCGCTGGGGCCTTCGCCGAACAGCGATTGGGCCCGCGTCTGCACCTGCTCGACGACGGCTTCCAGCACCGGCAATTGGCGCGCGACTTCGATATCGTGCTGGTTACGCCCGAGGATGTCGGCGATCGTCTGTTGCCGGCGGGACGGCTGCGCGAACCGCTCTCGGCGCTGCGCCGCAGCGATGCGGTGGTGGTCACCAGCGGGGCTGCGCCGGACCGCTTCCCGCTCGCGGGCAAGCTGGTGTGGCGGGTGCGTCGCGGAATTGTGCTGCTGGATGTTCCGCCGCGCCCGGTGGCCTTCTGCGGCATTGCCCGGCCCAGCCGCTTCCTGGCTCAACTGCGCACCGCCGGCGTTGAAGTGGTCGCCGAGGCCACGTTTCGCGATCACCACGCCTATACCGAGAAGGACGTTCGCGACCTGCTGCAACTGCGCGCGCAGAGTGAAAGTGGCGGCTTTCTCACCACCGAGAAGGACGCCGTCAACCTGGGCGGATACTTCTCGGCACTTGAACCGATTCGGGTGGTGCCGGTAAAGATGGAACTGGCGGATGCCGATCGCGCCATCGATGGCATGCTGGAGATGCTCGATAAGCGGCGCCAACCGGTGGCGTGAGAGAATCACTGACACACCCGACGATCCGGCTTACAGGATTGGATGCCAGGCCCTGGGGAGCTGCTGTCCCCCGCATGAAAACATCGAAGCAATACGAGCGGCTGCGCCACATCGTCGATTCGTTTCCCGACGTAACCGTCACCGTCCTCGCCGACCTGGTCGCGGACGAGTTTGTCTTCGGCGAAATTTCGCGGGTGTCGCGCGAAGCTCCGGTGCTGATCCTGAAGCACCGCGAGCGCACCGTGGTTCCCGGCGGCGGCGGAAACGCCATCTGCAACCTCGCCGATCTGGGTGTAAACGTGCTTCCTGTAGGCATTGTGGGGCTCGACGAACCCGGCCGGCTCCTGCTGCACAGTTTCCGTCAGCGGCACATCGCCTTGAGCGGGATTCAGAAGGTGCGTGGCTATCCCACGGTAACCAAGACCCGCATCCTTGCGGGCATGGCCCACACTTCCCGGCAGCAGGTGGTGCGCGTCGACCGGGAAGCGGACAGCACCCTCGAACCGCGCACCGTGCGCGAGCTGGTTATCGCTGCCCGGCAATACGCGCGGGTTTCCGATGCCGTGCTGATTTCCGACTACGGCTACGGCGCGGCTACCCCGGAGATTCTGAGCAGCCTGGGGCGTCTGGATGGAATTCCGATCACGCTGGATTCGCGCTACCGCATACTCTCTTATTGCGGTGTGACCTACGCCACCCCCAATGAGCCGGAAGTGGAGGAGGCCCTGGGAATCAAGATCGGCTACGATCGCCAGAAGCTGCTGGCCGCGGCCGAAGAGCTGATGCGTCGCATGAAGCTGCAGTCCCTGGTAATTACACGCGGCCGCGATGGCATGGTCGCCTTTGCCCGGCGCCACAAGCCCGTGGACATTTCCATCTTCGGCGGCGATCAGGTCGTGGATGTAACTGGCGCCGGCGATACCGTCATCGCCACCTTCACCGCCGCCGTGGGTGCCGGCGCCGGCACGGAGGAAGCGGCGCGACTGGCCAACTATGCCGGTGGCATCGTGGTCATGAAGCGCGGCACCGCCACCGTGACCCGTGGGGAACTGCTGGCGGCCCTGGAGCAGGACCTCCTGCACAAGCCTCATCACGCATGAACGCACCCAGCGCCAAGATCTTGCGTCGCGAAGAATTGCGGGAGACGGCGGCGCGCTGGCACGCCCAGGGCCTGCGCCTCGTCCTGGCGAATGGAGTCTTCGATCTGCTGCACGTGGGCCATGTCCGCTACCTGCACGCCGCCCGCCAGCTCGGCGACCGCCTGCTGGTAGCGCTGAATTCTGATGAGAGCGTACGTCAGCTCAAGGGCGAGCAGCGCCCGGTCACGCCCGCCGGCGAGCGGGCGGAAATCCTGGCGGCGCTGGCCGATGTGGATGCGGTCGTGATCTTCTCCGAGCCTGACGTGCGCGCCATCATTCGCGAAGTTCGACCTGACGTGCATGCCAAGGGCACCGACTACACCGCCGAGACCGTCCCCGAGCGCGATGCCGTGCAGGAATGCGGCGGGAGGGTGGCGATTGTTGGCGATCCCAAGGACCACTCCGTGACCGAAATTCTGCAGAACAAGCTGGCGCCGCCCAGACGCTCGCAGGGGAACTGATGGAAACGGCACAGGCAGCGCGGCCTCGCAGCATCCTGGTCCTGCGACTTGGCTCCATGGGCGACATCCTTCACACCCATGCCGCCTTCGCGACCTTGCGCGCCGCCTTTCCCGCGGCAACTCTCGGTTGGGTGATCGAGGACCGCTGGCGGGCGCTGTTGCCCTCGGGCGTGGACGCCGTACACGCCGTTGACACCAAGGCGTGGCGAAGCGCTCCCTTTTCCGACGAAACCTGGGAGGAAATCCTGGATGCCATTCGCGGGCTGCGCAAGGTCTCCTACGAAATGGCCATAGATTTTCAGGGCGCCATCCGCTCTTCGTTGATTGCGCGCTTCAGTGGGGCGCCGCGCCGGGTGGGCTTCGCACAGCCGCGGGAGAAGGCAGCGGCCATGTTCTACACCCATCTGGTGCGGCCGGTGGCGCGTCACGTCGTGGAACAGAACATGGAATTGGCGCTGGCCGTTGCCCCCGGTGCGCCGCCGCAATTTCGCTCCTCGCTGTCCAGCACCCGCGGGGCCCGCGAATGGTGGTCGGAGCAGATGAAGCGCCTTGGATTGCGCACCCAGGGCTATGCCGTGGTCAACCCCGGCGCCGGTTGGGGAGCTAAGCGCTGGCCCCCGGAACGATATGGCGCGGTAGCGCACTTCCTGGGAGCCAATGGCTTGCTGTCGGTGGTCAACTTCGGTCCGGGAGAGGAAGAATTGGCGCGCTCCGTGACTTCGGCCAGCGGCGGCTATGCCCACGCGGTTCTCTGCTCGGTGGAAGAACTGGTTGAGGTTACCCGCTGCTCTCGAATTCTGGTCGGCGGCGACACCGGGCCAGTGCATCTGGCAGCGGCGCTGGGCAAGCCGGTGGTGGCGATCTTCGGGCCCACCGATCCTGAACGCACGGGGCCATTCGGCATTGAGGCGGCGGTGCTGCGCAGCGCTTCCAGCCGGACCACCTTCCGGCACCACAGCCAACCCGACGAAGGCCTGCTGGACATCAGCGCCGAGCAGGTGGCGAACGCAGCCCTACGCCTGTTGCAGCGCCAGCCGCAGCGTCTCCACTCCGCGAGCGAGGCGTCGTTGCACCCGGAGCCGCGCCCGTGAATTCCGGCGCTGGGTGGGCCCGCTTTGCGCGGCGGGCTCGCGTGCCCCTGGGCTTCCTGTTCGCCGCGCTCTACCTCTGGCTGGCGCATCCGAGTGGACTGTCGATCCTGGCCGGAGGCGCGATTGCGCTTGGTGGCGTGGCGCTCCGGGCCGCAGCTTCCGGTCACGTCAAAAAGAACGAAGCCCTCACCACGACCGGCCCCTACGCTTATACGCGGAATCCCCTATACCTGGGATCGGTGATCATCGCCGCCGGTTTCGCCGTCGCCGCGCGAAGCTGGTGGCTGGTGGCGGCGATGGCACTGCTGTTCGTCACGATCTATGTCCCAGTCATCCAGTCGGAGGAAGCCTTCCTGGGGCAGCGCTTCCCCGAGTTCGCTGACTACGCGCAACGGGTGCCACGGCTGCTGCCTCGCTTCGGCAAAGTGACCAAGGACGCTGGCACGTTTTCCTCGCAACTCTACCTGCAGCATCGCGAGTACAATGCTGCCATGGGCACCGCAGCAATGCTGGCAGCGCTGGTGGCCAAGCTCTTGTGGTTCCAACAGTGATGCCCGGGTATCGCATGCGGCCCTTGCGGTTTCGACTTCTTGTTTCGGTGCTGGTGCTCAGCTTGACCGGTCCCCTGGGGGCGCAACGTCAGGGGCCAGGGCAGGCACGCTCCTCACCTTCGACTCAAAGCTCTGCCCCTCCTGCCACCGCAGTCATCGGACCGGTTTCCATGATCCATCCTCCGCCCCCTGACCACCCCTTCCCCAATGGTGAGACCTACACCTATTCGGCGGAGTGGCGCATCTGGACGGCGGGCACGGTGACCCTCGGCATAACCAATTTTGGCGGCCGCCAGAAGGTAAATGGCAGCGCCGACTCCGCCGGCGTGGTTTCAGCGCTCTACCCGGTGCGCGATCGTTTCGAAGCTGTGTTCAGCCCCGGAACATTCTGCTCGCAGAGCCTGAAGAAGCACATCGAAGAAGGCTTTCACTCGCACGACACGCTTATTACCTACGACTACCAGCGCCGCAAGAGCGTCCTGGACGAGACCAACCTGAAGACGAAGGAACGCAAGCGGGCGGAAAACGAAATTCCGGCCTGCGTCACCGACGTTCTCTCCGGCCTCTATTACCTCGCCGCTCAACCCCTGCTTCCCGGCGCCAGCTACCACTTTCCCATCAACGACGGCGGACAGACCGTGGAAGTGGAAGCCAAAGTCGAAGCCAAGGAGACCGTCAAGGTTCC
>Ga0187788_10000435_pt1 | contig 11505 bp, 8 predicted proteins | sample 1015_BV01_MP10_2_FD_133008 | JGI IMG/M metagenome (GOLD analysis project Ga0187788, IMG submission 133008) | Tropical peat soil microbial communities from peatlands in Department of Meta, Colombia - 1015_BV01_MP10_20_MG | ecosystem: Environmental > Terrestrial > Soil > Wetlands > Peat | place...
AGCGCGCGGCGCCGGAACGGCAGCCGCAGCCACTCCACGCGGTCGCCGAGCACGGCCAGCACCGCCGGCAGCACGGTGGCGGAGGCCACCACGGCCACGCCGACGACGAGCATCGCGCCGATCGCCAGCGAGGTGAACATGCCGCCCGCCACGAGCATCCCGGACATCGCGACGACGACGGTCATCCCGGAGATCACCACGGCCCGCCCGGCGGTCGCGCCGGCCCGGGTCACCGCCTCCCGGACGCTCGCCCCCGCGGTGCGCTCCTCGCGGGAGCGGCGCAGCACGAACAGCGCGTAGTCGACGCCGACCGCCAGCCCGATCAGCAGCACCAGGCTCTGCGTGTTCGGGTCCACCGGGGTGAGCCGGCGCGAGGCCAGCGCGGTCAGCCCGAGCGCGACGACGACGGAGAAGATGCCGAGCACGACCGGGATCCCGGCGGCGACCGCGGCGCCGAAGGCGATCAGCAGCACGCCGAGGCTGACCGGCAGGCTGAACAGCTCGGCGCGGCGGAAGTCGGACTCCAGCTGCTTGCCCACCTCGGCATCGATCGAGCCCTCGCCGACCTGGCCGATCCGCAGCTCGGGATGCGCCGCGGCGACCCGCTGGGTGGCCGCGAGCATCGGGCCGACGGCGTCCTCCGCGCTCCGCCCGCCCTCCGGCTGCCCGGGCGGCACGTCGAGCTGCACCGGCAGGACCAGGGTGGCGGCGCCGGCGGAGACCACCGGCTGGCCGACCGAGGCGACGCCGTCCAGGCCGCGGTAGGCGCTGCCGAGCGCCTCGGCGATCCGCCTGGACTGCGCCGGGTCCAGCGTGCCGGAGCGGGCCGAGACCACGACGTTCTCCACCGGCCGGGTGCCGAAGTCGGCGGCGTCGGCGATCCGGACGGCGACCGCGGAGTCGCCGACCAGCTGGTCGTCGTCCCGGGTGGTGCGCATCCCTCCGCCGAGCAGGACGATCGCGCCGGCGAGGACGAGGAGCGCGGCGGTCAGGGTCCGCCAGCGATGGGCCGCGCACCAGGCGCTGGTGCGCGCGACGAGATGGCGCTCCCGCCGCGCCGGGCGCTGATCCGGGGCGCCGGCCTGCGGTGGGATCGTCGTGGTCTCCGGCGCCGGGATCACGACCGTGGAGTGGATCGCCGGTGGGTTCTGGGCGGGGATCGGAGGTGTCATGCGGCAAGGCTGTCGGCGGGGGGATCGCCGGACATTGGTGCCCGCCCGCCAACCACCGGGGGGATATCCCCCGCCGCAACCGGGGTGACGGCGCCATCCCGGCGGCGATCTCGGATGCCTACGGTGGTGGGCATGACTGCGATCCCCGGCGCCCCGCCCCGGCCCGGCCTGGCCACCGCCGCCCGGAGCTGGCTGTGGGGCTGGCTGGCGATCGCGCAACTCGTGCTGGACCTGCTCCTGGCCGCTCCCTACCTCGCGATCATCGGGGTCCTGATCGGCGGGATCGCCTCGCTGCCCGCCTTCCTGGTCGGCCTGCCCCTGGTGGCCCTCGCGCTGCTGGCGGCGTTCGGGCTGTCCTGGTTCGAGCGGGCCCGGCTGTTCGCCCTGACCGGCGTCGACGTCCCCAGGCCCGCACCGCGGCCCGCCGACCAGCCGGCCTGGCGGCGCCTGCTGCTGGACCCCCGGCCCTGGCGGGCCGCCGCGCACCTGGCCCTGATCGGCCTGTGGGGGATCGCCGCGGGTGTCGTGATCCTGGCGCTGGCCAGCGTCGCCGTTGCCACCGCCCTGCTGCCGCTCTACGCGGCGGCCCTGCCCTCGGGCACGATCGCGCTCCCCGTCGGTCGCTCGCTCGGTTCCGGGGCGGTCCCCTGGCTGACCCTCGCCGGATGGGCCGGGCTGCTCGTGGTGCCGCTGCTGGCCCGCGGTCTGGTCGGGGTGGACATCGCCCTCGGCCGCTGGCTGCTCGGCCCGACCGGGCGCGAGCAGGTGGAGCGGCTGTCGCAGCGGGTGGAGACGCTGACCCAGACCCGGGAGGCCGCGATCGACTCGGTCGAGGCCGAGCGCCGCCGGATCGAGCGGGACCTGCACGACGGGCCGCAGCAGCGGCTGGTGGCGATCGCGATGGACCTGGGGATGGCGCGCGAGCGCCTGGACCGGGACCCGGAGGCCGCGCGCGAGCTGATGGACAAGGCGCACGTCGCGGCCAAGGAAGCGATCACCGAGATGCGCCAGGTGGCGCGCGGTATCCACCCGCCCGTGCTCACCGACCGGGGGCTGGACGCCGCGCTGTCCGCGCTGGCGGCCCGCTCCCCCGTGCCGGTGCGGCTGAACGTCGGCGTCGCCACCAGACCCAGCCCCAGCGTCGAGGCGATCGCCTACTTCTGCGTCTCCGAGGCGCTGACCAACGTGGCCAAGCACGCCCGGGCCACCTCGGCAGCCGTCGACGTGCGCTTCGCCGACGGCGCGCTGACCGTCCGGGTCGCCGACGACGGCGTGGGCGGGGCCGACCCGGCCAGGGGCAGCGGGCTGAACGGGCTGCGCGACCGGGTCCGCGCCGTCGACGGCAGCCTCACCGTGTCCTCCCCGCCGCAGGGCGGGACCGTGCTGGTCGCCACCCTGCCCGATCCGCGGGCGACCGTGATCGCGCCGGCCAACCCCTACCAGCCACCGCCCCCGGACAGGAGCCAGCCGTGAGCACCCCCACCGCCCCCGCCGGCACCGGCGACGCCACCGGGGCGCCGCTGCGCGTCGTCCTGGCCGAGGACTCGGTGCTGCTGCGCGAGGGGCTGCTGCGGCTGCTCTCCGACGCCGGGTTCGACGTCGTGCAGGCCTGCGGGGACGCGGAGTCCTTCCTGCGGGCGGTCAGCGCGCACCGGCCCGACCTGGTCGTGGTCGACGTCCGGATGCCGCCGACGTTCACCGACGAGGGGGTGCGCGCCGCACTGGTGGTGCGCAAGCAGTTCCCCGACATCGCCGTCCTGGTGCTCAGCCAGTACGTCGAGGAGAACTACGCCACCGAGCTGGTCGCCGGCCGCTCCCGCGGGGTCGGCTACCTGCTCAAGGACCGGGTCGCGGACGTCGGCGACTTCCTCGAGGCGCTGCGCCGGGTGGCCGCGGGCGGCACCGCGCTGGACCCGGAGGTGGTCTCGCAGCTGCTGTCCCGCTCCCGGCGCCGCGATCCCCTGGAGCGGCTGTCCCCGCGGGAGGTCGAGGTGCTCCAGCTGATGGCGGAGGGCCGGTCCAACACCGCGATCGCGGCCGCCCTGGTGGTCACCGAGGGCGCGGTGGAGAAGCACGTGTCGAGCATCTTCGCCAAGCTCGACCTGCCCCCCACCGAGCACGACCACCGGCGGGTGCTGGCCGTGCTGCGCTGGCTGCGCCAGAACGAGGACGGAGGCGCCTGAGATGACCGCGACGGTTCCGCAGACGGCGCCCGCGCCGGACGCCCCACCGCCGTGGCTGTGGGGGGCCCGGATCGCCGCCCTGGCCGTCACGGCCACGATGCTGGCCTTCGGCGTCCTGTCCGTGGTCGGGATGTTCGCCCACCAGGAGCGGACCACCTCCCGTCAGTTCACCGAACCGGTCACGCGCCTGGTGGTGACCACGGGCACCGGGGACGTGCGGATCCGCCACGGCGTCGAGGGCGTCCCGATCGAGGTGGTCACCACCACCAAGGACTCCTTCGGCACCGCCCGCTCCAGTGAGGCGGTGGCGGACGGCGCGCTGCGGCTGACCGGCGAGTGCCGGTTCATCCTGCTGCCGGACAACTGCGGAGTGGACTACGACGTGACCCTGCCGCCAGGCATCGAGGTGGAGGTGAACACCGGCACCGGGGACACCGTCGTCGATGGCGCCACGGCGCAGGTCACGATCAACAGCGGCACCGGAGACATCCGGGCGAGCACCCTGCAGGCGAGCCCGGTGGCCGTGCAGACCGGGACCGGGGACGTCCGGCTGCAGTTCAGCACGCCGCCCGACGAGGTGTCCGCGCACAGCGGCATCGGGGATATCACGATCACGGTGCCCGCGGACGGCAGCGACTACCGGGTGGTGGCCCACACCGGGATCGGGACGCTCTCCGATCACCTGCCGCACGACGACCTCGCGCCGCGGACCATCCGCGCCGAGAGCGGGACCGGGTACATCCGGCTGGACGCCCGCTGAGCGCCGTCCGCGGCCGTTCGACGGCCGGGCTGACCCCCTGGGGAACCACGACCGGCCACGCTGCGTCATAGCGGCAGCCCACGCCGTCCCCTGGAGGCCGCGATGACCAGCCGCGCCGTGTCCGTCCTCGCCCGTGCGGCGCTGCCGGCCGGCGTGCTCGCCGCGGTCTGCGCGACGGCGCTGGCCCTGGATGTCGGCAGGCCGACCACCCCCGGCGGCGGCCCGGTGGTCGACCTGCCGGCCGCGGCGCCGGTGGCGTTCTTCTCCGGCTGCCCCGACCTGCTCAGCTACTACCGCGACCACGGCCGCAAGCTGGTCGGCCCGTACGGCCTGCCCGGCACCGCAATGGCCTACGGGGCGATGGACACCATGCGGATGTCGGCGCCCGAGGGGGCGCCGGTGCCCGCCGCGGGGATGCCGGGGTCTGCGGCCGCCCCGGCGGCCACCCAGGCCGGATCGGCGTCGACGTCGGACACCACCTCGGCGACCGGCACCAACGTCCAGGTTCCGGGGGTGGACGAGGCCGATCAGGTGAAGCGGTCCGGGGACCTGCTGCTGTGGTTGGCGCTGGACCGGCTCCAGGTGGCCCGGCTCGACCACGGCCGGGTGGTCCCGCTGGGGTCGTTGCGGTGGGACACCTGGGGCCCGACCCAGCTGCTGGTCGACGGCGACGTCGTGCTGCTGACCGGTGCTGTGCCCGGACCCGAGTCGGCGTCCCTGCCCGCGCCCTCCCCGGGCGGGCCGGTCCCGGTAGCCGTGCGAGCCCTGCTCCCGCGCACCCGGCTGGCGCAGGTGGACCTCAGTGACCCGGCTCACCCGCGGGTGGTGCGGACCCTGGACGTCGACGGCGGCCTGGTCGGTGCCCGCCTGGTCGCCGGGCAGGCCAGGATCGCGCTCACCACCCCCGGGTTCGGCCTGCCCTTCGTGGCACCCCAGACCGGGACCTCCGACGCCGAGAGGACGGCCACCGCGCGCAACCGCGACGTGATCGCCCGGTCCACGGTCGAGCAGTGGCTGCCGGGCTACACCCTGACCGAGTACGGCGCGGGCGGGCGCCCGAGCACCGCGCGGCACACCGGCACGCTGCTGGCCTGCAGCTCGGTGGCGGCACCCCGCACGTTCAGCGGGCTGGCCACCCTGTCTCTGCTGAGCATCGACCTGCACGGCGGATCCGGGATCGGCTCGTGGTCCGGCGCGGGCCTGGTCGCCGACGGGACCACCGTCTACGCCACCGCCGAGCACACCTACATCGCCACCTCGGCGTGGGTGGACTGGCGGGCCCTGGAGGGCACCGCGCTGCGCAGCGAGCTGCAGAGCACCCGCACGCAGATCCACCTGTTCGACACCCCGGCGGACGGCGCGCCGCGGTACCTGGGCTCCGGCCAGGTGCCGGGGTTCCTGCTCGGCCAGTTCGCCCTCGACGAGTACGACGGGTACCTGCGGGTGGCCTCGACCCTGCAACCCCCGTTCCGGACCGTGCAGCCGCAGGTCGTCGTCCCCGTGCCGGAGACGGCCGGGAAGCCGCCACCGGACACGGTCGTCTCGTCCGGGCCGCAGCCGGACCTGCCGCCGGAACCGAGCCGGAGCCAGGTCACCGTGCTCGCGCTGCGCGGGGGGGCGCTGGTCCGGGTCGGCCAGGTGGACGGGCTGGGCCGCGGCGAGACGATCCACGCGGTGCGGTTCATCGGCCCGGTCGGCTACGTCGTCACCTTCCGGCAGACCGACCCGCTGTACACCGTCGACCTGTCCAGGCCCGAGGCCCCGCGGGTGGCCGGCGAGCTGAAGGTGCGGGGGTACTCCGCCTACCTGCACCCGGTCGGCGACGGGTTGCTGCTCGGGATCGGCCAGGACGCCACCGCGTCGGGGACCAGCCAGGGACTGCAGATGTCGCTGTTCGACGTCTCCGACCCCGCCGACCCGCGGCGGCTGGACCGGGTCCGGCTGCCCGGCGCCTACTCCGACGTCGAGGCCGACCACCACGCCTTCACCTTCAGCGACGGGCTCGCCCTGGCGCCGTTCAACCGGTACGCCGCGCAGGACTACGACGCCGGGGTGCTGGCGGTCCGGGTCGCGGACCAGCGGCTGGCCGCACCGGTGACGCTGCGGCCGATCGCCGCCGGCCCGGTGTCCCCGACCGGCCAGGACCCGGCGCCGCAGCCGGTCCTGGACGCGACCCCGATGCGGGCGCTGGTGCTCGACGGCTTCATCTACACCGTGACGCCGACCGGGATCGCGGTGCACGACGCGGCCACCCTGCAGCGGATCGGCTTCACCCGGATCTGACCCGGGTGCGCGCCTGCTCGCAGCGACTGTGCGGCGACTGTGCGGCGTTGTGCGCAACCGCTATGCGCACGGTGTGACACCGTGGTCCACCTATGCCCACGGTGTCACGCCGTGGGCATCAGGGACCTGCCGCCACGCGCGGCCACAAACGGCCACGCGAGGACAAACCGTGCGATCTGCACGAAACTCGTTCTCGGTGAGGACCGGAACTCACCGAGACGAGGGGGTGCCGCGGTGTCAGACACGCCGGCCGACAGAGTCCGTCCGATCTCCCGCTCCCGATCCCGTGCCCGCCGGCGGACGGCGGCGCTCGCCGTCGGCGTCCTGCTCGCCGTCCCGCTCGACGTGCACGACCTGCCCTACCACGACGCGCGGCTGCCGGTGCCGGCCCGGGTGGCCGACCTGCTGTCCCGGATGACGCTGGAGGAGAAGATCGGGCAGATGACCCAGGCCGAGCGGGGAGCGGTCTCGGCCGACCCGAGCCTGATCGCCTCGTGGCACCTGGGCTCCCTGCTCTCCGGTGGCGGCTCGACCCCGGCGCAGAACACCCCGCAGGCCTGGGCCGACATGATCGACGGATTCCAGGCGGCCGCGCTCACCACCCGGCTGGAGATCCCGATCATGTACGGGATCGACACCGTACACGGCGACGGCAACCTGCACGGCGCGACCGTGTTCCCGCACGACATCGGGCTGGGCGCGACCCGCGACCCGGCGCTGGTGGAGCGGGTCGAGCACGTCGCCGCGGCCGAGACCCGGGCCACCGGCCCGCAGTGGGTGTTCGCCCCGTGCATCTGCGCGGCGCAGGACGACCGCTGGGGCCGCACCTACGAGAGCTTCGGCGAGGACCCCCGGCTGGTCGGCATGATGACTGCGGCGATCGACGGGTTCCAGGGACGTGCGGCCGCACAACTGGCCCGGCCCGACCGGGTCCTCGCCACGGCCAAGCACTTCGCGGGTGACGGCGACACGCAGTTCGACCCGGCGAAGGTGGGCACCGGGCAGTACACGATCGACCAAGGCGTCACGGTCACCGACCATGCCGACTTCTGGCGCACCGACCTGCAGCAGTACGTGGCCGCGGTGCGGGGGCACGACGTCGGCGCGGTGATGCCGTCGTTCTCCAGCGTCGACTGGACCGAGGACGGCCTCGGCAACCCGATCAAGATGCACGCGAACCGGCAACTGATCACCGGCGTGCTCAAGCGGACGATCGGCTTCGACGGCCTGGTGATCAGCGACTGGGAGGGGATCCACCAGATCCCCGACCCGGACAACCCCTCGGCGACCGGGCTGACCCCGTACAAGGTGCGGACGGGCGTGAACGCCGGCATCGACATGTTCATGGAGCCGTTCAGCGCAGCGCAGTTCGAGAGCCTGCTGACGGACGAGGTCTCCGCCGGCCGGGTGCCGCTGTCCCGCATCGACGACGCGGTGGCCCGCATCCTGACCGCGAAGTTCGAGCTCGGCCTGTTCGAGCACCCGTTCACCGATCGCACCGGCATCGCCGACATCGGGTCACCCGCGCATCGGGCGCTGGCGCGGACGGCGGTGGCGGAGTCGCAGGTACTGCTGAAGAACCGGGACCGGGCACTACCCCTGAGTCGGCCCGCGAAGATCTACGTGGCCGGCAGCAACGCGGACGACATCGGCAACCAGGCCGGCGGCTGGACGATCACCTGGCAGGGCGAGTCCGGGCAGACCATTCCCGGGACGACGATCCTGGCGGGGATCCGGGCCGCCGCACCGGATGCCGAGATCACCTACAGCGCGGACGCGTCGGCGCCGGTCGGCGACGCGGACGTCGGCATCGTGGTGGTGGGCGAGACCCCGTACGCCGAGGGCTTCGGCGACGTCGGCGGACCGCTGTGGGCCTTCGACCCCGACGACCACGGGATCCCGCGGCCGGAGAAGACGATGACGCTGTCGGCGCAGGACAGCGCCGCCGTCGACACGGTCTGCCGGCAGGTCGGGACCTGCGTGGTCTCGGTCGTGTCCGGCCGCCCGCTGGTGATCGAACGCGCGCAGCTGGAGGAGATCGACGCCCTGGTCGCCTCCTGGCTTCCGGGCAGCGAGGGCGAGGGCGTCGCCGACGTGCTGTTCGGCAACCGCCCGTTCACCGGACGGCTCCCGGTCACCTGGCCGCGCTCCCTCGACCAGGAACCGATCAACATCGGGGACGCCGACTACCACCCGCTCTACCCCTACGGCTTCGGGCTGCAGACCCGCGGCTGACAGATCGCGCTCGGCCACCCTGGCCCCACTGTGCGGCCTTGTGCGCATCCCTGATGCCCACGGCGTGACACCGTGGTCCACCTATGCCCACGGTGTCACACCGTGGGCATCAGGGTGGGGGTCAGTACGTGGGCTGGGTGGGGTCGACCTGGTCCACCCAGGCGAGCACGCCGCCGGCGACGTGCACGGCGTCGGCGAACCCAGCGGCCTTGAGCAGGGCCAGCGCCTCGGCGGAACGGCCGCCGGTCTTGCAGTGCAGGACCACCCGGCGCTCGCCCGCCGGCCCGTCCGCCCGGGTCAGCTCGGCCAGCTCCGCCACCCCCTCGCCGGTCCAGATCCGGCCCACCGGGAGCAGCACCGATCCCGGGATCGCCACGATCTCCCGCTCCCCCGGCTCCCGGACGTCGACCAGCACGAAGTCCTCCTCGCCACGGTCGCGCGCCTCGAGCATCGCGGCCAGCTGCCTGGCGGTGATCGTCGATCCCTCGGCCGCCGCGGCGGCCGAGGGGCTCAGCGTGCCGCAGAACGCCTCGTAGTCCGCCAGTGCGGTGACCGGTTCCGCCTCGGGGTCCGGGCGCAGCCGGACCGTGCGCCAGGTCATCTCCAGGGCGTCCAGCACCACCAGCCGGCCGAGCAGCGGCCGGCCGATCCCGCAGATCAGCTTCACCGCCTCGGTGACCATCACCGACCCGATCGCCGCGCACAGCACGCCCAGCACGCCCCCCTCGGCGCAGGAGGGGACCATGCCGGGAGGCGGCGGGACCGGGAACACGTCCCGGTAGGTGACGCCGTCCACCCGCTCGCCGTCCGGACCGGGCGGGGGGTCCGCCCAGAACACGCTGACCTGACCGTCGAAGCGGTAGATCGACCCCCAGACGTACGGGATGCCGAGCAGCGCGCAGGCGTCGTTGACCAGGTAGCGGGTGGCGAAGTTGTCGGTGCCGTCCAGCACCAGGTGGTAGCCGGCGAAGACCTCCATCACGTTGGCGGCGTCCAGCCGCACCTGGTGCGTGATCACCCGCACGTGCGGGTTGATCTCGGCGATCGCGTCCCGCGCGCTGTCCACCTTCGGCCGGCCCAGGTCGGACTGCCCGTGCACCACCTGCCGCTGCAGGTTGGACTCCTCCACCACGTCGTCGTCCAGGACGCCGATCGTGCCCACCCCGGCCGCGGCCAGGTACATCAGCGCCGGGCTGCCCAGGCCGCCGGCCCCCACCACGAGCACCCGCGCGGCGGCCAGCCGGCGCTGCCCGAGCGAGCCGACGTCCGGGATGATCAGGTGCCGGGAGTACCGGCGGACCAGCTCGACGGGCAGTTCCGGGACGGGTTCGACCAGCGGCGGCAGCGGCACGTCCACCTCCTCACCCCTCGTTCGACCACCCTCATCGACGAGTCTCGTCCCTGAGTCTCATCGATGAGTCCCATCGGCGAGTCTCGTCGACGCGGTCGGCCGCCGGGCTACGGTATGGCCACGGGTTCGGCCGGCACCCCATCAGACCCTTCGTCTGCTGCATCATCACCGGTGCCGGGCGGCCGGTGCCCGGGCAGGTCTGGTGACCATGGCTGGTCTGAGCGCCGGAAGCCAACCTCCGGCCCTTGATCAGCGCGCAGGTGCGGCCGGCAGCGCCGCATGGCTCTGATCACGCAATCACCCCGTGGGGTGAGCTGAAGGGTACAATCCGCAGTGAGCAGCGGGAGGGAGCGCCAGCCGTTCAACGCGGTTGGTGGCCGCTGCCCCCACCTAGCGCGACCATCGCCGCGAGAGCCGCCGTGACGACTTCGCACGACGCTGCCGAGCCGAGGGACGTGTCCCGTGCCGCGGGGCGCCCCCGGAGCCTTCGGCTGCCCCGGACCGCACGGCGCAGCCAGCTGCTGCAGGCGGCGCGGGAGGTCTTCGTCGCGCAGGGGTACCACGCCTCCGCGATGGATGACATCGCGGAGCGGGCCGGGGTGAGCAAACCGGTTCTCTACCAACACTTTCCGGGTAAGTACGAACTCTACCTCGCGCTGATCGACCAGCACGCGACGGAGATCGTCGACGGCGTGCGGGCCGCGCTCGCCTCCACCGACGAGCCCCTCGACCGGGTGGAGGCGACGATCTCGGCGTTCTTCGACTTCGTCGACCGCGAGGGCGAGTCCTTCCGCCTGGTCTTCGAGTCGGACCTGATCAGCGACGAGGCGGTCCAGGAACGGGTGGACCGGGTGATCCGGGAGTGCGCCCACGCGATCGCCGAGGTGATCGTCGCGGAGTCCGGCCGGCCGGAGGAGGACGCCGAGCTGCTCGGTGTTGCGCTGTCCGGGATGGCGAACGTGACGGCCCGCTTCTGGCTCCGGGAGAACCGGCAGATGGATCGGGACCACGCGGTCGCGCTGCTGTCCCAGCTGGCCTGGCGGGGAATCAGCCGCCCGCTGCCCGCCGCGCGGCAACACCCGCTGGAGCGCCACGGCTGACCTTCCCGCCCGGCGGGTGTTCCCGGGCCGTAGGGTCGGCCCAGGAACAGTCGGCATCGCCAGAAAGGGACCGCCGTGGAGGTCAAGATCGGTGTCCGGGACGTCGGCCGCGAGGTGCTGCTGGAGTCCGACAGGACGCCCGACGAGGTCGCCGCCGCCGTGGAGGAGGCGCTCACCAAGGGCGGCCTGCTGCGGTTGATCGACGAGCGCGGCCGGTTGGTCGTCGTCCCCGGCCCCGCGATCGGTTACGTGGAGATCGGCGTGCAGGAGTCCCGGCGGGTCGGCTTCGGCGCGGGATGACCTCGGGGCTCAGGCGGACAGGCCGAGCCGCGCCATCCGGCGGCTGTGCGAGTCGGTGAGCCGGACGAACATCCGGGCCATCTCGGCCAGGTCCGCGCCGAGCGGCGTCTCGGTGTTCCCC
>Ga0187788_10000437_pt1 | contig 11488 bp, 6 predicted proteins | sample 1015_BV01_MP10_2_FD_133008 | JGI IMG/M metagenome (GOLD analysis project Ga0187788, IMG submission 133008) | Tropical peat soil microbial communities from peatlands in Department of Meta, Colombia - 1015_BV01_MP10_20_MG | ecosystem: Environmental > Terrestrial > Soil > Wetlands > Peat | place...
AAGGTCGAACATTGCAGCTACGTCACTTCGAGTGCCCGCTCTAATCGGGGCATTTGTTTGGCTAAGGGCGCAGCGTTTCGGGGAGACTCGGCTGCGCCTAATGTTTTGTGTGAAAAGGGACTACATAGCGAGCTGAAACACCTCAAAATAGGATAACTGTTGAGAAATCGCGATTACACAAGTGTGCCCTTTTCATTCGCCCCGTCCCCGGGGGCATATCCTCTGGTGTCAGTTCTGGTGTCAGTTCGTTTTGAGATTTGGTGCGCTTCTATGCGATGTGGGGCTCTGAGGGTGTCCGTAATCCGCTGATTCTGTTAGACGGTGCTCTTAGCTGCGCTTCGGTGCGCACAAAGAATTCAGATTATGAGTCCACTGCTCTAACCGCTGAGCTACGGGCCCGTGTGCGAGGTAACCTCATTATCACACATCAATTACCGGGGATTCGTTTCAACCAGCCTGGGCCAGGCAATCTGAATCACGATTGTCGTAAGCAGGGTCAGCAGAAAGCAGGCCATCTGAGGATGGGCGGGCCACATAACTTGCCCGAGGCCGAGCGCCCAGGAACCCAACCCAACTGCCGTTCCAATCCCGGAAGCGATCAAAGAGACTTTCAAGGTTTTCATTGCCTATCCGTAATTCTTCGATACGACCAACACTCCAGTTTCGTTCCGCCCGAATTCTGCCTCGTGCCGGTCAGGGATTCAACGACCCACTCCCTCCTCTGCCGTCACCCCGGAAGGTGAGCCCAATCACGGACAGCGTGTGGATGATACGTCAGGATCAAGTGGATTTATCACTCTCTACTGACATCCCTGTCCCGCTTCAACACACCCATACGGTTCGATGAGGCGTTTATGAACTGGACGAGTAAGCACTTATCTCCGGAGGCGATTGCGCGGCTGAAACAACTGGGCTACTCACCTTCCCGGCGTATACGAATGTATGGCGAAATTGTTGAGATCGTGTCGGATCCCTTTATTGAAGACGAGTGGATTGTTGTGCGCGCTGTCGTGCTGAGAAGTTCCAAGGCACGGACGCTGCGTATTCCCCTGACCGTAATCCAAAGCTTGAGCGAAGCTGCGAAAGCGGCATGAGTCCAGGCCCAGCAGCCGATTCCGCCCGAGGCATCTGGCAGGAGGCCCAAGCCTTTCCTTGAAACACCAGGGGCCTGTAACTGTCGATGACCTCGCGCTAACGCTTTTCTTTCGCCGCCGCGGCTCGTTCCTTGACCTGCGCCACCAGGGTGGTGAATCGCGGGTCGCCTTGCAGTGACTTGAAATCGTCGCCGTTTTCGATCTCCAGCGCCGCAGCCGGGTCCAGGCCGTGGTCAACCGACTGGCGCAGCATGGCCAGCGCCTCGCTGGGGCGCGCCTGGCGCGCCAGCAATCCGCTCAGCTCATATTCCGACATCGCGGTATCCGGATGGCGGGGCCCCAGCACGCGGCGCCGGACCTCCAGCGTTTCGCGGCACAGCTTCTCCGCCTCGGCATAGCGCCCTTGTTCGGCGATGACGTTGTTCAGGTTGTCCATCGAGAGCAGCGTGTCGGGATGCTCCGGGCCGAGAACTTCTTTTTGCGTCTCCACCACTTCGCGATACACCTTCTCCGCCTCGCCGTAGCGATGAAGTTTCTCCAGGCAAAACCCCAGGTTCATCAGATTGCCGAGGGTGTTGGGGTGATCCGGGCCCAGCACACGCCGTTGCAGGTCCGCGGTCTCCAGCGCCAACTGTTCCGCGTCTGCGTAGCGGCCCGCATCCGCCAGGGTGGCCGCCAGGTTGCCCATGGATCCCAGCGTGTTGGGGTGTTCGGGACCGAGGACTCGGCGCGTGATGTCCAGGTGCTCGCGCTGCAGCTTCTCCGACTCGGCCAGGCGCGCATCCCGCTCCGGCCCGGGGGGCATGGCACGGGCCTGGCGCCCCACAATGGTGGCCAGGTTGTTCAGGGTGCGCAGCGTGTCGGGATTCTCGGCTCCCAGCACGCGGCGGCGAGCCTCCAGAACCTCGCGATCGAGTTTCTCCGCCTCGGCAAATTGCCCCTGCCCATACAGCACCAGGGCCAGGCGGTGCTTGGAAAACAGCGTGGCAGGATCTTCAGGCCCCAGCAGGCGAGTGCGGATGTCCACCGCTTTCTCCAGCAATGGACGGGCGCGCGAACTCAGCCCCAGATTCCAATACGCGGCTCCCATCACGTCCATCATCTGCGCCTGCAGTTCGGGATCCTTCGCCAGGCCGGATGCGGCTTGGGTCGAGGCCTGATCCAGGATTTCACGCGCCGTCACCTGGTTCCCGCGCGCTTCGCTCGGGTCGGAAACCCTGAACATGTTGGTCATGAATTCGGTCACCCGCGCCGAAGCTTCCGCCTGCCGGTTCGCCCGGTCGCGCTCCCTTGCGATGCGCCGCGCCTGCAGCGTGGTGGTCACCGCGAATCCCAGCAGCAACAGGGCGCCGCCGGCTGCCACCGCAACCCAGGCGCGATGGCGTGCCACGAACTTTCTTGCCCGGTAAGTCGCCCCCGGCGCTCCCGCAGTTACTGGCTCCTTCCGCAGGTATCGCTGAATATCGGCAGCCAGCTCTGAGGGCGATCCATACCTTCGCTTGCGATCTTTCTCCAGCGCCTTTAGCGTGATCCAGTCCAGTTCGCCACGCAGGTGCCGTTCCAGCGTCCGCGGCTCCTCCCGCCGCTCCAAGGCCACCCGGCTGGAGCTGTCACCCAGAATTTTGATTTTCGAGCTGGGCCGCGGCGGATCCTGCGATATCACCTGGCTCAACAAGGCTTGCCGCGCAGCTGGCCCCTTTCCCTGCGCGTCGAAGGGCAGGCTGCCCGACAGCAGTTGATACAGAATCACGCCGAGCGAATAGACATCGGTCCGCGTGTCCACACCAGACTCGCTCGCCTCTGCCTGTTCCGGGCTCATGTACGCGGGTGTGCCCAGCATGGCGCCCGCTTCGGTGAACATCGTCCCATCGCTCAGTTGCGGACCCATGGCTTTGGCCAGCCCGAAATCAATGATCTTCGGTCTGGGCTTGCGGTCTACCTCTTCCACCAGCACGTTCGCGGGCTTCAGGTCGCGGTGAATAATCGCCACCTGGTGTGCGTGCTGCACGGCGTCGCAGACCTGCAGGAACAACGCCAGGCGTTCCTTGATCGTCAGCCGGTGCTTATCCGCATACTCCGTGATGGCTTGCCCGGCCACGTATTCCATCACGAAATAAGGACGCCCGCCCTCGGTCGTGCCGGCGTCAAAGACCTTGGCAATGTTGGGGTGCTTCATCAACGCCAGCACTTGGCGTTCGGAGTCGAACCGCGCCACCACCGCTCGCGTGTCCATCCCCGCCTTGATCAGCTTCAGGGCTACGGTGCGCCGTAAGGGCTCCGTCTGCTCCGCCAGCCACACTTCACCCATCCCACCTTCTCCCAGCAGTTTGACCAGGAGATAGGGCCCGATTCTGGGAAAGGATTCTTCTGGCGGCAGCTCGTTCAGGGTAGGCGGATCAGCACTGCCACTCATGCGCCTCCTTGCCATCAACATAGAGATCGGGAGAGCCAGACCAGCAAAGATCGGCTTCTGCGGAAGGTGAAACGCCCCTCATCATGGTACGGAAGGGTTCGCGCCTATGCAAACTTCCTCGCCCCAGGGCTGCCCCAACTCCGATATTAATGGCCCTCGGCGTTGCTGGGCGCCGACATACCCGAAATGATCTGCCAGCCGCCGCCGTTGCGTAACCAGGTATGAATGATGCGGAGGGTTGCGGGCTGTCCCGCTCCATGTTTGTCCGCCCAGGTCAGGCGAACACGATAGGTCACGGTGGCGACGTTGCCCGTCACCTGCGTGGTCAGCCGTTCAAGATCGTAGGACTTGAGAGTCTCGCCTTTGCCGCTGTGGGCTGTGATCCAGTCCGTGATCCGATCCTTGCGCACAGGTTCAGGGCTCACCAGCGGCCAGCCAAGAAAATCCGTGTGCCACAGGGTGCGATACCGGGCGAGATCGTTGGCCTGCACATACTCCCAGTAGGCCTTTTCGAGCGTCCATACTTTCTCTGCGTCCCCGGGCGCCGCGAACAGCGCCGAGGCGAGCAATATAAGGATGCTGGTGCACCGGACAATACCGGTCATGTTGTCTCCTGGATTTACTTGCTGACTGGGTTCTGATTGATTGCTGCCTGCTTCGTCTTACGGCTTGGAAGGATCGGCCGGGCTCAGGCTGCCCTGATTATTAGAGGTAGCGAAGATCAGCGCCGCCGCTCCTCCCGCTCCCGCCACGATCAGGATCGGCGCCCGCAGCGAGCGCGCCGAACTGCTCGGCGGCTTGGCGTTCGACACCGGCATTGGGCATGTCGTCGCCCCCGGCAGGGTCGTCGTCGCCCCCTCCCGCACCAGCGTCTTCTGTCCCCCCTGCACGATGTAGGCCGTCCCCGCGATCGCGTGCACGTAGAGGTTCCCGCCCATCTGGCTCACCTCCACCTTGCCGCCCGCTGCCCCGCGCCCCACTTCCACTCCTGCGGCGCGCAGCGTCTCCACCGGACCCTGCCCCCCGCTCAGGCTGGCGCTGCCGCACCCCAAATCCACCGCCTTCTCCCCCAGCGTCACCGTCGTGTTGGTGGCTATCTGCAGCTGCTCGGCTCCCAGCAGGATCACCGCCGACCCCGCTCCCGTCACGATCTTGTCTCCTACAAAGATCGTGCTCCATCCGCTGCCCGCCGCCTTGCCGTTCACCGTCACGTTGCCGAACGCCTGCAGGCTCACGCCCGCCGGGTTCTCCTGCGCCTGCAGTCCCGGGCTGCTCCCCAGCAACAGCACTCCCACCATCAACAGCCGTGTCGCCTTCTCGCTCATGCGCTTCAGGATTATTGGTTCCCGTCGGTCTTCCCGTCGGCCTTGACTCCCCCGGTGACGGTAATCTCGGGATTGGTGTTTGCTGCCCCGCCGGCCTGCGAAGGCGCCTCTACCTTAACGCGAGTCAGGTAGGGATACACGGGCGTGATTTCGAACGGCTGCTTCTCGCGCGCGGAGAGCGCCGCCACCGGCTTTCCCTTCATTAACTCCACCTTGTCGTTCCAGGGATCCAGCTTGATGCGCCCGCCCATGGGCAACGCTACCACCTGGTCAGGCTTGTTCATCTGCAGGTCGGGCGCGGCCGAGGCCAGCTCGCTCATGCGCACCACCTGCCCGCCCTCCGCCAACCGGTTCCCCAGGTGTGGGTGGATCAGGTTGGGCAGATTCGGCGACCGCATCGAGAGGGCCTTGAGAAACAGTCCCGCATTCTGCAGCTTGTCGCCGTAAGGCGATTTCTTCAGCATCTCGATCGACTTCTTATCCGCCGCTGCTTCCTCCGCATCGGTGTGGCTGACCGCGATACGGCGGAACACATCCTCGTCCGGGAACAGGGTGCGATCATAGAACGCATACTGCGTGTCCACCTGGTGCCCCAGCACGATGTGCGCCAGCTCATGCGCCAGCATGGCCGCCAGGCTGGCCTCATCCGGTAGCACGTCCAGCAGTCCGCGGCTCACGATGATCGTGTTCCCCACGGTGAAAGACTCCAGCGGCGTGGTCAGCAGCACGCGGCAGCGGACATCGTTCGGCAGATCCAGATTGTTGGTGATGATCAGGTTGTTCACTACCGTCTTCAGCACCTTGTCCACTTCGCCTTCCGGCGCCAGCAGCCCGGCTCGCTGGATCTTCTCCAGCACGCTGTCTTCCGCCTGGCTCTGCCATACGTGCTCGGCTTTCAGCGGCGACATGTCCATCGAAGCCTGGCTCTCGTCCTTCACCGCCGTGGCATTGTCCACCGTGATGTGGGTTAGCTCGTCGGGCGCGCGCAGCCCGCGGGTCACGTTGTATCCCCAGAAGCGCGTCTGCCCTTTGAAGCGCGTCCCCTTGCCCATGCCGAATTTCAGATTCGATTCCTCCGTGTACACCAGGGCTGGCAGCCACATCCCCGGACCCACCTCCACCCGCCAGCTGTCGAAGTGAACATACTTGCTGGTCATGGTGCTGGGCGTGCGCACGCCGTTGAAGCGCACGATGTTGTAGCCCTGATCCTCCACCCACATGCGCCCCAGGAAATGCACCCCCTTGGCCCCCTTCTTGGGAACCGCGTTGAACACCAGGCACCGCACCTCGCCCAGGAACTCCCGCCGCACGTACTCGAACTCGTAGTTCTCCGCGCTGAACCCGCCGTCATCCACCAGCGCCGTGTAGAGGAATCCGCGCCGGTCCAGCTTCGTGCTGAACAGGCTGAAGATCCCCGACATGCTGGAGAGCGCGCCCTTCATCTTTCCCTTCTGCTGCGGCTCGTCGTACGACGCCTCTTCCACTTTGTCCTTCAGGTTCAGCTTGCCCAGAAAATAGCGGTCGTCCTTAGGAACGTAGCCCAGGTCGGCATCCGGCTCGAGAATCTGGATGTAGGTCTCCACCAGCGGGCTGAACTGGCGCAGATTAGTGGCCAGCTCGTTCTCGCGCTGGATGATGCGCTCGACAATTTGGTCGCCACTCGTGCTGGGCGCGGGTTTCTGCTGCGCCACCAGCGTGACGGAAAACAACAACATTACGACGGCAAAGGGTCTGACTCGCATGCCTGACTAGCCTTTCCTTCCCGGGGGAGCCTACCACGTGCCGGCTGGGCAAGTGGGGATGTGTCCTTCAGCCCGCAAAGCGCTTCCACGCCTCACAGAAACGGTGAAACCGAAATCAGTACGCCATCTGGAACACGACGTGCACCATGGCCACGGTGTCCACCGGCTGCCCATCGCGCTGCGCCGGCTTGAAGCGGATCTTCTCCGCCGCCCGCATGGCCGACTCGTCGAGGCCGTAGCCCAGCCCCTGCACCACCCGCAGCACTTTCACCTGCCCGGTGGTCGAGAACGCCGCTTCCAGCACCACTTCGCCTTCGATCCGCGCCTTGCGCGCCTGATCGGTGTACTCCGGATTCAGCTTCGACAGAATCTCAACCGGGGTGGTCTTCGATTCCGTCTGCACGCTGCGCTTGGGCCCGCTCTCGGCCGCGTGCACGTCCCCGAAGCCCGCCTGCCCTAACGATGCCCGCTCCATCTTCGGGTGCCCGCCTTGGATCGCTGTCCCATTTCCGAAACCGGCGCTGGCTACTGTACCCGCCACCCCATTCGCACCGCCCGTGCCGTTGCCATGACCCGGACCCGAGGGCAGCTCGAAGCCGCCTGCTCGCGCGATGTTGGGATAGCCCGGCCGCGTCGGATCTTGCTTTACCCCATTGGGATCGCCGAAGCCGCCTGTCTGCACCTTCGCCACGGGAAGATTCACAGTTGGCGTCGCCGAGCTGCCGGTATTAAATACGTTGGTCTTCACCTGCGGAGCCAGTTTGGGAATCACGGTGTTGCCCGCCAGGTTCAGATTCTGTTTCGGAATCCTCACCTCCGGGGCCACTACCCTCTCCGCCTTCGGGAACACCGGCTTGGGAGCGATCAATCGGGGCACCGGGGCCTTCACTGCCTCCTCCAACCGAGGCTGAATCTTGGGCTTGACGGGCTCCAGTTTAGGCGGTTTCGCCGGCGGCGGTGGAGGCGGAACCGGCGGCGGGATCAGCATAGTTACCGTGTACTTCTGCAGTTGAAAATCGATCCGGTAGGGGACGATCAAGGGGATGAGCAGCAGCACCCCCAGACCCAGGATCTGTAGTGCAAAACTGGCCCCCACTGCGTACCAGGGCTTGTGACGGTTCTCCTGATAACTGAATAGCATCCCCAGTGCCTCGACTCGGTCGAGTTTATGGCCAAGGTAACCACTTGCGTAGATTACGAAAGGCATGAGTCCGCGTGAAACGTCTCGGACTCAACTCCTTGGCCCCAGCTGTGCTTTCGCCTGCGCAGCCTCGCTGCGCCGGCGCTCTCTCCGCAGCCGGTCTTGCGATTAGCGATCTGGCCAGATGCTTAGGTGCTGTAAACCCCGGATCCCAAAAAACTCTCGTCTTCTCTACTAGGCGAGAGCAACCCGGCAGGAAGTGTTCGCGAGGGCGAAGTTCGCGTGGCTGGCCCTCCGGGCTTGTTCCATAAGTCTACGCCACATTGGCCGAAGGGTGGAAATTCGCGCCCACTTCATTTTCACGACACGAAACTCCCACCCCCATATCCAAGGAACGCTCAGACCGGCAAAGCTTGCGCCCGGAGCTCGAGAAGCAGGGCTCGGCAGAGCCGGCGCTCAGTACTTGATCCGGCCCGGTTGAGCCTGGAGCCTCCCCTGCCTGCCCCATCATTCCCCCGCTGATATACTTGCCGACCGCAAATGCCCGACACCCCCACCTTCGAGTTCCACGTTGCCCGCCAGGTGCGCGACCGCTACGGCCTCGACGATCGCTTCTTCTCCTTCTCCGGCAATGTGGTCTTCGCCAATCTGGCTGCCAGCCGCGAATTCGCCCACCGCATGAACCTGGCGCGCGATGCCGAACGTCATCCCGAGCGCGCCGTCCATCCCGGCGCCCTCAACGCCATGGGCCTCATCGATGAAGCCCTGCACACCGTACTCGCGCAATATCGCGAACAGCGTGACCCGCTGGTGATCACCGACGCCCTGGCCTGGTTCGAAGCGCGCCTCGGCCGCGAGCCTCTCGACCGCACCCTGGTCACCTTCTCCGAGCAATTCCCCACCGCGGCCGTCTATCGCGGCCAGCTCACCGCCAGGGACTGGCTGGCCAGGTCCACTGGCGGCGTGCCTCACCGCGCCGTCGCCCTCGAAGAGCTCATGATGCTCTGGCTGGCCAACGCCAACCGCGCCTTCCGCCCCTTCCGCGAACTCTTTGACGACGACAAGCTGGCCGACACCACCGCCTACCGTACGCTCACCGCCGCCCTGCGCGATTACTTCGAAACTCGCCCCCGCTTCGGCCCCGACAACCAGAATTTGTTCGACATGCTGCGCGCTCCCGCGCTCGCCTCGCCCGACGATCTTGCCGGCCAGCTCGCCTTCATCCAGGAAAAATGGAAGGGCGTGCTCGGCGACTTCATCCGCCGCATGCTCACCGCCCTCGACATCCTCAAAGAAGAAGAGGTCGCCATCTGGCTGCGCTTCCATCCCCCCGTCCACCCCGCCGGAGGTCCGCCTCCGCTGGGCGACTCCAGCGCCGCCGCCATCCCCACCTTCACCGCCCGCGACTACGAGTACGAGCGCTTCAGTCCCGATACCGACTGGATGCCGCGCACCGTCCTCATCGCCAAGACGGTGTACGTCTGGCTGGATCAGCTCTCCAGGATTTACCGCCGCCACATTCATCGCCTCGATCACATCCCCGACGAGGAGCTCGACATCCTCGCCCGCCGCGGCTTCAACGCCCTCTGGCTCATCGGCGTATGGGAGCGCAGCCGCGCTTCGCAGCGTATCAAGCAGATGTGCGGCAACCCCGAGGCGGTTGCCTCCGCCTACTCCCTGCTCGACTACACCATCGCCGAGGATCTCGGGGGCGAAGCCGCTTACACCAACTTGCGCGAGCGCGCGCGTTCCCGCGGCATCCGTCTGGCCAGCGACATGGTCCCCAATCACATGGGCATCGATTCCCGCTGGGTCATTCAGCACCCCGACTGGTTTCTTTCCCTGCCCCACAGTCCCTATCCCGCCTACCACTTCGAGGGACCTGACGTCTCCAGCGATGGCCGCGTCGAAATCAAGATCGAGGACCACTACTTCAATCGCACCGACGCCGCCGTGGTTTTCCGCCGCGTGGACCGCTGGACCGGCGACACGCGCTACATCTACCACGGCAACGACGGCACCAGCTTCCCCTGGAACGACACCGCGCAGCTCAACTACCTCAAGCCCGAGGTCCGCGAAGGCGTCATTCAGACCATCCTCCATGTGGCTCGCCTCTTCCCCATCATCCGCTTCGACGCCGCTATGACTCTGGCCAAGCGCCACTACCAGCGCCTGTGGTTCCCGCAACCCGGCACCGGCGGCGCCATCCCCTCCCGCGCCGAGCACGGCATGACCAAGGCCGAATTCGATGCCGCCATGCCCCTTGAGTTCTGGCGCGAGGTCGTCGATCGCGTGGCCGCCGAGGTGCCCGACACCTTGCTGCTCGCCGAAGCCTTCTGGCTCATGGAGGGCTACTTCGTGCGCACCCTGGGCATGCATCGCGTTTACAACAGCGCCTTCATGAACATGCTGCGCGACGAAGAGAATGCCAACTACCGCAGCGTGATGAAGAACACCCTCGAGTTCGATCCCGACGTCCTCAAACGCTACGTCAACTTCATGAACAACCCCGACGAGCGCACCGCCGTGGATCAGTTCGGCAAGGGCGACAAATACTTTGGCGTGTGCACGATGCTGGCGACCCTGCCCGGCACCCCGATGTTCGGCCACGGCCAGGTCGAGGGCTTCACCGAAAAATACGGCATGGAGTATCGCCGCGCCTACCACGAAGAGACTCCCGATCAGTGGCTCATCGCCCGCCACGAGCGCGAGATCTCACCCCTGCTGCACCGCCGGTCCCTCTTCGCCGAGGCCCACGAATTCTTGCTCTACGACTTCTTCACCGATCAGGGCTTTGTCAACGAGGATGTCTTCGCCTACTCCAATCGCCGCGGTCACGAGCGCGCGCTGATCGTCTACCACAACCGCTACGCCACTACCAGCGGCTGGATTCGTATCTCCTGTGCCTACGCGGAAAAAACCCCAGGCGGCGCCCGGCATCTTCGCCAGCGCACGCTGGCCAACGCTCTGGGCGTCGCCCATGCTCCGGGAATGTTCATCGCCTGCCGCGATGCCATCACCGGTCTGGAGTATCTCCATCGCGCCCCGCGCCTCGCCGAGCAGGGCCTGCACATCGAACTCGGCGCCTATAAGTGCCACGTCTTTCTCGATTGGCGCGACGTGGTCGATGACGGCACGCGCCCCTGGAGCGCGCTGTGCGATTCCCTCGCAGGCAAGGGTGTCTCCTCGCTCGAAGACGCCCTGCGCGCGCTGGAGCTGAAGCCCGTCCACGACGCGCTGCGCGAGTTGCTCGCTCCGGCGAGCGCGCGCGCCATCGCGAAATTCGCGGCAGAACCCGATTCCGCCGAGCGCACCGCCGGCCTCGCCCAGCTCGCGGAGGGCGCCGCCGGCATGCTTCGCGCCCTGCTCACCGAGGTGCGCCACTTCGCTTCGGGTGGCAGCGGTGCAGCCGTCGGTCTGGGGACATCCGGTGACTGGCGCGGCGACGTTGACGCCGCCGTTCGCTCTTTCCAGTCCCAGTGGCAAGCCGCGCTGCGCGTGCCCCAGCTCGAAAGACTCTTCTCCGCTCCCTGGCCCGCCGATGCCCGCGCCGTTCTTCCCGCCGCCGCGCCGGCTGCGTCGCCCAGTCGCGAGAGCGCCACACCCAGGGGCGAGGAATCCAAGGACGACGGCCATGACCACCAGCCAGCCATCTGGGCCACCGTCCTCGCCTGGTGTGCGCTCGAGGCCCTGGGCAAGCTCCGCGCCCCCACCGACTCCGATCGCGCTGCCGCTGAGCTGTTCGATGCCCTTCGCTTCCGCGAACCCCTGGG
>Ga0187788_10000438_pt1 | contig 11468 bp, 13 predicted proteins | sample 1015_BV01_MP10_2_FD_133008 | JGI IMG/M metagenome (GOLD analysis project Ga0187788, IMG submission 133008) | Tropical peat soil microbial communities from peatlands in Department of Meta, Colombia - 1015_BV01_MP10_20_MG | ecosystem: Environmental > Terrestrial > Soil > Wetlands > Peat | place...
CATCGTGCCGACAGTACTGTCCGCCATCGCATTCTGGTGGCTGTTCGATCCGCAATTCTCGATCATATCCTGGTCACTCAGGAAAATGGGCTTGATCACGGCCAATATCGATTTCCTTGGCGACATCTGGAATGCTCGCTGGTCGGTGATTTTCGCCAATATCTGGCGCGGCGTGCCATTTGTGGCGATCACCTTGCTGGCCGGCCTGCAAACGGTATCGCCATCGCTTTACGAAGCGGCGACCATCGATGGTGCGACGCCGTGGCAGCGGTTCCGTTTCATCACTTATCCGCTGCTCACGCCCATCATCGCTGTCGTGATGACCTTTTCGGTGCTGTTCACCTTCACTGATTTCCAGCTGATCTGGGTGATGACACGCGGCGGGCCGGTCAACGCCACGCATCTGATGGCGACACTGTCCTATCAGCGCGCGATTCTGGGCGGGCAACTGGGTGAAGGTGCGGCGATTTCGACCGCAATGATTCCGTTCCTGCTCGCAGCCATTCTTGTCTCGTGGTTCGGCTTGCAGCGGCGAAAATGGCAGCAGGGCGAAAGTAATGATTGATCGTGCCGCCGCTGCATTTTTAACATGCCGCGAATGGCGCAAGCGCCGCGCGCGGCGGCGGAAATGGCAACAGGGAGAGAGCAATGACTGACGCTCTCGTCCGCAAGGTATCTGCACCGCGCGACGTGCTGACCGGCTCGGCGCCGCTTGCCGACGAGACGGAAGGCATGAGTTACCTGCACTCCCTGCCCCGCCGGCTCATCACGCTCTACCTGCCGCTTTCGATCATACTGGTCGTGCTGCTGTTTCCGTTTTACTGGATGGCGCTGACGTCGATTAAACCGGACGAGCAGTTGCTCGATCTCGACACGTACAGTCCGTTCTGGACATGGAGTCCCACGATCAAGCACATCTACAAGCTGCTGTTCGAAACTGACTACCCCGTCTGGCTGTGGAACACGATGCTGGTCGCCGTCTGCGCAACCGCGCTCTCGATCATTGCGAGCGTGCTCGCCGCCTACGCAATCGTGCGGCTGCGCTACAAGGGCGCACAATGGGTCGGCGGCGCGATATTTCTCGCCTACCTGGTGCCGCCGTCGATCCTGTTCATTCCGCTTTCCACCGTCGTCTTCCAGTACGGGCTTTTCGACACGCCGTTTGCGCTGATCCTCACTTATCCAACCATTCTCATCCCGTTTTCGACATGGCTGCTGATGGGCTATTTCAAGACCATCCCTTTCGAACTCGAGGAATGTGCGCTGATCGATGGCGCCAGCCGGTGGCAAATCCTGATGCGCATCGTGCTGCCGCTGTCGGTACCCGGGCTGATTTCGGCTTTCATTTTCTGTTTCACATTGTGCTGGAATGAGTTCATCTACGCCCTCACGTTTATATCTTCGACGCAATACAAGACCGTGCCGGTCGCGATCGTGACCGCACTGGTTGATGGCGATATTTATCGCTGGGGTTCGCTGATGGCAGGCGCGATGATCGGCTCGCTGCCACTCGTCATTCTCTACGCGTTCTTCGTCGAGCACTATGTCTCGGCCATGACTGGCGCGGTGAAGGAATAAAGGTGTAACTTCAACCTGGCGCGGCGGGGCTTTGATGGAACAGTGCCTCCGCGCCTGCGTTAGGTGGCCGTGCGCAAGCACGATGGTTTGACTCTTTATTCGCGCAGGAGCAGTCGCAATGCCCCGATTTGGACTCCATGTTCGTGATCGCGAAGAAATGACGCGTGCCAGTGCGCAATTAAACTGGCGGCGGGGCTTGTTGCGCGTCTGGTTATTGGCGTCTGCCGCCTGGATTATGGGCTGGATCGTCTATTTGGTCCTTTACGGAATACAGGGCGGATTTCGCACTTCCAGCGAATTTCTCGCGATACCGGTCCTTCTGATCGGCCCGCCAGTTGCCCTCTTGCTGTTCGGATTGATGGCCGGATGGGCGTTTCGCGGTTTCAGGCCGGACTAGCCGCGAAGCTGATCGCCTTCAAAGTGCGCCGGCCTAAAGCCGAGAAGCTTCTCGATGAAATCGAGCAAGCTCGCGGGGGCCCGGTTCGGAAGTCTACAATTTTGGAACTGTACCGGAAGCGCGCCTCGCCTCATCGCTCATAGCAATTTCGATTGTGCATCGGCAGAGCAATTTGCGATTGTCACAAATGGCGACGGAATGGCGTGTGAACGCGCCCAAGCGACGCAGGCTCTTGCCTTTCTCCGCGGCTAGACCCGGACCATCGGTATCGGGGCGATTCAGACAACACCTGTATTTTGGCACTCACGAAAATTTGTTTACGCATTCTCGACACACTTTGCAGCCCCCCACTCTTTTCCCGGCAAAGAGAATGTCCAGAATGGCGGTGACGGTATATGCTTGTTGTCATGGACAAGGCCATAGCCCGCCTCAATATCGAACATTATCGCAAGTTGCTGACCACTGAAACCGACGAGATACGGCGGCAGATGCTTGTGCGCCTGTTGGCTGAGGAAGAAGCAAAATTGGCTTCGATGGACAAGCCAACGAAACGGCGCGGGTCAAATCGTTAGGGCCTCGGCACCCGTTTACGCCAGTGTGTCGGCTATATGTCAATTCTCTCTTTGGTCTCGGCCTTGAGCCACCCGCCCGGAATACGACAGCGCGAAAAAACGAGAGCATGCGTTCCGTCGTTATTAATGCCGGATAATTCAAGCTCGCGGTCGAAAGGCGCTGTTACTATGGAGCTTTGGCCGCTACTATTTTTGTAACGTTTTTGATATTGATTCCGGTCTTTGCCCTTCGCGTACTCGGTGAAGCAGCCGGCGAGCGCAATCTCGTTCGCGTTTTTTCCAGCCTCACGCAAACATCGACACTTGAGGTTGCAGGCGATGAGTTCTTTAGCATCATCTTTCGTAATATTTTTGTTAGTCCTTGGTGGCATCTTTTTCGGCACCGTCTTTCGTCGCGTCTTGCCGGGACACCATCTGAGCAAGGACTCGCAGGATGTCGTTCGTCTTGGCGCTGGCCTTGTCGCAACGATTGCGGCGCTCGTGCTGGGCTTATTAATTGCAGGTGCAAAGGGCTCGTTCGACACAAGGAACAATCAAGTCAAGCAGCTTACGGCCAACGTAATTCTGCTCGACAATTTGCTGGCGCAATATGGTTCGGAGGCCACGCCCGCCCGCAAGTTATTGAGGGGCGCAATAAATCCGATTGCCGACCGGCTGTGGCATGAGAAAGTGACAACCGGGCCGTTTACAACGACCAGTGAGGGCGAAAGGCTGTACCTGGCAGTCAATGCGCTGTCGCCGCAGAATGATGTCCAGCGCTCGATCCAATCGCGCGCAATACACGTAAACAATGAATTGGCCCAAACACGTCTCTTGCTGTTTGTAGAGTCAGATAATCTGATACCGTTACCTTTCCTCTCTATTCTCGTCTTTTGGCTTGTGATCATATTTTTAAGCTTCAGTATGTTTTCGAATCTCAATGCAACCGCTCTGGCTTTTCTGTGCATCTTTGGCCTATCGGCAGCGTGTGCGATCTATTTGATTTTAGAACTGAACGAGCCGTTCAAAGGTCTGATGATGATTTCGGACGCCCCGCTGCGAAACGCCCTTGCGCCATTGTGAGCGCGCCCATTCGCCTTGCCGGCTTAAATACCCACATCGTTTATAGCCCCTTGGCGGCTACGGACGGGCGCACCGGAACTATCTGATCCGTGTTGCGTTTGGGGGCGGGTGCACGACGTCTACCTCTTGAAGAACCCCGTCGCGCTATTGTCTGCTAGCGGGGTAACCGGGGCCACGCGGGGGGATTTGGCATGAGACTGCCTCAACGGGCGCTTGAGCCGATCGAGCGCATTTCCGAAGTCCTGTTCGGCCTCATCATGGTGCTGACGGCCACCGGCACGCTGAGCGTGGTCAACGCCGGCAATCCTGAGATCAAGACCATGATTCTCGGTGCGCTGGGATGCAACCTGGCCTGGGGAATCATCGACGGCGGCCTCTATCTGCTCGGCCGCATCGAGGACCGCGGACGTAACCTGATGACATTGCGGGCGGTCAAACAGGCGGTGGAGCCGGCCGCGGCGCGACGCGCGATCGCTGACGCTCTGCCCGAGCCGATCACGGCGTCGCTCGCGCCGGACGACCTCGATTTGATCGCGCGCAAGCTCAGCCAGCTGACCGAATCGCCGAAACGCCCTGGATTAGCGGCCGAGGATTGGCTGGGCGCAGCCGGTGTCTGTCTGTGGGTATTCTTTTCGACGATCCCCGTCGTCATCCCGTTTCTGTTCACCAACGACGTCAGGCTCGCGTTGCGCATTTCCAACATTGTCGCCATCGTGCTGCTGTTCGTGTGCGGCTATGCATTCGGCCGCAGCAGCGGTCTCTCACCATGGCCGACGGGCCTGGTCATGGTGCTCGTCGGCATCGCCTTGAGCGGCATTGCTATCGCGCTCGGCGGCTGACGAGCGGCTAGCGTCTGGCGGCGAACCGCGAACTTCTTTGCTCCGGAGGCTCGATGGAAAATGTCACGAACATGTTCCAGCCTTCAAGCCGGTGCTCTGCCGCGAATTCGTAGTAGGCGCGGAGATTGAGATAGCCCTCGCGATCGCCCATGGGCAGGAAGAAACCGATCTGCGGGCCGACACCGGCCACGCGCGACTTGAATTCGCCGAGCAAGGCCCCCGACCCGCTGTCACCGCTCAACTGCTCATAGAAATAGCCGACCGCACCGACATGCATTTTCTCGGAGACATAAGGCGAGAAAGACAAATCGAGATGGAAGTCATTGCCGCTGCGGTACTGCGTGGAAGGATTGATGAAATTGTAGGTCAGGCCGGCCACAGCCGAGAATTCGACGCCCGCCTTCTCGTTGTAATATGTGTAACCGCCGCCGCCATCGACCGACCAGTGGCCGAGTCCTAGCGCCGCCAGGCGCTGCGGGTCGTACGCCCCAACCGGAATTCCGGCGGTGCCGTAGACCATGAAGTTGTGCGCGCCCTGATTCCATTTCAGCGTCGCATAGGGGCTAAGGTCGCCGAAGCCGACAATATTGTCCGACCGTGAGCCGGAGAGCGTGCCGCCGTTGGGACCGGTCAAAGTGGCGCTGACCGACGTGACGTTGCGTCCAATGAGCGCTGTCATGCCGAAGGCCGGTTGTCCTCCGAGAATCCGGGTGTCGAACGTATAGGTCGGGGTCAGCATCACGAAGTCGGAAGGCGATTTGGCATCGGCCAGAATGCGCCCACCGCGCTCGAATGTCGCGTTGCGCTGCGCCGATGCGGTCGCATGGTAGAAAGTCGACTCGAACGAGAGGCCGGGCGTGCCGGGTTCGGCCGCGAACGCTGCGTACTGACCTGGCAGCCAGAAACCGACGCCGGCTTCGTCGGCAGCCGCAGTGCTGAACGCCGCACAGACGGCCAACCCCGCAATACCGGCGACTCCACGGCATGCGCCGCGCATTGCTGCGCCCCCAATCAACAACCGTTCATAGACGCCTTGTGCATGATCGAAGATTTGGCCGATGCGGTCAATTTTCTGCGGCGCGCGGTGTGAAAAGCGACTTCCTGAAGAATGCCAGGGCGGCCATTTTGGGAAATCGGCGGTAAAGCGGACATTGCGCGCGCATTCGCCGCAGCGCTTTTATGCGGCCGTCGCCATTTTGGAGAAACGGGATTCGCGGCGCTATTTTTTGCTTATGGCGGAGAGGGAGGGATTCGAACCCCCGATACCCTTGCGAGTATGCCGCATTTCGAGTGCGGTGCTTTCAACCACTCAGCCACCTCTCCGGAGCCCGAAACGGGCCTGAAAAGCCCGGAATGGACGGCCGCTATGTAACGAAGCCCGCCAAGACAGACAAGGGCGACACGGCGTATATTGCACTCCCTTCAACGGACCAGGCCACGCGCCCGGCGAAGCGATGCAGAACGCCTTGAAATTCGACCGCATCCGCAAGGAATTGCCCGGCGTCTTCATGACGCTCGGACTGGTGGCGATTCTGACCGCCGCCCTGTTTGTCCTGGTCTGGAAGATGGGGCTTGCCCACGGTTCCGTGGTCTTCCTGATCCCGGTGGTGATCGCGGCAACGCGCTGGGGGGTCTTTTCCGCCGTAGTGGCCGCCATTTGCGGCGTGCTTGCATCGGCCTTCTTTTTCTATGAGCCGCTCTACAGCTTCCGCATCAAGGATCCCCAGGAAGTCATCGACCTCATCCTGTTCATCTTCGTGGCGGTGGCCGTGAGCCAGCTTGCGACACGGCTCAAGTGGCAGCTGGAGATGGCACGTCAGCGCGAGATCGACCTGCGCGACCTCTATGCCTTTTCGCGCAGGCTCGCGGTTGCGTTCGATGTTTCCGACATTCATGCGGCAATCGAAGATCATCTCGCCAGCGTCATGCAGCGCAACGTGGTGCTGTTCGCGACTGCGCGGGAAGCGTCAAACAGCAGCGGGCGGCGTGCCGGTGTGACGGTTCCGGAACGCGTTCTCACCGAAGTGGTGGAGGTCGCATCCGGCCACCGCGACACGGCCGTGGGCGCCATGGTGACCGCGGAGAATGATGAGATCTGGCTCGTTCGCGCAGTATCGCCGAAAACTCCGGAATTTGGCGTCATCGCCATCAATCTCGGCCGTGAATCGAAGGAGCGCTCAGATGAGTTGCGCATTCGCGTCGATGCCGTGCTGGCGGATGCAACCGCCACGCTTGAGCGGCTCGGCGTCGCCCACGCGATCAGCGAGGCGCGCATGCGCTCGCAGACCGACCAGTTGCGCGAAGCGCTCATCGGCTCGGTGAGTCACGAATTGCGCACGCCGCTTGCTTCCATCCTCGGCGCGGCAACCGTATTGGGCGCGGCGCCGGCCTTGCAAAAGGAAAAGAAGCTCACCGCGCTCGTGCACGACGTGCGCGATGAAGCCGAGCGTCTCAATAACGATATTCAGAATCTGCTCGATGCGACCCGTATCAGCAGCGATGGCGTCAAACCGCACGCCGAATGGGCCGACCCCGCCGACATCATCAACTCGGCGATCGATCGCTGCCGTAACCGCCTCGCGGATCGCCGCCTCGCCGTCGATCTGCCGCCGGACTTGCCGTTGATTCACGTCGACCCCGTGCTGGTGCAACAGGCGCTGATTCAAATTTTCGATAACGCCGTGAAGTATTCCGCATCCGGCACGCAGATCATGGTCAGCGCGCGAACGCATGACGGCCGCCTGATCATCAGTGTCACCGACCACGGCGCTGGCTTGACCAGCGCGGAAAAATCAAAAATCTGGGATCGATTTGCGCGTGGCGAACGTCACGCTGCCACCACCAGCGGATCCGGGCTTGGCCTCTGGATCGCAAACGCGTTCATTGCCGCGAATGGGGGAAAGGTAACCGCTGTCAGCGAGGGTCCCGGGTTTGGCACGACGGTGGCGATCGAACTGCCGGTGACGCAAGCTGCCGTCCCGCAAATGGAAAGCGATGCCGATGAGTGAGCCAGCCCCTATTGTTCTCATCGTCGATGATGAGATCCAGATCCGCCGGTTCCTGCGCACCGGCTTCGAGCTCAATGGCTTTGTCGTGCATGAAGCCGGGACCGGTGCCGAAGCGGTCCGCTCGGCAACGCTGCGGCCGATCGATCTGATGATCGTCGATCTCGGCCTGCCCGACATGGATGGCTCAGACGTGGTTGAGCGAATTCGCTCGTGGTCCAGCGTTCCGATCATCGTGCTGTCGGTGCGCTCAAACGAAGCGGAGAAAGTCCGCCTGCTGGAGCTCGGTGCTGACGATTACGTTGTCAAACCGTTCGGCATGGCGGAACTGCTCGCACGTGTGCGGGTGGCGCTGCGGCGTCAAATGCGCGCCGTCTCCGGTGAGCCGACCGTCAAGGCCGGCCCGCTCACCATCGATCTCGCCGCGCGCGCCGTGTTGCTTAATGACAAGCGTCTCACTTTGACCCCGAAAGAATACCGCCTGCTGCAGGTGCTGGCGCAACACGCCGGCAATGTAGTGACCCACCAGCACCTCCTGAAGGAAGTCTGGGGCTCGATCCATGTGCATGACACGCATTATTTGCGCATCTTCGTGCGCAAGCTGCGCCAGAAGATCGAGCCGCACCCGGACTCGCCAAAAATTCTGGTGACCGAGCTGGGTGTCGGCTACCGGCTGGTGCAATCCGGCGGTGACGGCGACGCCGGCACCTGGTCAGACTCGGCGCCTGCCAAGAGTGAGACCTGAGGTCGTCGTCATGGCCGGGCTTGTCCCGGCCATCCACGTCTTTCATCGTTAAGACTACCGTTAAGACGTGGATGCCCGCGACGAGCGCGGGCATGACGAAGCGCGCGGGCTTTCTTGACAGGGCGCACTATTCCCCGCCATAAGCATGGCGCGCGGACCCTTGGGTCCGCGTGCTTTTTCGAGGGCTTTCCAAGCCCTTAAAAACACACAACAAACCGACTGAAAGAAGCCGGTCCGGAATAGTCCGAGCACCGGGGACGAACACAAGGGAAGAACGATGTTCGCAGTCATTAAAACCGGCGGCAAGCAGTACCGGGTTGCCGCCGAGGACGTCATCCGGGTCGACCGTGTGAGCGGCCAACCCGGCGAGATTGTTGAGTTCGGCGAAGTGCTGGTTGTTGGCGGGGACACGCCGCAGCTCGGCGTGCCGACCGTTGCAGGCGCGACTGTTGCCGGCGAGGTGCTCCAGCACACGCGCGGCGACAAGGTCATCGCTTTCAAGAAGCGCCGCCGCAAGAATTCGCGGCGCAAGCGCGGCTACCGCCATGAGTTTTCGGTGATCCGCATCACCGAAATCCTCACCGGCGGCGCGAAACCGTCGAAAACCGCGGCGCCCCGGCCCAAGCGCGAGCCCAAGGCCGAAACCACGCCCCAGGCGGAAGCGGGAGCTGCTCCGGCAGCGGAAGCAACCGCCAAGACAAAGGCCAAAAAGTCGGCAAAAGCGGCCGCAAAAAAGCCCGCCAAGTCGGCTACAAAGCCAGCCACAAAGAGCAAGAAGAAGTGAGATGATTCCGTCACGGAATCGGTGTACACAGTAAGAGAATTCGAGAAACCACTATGGCGCATAAGAAAGCAGGCGGATCTTCACGAAACGGCCGCGACTCAGCCGGCCGGCGGCTCGGCTTGAAGTCGACCGGCGGCGAAATCGTGCTCGCCGGCAATATCCTTGCGCGCCAGCGCGGCACCAAATGGCACGCCGGCCGCAATGTCGGTACCGGCAAGGATCACACGCTGTTCGCGCTCGTCGATGGAAAGGTTCAGTTCGCAACGAAAGCTAAAGGCCGCACCTACCTGTCCGTTGTACCGATGACGGAGGCTGCGGCCGAGTAAGACGGTGGACAAAATCGAGGTCCGCCGGTCATCCAGTCGATCCGGCGGGGCTTCGTAGGGCTCTGAGAGGGGGAGACGGGTGACCGGCTCCCCCTCTTCGCTATTTAACCTGGAGCCCGTGCCATGACACTGCTGGAAGAAATACCAACCGGACGCTATCGCGAAGCCAGTATTCCCGTCCTCGAGACCAAGCGGCTGACGTTGCGCGCAGCACGCCTCGAGGACGCTAAAGCGGTAGCAGCGCTCGCCAACGACCGCCGCATCGCGGAAAACACCGCGCGCATTCCGCATCCCTACAAAGAAGCGGATGCCGCAAAATTCATTGGCGGGGCAAGCAAGGACGGCGAAGCCGCTTTCCTCATCACGCTGCGTGACAAGACGGTCATCGGCGCGTGCGGAATCATGTTCCACTATGACGAGACGCCCGAGCTCGGCTACTGGCTCGGCGTGCCGTACTGGAACAAAGGCTACGCAACCGAAGCGTTGCATGCGGTGATCGACTACGCCTTCACCGACCTCACGCACGAGTCGTTGCAGGCCGGAGCACGCGTCACCAACCCGGCATCGCGCCGGGTGCTGGAGAAATGCGGCTTCCAGTGGACCGGCGTCGGCCTCTATCGCATCAACTCGATCAAGTCGTCGGCACCGATCGACCGGTTCCGGCTCGAGCGGCGCATCTGGTCGGCACTCAAGACCTGGGGCCGCGTGAAGAAGGTGATGTGATCGCAACGCTCAGGGACGTGGAGTCATTGCAATGTATCAGCCGCCGCACTTTCGCGAAGATCGGCTCGAGGTTCAGCACGCGCTGATCCGCGCGCAACCCCTCGGTTTGCTGATTACGGCGGGACCGGGCGGATTGCAGGCCAACCACGTCCCGTTCCTGATCGACGCCGGCAAGTCCGAGCGGGGCACACTGCGGGCGCATCTTGCACGGGCCAATCCGCAGTGGGGTGAATTGGCCGCTGTTGCCGAGTGCCTTGTCGTATTCCAGGGACCGCAACAGTACATCAGCCCGTCGCTCTATCCGACCAAGCGCGAGCATGGAATGATCGTACCGACGTGGAATTACATCACGGTGCATGCCTGGGGCAGGCCGCAAGTCATCGACGATGCAGCCTGGCTCAGGCGCCAGGTCGACGAACTCACATTACATAATGAGAGTCCTCGCCCGGCCCCCTGGTCCGTTTCGGACGCGCCCGAGCCATTCGTAGCCGCCCAGTTAAAGGGCATCATCGGGATAGAAATCCCGGTTGCACGTATCGAAGGCAAATGGAAAGTCAGCCAAAACCGGCCGGCGGTTGACCAGGCCGGCGTGGTTACGGGCCTCCGCGGCGGCGGCGGCGACAACGCGGACATCATGGCGTCGCTGGTCGCGGAGCATATCAAAGTCGTGCCCTAGGCCGCTGGCATCTGGCCGCAAGTTGCGCGAAAATATCCCAGCTTGAATTCCGGGAGGACGCCATGGCCTACAATTTTGATCAGTTCATAGCTGATTGCCGCGCTACCCTGTCACGCGATCCCGGCCCCGCCGGCCGCGAGCGGGTGCGCATTGATCTCGAGCGGCTGCTCGCCAATCCGGAGTTCATCAGCGCCTATTGCGGCGACGACCAGCCGCGCGGGTTAAAGGTCCTCTATGAGGATCCGAAACTCGGTTTCCAGGTACTCGCCCATATCAACGACAAGGCTCGCATCTCACCGCCGCACGATCATGGCGCATCCTGGGCAATCTATGGCCAGGCGACAAAACACACCGACATGATTGAGTGGGAGCGTGAGGATGATGGAAAAGATCCCAAGCACGCCAAGCTCAAGCCCGTGAAAAAGTATCGGCTGACGCCCGGCAAAGCCGGCATTTACCAGAACGGCGCCATCCACTCGATCGATTACCCCGACTACGCGCGCTTCGTCCGCGTGACCGGCACAAACCTCGACAAGATCAATCGCATCCGCATCGACCTGAAGACCGGCGAGGTCGAGCAGATGACGGCGCAGCAGGCGACGTAGCGGAAGCCGTTCCCGTGCCACCGTCATGCCCGGCCATAGCCGGTCGAAGAACGGCGTGCTTTCACACGCCTATGTGCCGGGCATCCACGTCTTAGATACAAGGAAGACGTAGATGGCCGGGACGAGCCCGGCCATGACGCAGTGAGGACGTTATGC
>Ga0187788_10000439_pt1 | contig 11468 bp, 12 predicted proteins | sample 1015_BV01_MP10_2_FD_133008 | JGI IMG/M metagenome (GOLD analysis project Ga0187788, IMG submission 133008) | Tropical peat soil microbial communities from peatlands in Department of Meta, Colombia - 1015_BV01_MP10_20_MG | ecosystem: Environmental > Terrestrial > Soil > Wetlands > Peat | place...
GGCGGTGCTCTCGACGGTCCTCGACAGGGTGGTCCGTCGACAACTCGTCCGCCGCCCAACGAACCTTGGGATGCTGGGCCCGCAATCAAGTCCCTGGCGGGATGCACAGAGGCAATCTCCGCAGGGCCTTAACGATCAGCGTCATGGGCTACCCTTGGCGCCGTTCCCTTCGGGACATCGAAGCGCTGTCAGCCCGCCGACAGACAGCCGTCGGCCAGGGAGCGCAGTCCCGACGGTATAATCCGCTCGTGCGTCGAAGGAGCTGAGATGGGCGAACGCAAGCGGCAAATCGTGCCGAGTCAGGGAAGCGGGATGCTGCGTGAGCTGGGCATCCGGCTGAAGTTGATCCTGCGCCTGATGCGCGACGGGCGGGTCAACCCGCTGCTCAAGCTGCTGCCCGTCGGCACGCTGGTCTACCTCATCATGCCGGATCTGGTGTTCGGGCCCTTGGACGACGCCATCGTCATCTGGCTGGGCAGCGTCCTGTTCGTCGAGCTGTGCCCGCCCGAGATCGTCAAGGAGCACATGGACGCCCTGCATTCGGTGGTCGACGCCGAATGGCGCGAGGCCGACGAGTCCACGCCCCCGCCCCCGGAGCTGCACGACCCGAAGGTCTGATCTCGATGATCGGCAGTCCTGGGGCGAAGCCTTGCTTCGCCCCTACGTGTGCTCTGCCGCGGCGGCCACGACGAGGCGCCTCTGCTCGCGTTCGACCGTGCCCGTCAGGTCGTAGGCCATCGCCCCGCTGATCCGCACCGGGACGATCTCCCCGGCCGGAACCTCGCCCTCCACGACGACGATCCCGTCAATCTCCGGCGCGTCGCGGTAGGAGCGCCCCAGCGACAGGCTGTTGTCGCAGCCCTCGATCAACACCGGCAGGGTTCGCCCGACGAAGGCCTGGTTGTTCTCCAGCGAGATCTGCTGCTGGCGCTCCATCAGGCGCCGCCGGCGGTCTTCCTTCACCTCGGCCGGGACGGTATCGCCCAGCGGTTCGCTGGCTGTCCCCGGCTCGAAGGAAAAGGTGAAGACCCCCAATCGGTCGAAGCGCATCGCGGCGACGAAAGCCATCAGCTCGTCGAACTCGGCCTCGGTCTCGCCCGGGTAGCCGACCAGGAAGGTCGTGCGCAGCGCCATGCCCGGCATCGCCTGGCGCAGGCGCTCGAGGGTTCGCCGCACCGCCTCCATGTTCGCCGGGCGGCGCATCCGCCGCAGCACCGCCGGATGGGCGTGCTGGAGCGGCATGTCGAGGTAAGGAAGCAGGCGCGGCTGCGACGCCATCAGGTCGATGAGGCGGTGGCTGACGGCCCCCGGGTAGGCGTAGAGCAGGCGGAACCAATCGATGCCCGGCGCGGCCGCCAGCATGGCTTCCAGCAGCGTCGGCAGGCCGTCGCGCAGCCCGAGGTCATGGCCGTAATCCGTTGTGTCCTGCGCGATCAGAATCACCTCGCGCACGCCCTGGATTTCGAGTTGCCGCACCTCTTCGACCAGGACTTCCAGGGGCCGGCTGACGGCCGTCCCTTTGATCAGCGGGATGGCACAGAAGGCGCACGGCCGGCGGCAGCCGTCGGCAATCTTGAGGTAGGCCGAGGCTCCGGCCACGGCCGCGCGCACCACACCGCGCTCATCGACCCCGACCGTCTCGGCCGCCGGCAGCAGGTAGCGCGCCGCCGGCGGTCCGCCGGCGCGCAGCCCGCGCACGACTTCGACGATGTCCATCCAACGGCGCGTGCCGATCAGGCCGTCGATGCCGGGTACCTGGCGCACGACCTCGGTGCCGTAGCGCTGGGTCAGGCAGCCGGCGGCGATGAGCAGTTGGCCGGGCCGCTTACCTTCCGCCAGGCGGCGCAGCGTCTCGATCGACTCGTCGCGCGCCGGAGCGATGAAGCCACAGGTGTTGACGATCAGGACGTCGGCCCGCCCGGCATGGGGTTCGGCGACGAAACCGTCCCGCAGCAACAGCGCGGCCATGGATTCCGAATCCACGGTGTTCTTGGCGCAGCCGAGGGAGACGAGGTGAAAACGAGGAGGCGTCACGACCAACCCCGGAGGCTCGCGCCCATCACTAGCCTACTAGGCGATGGAGCATTCCTCTTGGCCCCGCGCCCGGCCTCCTCCCCGATGCGCGGAGTAATCCGGGCGGTCCCCTCCGGCCTTCGCCTCCGCGGCGGCGGAGCTTCCTCGTCGGCCCCACCCCCTACCCCCTCCCCGATGGAGCGAGCCGTTGGGATCGACGAGGCCTCCGGGGAGGGGGTGGAACTATCGAAGGGGAGGGGGCGGCGTTGCCGCCCCCTCCCCTTCGAAAGAAACTCCTCCCTCCCCCTGCCTTTCCCGCGGCGGCGCATGCCCCCTTCGTGCAGGGGGAGGGCAGGGTGGGGGTAAGTCGGCTTCATGCCGACGGAGGTAGCCACCGCGACTACCCCGCCGGCGCGGCCGCTGTGGCGCCGAACGGTGTAGCGGAGGGCCGCGGCGTAACCGTCGGCGATGGGGTGATCGTCGGCGTGGCGGTGATCTCCCCCTCGGTCGTCCAAATGCGCGTCAGCGCTTCGTCCAGGCCGCCCATCGGCCCAAGATCGACACCGTTGAGAGTCACCCGCAATCCGGCGCCGTTCCCGGTCGTCACTTCGACCTGGCGCGACGCCGAGAGGTCGATGACCGCACCGGGCTCGACCCGGTCGCGGTAGCGTTCTTGGCCGTCGGCCAGAGCCCGCACCCAGGCTCGCTGTACCGCCAGCAGGCGGACGCTGACGCCGCTTCCCGGCAGCACCAAGGGCGGAAGGGTGGCCGTCTCGGTGGGCGCCTTCACGGCCAACAGGCCCGAGCCATTCGGAGTCGGGGTAGCCGAGGCGATGGGCTCAGGGGTCGGCGTCGGCACCAGGAAGACCGAGCTTTGCTCGATGGGCGTAGCCGCCGCCCGCAGCGAGGCCATCAGGCGGCCGCCGCCCCAGACCAGCAGGGCCAGCGTCCCCAGCGCGATGGTCGCCGCCACCAGCAGATCGGCGGACAGCCAACCGCGTCGGCGCACCCGCACCTCCGACCGAGGCGCGGCGGCCGGGCGGGCCGGCGACGAGCGGCGGGCGGCCGGTGCCGAGCCGTACTCCTGAAGGAGCCGTTCTGTGTCCAGACCCAGGTAATCGGCGTAGTTCTTGAGAAAGCCGCGCGCCTGAACCGGCGATGGCAGCGAGGCGAAGTCGTCCCGCTCCAGAGCGGCCAGATGGGCGGCGCGGATGCGCGTCGTCCGCTCGGCCTCCTCCAGGGAGAGACCCAGTCCTTCGCGCGCCGTCTGCAGGCGCCGGCCGATGGTCTCCATGTCGCTGCCGGAAATCCCGGAGCGTCTACTCGGTCTCGCTGGCAGGGGCTTCGGCGGCCGCTTCGGCCTGGGCCACGGCTTCGGCTTCGGCGGCGCGAGCCGCCTTCTCCTCGGCCTCCAGGGCAGCCTTCAACTCGCCAAACTCCTCGGCTTCCTCCACGACCTCGGCCTTGTAGGCGCTCTCGACCGGCTCGCCCTCGCGGTGGACAACGACCGAGAAGGTCGGCACGAGGTCGATCGTCAGGCGCAGCCGGGCGGTGTGGACGCCCAGGGTCTTGATCGGCTCGCAGTCGATTTGGCGCTTATCGGCCTCGAAGCCCGACTCGCGCCGGATCGCCTCCGCCAGCATGGCGGTGGTGATCGAACCGTAGAGCTTGCCGGTCTCGCCGGCTTTGGCGGGGAAGACGAGCCTCAGCCCGCCGATCTTCTCGGCCACCCCGCCCAGCTCCTGGTTGAGCTTCGAGCGCGTGCCCTCGGCGGCCGTGCGGATCTTGTCGGCCTGTTTGACCGCGCCCGGTGTGGCCAGCACCGCCAGACCCTTGGGGAAGAGGTAGTTGCGGCCGTAGCCGTCGGCGACCTTCTTGACGTCGCCCGCCCTGCCCAGTTTGTAGACGTCCTTGAGGAGAAGTACACGCATGGAGTCAAGCCCTTTCTTTCCGAGAGATCGGCATCTTCGGCGATGCCGGTGGGCGAAGGGTACAAACGCCCGACGGGAGGAGTCTACCAGGCGCCGAGGGGACTGTCAAAGCAGTGGTCAGGGATCAGTGGGCAGGGGTTAGTGGCCAGTGGGAGGAATGACTCTCAAGGCTCCCAAACCCATGACCATTGACCAATCACCTCTGACCACTCACCACTGATCGCTCGCCTGCGCGCAACTTCTCCATCACAATCCCATCTTCCCCATCACGGTAGTAGCGCTCCAGCCGGGCCACCTCGACGTAGCCGGCGGCGTCGTAGACCCGGCGGGCACCCGTGTTGGAAGGGCGCAGGGTCAGGCGGACCTGCGGCGTGCCCAACGCCCGCTCGCAGGCCGCCAGCAGGCGTGTCCCGATGCCGCGCCGCTGGTAGGCCGGGTGCACCCCGATCGAGGCGATCCACCCCATCCCTTCCGAACGCCGCCGGTCGCCGAAGACGAACCCAACCGACCGCGCGCTTTCCGCCGCCGCACTGCCGTCCGGCCGGGCCATCGCCTTCAGGCGCACCGCCTCCGGGAACGTCAGCGCCGCCATGACGTCGATCCACGGCCACGAGTCGTTTTCGAAGCAGACGCGTTCGAGAGCCAGGACGTCGCGGAAGTCGCGCCAGCCGGCGGCGGCGATGGTGATGGAGGGAGACGCGTCGGACGGGGCCATGGAACTCCGCCCGTGAGCAAAAGGCGGCGGGCGCCTGCCATTCTATCGCAGGCGCCCGCCAGAGTTCTCTTTGCTGCGCCGGGGCTACGGCTGGGGCTTGGCGCCGGCGAACATCTCCGCCAGCCGCGTCAACTCCATGGGGAGGATCCACTTGGTCGAGGCGCCTTCGGCCATCCGCTTCAAGGTGTCGAAATACTGCAGCGTGATGGTGTTGTTGTCGACCGTCTGCGCCACCGCGTAGATGCGCTCCAGCGCCGCCGAATATCCCTCGGCCCGCAACAGCTGCGCCTGGCGCTCGCCCTCGGCCACCAGAATGGTGGCCTGCTTCTGGCCCTCGGCGCGCAGGACGGCCGCCTGCTTCTCGCCGTCGGCGACGTTGACCGCCGCCGCCCGCGCCCCTTCCGACTCGGTCACGACGGCGCGCCGCACGCGCTCCGCCGTCATCTGCCGGTTCATGGCGTCCTGCACGTCGCGCGGCGGGATGATCTCGCGGATCTCGACATTGGTGACTTTGACCCCCCAGCGCTCGGTCACTTCATCCAGCTTGGTGCGCAGCTGCTGGTTGATCTGCTCGCGCTGCGAGAGGACGTCGTCCAGCAGCAGGCCGCCGATGACCGAACGCAGCGTCGTCGTCGCCATGCCCTGCGCCGCCGCCTCGAAGCTGCCCACCTGCAGGACGCTGTCACGCGCCGTGATGACCTTGGAGTACCACAGGAAATCGATGGAAATCGGGGCGTTGTCCTTGGTGATCGAGGTCTGGTGCGGGATCTCGCGCACCTGCTCGCGCAGGTCGACTTTGACGCCGCGGTCGATGAACGGCCACAGGATGACCAGGCCCGGCCCCTTTTCGCCGATCGATCGTCCCAGCCGGAAGACGACGATCCGCTCGTACTCCTGGATGATGCGGATGGCGCTGAAAAGCAGCATCAGGCCGACCAGGATGATGGCCGCCAGCAAACACAGTCCGACGGTGAATTCGGTCATGGAGACCTCCTACTCGGCCGGTTCGACCTCGACGACCAGGCCATCGAGGCGGACGACTCGGACGCGCGCCCCCTGGGCGATCGGTTGTTCGGAGCGCGCCGACCACATCTCAGCGCCGACGTAGACCGTCCCCTCGCGGTGGATCGGCGTGCGCGCCTCGCCGATCTGGCCGACGACGGTCGAAGCGGCTACCTCGGGCGCGGCGCGCTGCGCCTCCAGCCCGCGCCGCACGCCCACCCAGAAGAACAATACGGTCAAAGCCGACATGAAGATGGCCAGAAACGGTTGGACCGCCGGCCCGCCGGAGGCGTCCTCGAACAGGAAGATCGATCCGAGGCTGAGCAGGATGGCTGCCGCCAGCAGCCACACACCGGCGCGGCGCCGCTGCACCAGGGACAGGACGAAGGCCGCCGCGCCGAGGACCAGCGGGATAAAGGCCAGCTCGTTCACCGGCCAGGTGACCATCCCGTAGGCGGCACCCGCCAGCAGGAGCAGCGCCATGAGTTCGAGCACGCCGGTCCCGGGCGAGACAAGCGCCAGGGCCGTGACCCACAGGCCGACGACCAGGCAGAGGTAGAACAGATTGGGCAACCAGGGTGCTTGAGCGACCATAGGCCGAGCCTTTCCTTCTCATCCTCGCGCCGCTGCCGCCGGTCTACCTGTCCGCCGGCCGACAGTCCGCCGACAAGCGGGGGCAGCTCAGAGGGTCTTCTCGTAGACGCGGTAGGTCTTGTAGCGGTGCCCGCCCAGCATTTCGGCCGAGCGCAAGACCATGTCGTTCGATTCGAGCAGCCAGCTCATCTCGACGGAGTGGTAACCCTTGCGCATGGCCCGTTCCAGGGTATGGAAGTACATCATGGCGTCGACGCCGGTGCCGCGATACTCGGGCAGCACGCCCAGGGCGAAGGCGCGGATCCAGGAGACCTGCCGCCGCACCTTCCAGTGCCACAGCAGCTTGGCGAAGGTGAACCACTCCGGCACGTTGGGACGCGGGTAGGCCATGTGCAGCGGCCCGTTGAGGTCCGGCAGAGTCAATCCGAAGCCGACGACGCGGCCATCGGCTTCCGCCACCGTCACCAGGTCCGGGTCGATGATCGGCTTGAGTTGCTCGCCCAGTCGGTCGATCTCGGCGTCGGTCATGGGAACGAAGCCCCAGTTGCGCGCCCACGACTGGTTGTAGATCACCTTGACCTGCTCGACCTCCTCGTCGAAGCGTTTCATGTTCACCGTGCGGACGGTGAAACGCTTGCGCTTCTTCATCATCTCGATCACCCGCAGCAGCTTGTCCGGCGGGCCGCCCTTGACGTACATCTCGTCGATGTTGGTGGTGTAGGCCAGCAGGTCCATGGCTTTGTGGAACCCGGCCGCGTCCATGTAGCCGAGGTAACGCTGGGGGTTGTAGGTCATCAGGATGCGCGGCACGTCGTCGAAGCCGTCGACGAGCAGGCCGATCTCGTCGTTGGTCGAGAACTGGGCCGGGCCGAGGATGGAGCGGTGGCCGGCCCGCCGCGCCCAGGCGACGGCCTCGGCCAGCAGCGCCTGCGCCGCCTCCGGGTCCTCCAGGACTTCGAAGAACCCAAACCAGCCGACGTTCGCTTCGTGGAACTGATTGAAGAGGTGGTTGGTGAACGCGGCAATCGTCCCGACCACCTCGTCGCCGCGCCGAGCCAGGAACAGCTGCACCTGGGCGTGCTGGTAGAAGGGGTTCTGGTCGGGATCGGTGAACGCCTTGCGTTCGGAAAGCAGCGGCGGCACCCAGTAGCGGTCGCCGCGGTAGACCTTCCAGGGGAAGGTCAGGAAAGCCATCCGCTCGGATTCCTTCTCGACGGGGGACACCTGCACGTCGCGCATGAGAAAGGCCTCCCGGGGGCAGCGGCATTATATTCCAGCCTCCGTCGAGGCCGAAGGCCGCGACGGCTCGCGATCGCGCCGCGATGGTATGATTCCGGTCGCGGCGCGTGAGTCAGGCCTACCCGGTCGTTCTGGCGCTCGGATGCCTGGCCGGCCTGGGATGGCTGGCCCTGCGCCGCGGCGTTTCCGCCGAGGCCTTCCCGGCAGCGCTGCTGGCCCTGGCATTGGGCCTGATCGGCGCCCGCCTCGTCTTCGCCGTCCTCCACGGCGCCTATTTCCTCGCGCACCCGGGCGAGGTGGCCTGGGTGTGGCAAGGGGGGCTGAGCTGGGCCGGAGGCGCGCTGGGCGTCCTGGCGGCGGTCGGGCTGTACGCCATCGTCCGCCGACTCCGGCTGGCGCCGCTGGCGGATGACATCGTCCTCCCGGCGTTAGCGGTGGCCCTGGCGTCGTGGACCGGGTGCTTCCTGGAGAATTGCGTCGTTGGCCTTCCCGTTCCTGCCGGCCCCTTGGCTCCTGCCTCGCCCGATTTGTTCGGCGTCGTCGCGCCGCGCTGGCCTACGGCGGCGGTTGGCATGATCGCCACGGGAGCGATGCTCTGCGCCTTCCTCTTGCTGGATGGAAAGAAAATCGGCCCCGGCCAGCGGGCGGTTAGCGCCCTCGCCGGCGTGGCGGCCATCGGGCTCGGGTTGAGTTTCACCCGGGCAGACCCGATGCTGAGAATCGGGGTCTTGCGCCTGGATTCCTTCGGGGCCGCCCTGCTTCTGATTCTGGCGCTGGGGTTGGGCCTGTTCGTCCGCCGCGAACCCGGGGCTCGCCGCTCGTGAAACCGTTCCGCCTTGCGCTTGCGCAGATCGACACCCAGCTGGGCGGCGTGGCCGCCAACCTGGCACGCCATCTCGACATGATCGCCCGAGCCCGCCGCGAAGGGGCGAACCTGGTGGTCTTCCCCGAGTTGGGGTTGACCGGTTACATGCTTCAGGACCTAGTCGACGAAGTCTCGCTGACCGCCGACGAAACGGATCCCACCTTCCGCCGCCTGCTGGCCGCCAGCCGCGGCGTCGACCTGGTGGTCAGTTTCGTCGAGCGCGGCGAGCGCCTGAGTCATTTCATCTCGGCCGCCTACCTTTCCGCCGGCCGGGTGGTCCACCTGCACCGCAAGGTCTACCTGCCCACCTACGGGCTCTTCCAGGACGGCCGCTTCTTCGACCGCGGCCGCACCTTCCGCGCCTTCGACACGCGCTTCGGCCGTTTCGGCCTGCTCATCTGCGAGGATTTCTGGCACGTGTCGTCGGCCTATCAGCTGTGGCTGGACGGCGCCGAGCTGTTCCTGCTGATCTCGGCCTCGCCCGGCCGCGGCCTGAACGCCGGCGGCCGCCTTCAATCGGCGCGCTGGATCGAAACGATCACCCGAACGTACGCCAGCCTGTTCACGGCCCACGTGGCCCAGACCAACCGCGTCGGCTTCGAGGACGGCCTGTGCTACTGGGGCGGCGCCGCCGTCGTCGGTCCGGATGGAGAAACGCTGGCCCAGGGGCCCGACTTCGAAGAGGCGCTGGTGCTGGCCGAGATCGATCCCGATCGTGTGCGGCGGGCCCGCCTGGTCCTGCCCCTGCTGCGCGATGAGCAGCCGCACGTGCTGCTGCGCGCCCTGACCGACCTGCTGGGAACATCGCCATGAACGATCGTTCGGACCCCCTGCACATCGACACCGCCCTCACCCGTCGCATCCTGACGGGATTCCTGCGGAGCGAAACGGAGCGAGCCGGTTTCCGCCGGGGCGTAGTGGGCGTCTCGGGCGGGATCGACTCGGCACTGACATGTTTTCTGGCAGCCGAAGCCCTCGGGCCGAAGAACGTCCTGGCGGTCCGCCTGCCGTATCAGGGCTCCTCCCCCGATTCGCTGGAAGACGCAGCCGAGGTCATCCGGCTGACCGGCGTGCGCGAGAAGACCGTCGACATCAGCGACATGGCGGCGCCGTTCCTGGCTTTCATCCCGGCCTCGGGCCGCGTGCGCCGCGGCAACGTCCTGGCCCGGCTGCGCATGATCGTGCTCTACGACCAATCGGCCGACTTCCAGGCGCTGGTGCTCGGCACCGGCAACAAGACCGAGATCCTGCTCGGTTACACCACGCTGTTCGGCGACTCGGCCTGTGCTCTCAACCCGTTGGGCGACCTCTACAAGACGCAGGTCCGCCAGTTGGCGGCGGACATGGGCGTGCCGGCGCGCATCCTGGCCAAGCCGCCCTCGGCCGATCTTTGGCCCGGCCAGACAGACGAGGGGGAGCTGGGGTTCAGCTACGCCAAGGTCGACCGATTGCTGGTTCAGCTCGTCGATGAGCGGCAATCGGTGGAGGCCTGCATTCAAGCGGGCTTCGACCGGGCGACGGTGAAAAAGGTTGTCGAGCGGATGCAGCGCAACCAGTACAAGCGGATGCCGCCCATCATTGCCAAGCTCAGTCAACGCACCGTCGGCTACGATTTCCTCTACCTGCGCGACGAGGGGAGCTGAGCGGGCCAACCGGCCCCTCAGGGCATTCCCTCTTGCCGCGTTTCCCACCTGCGCTCCGGCATCGACGCTACCGGCTGCTTTGGCTTGGCCTGCTCGTCTCGGTCGCCGGCACCCAGATGCAAACGGCGGCCATCCTCTGGCATGTCAATCAGCTGAATCCGGCACCGCTGGCCCTGGGCGCCGTCGGCCTGGCGCGCATCCTGCCGTTCCTCCTCTTCTCCCTCGGCGCCGGGGTCGCCGCCGACGTCTGGAACCGCCGGCGCCTCCTTTTCGTGACCCAGTCGGTATTGGCGCTGCTGGCCCTGATCCTGGCCTGGGCAACATTGGCGGATAAGGACAGTCTGACGCTGATCTACCTCATGGTCGCGCTGACCGGAGCCACGGCGACCTTCGACCTGCCGGCGCGGCAAGCGCTCATACCGAACCTGGTTCCGGCGGAGGACCTGACCAATGCATTCAGCCTGAACGCGATCGCTTTCCAGGTGGGCGCCGTCGCCGGGCCGGCGCTGGCCGGCCTGGTACTGGCGACGGTCGGGATCGCCTACTGCTACCTGGTCAACGCTCTGTCGTACATCGCCGTCCTGGTGGCCTTGGCCTTGATGGGCCCGGTGGCCCAGGACCGGGGCCTGCGGCCCGAGGGCGGCCTCGGTCCGCGCCAGCTGATCGCCGCCGTGCGCGAGGGGCTGCGCTTCGTCCTGGGCGAGCGCTTGATCTTCTCCAGCATGCTGCTCGATTTCTTCGCCACCTTCTTCTCTTCCGCGACCGCTCTGATGCCGATCTTCGCGCGGCAGATTCTGGACGTCGGCGCCGTCGGCTACGGGTGGCTGATCGCCGCGCCGGCCGTCGGCGCGCTCGGCACGGCCCTGGTGATGTCGACCAGCGGGCCGATCCGCCAGCAAGGGCGCCTGCTGCTGCTGACCGTCGCCGGCTTCGGCCTGGCGACGATCATCTACGGCCTGTCGCGTTCGTTCGCCCTCACGTTCCTTGCCCTGATCGCCACCGGTGTCACCGACAGCATCAGCACGATCATCCGCAACACGATCCGCCAACTGCGGACGCCGGACTCCCTGCGCGGCCGGATGACAAGCGTCAATCAGATCTTCTTCCTCGGCGGCCCGCAGCTGGGCGAACTCGAGGCGGGCATCGTGGCGCAGATTTGGGGGCCGGTGGTGGCGGTGGTCAGCGGCGGCCTCGGCTGCCTGCTGGCGGTGGGCTGGACGCGTTCTCGCTATCCCGAGATCGAGCGCTACCGCGGCGACGAGGCGGTGGCACAAATCGCCCTTGCCCAATAATCCGCCGTTCCTGTTCTCACCCCCACCCTGCCCTCCCCCTGCATGGACCGTGACAATCTCAGGAAAGGTCCCGCAGAGGGAGGGAGGACTCTCAAAGGAAAGGGGGCATAGCCCCCTTCCCTTTGAAGAACCTTTCCCTCCCCCTGCCCTTCTTCCCCACGGCCGTCGATACGA
>Ga0187788_10000440_pt1 | contig 11468 bp, 10 predicted proteins | sample 1015_BV01_MP10_2_FD_133008 | JGI IMG/M metagenome (GOLD analysis project Ga0187788, IMG submission 133008) | Tropical peat soil microbial communities from peatlands in Department of Meta, Colombia - 1015_BV01_MP10_20_MG | ecosystem: Environmental > Terrestrial > Soil > Wetlands > Peat | place...
CAAGGAGGCGGAGACGCTCGGCGGCCATTTTTATCTTTTGTATCCCCTAAAGGATATGGTTTTCTATGAATCTCGCTAAGCGGAACCGGCCGGTCGGAGTTTTTGACTCAGGGATAGGCGGCCTCACGGTATTAAAGGAGATCATAAAGGAGTTGCCGTGCGAGAGCACGATCTATCTCGGAGATACCGCAAGAGTTCCGTACGGAATCAGGTCTCCTGAAACGGTTATCCGATATTCCTTCGAGAACACCCGATTTTTATCGACAAAGGACATCAAACTCCTCGTTGTCGCCTGTAATACCGCTTCTTCCGTAAGCCTTGACGCCATCAAAAGCAGGGCATCTGTCCCGGTCATCGGGGTCATCGAACCAGGGGCAAAGGCCGCCGTTAAGGCTACAAGAAATAAAAAAATCGGCGTCATCGGAACCGAGGCAACAGTGAGAAGCAGTTCCTATACAAAGGCTATTAGGGCTATCGACGGGGATGTCGAAGTGTTTGGTCTTGCATGCCCTTTGTTTGTGCCGCTGGTAGAGGAAGGGTGGACAGAGGGAACTATCGCGACTATGATAGCTGAAAAGTATCTCTGCGATATAAGAGGCAAAGGGATAGATACCGTTGTGCTGGGATGTACACATTATCCCCTGTTGAAAAATGTTATAACCGATGTCGTGAAAGGAGTGGAACTTATAGATTCCGCGATCGAGACTTCGAGGGAGATTAAGACAATTCTTGAAGCCCTTGATCTGAAGAATGAAGAGAAAGGTGTGCAGTCCAGGGGGTTTTATGTTACCGATTCCCCCGAGAGATTTCTGAAAGTCGGAGAGCAATTTCTTGGGCAAAAAATAGAACAGATAGAGAAAATCGTCTTAGGAGGATAGATGAGAGTTGACGGAAGGAAAAATAACGAGATTCGCGGTGTCAAGATCCAAAGGAATTTTGTCGAGAGCGCCGAGGGTTCGGTATTGATTTCGATGGGCAACACAAGGGTAATATGTACGGCTTCGATCGAAGAGAAAGTCCCTCCTTTTTTAAAGGATCAGAAAAAGGGATGGATAACGGCCGAGTATTCCATGCTTCCGAGGGCAACGCAAACGAGGACTACAAGGGAATCCTCTACGGGTAGGATCAGCGGAAGGACTCATGAGATTCAAAGGCTTATCGGTAGAGCCCTCAGATCGGTAGTGGATCTCTCAGGTCTCGGTGAGAGGACAATATGGATAGACTGCGATGTGCTCCAGGCTGACGGGGGCACGAGGACCGCTTCAATAACAGGCGCCTTTATCTGCCTGTCGGATGCGTTAAGATATGCACTGCGAAACGGCCTTATCGAAAGGACGCCGTTAAAAGACTATCTCGCTGCGATAAGCGTGGGCGTCGTTCGGGGTCAGCCGATGATCGATCTCTGTTATTCGGAGGACTCGATTGCAGAAGTGGACATGAATGTCGTTATGACGGGGAACGGGAAATTTGTCGAGATACAGGGCACCGCAGAAGGATTACCTTTTGCGAAAGACGCATTGGACAACCTCGTTAAACTTGCACAGGAGGGGATCAATAACCTTATAAACATACAAAAGAGATTGATAGAACAAGACGCGATCAGTTACTGAAAGCGGTTCAATATGCTAAAATAAAAGAACTTATTTGATCTGCTCTCTTCTATGTTTCTAATAAGGGGATTCGTTTAGTAAGTAAACCAGACAAATAAATCAAGGTGAACAGATTGAACGCATATAGAAGTCTATTCGTTTGGCTCTTGATCGGAGTCATGATGATCCTCCTTTTTAATCTCTTCAGCGCCCCTAAAAAGGCTGAACAGGAGATGATATTCTCAGAATTCTTGACCAGGCTTGATGCCGGCGAGATCGTTGAGATCACTATCAAAGGGAGTACGATATTGGGACAGTTGAAGGACGGGAAGAAATTCAAGACCTATGCTATCGAATACCCTGACCTTATGAAGACCCTGCGGGCAGAGAACGTGAAGATCACCGTTAAGCCTGAAGATCAGAATCCATGGTATTGGAGCCTCTTATTTAATTGGGCGCCTATAATATTTTTTGTCGTTATCTGGATATTTTTCATGCGGCAGATGCAGACGGGAGGCAATAAGGCTTTGTCCTTTGGAAAAGCAAGGGTGAAGCTCGCCTCAGAAAAGCCGGTGAAGATAACATTTGCCGACGTTGCCGGGATTGAAGAAGCAAAGGCCGAAGTTCAGGAGATTATCGATTTCCTGAAAGACCCTCAGAAGTTCCAGAAACTCGGAGGAAAGATTCCCAAAGGCGTCCTGCTCGTCGGCGCCCCGGGCACGGGTAAAACACTGCTCGCAAGGGCTATCGCGGGTGAGGCGGGGGTCCCATTCTTTTCCATATCAGGCTCTGATTTTGTGGAAATGTTTGTTGGAGTAGGTGCATCAAGAGTAAGAGACCTCTTTGAGCAGGCGAAGAAAAATTCGCCTTGCATTATCTTTATCGACGAGATTGACGCCGTCGGCCGGCACAGAGGGGCCGGTCTCGGCGGCGGACATGACGAACGCGAGCAAACCCTTAACCAACTGCTTGTGGAAATGGACGGTTTTGAGGCCAATCAGGGCGTTATTATAATCGCGGCCACAAACAGACCGGATGTCCTTGACCCAGCTCTCTTAAGACCCGGGAGGTTTGACAGACAGGTGGTCGTCCCGCAGCCTGACGTAAAGGGAAGACTCGAGATACTCAGGGTTCATACAAGGAATATCCCGGTTGACGGGGATGTCAGTCTCGAGGAAATAGCCCGGGGTACGCCCGGTTTTTCCGGAGCGGACCTCGAAAACCTTGTTAACGAGGCCGCCTTGCTTGCGGCACGAAAGGCTAAAAGCAAGGTCGAAAGGGCAGACTTTGAGGCAGCCAAAGATAAGGTGCTGATGGGCGTCGAGAGAAAGAGCATGATAATAAGTGATGAGGAGAAGAAAAATACCGCTTATCACGAGGCTGGCCATTCGCTCGTTGCAAAATTGTTGCCGGGGACCGACCCTGTACATAAGGTGAGCATCATTCCCAGGGGGAGAGCACTTGGGGTTACTCAGCAATTGCCCATAGACGACAGATATACTTATTCCAGTGACTATCTCGAAAAGGCCCTCGCCGTGCTTATGGGAGGAAGGGCGGCGGAAGAGCTCGCGCTGAACCATATGACTACAGGCGCGGGCAATGACCTCGAGAGGGCTACGGAGCTGGCAAGGAAGATGGTTACGGAATGGGGCATGTCTGCGAAACTCGGACCTTTAACCTTCGGGAAAAAGGACGAACAGATCTTCCTCGGGAGGGAGATAGCAAAACATAAAGATTACAGCGAAAAGACCGCTGTCGAGATAGATGAAGAGGTGAAAAGGATAGTCTTTGATGCTTATGCAACCGCCAAAAACCTGCTGACAGAAAACCGGGATATTCTTGAGACATTCGCAAAGGCACTCCTCGAAAAAGAAACCATGGACGGCGCCGAAATAGATGCGCTCATTCAGGAGGCTGGGACTAAAAGGGCGGTTCGGGTCTGAAAGGTTGTAACAATATCCCCGATGTACTGATGTTCTCTCCAATGATGCCAAGTAGACGCATCCCGGCAAATAAATTGTCTATACAATATAGTGTATGTTTTTATTGATAGGGTGGATTGAATGAAACTCACTTGGGCAAATTACTCCTTGGACTTTTCTCGAAGGACATACATCATGGGAATCCTGAACGTGACACCCGATTCTTTTTCTGACAGTGGACTGTACTTTGACAGGTCTAAGGCAATCAAGAGGGCTTTACGGATGGCTGAGGAAGGAGCAGATATCATTGATATCGGGGGTGAGTCAACGAGGCCCGGCTCCGAACCGCTGGCTATCGAAGAAGAATTGAAGCGGACTGTCTCTGTTATCGAAGCACTTTCGAAAGAGCTCGCTATACCTCTATCGATCGATACCTATAAATCCATAGTGGCAAGAAGGGCCCTCGATGCCGGTGCATCTATGGTGAATGACATAAGCGGTTTGAGATTTGATCCCCGGATGGCGAATATTGTCTCGGAATATAAGGTCCCTGTTGTGATCATGCACATTAAGGGGACCCCGAAGGACATGCAGAAAAATCCAGCGTACGAGGCGCTTATGGAGGAAATAATCGATTCTTTGAGGGAAGGCATAAGGTTAGCGTTGGAATCCGGGATATCGGAGGACAAACTGGTGATCGATCCCGGCATAGGGTTCGGCAAGACATTCGAACACAATCTTGAGATCATTCATAGCCTTTTTAATCTGACCCTCTTGGAAAAACCGCTTCTTGTCGGGCCGTCAAGAAAGGCCTTCATCGGGAGGGTTCTGGGAGATGTACCACCGACCGCAAGGCTCGAAGGCACCGCGGCTGCGGTCGCTATCTCAATAATGAACGGCGCGAACATAATCCGTGTTCACGACGTAAAGGAAATGGTCAAAGTTGCAAGGGTTGCAGATGCAATTAAGAGGATGAGGACAGAATAGCATCTAACCGACTATTTGATGGAGGCATATGTGCAGAAAAACCTTTACCAATCGCAAATTTGGGTTTTCAAAGTATCAAAATGGGTGGTTGATGAAAATATGAGGCTTATTGGTGAACAGGCCTCCTACAAATGTGGCGAAAGTAAAGCTTTTTCTGTACATATGCCTACTCATTCTTCTATAATTAAATTTCTTGAGTCTGTGAGGGCTCTTCTTCATGAAACTTCTGCTTTTCTTTGCCCATAAATGGTGGTTTAAGACCGCATCGAAGGGCCTCCCTCAGGTTCCTGATATCGATATGGAAGACTCCGTCGAGAATACCGTCGTGGTATTTTTCCATGCCGAGAGAGAGGATGAAGCAAAGGGCAAGGGCCTCCTTGACAAAGTCGTGAAGAACATCAAATGGCTTGCCGGGAAGTTCGGAACAAGAAATGTTGTTATTCATTCGTTCAACCACCTCTCTTCGAGCAAGGCAGCGCCTGAATTTTCAGAGCAGATCATAAAGCAGACTGTCGAGAGATTGGAGAATACCGGATACGCAGTAATGTGCACACCCTTCGGATATTTTAATGAGTTTTCTATCCACGTGGGAGGCGAGAGTCTCGCGAAGGTCTTCAAGGAGCTATAAGGAGTGAATCTGTTTGACAGAATTCGCCGCCCCTGATCGGCCGCCCGGTCGATAGCATATTTCCTTATTCCTGTGATAATATTTTTTCATGATTAATGATCTCCGGATTCATGGAAGCATCGGACCTGTAGAATATTTCGCTTTTGTCGGCGGGGCGAGTGTGTTGAACCGCTATTTCTATGAGGAGGGACCGTCGAGCATCAGGTTTTTTTCGAGGGGCAACGAATTTACGATAACCGAAGAAGACATCTCTTACAAGGGGACCGGCGGGAGCTTTTGCGAGTATATGTTCGGCGTAGAGAAACCCTTTAAGGATATTATGAAGAAGTCGATCGTAAACAGACTCATCATGTTCGGCGCATTTCTCGACGAAAAGGAAAGGGTTGTCTTTACGAACAACACGGAAGGCAGGGAGTCCTTCTACCATCTCTTTCTTCATGGGCATGCCGTAAAGAATTATTATTTTTTAGTTTCATCGGATTTCAGCGGAGATAATCGGAAGAGACAGAAACAGATTCTTGGATCCGTCGGCAAATTTCTCAAGAGAACGCATCTGATAAGCGAGGATATGGATACGGAACTCCTTAACGGTTTTCTGTCAGAACTGAAAGAAAAGGATTCTACTGTATTCATCTTTAAACTGATCCAGAGGGGAAACCAGCAGTTTTATAAAGCCTTCACCGGATTTTATGCCAGGGAAAGGCTGCTGTCGGAGGATGAGGATCATTTTATTGAAGATATTGCCTTAGCTCACGATATCGACCGCTACCAACAGGAGCGGATGAAGATCGATATCATGTACAGGCATCCGGACAACAAGAGGGTCGTTGACGAGTATAGGGATATCCTGCTGGGCGGGACTTCAAGAGATGCGCTTCAGCATTCCGAGTTTGCACGGCTCAGGAGATTGCGCACTCTGGGAATAAGAAACAATATTCCCAGCGTCCTTTTCGAGACCCTTGATGACCTGCTTCTAATGGGCCGGAAGATACAGGAGATAGAGGAGCCTGAATATCTTCGGGACACGAGGGCGATACTGCAGAGTCTGTTTTTCAAAGATCCGTCGCTCAAAAGGCACATAATAAACGAGGATATTGTGAGGTTGATAAAGGCGAAACAGATGGCTGACTCGCAAGGCGACAAGGGCTTTGAGCAGATCCTCCTCGACACGGTGAGAGCCTGCGACGAGATAGCCCGTGAGATGAATGACTTTGGTTTCCTTGAAGAGTTCACCTCGATCGTCACCTATTTCGATAGATATGATAATGTCTCTTCCTTACTAAGCCAAATAGCGTTTATGGAAAATGTGGCTTTCACGGAAGACTCATTGAGGAGCCTGATCGGAAACAAGAGGGAATTTGACCGGCTGGATCAGGGGCTCTTCGATGATGTGTTCATCAAAGAACTCCTGAAGAACAGGTATATTGCGGCTTATGGCAAGAAAAAAATCAGCACGGTATCAAAGGGGATTAAAAAGATCACCGCTGGGGATGCATCACTGCGTGATGTAGTTACGGAGCTGAAGGCCATCGCGGATGAGGAGAGGCTTTATCGCCTTATAAGAGCCGCTCTCAAAGAGAGAATACGGAGCTTCTTCCCCGGCCTAGATACCAAAAAAGGACGGGATAAGATCAGAGAAGACATCGCCAGGGAACTGGTCGCTAAAGGTGTTGCCCCGGAAATAAATAAGAAATTATTTGATAAGGTATTTCTTGATCTCGGAAAAGAGTCTTTCTATATCAATCACCTTTTGCCCGCGATCGTACAGACCAAGGATACTTCATTGAGGGAAGACTTCTTGAACAACAGCGGACTTGACAGGTTTTATATAGAGATTCTCGAAAAGGAATATTTTGAGAACAGAAAGCTCGACTCTACGTTGCTCGAACCGTTCTTTCTTGGAGGCGGCGAGCGGATTTGAACCGCTGCATAAAGGTTTTGCAGACCTCTCCCTTAGCCACTTGGGTACGCCGCCTTTGAAACAGTGCTTAGTGAATAGTTAACAGTAATTAGTTACTAATGCAGCCATGTAAGACGACATTGTTACTATTATTGTCATTGCGGCTTGTCCGCAATCCTTCCGAGTTTTGCAAAAAGATTCCCGACAGGCGGGAATGACACTAATGTAGCCTTACTTTTGCACTTCTTAGTAAATCATTTCTTACTGAAACCCGAGCACTGATAACTAATTACTGTTTCTAATGGAGCGGGAAACGGGGTTCGAACCCGCGACCCCAACCTTGGCAAGGTTGTGCTCTACCAACTGAGCTATTCCCGCATAATAAGTGAACAGTCAAGAGTTAGAAGTGGAAGGTTTAGGAAGCGTTTATTAAAACTTTTAACTTATAAACTCTCAACTCTTAACTTATTTTAAAATAATAAGCTATAATGAATTTTATCATAAAATACTAATAGAAAGGGCAGATTTTGTCAATATGCTATATCCGGATTTAGCGAGTTTCAAAACCCTTTCGTCTGAGGGCAATCTCATCCCTGTCTACAGGGAGATACTCGCCGATACAGAAACCCCTGTGTCGGCTGCCCTTAAACTCGGGGGTTCGCCTTCTTTTTTGCTCGAGAGCATGATCGGTGGTGAGAAGTGGGCGAGATACTCTTTTCTCGGTTCAAGACCCTCAAGGGTTTTGAAGAGCTGGGGCAAAAAGATGGAAATAAAAGACAATCAAACGGGCATTCGGAGATTCAAAGTGGAGAATCCGATCGATGCGATAAAGAAGGAGCTTGCCGCGTATAAACCAGTAGCTGTCAAGGGGTTGCCGAGGTTTTACGGCGGTCTTGTAGGCTATATCGGCTACGACATAGTAAAATTTTTCGAAGATATTCCCGATGAAAATAAGCCTTCTCCCAAGATTCCGGACATGTTCCTCATGGTTACGGACACGGTGGTTATATTCGATAACCTGAAAGGCAGGATAAAGGTTGTATCAAATGCGCATATCAACGGCAAATCCCCTGAGGAAGCATACCGGGAGGCAGAAGAAAAGATTGAGGCTATCATCGAGAAGCTGAGAAAGTCGAAGATCAGGAGCCGAAGGGCAAAGTCATTGCCGACAAGGCGTGGTGGAGCTATCGACTTATCCTTTGCGGATCTTGGCACGTCGGAAAATCGCTCGTCGCTTTATGACTATGCCTCATCTTTCGCCACGAAAGAAGCCTTTGAGGAAGCGGTATTGAAGGGCAAGAATTACATAATGGCGGGAGATGTGATTCAGGTTGTGCTGTCCCAGAGATTTGAGCGAAGCTTAGACGTACAACCCTTTGATATCTACAGGGCTTTACGGGTGGTCAACCCCTCGCCTTATATGTATTATATCGATACAGGTGATGCAAAGCTTGTCGGCTCGTCCCCCGAAATACTGGTGAGGCTTGAAGGCAAAAAGATCATATTGAGACCTATCGCGGGCACACGCAGAAGAGGAGAGACAGAGGAGACGGATAAAGCTCTCGAGGAAGAGCTAATGAAAGATCCCAAAGAGATTGCGGAACATATTATGCTTGTGGACCTCGGAAGGAACGATGTGGGAAGGGTTGCAGAGACAGGATCTGTAAAAGTCACGGAGTTGATGAGCGTTGAAAGATATAGCCATGTCATGCATCTTGTCTCGAATGTGGAGGGATCCCTGAAACAGGGTCTCGATGCTTTTGATGTACTTGAGGCATGCTTTCCGGCCGGCACAGTAACAGGGGCTCCTAAGGTGAGAGCGATGGAGATCATAGAAGAGCTTGAGCCGATAAGAAGGGGGCCATACGCCGGCGCCGTGGGATACCTCAGTTATTCAGGGAATATGGATACCTGTATCACGATCAGAACACTTATAATAAAGGGTAATAAAATATACGTTCAGGCCGGGGCGGGAATCGTTGCAGATTCGGTTCCCGAGAGGGAATATCATGAAACGGTCAATAAGGCTATGGGAATGATGAAAGCCGTTGATATGGCTGAAAGGGAATTGAGTTGATGCAGTATGCTGATGCGCTGAAAAACCCTACAAAGCGACAAGATCTGATTATGATTCACGTGACCGCAAATGTAACCCCTCCTTACCTCCCTTTAAGGTAAGTGGAGGAAAGGTGGGTTATGAATGGCCGGTTGCTGATTTCGGGACTTTTAGGGGATGCTAACAGGCCTTTTTCAGCACACCCGCATACGTAAGGTGAAGAGGTGAATAATTAGTGTTATTGATGATCGACAATTACGATTCCTTTACCTATAACCTCGTCCAGTACCTCGGCGAGCTTGGTGAGGATATAAGGGTCTTTAGGAACAATAAAATTACTATTCCGGAGATAGAGCGGCTGCACCCTGATAGGATCGTTATCTCACCCGGCCCCTGCACGCCGAAAGAGGCCGGCATCTCTGTGGAGACGATAAAACATTTCGCAGGTAAGATTCCGATCCTCGGTGTGTGCCTCGGCCATCAATGCATAGGCGCTGCCTTCGGAGGCGACATCATAAGGGCTCCGAGGCTTATGCACGGGAAGACATCCCTGATACACCACGACGGGGAATCCGTCTTTAAAGGCCTTCCAAATCCCTTCGAGGCAACGAGATATCACTCCCTACTGATAAAGAAGGAGACCCTGCCGGAGTGCCTTGAAATAACGGCGTGGACCGATCGCGATGAGATCATGGGAGTGAGGCACAAAGAGCTCACTGTTGAAGGGGTGCAATTCCATCCGGAGTCGATACTCACCACTGTGGGCAAAGACCTATTGAGGAATTTCTTAAAATTAAGATGCATGATGCATGATGCGTGATGCATCCTGTATCTTTTGGGGCGTTATGATCAAAGAGGCGATAAATATGATGGTCAATAAAATAAACCTTACCGAGCCCGAGTCGGCTGAGTGCATGAGAGAGATCATGGAAGGGAAGGCGACGGACGCCCAGATCGCCGCATTTCTTGCCACTCTCAGGATGAAGGGCGAAACAGTTGAGGAGATAACCGGGGCCGCCAGGATAATGAGAGCGAAGGCATTGACGATTAAGGCACCCGAGGGGGTCCTCGATACCTGCGGCACCGGCGGCGATATGTCGCATACCTTCAATATCTCAACGACAACTGCTTTTGTGGTTGCGGGTGCGGGTGTTCCGGTCGCGAAACACGGAAACCGTTCTGTTTCCAGCCGGTCGGGAAGCGCCGACGTACTCGAGTCTCTCGGAGTAAAGATAGATCTGCTGCCCGAAAAGGTCGAAAAGTGTCTTTTCGAGACGGGGTTCGGGTTTCTCTTTGCGCCGATGTTTCATCCGGCGATGAAATATGCTGTCGGGCCCCGCCGCGAGATGGGGATAAGAACCATATTCAATATTCTTGGTCCGATAACGAATCCTGCAAAAGCGAGGAGGCAGATACTCGGAGTTTTTACGGACAGACTTACCGAGCCGTTGGCAATGGTATTGGGTAACCTCGGTGCGGTGGATGCCATGGTTGTCCACGGTGAGGACGGACTTGACGAGGTGAGCATATCCGGCAAGACACGCGTTTCGAGATTTAAGGACGGAGAAGTCAGGAATTTCTCCATAAAGCCGGAAGACTTCGGGATATGGAGAACCGAGATCGAGCAGATACGCGGAGGCGAGAGGGAAGAGAATGCTGTGATAACCCTTTCGGTTCTTCGTGGGGAGAAAGGGGCAAGACGGGATATCGTACTTATGAACTCTGCCGTCGCCCTTATTGCAGCTGGGAAGACAGAGGATTTCAAGGCCGCTCTTGAAAGAGCGGAAGATTCGATAGATTCGGGCAGGGCGGTGAAAATACTTGAAGAGGTGAAGAGGGTCAGCAACGCTCTCTAACCCGAAAAATGCACATATTGTTCAAAGATTTATTTAACTCGATGAATTTGTTTGGGATATCTTTTATGATGACAGTCATAGAAATACTCCTTGAGCCATCTGTTACAGGTACACTAATGTGTCGAACAAAATCTTTTCACAACACCCGTATTTTTCTAATTACTTTTTTGGGGTAACAGGAGGTTTCGTGTCTATCAGGGTAGGGGTTATTGGAGTCGGATATCTTGGTCAGCACCATGCGCGGATCTTTTCCGAAATAGAAGGTACGGAGCTCACCGCTGTTGTTGATATCGATCGGGGGAAAGCGGATTTCTTCGCCGAGAAATATGGTTGTGCGGCGCATAACGACTATAGGGAGATTCTCCATGCCGTCGATGCCGTGAGTGTTGTGACACCGACGACATTACACCATTCCATCGCCTTAGAATGTCTCAGGGCGGGGAAAGATGTTCTTGTGGAAAAGCCGATTACCGTGAGTGTTGATGAGGCTGATGACCTCATCATGGAAGCAGATAAACGAGGATGCATCG
>Ga0187788_10000441_pt1 | contig 11466 bp, 11 predicted proteins | sample 1015_BV01_MP10_2_FD_133008 | JGI IMG/M metagenome (GOLD analysis project Ga0187788, IMG submission 133008) | Tropical peat soil microbial communities from peatlands in Department of Meta, Colombia - 1015_BV01_MP10_20_MG | ecosystem: Environmental > Terrestrial > Soil > Wetlands > Peat | place...
CTGCTCCGGCGGCAATCACGCTTATTACTTCTTCGCCAAGCTTGGCAAAGTTGGCAGAAAGTATGCTGGGGGCGATTCGGTACATGGTGCAGGTCCTGTGCTAAACAAGGCGCATTCTACCCGTTATCCATAGCGGCATACAGGTGGTTTCTTCCCGCCACTTGTCCTAGAATGATGCCATGGGAAACGGCAAAAAATACGAGATCACCGTTACCGTGCGCACCAGTTTCATCCCCGAACAATCGAGCGAGGAGACTGGGCGATTTGTTTTCTCCTACACCATCAGCATCACCAATACCGGCAATGTTGGAGCGCAACTTATCAGCAGACACTGGATCATTACCGATTCGGAAAACCGGGTGCAGGAAGTCCGCGGGCTCGGCGTAGTAGGCGAGCAGCCGTTTTTGAAGCCCAACGAGAGTTTCGAGTACACCAGTGGCACAGCCATCGCCACCCAGGTTGGAACAATGCGGGGGAGCTATCAAATGGTCGCCGAGGACGGAGTAAGCTTTAACGCACCTATTCCCGAGTTCGCCCTGAGCGTTCCCCGCGTGTTGCATTAGGGCACATCTGATCAAGTCCTTCGTGAGCCGCGTTGCAGGCAAAATGTGGATGGACGCGAGGCGCGCGACGAAAGTCGTAGCTAGGACTACGAAGCCGAGCAGCGCAACGATGCAGACGCTGCATTTTGCCGCAACCCGCCTGGGACGAGGCTTTCCGGGTGGTCTGCTTTGTCGCTCGGCTTGCCAAGGGAGTCTGGCCATTGGCTGCGCCTTGCTCCGCGCATCCCGTTCCGGAAAGCCGCCGTCGCGGCCACACGGAACTTAATCAGAGGTTCCCTTTGTGTCGCTACGGTCCAGCTACACGTTCATTGCGCCTTATTATGACGCAGCAATTCGCAGTGCAACTGCCGGGATGCGTGCGCAAAGTCTCAGACAGCTCCCGCAGGAAGGCGGATTGCGCATTTTAATTAACGGCATTGGAACCGGCCTCGACCTCCCGTTCCTGCCGCTAGCCCATCGTTACATCGGTCTGGATCTGACCGAAGCCATGCTGCGGCGGGCCAGGTCGCGTAGCACTAAGGTGCGAATCAACTGGGTACAAGGTAACAGTCTAAACTTGCCTTTCCCAGACAAATGTTTTGATCACGCGGTATTGCATCTGATCCTGGCGGTGGTGCCCGATCCTGTGCAATGCCTTAGAGAAACTGCGCGAGTATTGATTGGCGGCGGAAGCGTGCTGATACTCGACAAATTCCTGCGCCGCAACCAGCGCGCCTGGTTCCGGCGTGTCCTTAATCCCCTTGCCGCGCGCATCGCCACGCGACTGGATGTGGTATTTGAAGACGTGTTGGATAAGGTTCCGGGGCTAAGGGTGGAATTCGATACGCCGGTCCTGCTAAGCGGCTGGTTCAGGAATATCCGGCTGGTAAAAACCTGAAACAATGCAAATGCAACGCTGAGCGCCCATCAATGAATCAGCGCTCGTCGTCCTTGTTACGCTCCCGCGGCCAGGTCCACCACACAATCAACACCAGAGCAAGCAGGGCGCTACCAGCCTCTAGCAGCAGCCAGTCCATTTGTCATTTGTTATACTTTGATCAACAGGACTTACTACTTTAACGAAAAACGGATGCGGCGCCAAACCCGTTTATGCCTGCTTGCAGCGGGATTATTGCTGTCTGGGTGCATTACGGTGGAAAAGCCCACGGTGCCGACTCCGCCTCCCCCGCCGGTAGCCATACCGCCGATTCCTCCTGCTCCAAAACTACAGGCGAGCAGCTGGAATGAAATGCCAGGCTGGCCGGAGGACGATCTGGTGCAAGCATGGGATGCATTCCTGCAAAGTTGCAACGCGCTCGTTAACCAGCTGGCATGGCAACCGGTATGCCTAACCGCGGAATTTTACGAGCACAAGGATAACCAGGATCTTCACCTCTTTTTCGAAGCGAATTTTACCCCGTATCAGGTGGTCAACTCCGACGGCAGCGACGAAGGGCTGGTTACCGGTTATTACGAGCCCCTGCTGCACGGCAGCCGAACACCATCGAATCGATTTCGCTATCCGGTTTATGGCGTGCCCGACGATTTGCTCGTCGTAGATATGGGTGATGTCTACCCGGAGCTCAAAAATCTACGCCTGCGAGGTCGGGTCGTCGGAAAAAAGGTGGTTCCGTATTACAGCCGCGCTGAAATCGACCAGGGTAAGCCTGCGCTTGAGGGGCGGGAACTGTTGTGGGTGGACGATCCGGTGGAGCTTTTCTTTCTGCAAATCCAGGGATCGGGCCGGATACAATTGGATAGCGGGGAAACGATTCACCTGGGTTACGCCGAGCAAAATGGCTATCCCTACAAGTCGATTGGCAGATTGTTGGTCGAGCGTGGTGAACTGCCCTTGGAAAAGGCTTCTATGCAGGGAATCAAGAACTGGGCTGTCCAGAATCCGCAGAGGCTCGCCACCCTTTTAAATGAGAATCCCAGCTACGTATTCTTTCGGGTCATGCCAAATGATTTGCCAGGGCCGATCGGCTCGTTGGGCGTGCCGCTCACCGCGGGACGTAGCCTCGCTATTGACCCGCACGCCGTCCCCCAGGGCGCACCGGTTTTTCTTTCCACTACTTGGCCCAATAGCGATAAGCCGTTAAACCGCTTGATGCTGGCACAGGATCGTGGGGGCGCCATCAACGGAGGTGTGCGCGCTGATTTCTTCTGGGGCTTTGGCGAACAGGCCGCCAGTCAGGCGGGTAAAATGAAGCAACGCGGCAAGATGTGGGTACTGCTGCCGAAAGACTACGTGCTGCCGCCCAGCCAGCTAAATTAATCGGTACCGGTATTATCCAGCATCTGCTCCAGGCGCGCCGTAGGAATAGCGCCAGGAATGACTTCGCCATCGGCGAAAATCAGAGTCGGCGTGCCATTGAAGCCTTTGCTTCGCCCATATTCGACGATTTTGTCCACCGGCGTGTCGCAACTCGGTTGTGCATCCGGCCCGATGCGCCTGAGCATGAAATCGTTCCATGCCTTGACGCGATCCGGCGAACACCAAATGGCCTTGGCCTTTTGCGTTGCGCCGGGATGCAATGATTCAATCGGATATAGAAAGGTATAAATCGTCACGTCGGTAACGCCGGCCATGCTTTGTTCCAACCTTTGGCAGAAGGGACAAAACGGGTCCGAAAAAATCGCCACCTTGCGTTTGCCGTTGCCTTTTACGATCTTGATGGCCATTTCCAGCGGCAGGGAATCAAACTTGATTGCATTGAGCTTGCGCGTGCGCTCCTCGGTAAGATTCTGCAAAGTCTTGCCGTCAACCACGCTCCCCAGAAAAAAATAATTCACCTTCTCGTCGGTGTAGACGAGCTGTTTCTCCATGTAGACTTCATATAAGCCGAGATACGGGGTCTTGTTTACGCTTTCTATATTCGCCTTGGGAAATTTCTCCTGCACCGCCTTCCTCACTGATGCTTCGTCAGCCGCTGCCGCATGAGCAAAAAATAGCAGCGCCAGCACGAGGTGAGTTTTCGTCAACAACGGTTTTATCTGCATAACATTCCCTATAACGGCTTGAGCTTAAGCAATTCGACAGGCTAATTCAAGGCACGTTGCACTAAAAAGCCTTTTATTTGTGGCATGCCATTGGTCAGCCGTAATCCGAAATTGCGCAAACCGGAGAGCAGCGGGCTACTAAACAGCCGTTGCAATCCATGCGTGACCAGCTGCATTGCCAAAATATCTTCTTTGCGCGCCCGTTCATAACGCCGTAACAAATGGTAATCGCCACAGTCCGGCTGCACACCGCGGTTCATCAGAGTCTCCGCCAGTATCCGTGCGTCCTGAAATCCGAGATTCACGCCCTGTCCCGCCAGCGGATGCACTATATGGGCGGCATCCCCGATCAGGGCCACGCGGGAACCGATTAAGCGCTCGACACGCAGCAGCTTCAGCGGGAAGGTCGCGCAGGGACTCATGAGACGCATATCGCCCAACATATTGTGTCCGGCTTGCGCGACGTCTTTGCAGAATTGTTCTTTATCCGTTGCAATCAGGCTTTGCGCGTGGTCCTCGGTGGTCGACCAGACAATGGAAATGAATCTCTCGGAAAGCGGCAAATAAGCCAGCACGCCGTCCTCTCGGAACCACTGGTAGGCAACATTGCGGTGCGCCTTTTCGGCTTCAAAATTTGCGACCACAGCCGTTTGCCGGTACGCATGCAAGGTCGCGCGTATACCGGCTTGCTCGCGCACCAAGGAATCACCGCCATCAGCGCCGACCAGAAGCCTGGCATCGATATGCGTTCCATCTTTAAGGCGCAGCGAAATCTGCCCGGCGGCCCATTCGATCGCTTGATGGGTTGCCGGACAGATCACAGTCAAGTTCTGCTGCTCTGCAAGCTGCTGCCACATGAGCTGTTGCAATTGCCGGTTTTCGACGGTGAAAGCAAGTTCGGGCAAGCCGCAATCGTAGGCGCTGAAAACAAGTCGCGACGCGCCATCATCACCAAATACCTGCATTTCCGTAATCGGCGTGATTCGCGCCCCATCGAGCCTTTGCCACACACCACAAGCGCGAAGAAATGCAGCCGTGCCGGGGCTCAGGGCATAGACCCGCTTGTCCCAATTGTTCTGGTCGTCCCACGCAGGTTCCTGGTTTTCGACCAATGCGAGCCGCAGGCCGCTATTTTTTAAATACAGCGCGCAGCTCGCCCCAACCAAGCCTGCGCCTGCGATGGCTACATCAAACAAGGAGATTTGTCCCGGGAATGCGACGCGAACTTGTGTGTTAACATTTTAAAATCAGAAGGCATATTATCACGATTCCTAGCAGCGCTTATCGCCACGTCGAAGTTTCCGTAAGCGGTGTTTAATCTTGACAGACCGTAGCGCAGCCTAAGAAAATGTTTAGTTTCGGTGTGGCGAATTAGCTCAGTGGTTAGAGCAGAGGAATCATAATCCTTTGGTCCGGGGTTCAAATCCCTGATTCGCCACCATTTACCCTTGGAAAAATACTTTGGCGCTGAAAGTTCAGCCCGATTGATAGTACGACGACTGTTTTATAGAATCGTGTTTGGGGCAGCCGCATTGCTTGTCTTGCAATCAGCGGCTGTTGCCGGGCGCATCCTGCCCCAAAACGCTTTATCGGGCGAGCTTACTGCGCACAGCTATCCCTACGTAACCATAGGAGACAGGCAGTTCCGTCTTGCCCCCGGCTCCGTGATCTACGATCAGAATAACCGCAAAATTCTTCCTAATTACCTTCCGAGCAAGGCCACCGTGCTTTATAACATCGACAATAATGGCGATCTGCACAAGATGTGGCTTTTGACTCCTGAAGAAATGGCGAAAGTCAAAAGATAAGGCACCCGGGGATGGCAAAAAAACTCTATATCAAGACCTTCGGCTGCCAGATGAACGAGTATGACTCGGAAAAAATGGCAGACCTACTGCACGCAACGCAAGGCTTAGAAACAACTCCTGAGCCGGAGCAAGCGGACGTGATCTTGGTCAACACCTGCTCGGTGCGCGAAAAAGCGCAGGATAAAGTATTTCATTACCTTGGACGCTGGAAACATCTCAAGCAGCGCAATCGCTATTTGCTGATCGCGGTGGGCGGCTGTGTTGCAAGCCAAGAAGGCACTGCGATCATCAAGCGCGCGCCTTATGTAGATGTGGTATTTGGACCGCAGACCCTGCACCGTCTTCCGCAGCTGCTGGACGAACGGCGCAGAAGCGGCAAGCCACAGGTGGACATTTCGTTCCCGGAAATCGAAAAATTTGACCATCTGCCGGCAGCCCGGGTGGATGGCCCAAGCGCCTTTGTTTCCATCATGGAAGGTTGCAGCAAGTACTGCAGTTTCTGCGTAGTCCCCTATACGCGCGGCGAAGAGGTATCGCGTCCGTTTGACGATGTGCTGACGGAAGTAGCAGAACTAAGCTTGCGCGGAGTTAAAGAAGTCACGCTCCTCGGGCAAAATGTCAATGCGTACCGTGGCATGATGAGCGATGGTGAATATGCCGATCTCGCGCTGTTGTTGGAATACCTCGCCGAGGTCCCGGGCATAGAACGGCTGCGTTACATCACGTCGCATCCGCTGGAATTCACGCAACGGCTCATTGATGCCTATGGCAGCATAAGCAAGTTGGCAAGTCACGTGCATCTGCCAGTGCAAACCGGCTCCGATCGAATCCTGGCTACGATGAAACGCGGCTACACGGTGCTTGAATACAAATCTATCATTCGCAGGCTGCGCAAAGTGCGGCCCCAGATTTCCGTCTCATCGGATTTCATCGTGGGCTTTCCCGGCGAGAGCGAAGAGGACTTCGCCGCCACCATGAAACTGGTGGATGACGTGGGATTCGATTCCAGCTTCAGCTTTGTCTACAGCCCGCGTCCCGGCACGCCCGCCGCAGAATTCCCCGGGCAGGTGCCAGAAGCCACAAAACTCGCGCGGCTGGCGCGCCTGCAGGAAAAAATTGATGCCTTTACGCAAACAACTGGCGAAACTATGGTCGGTAGCACGCAACGGATACTGGTCGATGGCCAGTCGAGGAAGAATAAGCAGGAGCTGTCCGGTCGCACCGAAAATAACCGTGTCGTCAATTTTGCAGGGCATGGGCGCTTGATTGGAAGCTTTGTTGATGTCACCATCACCGCAGCACTACTTCATTCGCTGCGCGGCGACGTGGTCGTGAATTAAACCTTGAAATCGCAGTCTGTTACAATCTCGTTTACTCCGGTGGACAATCAGCGTCTGTCCAACCTATGCGGAGCGCTGGACGAAAATTTGAAACAAATCGAAGCGGCGCTGGATGTGAACATTGCCAGGCACGGTGAAAATTTTTCGCTGCACGGCAGCCCTAAACAAACCCAACTTGCGGCGGAAGCACTGCAGCGGTTTTATGGTAAGGCAACGCAAAACCTGTCGCTTGAGGAAGTACAACTCGGGCTGATAGAAGTGACTAACCCCCACATGGTGCTGGCAAACGAGGAGCAAGTGCCAGTACTCCGCACGCGGCGCCTCGATCTGCACGGCAGGACCCCAAGACAGGTCCAGTATTTGCGGCAAATGCAAGAGTATGACATCACCTTCAGCATCGGCCCGGCAGGCACTGGCAAAACCTACCTGGCAGTCGCTTCCGCGGCGGACGCGTTAGAGCGTGACACCGTAAAACGCATTGTGCTTGTGCGCCCGGCGGTCGAAGCCGGGGAACGCCTGGGTTTTTTGCCGGGCGACATGGCTCAGAAAGTGGACCCGTATCTGCGGCCGCTGTACGACGCACTGTATGACCTGATGGGTTTTGAAAAAGTCGGCAAGCTGTTTGAGCGAGGCGCGATCGAAATTGCTCCGCTCGCCTATATGCGCGGACGCACGCTCAACCATTCGTTCATCATTCTCGATGAGGCCCAGAACACTACGCCGGAGCAAATGAAAATGTTTCTGACCCGCATCGGCTTCGGCACCAAGGCAGTAATTACCGGGGACGTTACCCAGATCGATTTGGCGCGCGGACAAAAAAGCGGGCTGGTGGAAGCCCGGCAAGTGCTCGAAAAAGTGCGCGGCATCGCATTTACTTTTTTCCTGTCCGAGGATGTTGTGCGGCATCCGCTGGTGCAAAAAATCGTCAACGCCTATGAGGAACACGAAAAGAAGAAAGCATGAAGGCAAAATCCGATAAACGACTCAACCTGTCGGTGCAATATATGGTGGCCCGCGAAAATCTGCCTACCCGGCGGCAACTGCGCAAATGGACACTCGCCGCGCTCAAGCGCCGGGCGCAAATTACCTTGCGCATTGTTGGCGAAAAAGAAGGCCGGGCGCTTAACCGCAATTTCCTCGGCAGGGATTACGCCACCGATGTCCTGACCTTTGCGTATCCAGGCAGGCCGCTCGCAGGTGACATCGCATTATGCGCACCGGTAGTTAGGCGCGAAGCGCGCGAGCATCGCATGAGCTTGAACGCGTGCTACGCGCACCTGGTCGTGCATGGCGTGTTGCACCTGCAAGGCTACGATCATCATCATGAAGCGGAGGCGAGAAAGATGGAAAAAAAGGAAGCGCGAATCATCACCGGCCTCGGCTTTCCCGATCCCCATGAGCATCTCGACTGAGAACTGAGGAATGGCAAAAATATCGGCTTGGTTTCCTGCCTGTCTCTCATGGTTCGCTCTTCAGCTGTTAGCGCTAGTGATATGAACGAAGCCGGAAAACCTAAACTGCTCGAGCGCCTCGGCGCGCTTCTGATGCGCGAGCCGGAAGACCGGCAGCAGCTGGTCGAGTTGCTGCGCTCCGCATACGAACGCAATCTGTTGGACGCCGACGCGCTGTCCATGATAGAAGGCGTAATGCAGGTTTCCGAAATGCAAGTGCGCGATATCATGATTCCGCGCTCGCAGATGGACATCATAGACATCAATGACCCTCCGGAGAAATTTATCCCGTTCGTGATTGAAACGGCTCACTCGCGGTTTCCGGTGATCGGCGAAAACAAGGATGACGTTATCGGCATACTGCTTGCAAAAGACTTGCTGCGCTATTACGCCGGGAAGGAATTCAACGTGCGCGAAATGCTGCGGCCAGCCGTGTTCGTTCCCGAATCCAAGCGCCTGAATGTGCTGCTCAAGGATTTCCGCAGCAACCGCAACCACATCGCCATCGTGGCGGATGAATATGGCGGAGTTGCCGGCCTGGTGACCATTGAAGATGTGCTGGAGCAAATTGTCGGTGAAATTGAGGATGAGTACGACTTTGATGAGACCGAAGACAATATCATCCAGGAAAGGAACGGACGCTTCCGGGTGAAGGCAGTGACCGAGATCGCCGATTTCAATGCCGCGCTTGGCTCCAGACTGAGCGACGAAGAACACGCTACCATAGGCGGCCTAGTAATCAGCCGTTTTGGCCGCTTGCCGAAACGTGGTGACCACATCAATATAGACAATCTCGACTTCCGGGTGCTGCGCGCCGACAGCCGCAGGATCCATTACCTTCTGGTGCAAAAGCTCAGCCCTTCCGCACCCGTCCCTTCCACAGCCAAGGAATAAGTTTTGACTCTCCAGCTTCCCCAGTCTGTGGCCGGGAAAGCAATTGCAGGAATGGTGCTGGGCGCGGTCAGCGTTTTGGGTTTTGCGCCATTCTATTTCTATCCGTTACCGGTGGTCTCGTTGGCATTGCTGCACTATTTATGGAGGCAACCGAACCGGCGTTTTTCCGGCTTCATGCTTGGGTTTGGCTTCGGAATGGGGTTGTTCGGTGTTGGCGCCAGTTGGGTCTATGTCAGCCTCCACGATTTCGGCGCCATGCCCGTTGTGCTTGCGGGAATTGCCACCTTGCTATTTTGCGCCATTTTGGCACTCTATCCTGCGCTCGCTGGAACGGTTCTCGTTCCCATGAATAACGCGCCGGCCTCGAAGCAACTCTTGCTGTTCCCTGCAGTGTGGGTTTTGCTGGAGTGGACTCGCAGCTGGCTCTTCACTGGTTTTCCCTGGCTGACCCTGGGTTATTCCCAGGTTCCATCGAGCCCGCTTGCCGGATATGCGCCTCTGCTCGGTGTTTTCGGCGTATCTTTTTTTTGCGCACTAAGCGCCGGATTGCTGAACGTGACGTTTGCGAAACGCAGGCTCAAAATCGGGTACGCATTGCTGCTCGCTGCCGTATGGATTGGCGGCTTTGGTCTCAAGCACATCGACTGGACCCGGCCCAAAGGTGCAGCAGTTGAAGTCAGTCTGTTACAGGGCAATATCCCTCAGGAAAGAAAATGGCGTGAAGACGAGCTGGTCAACACACTGGAAACATACCGCAGATTGGTGGACGAGAGCACCGGGCAGCTCATCGTACTGCCCGAGACCGCGCTGCCGCTGTTTTATCATGACGTACCGAAAATTTATCTTGAAACGTTCGCGGCACATGCGACGAAATACGGAGGCGATCTCCTAATTGGTCTGCCGGAGCGCACCGACCAGGACCATTATTACAACAGCGTGCTGAGTTTCGGCAGCTCGCCCACACAAATTTACCGTAAATCGCATTTGGTACCATTCGGTGAGTTCATTCCGCTGCGACCGATCTTTGGCTGGTTGCTGGATGTGCTGCAGATTCCGTTGCTGGATTTTTCCCGCGGTAGCCCGGGGCAGTTGCCGCTGTATGTGGCTGGCCAGCAGGTGGCAGTGAACATTTGCTACGAAGACGCCTTTGGCGAGGAAGTGATTCGTCAGCTGCCGCAAGCGACCCTGTTGGCCAACTTCAGTAACGATGCCTGGTTCGGAAATTCGATTGCGCCCATGCAGCATCTACAAATTTCTCAGACGCGAGCTCTGGAATCCGGTCGTTATATGGTGCGCGCCACCAATACCGGCGTGACCGCGGTGATCAATGCTCGAGGAGAAGTCCTGAGCCGCTTGCCGCTGTTCACCACAGCGACGCTGCAGGATGTGGTATGGGGGTATAGCGGTGCCACACCTTATGTTATTTTTGGCAATTATGCAGTGCTGCTAATTTGTCTGCTGGCAATTTTTGCGTACCTCATGCATTCGGGCCGTTTGCTTTCTCAAGCTCGCTAAAACCAGTAAAATCCGCTATCCACGCGGGTTTTGCCTGGCATGATCACTTTCCAGCAGATCGTCTTGAAGCTGCAGCAATACTGGGACAAACAGGGCTGCGTATTGTTACAGCCTTACGATATGGAAGTTGGCGCCGGCACGTTTCACACTGCAACTTTTCTGCGCGCGATAGGGCCGGAGCCATGGAAAGCCGCGTATGCCCAACCGTCGCGCCGTCCGAAAGATGGCCGCTACGGCGATAACCCGAACCGTTTGCAGCATTACTACCAGTACCAGGTCGTGCTGAAACCCTCGCCCGATGATATCCAGGATATCTATTTAAAATCACTGGTCGCCCTCGGCATTAATCCCAAGAAGAATGATATTCGTTTTGTCGAGGACGACTGGGAATCGCCCACCCTCGGTGCGGCGGGACTCGGCTGGGAAGTCTGGCTCAACGGAATGGAAATCACGCAGTTCACCTATTTTCAGCAAGTCGGTGGGCTCGACTGCAAGCCGGTCCTGGGTGAAATCACTTACGGACTCGAGCGGCTGGCGATGCATTTGCAGGATAAGGAAAGCGTGTTCGACCTTGTCTGGGTAGACGGCATTACTTACGGCAACATCTACCACCAGAACGAAGTCGAGCAGTCGAAATACAACTTCGAGCTTGCCAATTCCGGAATGCTTTTCCAGCACTTCGACCAATTTGAAGCTGAAGCGAAACGGCTGATCGAGGCGCAATGCGTGCTCCCGGCGTATGAAATGATGCTCAGGTGCTCGCACACGTTCAATTTGCTGGAGGCGCGCGGTGCGATCTCGGTCACCGAGCGCGCTGCTTACATCGACCGGGTGCGCGCAATCGCCCGGCTGGTGGCGCAAGCCTATTACGAATCGCGTGAGAAGCTTGGCTTCCCGATGCTGAAACAGCCGC
>Ga0187788_10000442_pt1 | contig 11464 bp, 9 predicted proteins | sample 1015_BV01_MP10_2_FD_133008 | JGI IMG/M metagenome (GOLD analysis project Ga0187788, IMG submission 133008) | Tropical peat soil microbial communities from peatlands in Department of Meta, Colombia - 1015_BV01_MP10_20_MG | ecosystem: Environmental > Terrestrial > Soil > Wetlands > Peat | place...
AACATCATTAAAGTCGCCGCAAAGTATTTTCGCGACCCCTCTCGGTGTCGGATAGCGTCGCTTGATTATGGCCAGCAGCGCCTTAGCCTGTTTTCTTCGTCCTTCGACCATTTCCGGCGGATAGGCGAGATGAGTATTAATCACCAATAACGGTCGCCCTTCGATCTGGAATTCCGTCAATATAACGTGTCGCGGCCCAGCTTCCGAGAGTCGCGGTAATGCGGCGCTATTCAATCGGACGACCGGCTGCGAACACAAAATAGCTAAGCCGCCTTCTTCCACATGGTGCGCGAGCCCACACATTTCGGCGACTAGCTCGGCCTGGCTGTGTCCGGATCTCGGATCGCGAGAGACTTCCTGCAGACAAATAATGTCAGGGCGCAATCTCTTGAGCCCGGCTGCGAGAGCGCGATAGCGCGGTTCGAGCGGTTCATTGATATTCCACAGATTTAGGGTCAATACGCCAAAGGCCATGTTGTCGTGCCGCCCTCTCACCGAAAAATAGGCTCCGCCTTATAGCTTGCAAAGATCAGTTGGTCGTGACGCAATGGCAGTCCTTGACGATGTGTGGAGACATCACCTTCATTGAGCGTGTGGATCACGGGGAATGCAGGGGCTCAGGGCAATGCGCCGCATTATTGTCGCTACCGATGGCTCGCCCGGCGCAAATCGCGCGATCGACAGGGCTGCATTGTTCGCAAAGACCAGCGGCGCTGATCTTATCATCCTGACGATTGGCGGAAACATTACGGGAGCGCAGCTCAGGGAGCTGGCGGACGCCGCCGGCGATCTCAGCAAGACCCTTGAGGTGGCGGCCAAAACGATTCTTGGCCAGGCCCGAAAGCGCGCGCTTCGTATTGGTGCTCGCAGTATCAAGCTGCAAACCGGATGGGGCGACCCGGCAGAAACCATAATTGATGCGGTGCGCCGCGAAAAAGCTGACATGCTGGTCGTCGGGCGGCGTGGACGGGGCCGTTTGTCCGGCCTCCTCCTCGGCAGTGTTTCGCAAAAGCTAGCGAGCTTGGCACCCTGCGCCGTTGTGGTAGTTCCTTAGTCACATTTAAACCACTTGTACGGATCAGGTGTCCGCCTAGTATTCGCGCGGTCTACAGAGAATGCGCCCCTTTCACCAAATCTCTTTGATTCTCGACCAGAAGCACCTCTTGGCGCGTTTCTGGCAATCTGCCTCACAGTCGTGGCAAACCCAGCGTGCATGGGTAGCTGCGTTGGGCGCTTTCCTAATCGTCGTAGTCCTGCTGCAGTTATTACTGCAAGTCGCACTCAATCTGTGGAATCGGCACTTCTTTGATGCGCTCGAACGCAAGGACGCAGCCGCCGTTTGGGCGCAAGCGCGATTGTTCGTGCCGCTTGCCGCCGCGAGTATTTTTCTCGCCGCCACTTCGGTATGGGGTCGCATGACCGCGCAGCGCGGCTGGCGAGAGGCACTGACACACCACGTTATGGAGAGATGGCTCGAGAAAGACCGCTTCCGCCACCTTAATCATCATCTGACCAAAGGCACTGAAAATCCAGAATATCGCATTTCAGTTGACGTACGCATTGCAACCGATGCGCCGATAGACTTGGCGCTTGCATTTTTTTCCTCGATCGTGACGGCGATTACATTTTTCGGGGTGCTGTGGGAGATAGGTGGCAGCATCGACATTTTCGCTTTCGGGCTTACGGTGACGATCCCCGGCTATTTAGTCTTTGGCGTCATTATTTATTCGGGAATGGTATCCAGTCTCATGATCTTCTTTGGCCATCACCTGACCAGTGTCATCGAGCGCACCAATCAGGCCGAGGCTGAATTTCGTGCTGCGGTGGACGCATTTCGGCAGGAAGCCGACGTGGGGAATCTAAAGCCAATCGACGGAAGCAAGCGGGAGACCTTACAGCTTAAACTCCAAGCTGTCCTCTTATGGTGGCGCGAATTCTGCTGGCAACTTGTTCGCACCACGTTGGTGTCGCACGGAAATTTTCTCTTCGCGCCGGTGGTTGCCTGGATTCTGTGCGCGCCGAAATACCTCAGCGGAGCTATGTCACTCGGCGAGCTCACGCAATCGGCAGCGGCATTCGTTGTCGTACAAGGCGCGTTCAACTGGGTCGTCGACAATTATCAGCGTCTGGCCGATTGGCGATCCTCGGCCCACCGCGTTGCAACTTTGCTGCTTGCGCTCGACGAGCTCGAAGCGAAAGAACGGACGGAAAGCCCGGCGGCCGCAAATCGTAATTCCAAACGAATTTAAGAAGTCCACGCGTGCTGCACGGCAAATGACCGCAGGCCGACAAAAGCTGGATCATCGTGCAGGATCAGATAGACGGGGATCGCCGACACGTAGGGGCTCATCCGCCCCTTCGCTTCGAAGCGTGCACGAAACTGCGACTGAGGGAGATAATCGCGCAGATGAAGCGCGATGCCCCCGGCAACGAAGGCACCGCCTTGCGCACCGATGCCGAGCACGAGATTACCGGCGACCTCGCCCAGCATCGCGCAAAATGTGTCGATTGCGGCGCGACTCGTCGCACAATGCCCCGCCAATCCGGCTTGCGTGATTTCAGCTGCGCTGCGTTCCGGCACGCTCAGAGAATCGAGTGACGCAATCGCGCGGTAAAGATTTTCCAGACCCCGCCCGGATAAGACTCGCTCCGCCGACACGTGCCCAAAGTTCTGCCTCAACTTTTCGATGATTGCGTCCTCGCGCGCCGAACCGCTCGGCATCGTGCTATGGCCACCTTCAGTTCGCAGCACAAAGCCCCCCTGCTCGTGTGGCACATAGGCGGCCACGCCGAAACCGGTGCCCGGACCAAGCGCCAGCATTGGGGTGTTCAACTTCCCTTCGAGTCCGCCGAGTTTATGAAGATCTTTCGACGTGAAATGCGGCAGGGACCACGCGATCGCCTCGAAATCGTTGATGATGTGAACGTCGGCAAAACCGAAACGAGCGCGCAACTCATAGGCATCGACAATCCAGGGATTATTGGTGAGCGCGCAACGCCCTCCTTCAACCACTCCGGCCACCCCGAAGAGCGCGTGCCGGAGCGCGCCGCTATCCTTTTGATGCGACATAAACGTCGCCAGTGCATCGACGAAATTCTTATAATCGGCGACCGCTAGATGTTCGACGCGGCCGAGCGCGGCACCCGTGAGCACGGTAAATCGCGCGTTGGTGCCGCCGACATCGGCTAGCACAATGCCGCCCGATTTATCCGCTCCCGCCACCGGCCCTGCCGAAAACTGAGTCATCTGTTACGCGCCGCCTTAATAAGGTCGCCGTACCATTCAAACGAGGCCTTAGGAATGCGCCTTTGTGTCAAATAATCAACATAGGCCAGTCCAAACCGCACGCCGTAACCTTGGTCCCATTCGAGATTGTCGAGCAGGGACCAGACGAAATAGCCGCGAATGTCGGCACCAGCGGCTGCCGCATCATTCATCGCGCCGATATAGGCGCGCAGATAGGCGATGCGATCATTGTCGATTACTGCGCCGGTACCGTCCGGCTTGTCGTTTCCACCAAAACCGTTTTCGAGCACATAGACAGGCAAGCCGTAGCGCTTCGAGACATCCTGCAAGGTTTCGCAAAATGAATGTGGCATGATCGGCCAACCATTCGGCGTGAGCGGGATTTCCGCGGGTCTATCGCCAAAGCCGAAGCCGAGCACAGAACCGGGATCGGCTTTCACGAACACCGGGCTGTAATGATTAAGGCCGAACCAGTCCACCGGACGGCAGATGCGCGCGAGATCACCCGCTTGTATGTGCGCCTCAATTGCCGCCTCTATCTGTCCGGGATATACGCCCAAGCATTGCGGGTCTGGAAAGGCCTTATTCCAATAGGCGTCGCAGTATTCTGCCGCTTGAGTATCGTTCGGCGTTGACGTTAGACATGGCTGGTAGTTGTGGATGGCGCCAATCGAACTGCCCGCTACACGCGTGCGCACAATATCGACCGCTGCGCCATGGGCGAGATTCACGTGGTGGATGCCGCGGTACAGCGCGTCTGCGCTCGACACGGCGCGCTTGCCCTGGCCGAACCCAAGACCGAACAGGGTGAATATCGACGGTTCGTTAAAGGTAGCGAAGCGTTTGACGCGATCGCCATAGCGCTCCGCCACCAGCATGGCGTAATCGGCAAACCATGCAACGCTGTCTCGCGTTGTCCAGCCGCCGAAATCGTCGAGCGCCTGCGGCAGATCCCAGTGATAGAGGCAGAGCCAAGGCTCGATACCGGCAGAGAGAATCGTGTCGATCAGCCGGTCATAGAATGCCAAGCCGGGCTCATTTGGCATGCCACGTCCCTGCGGAAGCACGCGCGGCCAGGCAACCGAAAAACGATAAGCTTGTATGCCAAGCCGCTGCATTAGCGCGATATCTTCCGGATAACGATGATAGTGATCGCAAGCCACGTCGCCGGTATCGTGGTTAGCGACTGCGCCTGTTTGCGCGTAAGTATCCCATACGCTAGGGCCACGACCGTCTTCGCGCGTTGCGCCCTCGATCTGAAAGCTCGAGGTCGACACGCCCCAGATGAAATCGCGTCGTAGCTGCCCAATCGGGAAGGATTGGGGAGTGCGAATTCGTTCGGGACTGTCGCCGCCGCCATCGCCCAAAACCACAGCACACCCCTTCTTTGTATTAACTTGTCCAGGCTAAATCGCGACCGCGGCGCTTTGTTGAGGCAAATCAACACATTGTGCCACGTTACGATTACTCTTTTGCTTACATTAAATTCGGTTTGCCGATGCTAGCTCAAGTGCCAAGAACCCGATGGGGCGGTGTGGCCGACGGTCATTTTCGGCCGGGCAGGTATTTTCGAATTGCGCAGCGCGGCGGCGTTTTCTGGTTCATAGACCCCGACGGCGGCCACTTCCTGTCGAAGGGTGTTAATACCGTTCGATTCGATCAGGACCAGATTCAAAACAGCGAGCGCATCCCATATGCGGAAGCCTGCCGGCGCAAATATGGCAGCCAGGCCGCCTGGCGCGCCGCCGTCGCCGCGCGGCTTACGGGCTGGGGTTTCAATACGCTGGGCACATGGTCGGACGAAACGGTCGCGAATGCGGGCTCCGCGCCACTCGCGGTGGCGTCCAATCTCGATCTCGGCATGTCCTTCGCGTGGGCCAAAAACGACGCGACGAAAAGTAAGCCTTGGCAAGATTTCCCGGATGTCTTCGACGCGGACTTTGATCGCCATGTTCGCGGCCGAGCGCTCGGATTGTGCAAAGGGCGACGCAATGATCAAAGCATCCTGGGCTGGTTCATCGACAATGAACTACGCTGGGGACCGGATTGGCGCGGTCCTGATGAATTATTGACCCTATTTCTCGGCTTACGACCGACGACTCCGGGCCGTACTGCTGCTCTCACGTGGCTGCGCGGGCGCTATCCCGCTTTCGAGAATTTCAACACCATCTGGCGCACGCCGGTGCAATCCTGGGATGCGTTGCACACGCAGACGCGTATCGAACCGCCTCACCGAAGAAATCCTATTTATCAACGCAACGCGCGTGAGGAGGTTGCCGCTAACAGCACCGATCCGGCCCGTGCGGCTTTCTTCGCCGACTGCGATGAATTTGCGGCGCTGGCAGGGGAGCGCTATTTTGATATGACCATCGCGGCGATCAAAGCAGCCGATCCTCATCATCTTGTGCTCGGCTGCCGCTTTGCCTGTGTTCCGCCATCTGGCGTGATCGAGGCCGCCGCACGTCATACGGACGTTATCTCGCTCAATTGCTACGATCCCGACGCGAGCCCGGTGATAGAGCCCTATGTAGCCACGGGCAAACCCTGTCTCGTTAGTGAATTCTCGTTTCGCAGTGCCGATTCTGGACTGCCGAATACCAACGGCGCTGGACCCGTCGTCGCAACACAGGCCGAGCGGGCCGCCTCATTCCGGAGCTACGTCACCTCAGCCGTGCGCAATCCGGCGATTGTGGGGTTTCACTGGTTCGAGCACGCCGATCAGCCGGCGGAGGGGCGCTTCGATGGCGAGAATTCAAATTTTGGAATGGTGTCGATTACCGACGATGTCTACGAAGAACTTACTCAAGCCATGACATCGGTAAATGCCGAGGCGGAAGCATTGCACGCCTCGACGGCGCCAGTCGCGTGATGAGCAGCAGGGAAACGGCAATGGCTAATCAAACCAAGATCGTTTTTCTCGGTGCGACCAGCATGTCGTTTGGCCTGAGCATGCTACGCGATATCTTCAGTAGTGATGAATTGCGTGGCTCCACGCTCACCCTGGTTGGTCGAAATCCGGAAACGCTGGTGAAAGTCACTGCGCTTGCCAAGCTTCTAAACAACAAATCCGGCGCCGGCTTGATTGTTGAGCAGACCACGGATCGCCGCTCCGCTTTAAAAGGCGCAGGATTTGTCGTCAATGCAACGGCGATCGACCGCAACCGGCTTTGGAAACTCGATTGGGAAGTTCCTCGTAAATACGGCATCCGTCATACGCTCGGCGAGAATGGCGGACCGGGCGGCTTGTTCTTCACACTGCGAACTTTGCCGCTTGTGTTCGATATCGTGCGCGAGATGCAGGAACAGTGCCCGAAAGCCCTGTTCATCAATTTCTCAAATCCGGAGAGCCGCATCATCCTCGCGCTCGGCAAGTACAGCCCGATCGCCGCGCTTGGTCTTTGTCACGGCATTTTTATGGGCCAGAATGACGTCGCACGCATCCTCGGCCTGCCTGCGGACGAGGTCGCCGTATTGGGCGCGGGTCTCAATCATTCGCAATGCCTGATGGAAATTCGCCACCGTGCGACCGGCGAAGACCTTTACCCGCTGCTACGCGCCAAAGAGAAGGACTTTGACCCCTCGTTCGCTCCGCTCACACGAAGATTGCTCCGGGCCTTCGGCTATTGGATGACCTGCAGCGACGATCACCTCGGAGAATACCTCGCCTACGGTTGGGAAGGCGGCGAACACGGCTACGATTTCGATGCCGACGAGCGCCGACGCGCGGACTTTGGTGGCACGCTCGATCGAGTGCTTGCCGGCGGAGCCTTACCACCAGATTGGTTGACGCCGTCGGGCGAGCGCGGCGGCGCCGTGATCGGAGGAGTCCTTCATAACAAGAAGCGCATCTTGGAATCCGGCATTGTCCTCAACCGCGGCGCTATCCCAAATTTACCGGCTGACGCGGCGGTCGAAATACCGGTGATGGCGGACGCTGGCGGAATTCACCCGATTTCACTTGGCCCGCTGCCCGATGCGATTGCGAAACTGCTCCATACGCAAGTGAGCGTTCAACAGCTCGCTGTCGAGGCTGCCATGCACGGATCCAAGCAGATCGCCTTGCAGGCGCTGTTGATCGATCCGGTGGTAAATTCCGCATCGGCTGCGGTTAAGTTGCTCGATGAGTTGTGGGATGTGAACCGGCCCTATATCCGACCCTGCATTTGACACCGGAAGGCTAATGTCATGGCAACGCCCGTAAAGACCGATGTGGCACCCGCCAGACGCGAAACTACGAGCATGCCAATACCATGCGCATGAATTTCGAGGCCTGGGCCGACGCGGTCGAGGGCCGCGCGCCTTATCGCTTCACGACCGAGCAATTACTCGCCAATATCCGCATCCTCGACGGGTCACCTGCTCGGCAGCGGCGGGCGGAGTGCCGATTACGCCGTGAGAGCTGGGTCGCCGGTGGTCCTCGAAATTCACCGCAGGCTAGGGTAAATCGGCGCTGAATGCAGACCGAAAAAGAACAAGTTGCGCTCTCCTCGATTGCGGCGTCCGCCGGTTTAACTGTTGCCAAGGCACTCGTCGGGTTTGCCACAGGCTCGCTGGCGATCCTGTCGGAAGCCGGCCATTCGCTGATCGACCTCGGCGCCACCGTCATGACCTATATCGCGGTGCGTATATCCGGTAAACCGGCCGATGAAGAGCATCATTACGGCCATGGCAAGGTGGAAGCAGTCTCTGCGCTTGCCGAAACGGCACTGCTATTCCTGCTTTCCGGCGTAGTGATTTGGGAAGCGGTCAAGCGCCTCATTGAACACGAAGCGCACGTCGTCGAGGCGACCGCCTGGGCGTTCGGCGTAATCGTGGTATCAATTGTCGTCGACTTCTTCCGTGCCCGGGCGCTGTCGCACACCGCGGAAAAAACCTCAAGCCACGCACTCGAGGCCGACGCGCTGCATTTTTCATCTGACCTATGGTCTTCCTTGGCCGTACTGATTGGTCTTGTCGGCGTGTATTATGGGCTGGCATGGGCGGATTCGGTGGCGGCGTTGGTAGTGGCGGTGCTGGTCTGCATCGCCGGCTGGCGGCTTGGCAAGCGCACTATCGATGCACTCACCGATACCGCACCACCCGGTGCGGCAGAAAAAATAACCGCTATTGCCGCGCGCGTAGCGGGCGTGGTCCGTGTCGGACAGGTACGCGCGCGTGCGGTCGGCGAGCAGACTTTTATCGACCTCACGGTCGCCGTAAGCCGCACTCTGCCACTGGATCGCGTAAGCGCGATCAAAGACGCGATCGGAAATGCGCTCCGTCAGCAGATGCCAGGCGCTGAGCCTGTGGTCACCACCGATCCGGTTGCACTCAACAATGAAACCGTTCTTGATCGTGTCATGGTTATTGCGCGCAACCGCGCTCTCGCGGTGCACCATGTTACAGTCCATGAACTTAGGGATAAGTTGGCGGTGTCGCTCGACCTCGAGGTGGACGGCAAGCTTTCTCTACGATCTGCGCACCACATGGCGGACGGCCTAGAAGAAGCGATTGCGGCCGAGCTCGGCCCCGGCGTCGAGGTAGAGACACACATCGAACCGCTGCAGCCGCAGGATGCCTCCGGACGCGAGGCACCTCCCGAGCGGGTCAAAGCGGTTTCGATCGCACTATCGGAGCTGGCAGCCGGGAGCCGCAGCATCCGCAATGTGCACAATGTGCGCGTGCGAGAGACCAATGAGGGCGAAATCGTCAATTTTCACTGCCGCGTCGACCCTCAGTTAAGCGTGCAGAGCGTACACGAGAATGTCGACGCGCTCGAGCGCGAGTTGAAACAGCAATCGCCATCGATCAAGCGCGTGATCGGCCACGCCGAGCCGATGCGCTGATTTTATGCCCTAGGGAATGAGAACTGCCGCGCCTTGCAAGCGGCCATCGCGCAGATCGGATAACGCTTCGTTGGCGCGCGCAAGCGGATAGCGCGTGATCTCGCACTTTACGCCAGCCTTGGGTGCAATCTCGAGAAACGCGCGGGCATCGGCCCGCGTGAGATTAGCCACCGACACTAACTGTCGCTCTTCCCACAGCAGCGCGTAGGGAAAGCTGGGAATGTCTGACATGTGGATACCGCCACAGACTACGCGTCCACCCCTCTTCACCGCCTTGAGGGCAGCCGGCACCAACGCCCCAACCGGCGCGAAGATAATCGCGGCATCGAGTGGCTCGGGCGGTAGTTCATCAGAGTCGCCCGCCCACACTGCCCCAAGCGAGCGGGCGAATCCCTGCGCCGGATGATCTCCCTTGCGGGTGAACGCGAACACGCGCCGTCCCTGCCATTTCGCGACCTGCGCCAAGATGTGCGCGGCCGCGCCGAACCCGTAGAGACCGAGCGTCTCGCCTCCGCCCGCCATACGATAGCTGCGCCAGCCGATCAGCCCGGCGCAGAGCCAAGGTGCGATCTCCGCGTCCTTACCCTCTTCGCCGAGCGGAAAACTAAAGCGCGCGTCGGCGATCACATGGTTTGCGAATCCACCGTCGCGCGTATAACCGGTGAATATCGGCGTGTCGCACAGATTTTCGCGATCGCTGCGGCAATACGGACAGGACCCGCATGTGCCACCCAACCATGGCACGCCGACGCGATCGCCTATCGAAAAACCGCTCACGCCCGCCGCGACCGCCGCCACACGACCGACAATCTCGTGGCCGGGCACTATTGGTAGCGTCGAATGCGGCAGTTCCCCATCGACCACATGCAGATCGGTCCGGCAAACGCCGCAGGCTGTCACAGCCACCAGAATCTCGCCGAGACCTGGAGCGGGAAGCGGACGCTCGCGCATGATAAGTGGCGCGCGAGGCCGATCGAGCACCATGGCATGCATGGTCTGCATCATTCTTTCTTCCAATTGCCGCCCGGACATCCTAGATCAAAAGCCATGCGCACCGATATCGCCCAGCCCATCCGCCTGAAAGACTACCGTCCGCCCGACTGGCTGGTAGAGACCGTTTCACTCGATGTTTCGTTGGATCCGAGCAAAACCAAGGTCCGCGCAACGCTAGCGCTCAGACCAAACCCCAAAAGCGTGGCGGCCCCACTCGTACTGGATGGCGACGGACTGTCGCTGGTCTCGCTTAGAATCGACGGAGCTACCTTGCCCGCCGATAGCTATGTCGCAACGCCCGACAACCTCACCATTCCGCAGCCGCCGAACGGGCCATTCAAGCTGGAAGTCGAAACTGTTGTCGATCCATCCGCTAACACCCAGCTTTCCGGCCTCTACTGCTCAAGCGGTACTTATTGCACCCAATGCGAGGCCGAGGGCTTCCGCCGCATTACTTACTTTCCCGACCGGCCCGACGTTATGGCGGTCTACACCACGCGCATCGAGGCAGGAAAAACAGAAGCGCCCGTGCTGCTGGCGAATGGCAATCTCGTCGAGAGCGGACAGGCTCGCGGTGGGCGCCATTTCGCGGTCTGGCATGATCCGCATCCTAAGCCGTCCTATCTTTTTGCGTTAGTCGGCGGCGACCTCGCTTGCGTCGAAGACCGCTTTGTCACCGCATCGGGGCGCAATGTGACATTGCGCATCTATGTCGAACACGGCAAGCAGCACCGCTGCGCCTATGCAATGGATTCGCTCAAACGTGCCATGCGCTGGGATGAAGAAGTTTTCGGCCGCGAATACGATCTCGACACCTTCATGATTGTTGCCGTGTCGGACTTCAACATGGGCGCGATGGAAAACAAGGGTTTGAACGTCTTTAACGACAAATACGTGCTAGCCAGCGCCACCACCGCGACCGACGCCGATTTTGCGCACATCGAAGCAGTGATCGCACATGAATATTTCCATAACTGGACCGGCAATCGCATCACCTGTCGCGACTGGTTTCAACTTTGTCTAAAAGAAGGTCTCACTGTTTTCCGCGATCAGGAGTTTTCTTCCGACATGCGCTCGCGGCCGGTGAAGCGTATCGCCGACGTGCGCAGTCTTCGCGCGGCGCAGTTCGTCGAGGACGCCGGCCCTTTGGCGCATTCGGTCCGCCCGGAGACATACAAGGAAATCAATAACTTCTACACTACGACCATATACGAGAAAGGCGCTGAGTTGGTGCGGATGGTGCAGACGTTGATCGGACGCGCCAAATTCCGTGCCGGCATGGATCTCTATTTCGCACGCCACGATGGCGAAGCCGCCACTGTTGAACAGTTCATCCAGTGTTTCGCTGACGCCAGCGGGCGCGAACTGACGCAATTTATGCGTTGGTATAGCCAAGCAG
>Ga0187788_10000443_pt1 | contig 11462 bp, 10 predicted proteins | sample 1015_BV01_MP10_2_FD_133008 | JGI IMG/M metagenome (GOLD analysis project Ga0187788, IMG submission 133008) | Tropical peat soil microbial communities from peatlands in Department of Meta, Colombia - 1015_BV01_MP10_20_MG | ecosystem: Environmental > Terrestrial > Soil > Wetlands > Peat | place...
CCGGTACTGGCAGCCACCGTCACCACGGCGATTGTGTTCTTTCCGGTAGTGTTTCTCTACGGTGTGAGCCGGTTCTTGTTCACCGCTCTGGCCCTGGCGGTGGTGCTTTCCTTGTTTGCTTCCTACATGGTGGCCATGACCGTCGTGCCCCTGTTCTGTGCACGCTTCATGCGCCTTCGCGAGGCGGACCAAGAAGGAGGGGAAGACGTTCGGAGGTCGTGGTTCGGGAGATTCGTCCGCGAATTCAATCATCGCTACAACCGCATGCTGATGCGCTACGACAGGGCGGTACGCAAGAGCCTGCTGCGTCCAGTGGCAACCATCCTGGGAGTAGTGGGAATCTTCGTGTTCAGCCTCGGCCTCTACCCGCTGCTGGGCGTGTCGTTCTTTCCGCGCACCGACCCTGGGCAGTTCGTGATCAACATCAAAGCTCCCAGCGGGACCCGCATTGAGCTCACCAACCAGTACATCAAACAAGTGGAAAAGGACATCCGCGAGGTAGTGGACCCGCGGGATCTGGGTATGATTGTCTCCAACATCGGGATCACGCCCGATTTTTCCGCCATCTACACCAGCAATTCGGCACAGCACACGGCCTTTGTGCAGGTGAGCCTCAAGGAGGGCCACAGGATCGGCAGCTACGAGTATATGAATCGCGTACGCCGCAAGCTTGCCGACGATCTTCCCGAGTTGTCTACCTACTTCCAGGCGGGAGGGCTGGTGGATGCGATAGTCAATCTGGGTCTGCCCGCACCCATCGATGTTCAGGTGAGCGGTAACGACTTGCATGCGGCATATCAGACGGCGTCGGAGATCGCGCAGAGGCTGCGCGGCGCCAAGGGCGTCAGCGACGTACTGATTCCCCAGGACCTGGATTACCCGGGCATTCAGCTGAACATCAATCGCGAGATGGCAGGCCGGCTGGGACTGACCTCCAAAGAAGTGGTGAACAACGTGATCACCGCGTTGACCTCAAACGCCATGATCGCACCCAGCTATTGGGTCGACCCCAAGAGCGGCAACAACTACTTCCTGACGGTGCAATACCCCGAGAGCCAGGTGAAGTCGCTGGTCGATCTCAAGCAGATCCCCCTGCGGGCGGGCAGCAACATCAATCCCACCGATCTGGAGGCGGTCAGCGAGGTGAAGACCATCAACACCCCGACCGAGGTGGACCACTACCAGTTGCGTAGGGTGATCGATGTATATGTCGCGCCCTCCTCGGAGGACTTGGGCGGTCTCGCCAGCCGGGTGGAAAAAACAGTGGCGACGGTGAAGCTGCCCGAAAATGTGCGGGTAACGCTGCGCGGCTCGGTGCAGGGGATGCGGGAGTCGTTTCGAAGCTTCGCCCTCGGTTTGGTGCTCTCCGTCATCCTGGTTTACTTGGTGCTGATGGCGCAATTCGCCTCCTTCGTCGATCCCTTCATCATTCTGTTGGCGATTCCCCCGGGCATCACCGGGGTCTTAGTCTTCCTGTTCGTGACACGGACGACGATGAATGTGATGTCGCTGATGGGAGTGGTGATGATGACCGGCATCGTAGTTTCCAACAGCATCCTGATCGTGGAATTCACGCGAGAGCTGCGCAAACAGGGCATGCCGATAGGCGAAGCAGTGGCCACCGCCTGCCGTATCCGCCTGCGCCCAGTGCTGATGACTTCCCTGGCGACGATTTTGGGCCTGATCCCGATGGCGCTGGCGCTGGGCGAGGGGAGCGAGCAGTACGCGCCCCTGGCGCGATCGATCATCGGCGGGCTCACGGTTTCCGTGGTGGTTACCGTGTTCCTGGTCCCGGCAGCGTATCTCGTGATTCACGGCAAGGAGGAGCCTGCGGCTGAACAGAAGGCATGATTCGAGACCGGAGAATGACAAGAACGAGATGTCTGGTAGTGATCATGGTTTTGTTCCTTTGCGCCCTTCGCGAAGCTGCGGCGCAGGGCCCGTCACCGATTCCACCGCCGCAGCGACTGACCCTGCACGACGCCGAAGCGCTGGCGCTGAAGAATAATCCCCAGATCACCATCGCGCGTTTGAGCTCGCTGGCCTCGCAGCAAGTCGTTCGGCAGACGCGAGCCGGGCTTCTGCCTACGGCCGCCATCAGCCTGACCGGCGTGGATGCGGAGGAAAACAGCCGCATAGGCGCAGGCGCATTGAACAATCCGATCCTGTTCAGCCGCGCCGCCACAGGCACGACCATTTCGCAACTGATCACGGATTTTGGCCGCAGCGCCAACCTGCTCTCCAGTTCCCGGCTGCGGGCCAAGGCCGAAGACCAGAATGCCATCGCTACCGCACAACAGATTGGTCTTGTGGTCGATCAGACTTTCTACCAGACGCTGCAGACGGCGGCGCTGGTGAAGGTGGCCGCCCAGACGGTGGCGGAAAGGCAGACGGTGGTTGACCGGGTGCAGGCGCTGACCACGGCAAAGTTGAAATCGGACCTGGACTTAAGCTTCGCCCAGGTCGATCTTGCCCAGGCCAGGCTCCTGTTGCTGGAAGCGCAGAACAATTCGAACTCTGCCCAGGCCTCGTTGTCGGCAATCCTGGGATTTCAGAGCTTGCAGAATTTCGAATTGGTGGAGGAAGACGCCACGTTTCCTGCGCCTCCGCCCGACGTTGACAGCTTGATTACCGAAGCTCTTCAGAAACGCCCGGACCTCGCCGCGCTGGCCTACGGTTACCAGGCTTCACGGAAATTCCGCGACGCGGAGCGCGATCTCATGCGCCCCACGGTGAGCGCGCTGGCGACGCTTGGAGTGGTGCCGTTTGACACCGGGCATATGCCCAGTTGGTGGGGTGCGGCGGGAGTGAACATCAACCTCCCCGTCTTCAATGGATTCCTGTTCAGCGCCCGGGCGCACGAAGCAGAACTGGCTTCCCAGGCGGAGAACCAGCGACTTGTGGACCTGCGCAACCGCGTGGCTCGCGATGTTCGCACGGCCTGGTTGGATTTGAACCGGACTTATTCGCAAATGGATGTAGCGCGCCAGTTGCAGCAGCAAGCGGGCCTGGCGCTCAATTTGGCGCAAACCCGTTATGACCTTGGCCTGGGTTCGATTGTCGAATTCAGCCAGGCAGAACTGCAGAAGACCCAGGCTGACATCAGCAGCACGACGGCTCGGTATCAGTACCGCTTCGCCCAGGCCAGACTGCGCTACGAATTGGGCGAACACTGATCGATTCGATCTGCGGGAACAACGACAGAGCCGTCTCTCCAAGCGGAGGTATAGAGAGATGAAATCGATCAGAGTGATTATTCCATTCCTCTTGCTGGTGGCGGTGGCAGTGGCTCAGGATACGATTCCCGCCGGCACTGTCATTCCCATCATGCTTTCCTCGACCATCGACGCTACGCGCAGCAAGCCAGGTGAGCGGATAGCGGGAAGGATCATGCAGGACGTCCCGCTGCCGTCGGGATCGCGTCTCCCGGCACGATCCTGGGTTCTGGGCCACATTCTCGAGGTCAGCAAGCCAGGCGGCGCCACTGCCAGTGTCTCGCTGAAGTTCGATCGAGTGATTGTCAGGAAAAAGGAGATCGCCGTGGTTACGGACTTGCGAGCGATCGCCTCCATGATGGCGGTGAACGACGCCCAGGTACCTACGAGTCCTTCGCCCGACCGCGGCACCTCGGTCTATAGCTGGACTACGATGCAAGTCGGTGGCGATGTCGTGTACCGGGGAGGCGGACCCGTCGTGGGACCAGGAAGCGCGGTGGTTGGCACGCCGGCGAATGCGAACGGCGTGCTGGCTCAGCTGGGAAGCTCCACCAGGGGGAACTGCCGGGGCGCGATCGAGGGCAGCGGCGAAAACCAGGCCCTGTGGGTGTTTTCGTCCTCCGCTTGCGGAGCATACGGATTCGATAGCCTGGCGATTGGCCATGCAGGCAGGACCGCGCCGGTGGGCGAGATTGTGTTGGAATCCCCAAGGAACGTGCACGTTCCGGCGGGAAGCGGACTGCTCTTACGGGTGACGGCAGATTCACAAAGGTAGGTGCTCAGCTGGCCGACGCACGCTGAGAACCTGACAACCATAGAGAATCTACATACCGTGAGGGGGAAAACGGACAATGTCACCAGGCTGAGCGCCGAACCGGGTTGTGGGTGGAATCTGAAGGACGAAGCGCGCGGGCGGAAGTCTAGGGCTGCCTCTCCTCCTTGAGGGACTGCGCTTGGAGGGCCGCGCGATACTCACTCACGATTCTGCTGATTACGGCTCGGCGCACGCCGAACCTCTGGGCTACGTTTGCTGCCGTAATACCCATCTCACGAAGGCTTACGATCTTCTTCATCTGCTCCGGTGTTGGCTGAAAACTTCGCTTCATAAGGTCGCTTTGGGGCCGACGAGCTGTGCCCCGTCCTCACCCGCTAGTGGGTGCAATTGTCTTGCCAGCGACCCGCGTTTCCCTCGCTGAATCATTTATGGGAGACTGTTCCGCCTGGGGCAAACTGTTCCACCTTCGATCTACCAGAATTGGGATTTCCAGTAAATTGAGATACACAGAACTGTAGACCGGGAAGGGGAGGCGTCGATCATCAGCCCCAGATCTGTGCGACTTGATCGACTGATCGCCCCGGATGGACTTGCTGAAGAGATCATGTATGCTGACGGGATCCACTCTGCGTGATTTCGGCTAAGGCCTTGATTATCCAGAGTGATCGCTACTCTTGAGGCAAGGGATTGATCACTGCGGAGGACGTCAGAAAAGCATACCCCCAGGTCCGAGAATCGGTCTTCGTCTCGCGATGCGCCTATTCGGACGCTTTCTCAAGGCTCGCCGGCAATCATGTCTTCCTCAAATATGAAAACCTGCAGATGACCGGCTCCTATAAGGAGCGCGGAGCGCTGAACAAGATCCTCAGCCTTACCCCGGAGGAGAAAGGACGCGGCTTGATCGCCGCTTCTGCGGGCAATCACGCACAGGCAGTGTCCTATCACGCAACCAAGAGGGGGATTCCGGCACAAATCTGCATGCCGCTGCCGACCCCTTTGAATAAGGTCATGTCCACGCGGCGCTTCGGAGGGGAGGTCATCCTCCACGGGGCAAACTATGACGAAGCCTGCGACGAGGCGCGCCGCCGCTCGGAGGAGTTCGGCCTTACCTTCATCCATCCCTTCGATGATGACGCGGTGATTGCCGGACAGGGAACGATTGGCTTGGAACTCCGGGACCAGGTCCCCGAAATGGAAGCCGTCATCACTTCGGTCGGGGGAGGCGGTCTGATCGCCGGACTGGCCTGCGTGCTGAAGGAAGCCAATCCCCGCATCCATGTCATCGGCGTGCAAACCTCAAGGCTTCCCTCGATGAAGGCTGCACTGGCCGAAAACCATCCCGTCACCTTGCCTGTGGCCTACACCCTTGCCGATGGCATTGCCGTCAGGAGAGCAGGAGATCGCACCTTCCCCATGGTGCAGAAGTACGTGGACGAGATGGTTACGGTGGAGGAAGAAGAGATCGCCAACGCCATCCTCCTGCTGCTGGAGCGCGAGAAGACCCTGGTGGAAGGCGCTGGGGCAGCAGCGGTGGCCGCGCTGGTTCATCACAAGACTTCCTGTTCTAACAGGCGGGTAGCTGCCATCATCTCGGGCGGCAACATCGACGTCTCCATCCTCTCGCGCATCATTGAGCGCGGCCTGGTAAAGGATGGCCGCCTGATTCGCCTGCGCATCCATCTGCCCGACTATCCTGGGGCGCTTCACCGGCTGACGGGCGTGCTTGCACATCATCGCGCCAACATCGTCGAAACCTCCTATGATCGCGCTTATTTCGGAGTGAACATCGGCGATACGGCCATCGATTTGACAATGGAGACACGCGGCTCAGAGCACGTGGAGGAGCTCCTGCTCGCCCTGACGGCGGAAAACTATGTGTTTGAGCGGATTCAGTGATGATCCTAGGGCATCCGGATCCGAAACTCTCCGCAGGTTTCAAAAACGGAAAGCAAGTTGGTAAGGCCTAGCAGTTGCCGTACACGCTTGTTGAAATTGATCAGCCGGAGATCGCAGTTCGCGCTCCTGGCGGAGACGTAAAGGCGGACGACGCTTCCCAGGCCGGAGCTGTCCATGTGGCGCACCTCCGTCAGGTCGAGCACGATCTCCCTGGATTGCGGGATGAGAGCCTTAATCTCTTCCCGGAAGAATTCCGTAACCTCGGCAGTGAGGTTGCCGCGGCAGCGCACCACGGTGGTTTCTCCCTCCCGCTGCACCTGCACTCCCAGGCGGCGGGGAGTTGGAGCGCTGATTGCCATTGTGTCCCCTGCAGACGCTAAGACTGCTCGGTCACGGCGTAGCTACCAGACATTCTACCTGCTTACGCCATCTGGCGCTCGATTGAGCAAAATCGGAGAGCTGGAAAGACGGGACGAGGGCTTGGGTGAGCCAGTTGACAGGTACCGACGACACTGGCACGCTTAAATGGTCATCGTGCGGCCTGGGGGCGGGCCGGGAAGCCAGCTATTATTCGCTCTTGATCCCTTTGTGTTCAATGGAGGAGAAACGTAATGTCTCTTAAGCTTGGCGATGTAGCTCCTGATTTTGAAGCCGAAACCACCGAGGGCCGCATTCGTTTCCATGACTGGATCGGCAATTCGTGGGCCATATTGTTCTCTCACCCCAAAGATTTCACGCCGGTGTGCACCACCGAGCTCGGCTATATGGCCCGACTCAAGCCGGAGTTCGACAAGCGAAATGTCCGGATCATCGGGCTGAGCGTGGATCCGGTGGATAACCATAAGAAATGGGCCAACGATATCCGCGAGACGCAGGGGCATGCCCCCAACTATCCCATGATCGGCGATCCCGATCTGGAGGTCTCCAAGCTTTATGGCATGCTGCCGGCCACGGTGGAAGGCAGCTGCGAGGGCAGAACGGCAGCCGACAACATGACGGTGCGCAATGTCTTTGTGGTTGGTCCGGACAAGAAGGTCAAGCTCATCATCGTGTATCCCATGACCACGGGCCGGAACTTTGACGAGGTGCTGCGGGTCATCGACTCGCTGCAACTGACCGCCAAGCACAAAGTGGCGACGCCAGTGAACTGGAAGCAGGGAGAAGAGGTAATCATCGCCGGGTCGGTGTCCGATGAGGAGGCGAAAAGGACCTATCCCCAGGGCTGGAAGGCCCCCAGGCCGTATCTGCGTATAGTCCCGCAGCCCAAAGCATAGAGCCCTCGAGAACGAATCGGAGGCGCATGGCCAAGCCTCCGGTTTGTTGTCTCTCTCGCTTTTGGCGGATTCTAGCCCGACGCCACAAATCACCAGTGGCAGATTTCATGGCCCTTGATACACTGCCCCGGCGACGGGAGGTGAGAGGTGTCAGACGCCCTCGAGCGGGTGAGAATGTGGGTATGGTTTGCACCGTGGCGCGAAATAGCAGTAGCAGCCGCGCTGATGTGGTGCCTGTCGGCAGGTCATTTGTTGGCCCAGAAAGTGACCATGGAATTCGACCAGACGGCGGATTTCAGCAAGTTCAAGACCTTTGCCATCCGGGGCGGCCAGCTGAACAGCAAGAATCCCGCGCTCAACAGCGAACTGGTCAAAAAGCAGATTGAAGCCGACATCGAAAAGGACCTGACGGCGAAGGGCCTGACCAAGGTCAGCGGCCCTTCCGATCTGAACGTCCGGTATCACTTTGGCTCGGCGCGCAAGACGGAAGTAGAAGCATACCCCGCCGGCTGGCGGGGATGGGGCACCCAGATGGTGCGCGTCCCTTACGCCGAGGGCACGCTGGTGATCGATCTACGCGACGCTAGCAAGCATGCTCTGGTGTGGCGAGGCATCGCCAGCGAGGAGAAGACCGATCCCACGAAGATCGCGGGCAAGCTCGACGACATGGTGCGTAAGGCAATCGAGAAGTATCCGCCCAAGCCGAAATGAAGGTATCCGGCTTAGACTACTTCAGCCCGCACGGAAGACGATCCCGGCAAAGAGGAAGCGATGCAGAAACGCAAACTGGGAAAGAGCGATCTTAAAGTCTCCGCCATAGGGCTTGGCTGCATGAGGTTGAGTCCTGGTCACGGAGCAGTGGCTGCGACCAGGCAGGAGATGATTGCGCTCATTCGGGCAGCGGTCGAACGCGGCATCACTTTCTTCGATACCGCTGAAGTCTACGGTCCCTTCGTAAATGAAGAGCTCGTGGGCGAGGCTCTCGCTCCCATGCGTGACCAGGTGGTGATCGCCACCAAGTTCGGGTTCCAGATTGACTCTGGCAAAGATCCGCATCCAGTCGGTCTGAACAGTCGCCCGGAGTACGTCAAAAAGGCCGTCGAAGCCTCGCTGCGAAGGCTCAGGGTTCACACCATCGATCTCCTCTATCAGCATCGCGTCGATCCGACCGTTCCCATTGAAGACGTAGCGGGCGCGGTGAAGGACCTGATTCGGGAAGGCAAGGTGAAGCACTTCGGATTGTCCGAAGCAGGAGCGCATACCATCCGCCGGGCGCATGCAATTCAGCCGCTGGCCGCCCTTCAAAGTGAATTCTCGCTCTGGTGGAAACGCCCGAAGGAGGAAATCATTCCCACGCTTGAAGAACTTGGCATCGGCCTTGTTCCGTACAGTCCGCTCGGCAAGGGATTCCTCACAGGGACGATTACGGAAGACACGCAGTTTGACCAGGAGGACAATCGTGGCATTTTCCCCCGGTTCTCGCCTGAGGCCCGCAAGGCTAATCGCGCGCTGGTGGATCTGATTGCTGCATTCGCCTCGAAGAAGAATGCGACATCGGCGCAAATCGCGCTCGCCTGGCTCCTCGCACAGAAACCCTGGATTGTTCCGATTCCCGGCACCAGCAAACTGGAGCGCCTTGAAGAGAACATCGGAGCGGTTGCCATCGAACTCACCCCGGACGATCTCCGCGAACTCGACGCCGCCACCGCAAGGATCACAGTGCAGGGCGCCCGCTACCCGGAAGAACTGGAACGAATGTCGTATCGCTGAAAGCAAGCGCTGTCGGAGAAACAAGTGAGCAGACCCCACACCCTTCCTCTCGAAATAAAGGCGGGGGCAATATCCACGAAAAGTATCTTCAGGATTGTCATACCCGGGAAGATCATCACCTAAGCAATATCCGGCCGGTCCGTCGGCGTCTGCTTGTTCGAAAAGGGTCAGAATTTTCAGCCCGCACCGAAGAAAGACGACGGGCCAACACGTTGCAAGACCATCTCCACGAGTAAGCGCTAATTTCATACTCTGGAAGCTGCACTAAGAAATCCCGTGAGGAGATCATGTCGCCAGATACGCGCCTGATGCTTGGACTCAGTCTGATCCTTATTCCCACGATCGTTTACGGCGGGTTGACGGTGCTGGGTGTGGTCACCAACCGTTTGATGGGATGCCCGGGACCCACGAATCTCTCGCCAGCGCAGATCGCGTTTTATCGCGCAGGCCACGCGCATGCCGGAGTTCTCGCCTTGCTTGCGATGCTTCTGCAAATCGCGATCGACTACGCTGCGATCCCAAGTGGGCTTGTCTGGCCAGTCCGAGTGGGAGCAATCGCTGCATCAATTCTGGTTTCTGGGGGATTCTTTGCCGCGGCGCACCGCCCGTCGTTGCGCATCATTCTCTATACCGGAGCGGTTCTGGTCGCGCTGACGACCCTCACCGTGGGAGTTGGATTGATCCGCTCACGCTGAGAGTCAACTCGATCAAGTGTTGCGCCCTGGCTCAGGCGCTTCCGCAGGGCAAGGTCAGTCGGTGTCATTCCAGGTGGTTTTGCAATCATCGAGTCGTAATGATGATCGCGTGGCCTGCGGCTATTGGCTTGGCCAGCACGGTAACGGTCATGTTAGCGAGGGTTTCCAGGCCCAGTGATCGCGACCGGTGTCGTCGTTTGTTCGTTTTTCTTAGCCTCTGGTACGGCGTCGCTTCACGGACAATTGCGCCAGTGAGCGAGTAATGCCGCGTTAACAGATGCGACTTCTTGAGAAGATAGCTTTTCGCGAAGCCGTGCAGCCGCACGTTGACGCGCTTCTTCGGCTTTCGCTTCGTCAATCTTCTCCGCAGCAACCCCCATGTCGGTCACGATGGCGACGCGGTCACCAGTGATCTCAACCAGCCCCTCCCCAACCGCCAGAAAATCATCCTTGCCGCCCTTGCGAACAATGATTTCCCCAGGCACCAGTTGCGTCATCAGCCGGACGTGCTGAGGATAAATTCCCATCTGGCCCTCCACACCCGGAAGCGTCACCATCTCCACGTCTTCAGAGAATACCGTGGCATCGGGTGTCACAATCTCCAGTTTTAAGGTGTTCGGCATGTTCAGCCCTACTCTAGATATAAGAACTTGGGCCTGTTCCATTCAACCCTGTTTGATTTCTTCAATTGAGCCCCGCATGTAAAAGTTTGCTTCCGGCACGTCGTCGTGCCTGCCTTCAAGAATTTCCTTGAAGCCGCGAACTGTTTCAGCCACAGGTACTTGCTTGTCCTGCCGGCCGGTGAACACTTGTGCCACGGAGAAGGGTTGGCTCAGAAATCGTTGAATCTTGCGCGCGCGAAACACTGTCAGCTTGTCATCCGGCGAGAGCTCATCCATGCCAACTGGTGGACGGCACGAAATGCTCAATGAGATTAACCGCGCCGAAGTTCTGGGAAACTTGCTAGGCTGGATGTCTGCGGTGCTGGAAACCCGCGAGGTGGGTCAAGACAGAAGTCGGCACTAGGCTGGGACAAGAAAAAGGGCCACTCAGGAGGCTGGCCACAAGGTCTGATCCACAGGTATCCTGAGAGGAGGAGAAAACCATGACACTGCTGGAATCTCTTAGACAATACACGACAGTTGTGGCCGATACGGGGGATATCGAGGCCATTGCCCGCCACCGTCCGCAAGATGCGACTACCAACCCTTCGCTTCTTTATCACGCTGCTCAGATGCCCATTTACAAGCACTTTGTGGAAGAAGCCACCGACCTGGCGCTGGAGCACGGCGGCGACCACTCCGAAATGGCGGAAGAATTCATAGATCAACTTTTTGTTCTGTTCGGATACGAGATTCTCAAAGTGGTCCCTGGCCGAGTCTCCACCGAGGTTGCAGCCCGTTTGAGCTTTGATTCTCCCGAAACAGTCGCTAAGGCACGCAAACTCATCTCGCTTTACGAAAAAAAAGGCGTGCCGCGTAACCGCATCCTCATCAAGATCGCCAGCACCTGGGAAGGGATTCAGGCGGCTGCTGAGCTGGAGGAAGAAGGAATCCACTGTAATCTGACGCTGCTCTTCAGTTTCGCCCAGGCCGTCGCCTGCGCGGATGCCGGCGTCACGTTGATCTCGCCCTTTGTCGGCCGCATCTACGACTGGTACAAGAAGGAGCAGGGCGGCGCAGAGATTGACCCAGACCAGGACCCAGGCGTTGCCTCGGTTACCCGCATTTACAACTACTACAAGAAGTACGGCTATAAGACTCTGGTGATGGGCGCCAGTTTCCGCAATGTCAACCAGATCATACGGCGTCAACCCCCTGTATCGTGCCGATTCGAG
>Ga0187788_10000445_pt1 | contig 11423 bp, 9 predicted proteins | sample 1015_BV01_MP10_2_FD_133008 | JGI IMG/M metagenome (GOLD analysis project Ga0187788, IMG submission 133008) | Tropical peat soil microbial communities from peatlands in Department of Meta, Colombia - 1015_BV01_MP10_20_MG | ecosystem: Environmental > Terrestrial > Soil > Wetlands > Peat | place...
CCCCTGCCGTGTGCGCCGCGCCAGGTCGCGCGTGCGGGAGTGGCAGATGGTGACCGTGCAGTGCTCCCGGAGCAACAGCAGCGCGGCCGGCTTGCCGACCACGTTGCTGCGTCCGACCACCACCGCATGCCGGCCCTCCAGGGTGTAGCCCGAGCGCTTGAGGATCTCCACGGCCGCCTGCGCGGTGGCCGGCAGGAATCCCTCGTAGCCCAGGGCCATGAGGCCCGCGTTGAACGGGTGCAGGCCGTCGATGTCCTTGCTCGGGTCGATGGTGTCGATGACCGCACGGAGCGGGATGCGTCGCGGCAACGGCATCTGCACGATGATGCCGCTCACGAGCGGGTCGGCGTTGAGCAGCTCGATCTCGTGGCGCACCTGCGCCGCGTTGACCGCGGCGGAGAGCTGCACCGTGCGGCCCACGGCGCCGACGCTGCCGCAGCTGCGCAGGATCTGCTGGAGGTAGACACTCGAGGGCGCGTCGTGCCCGACGAAGAGGATCGCCAGCGTGGGCGTGAACCCGTGGCGGCGCCGGAAGGCCGCGATGTCCGACTTGACCTTGGCCCGCAGCTCGGCCGCGATGGGCGCGCCCTGCAGCAACCTGGCCTGGCGCGGGGCGCTCACCGCCGCGCGGGGCAGTTCGCCGGGCCGACGGCGTCCGCGCCGTGATTCACGCGGGCTCGGTCTCGCGCGCTTCGCCGGACGCGACCAGGCGGTGGATCCGCGCCTCCTGGAGGCGCGCGCCCTCGAGCAGGTCGGCAACCTCTGCCTCCGTGGTGGCCTGGAAGCCCGGGTCGCCGGTGGGCGGCAGGTTGATGCGCACGTTGGCCGCGGCGCTGGCGGCCGCGGCCGCCAGCAGGTACGCCGCCACGTCGAGGTCGCTGCTCGCGTTGACGTTGCTGCGCCCGACGAGGACCTCGACCAGGTCGATCGTTGTGCGGCACAGGCGCATCGTGTCGAGCGGTGCGGCGGTGGCCACGTGCGCAGCGCGTGCCAGCGCATGGCGCCGGGCGGTCTGCTCTGCCTCGCTCTCGCGAGGCATCTTCTGGGCCAGGACGAAGGCGTGATAGGCCGCCGCATCCTCGTCGGCCAGCTCGAGGAAATGGACCCGCGCAGCCTCACCGGCGGCCAGCACCCGAGCATGAGTCGCTCCGTACGCTTCGTAACGCGGACGATCCTGCGACAGGCGGGCGACCATCACCGCGAGCGCCGCCCCGAGACTGCCTGCCACGGCCGCCGCACTGCCGCCACCGGGCACCGGCTCAGCGGAGGCCAGCCGCTCCCCGAAGGCGTCGAGGCTCAGGTCGGAGAAGGAGACATCGTTTCCCATGTCCCGATTCTCGCACGAGCGGCCAGGAATGAATCGACCGCCCCGCCCGGTGTGGGGAGCCAGGCGGGGCGAGTCGGGGCGGTGGAGACGGAATGGGCGTGCAGGCCGGCAGGCCCGTCACGCCGGCGTTCGATCAGGCGGCGAGCGAGGGGGTCTCCCAGTCGGGATCGAGGCCTTCGATCAGCCACCGACGGCCGCGATGCTCGAAGCGCAGCACGAGGCGTGACGTAGCGGTCACCACCTCGAAGGTCGTGCGCGGCCCGGAGGCGCTCGGGTACGCGGAGCGCTCCTCGCGCACGCGCTGCACCGCCACGACCGGTACGTCCCGATCTCCCAGGCGGACCTGCCGCGGCCGACCGGTGATGAGGTCGCTGCGTACGCGGACGGGCAGCGGCGTCACCTGCACGAGAGCCATCAGGACGAGCTCCTTTCCGGGGGCAAGGGCGGTCATTCCGGCGGGGCACGTCCGCGAGCGACGAGAACAACCGTTCGATTTGCAGCCACTGTATGTCGAACGGATGTTCGATGTCAAGACCCCGGCGGGCCACCTTTCGGCCGTGCCCTCCCGATGCGACGCGCCTCCGGCGCCGTGTTGGGGTCGCGTTCGAACGGCTCAGCGACCCCGCTGCCCAGGAGTCGCGCCCGCGTCAACGCCCAAGCGCCGAAGCGCCCTCGGATCGCATCGCTCGCCGCCGTCACGCGACGCCGCCGTGCTTCCTCGCCCTCGAGCAGCGGCAGCTGGTCGGCCGCCATGAGGTGGCTGGCCGCCACCCCCAGCAGCCGCACCCGGATGCCGCGAACCTGTGGCCGCGCCAGAGCCGCGACCGTCTGCCAGATGATCGCTCCGTCGTCCGTGGGCTCCGGCAGGGTGCGCTGGCGGGTGACCGTGGTGAAGTCGCTCGCGCGCACCTTGACGGCGATCGTCGAGGCTCGCACCGCGCCGCGACGAAGGCGACCGGCTACCCCCTCCGACAGGGCCAGCAGCGTGCGCTCGATGACCTCCCAGCTGGCCGTATCGACGTCGAAGGTGTGCTCATGGCTGACCGACTTGGCCTCCATCGGCTCGTCGCTCACGGGCGCAGCGTCGATGCCGCGGGCCCGCGCGATCAGCTCGGGACCGTGTTTGCCCAGTCGCCGCTCGAGCATGTCCGGGGCCAGCCGGGCAAGGTCGCCGATGGTCCGCACACCGTATTCGGCAAGGACGTCGCGGGTGCGGGGCCCGACTCCCCACAGCCGTTCGATCGCCAACGGTGCCAGGAACGAGGCCTCCGTGCCCACCGGCACCTCTACCAGGCCCGCGGGCTTGCGCAGGTCGGAGGCGACCTTGGCCACCAGCTTGTTGCTGGCGACCCCGATGGAGGCGGTCAGGCCCAGCTCCTGTTCGATGGCGGCCTGGATGGCCAGTGCGATCGCGGCCGGCGATCCGAAGAGCGGCTCGGACCCGGCGACATCGAGGAACGCTTCGTCGATCGAGACCTGCTCGACCAACGGGGTGAACCGTCGCAGGATCGCCATGACCTCCCGGCTCACCCGCGCGTACTTGACCCCGTCAACTGGCAGGAAGACAGCCTGGGGGCAGAGCCGGCCGGCCGTGCGCAGAGGCATCGCCGAATGAACACCGAAGCGACGGGCCTCGTAGGAGGCGGTGCTGACCACCCCGCGATCCCGCGGCCCTCCGCCGCCCACGATCACCGCTCGACCGCGCAACTCGGGTCGGTCACGCTGCTCGACGGCCGCGAAGAAGGCGTCGAGATCGACATGGAGGATCGTCGCGCGGGTGCGGGCCGCCACCGTCATGCGTCCATCATCGCGCGCCCTGCCGGCGCGCCGCTCAGCCCTTCGGCTCGACGACCACCGTCACCTCTGGCGTGAGGCCCGCGTAGACCTTCACGGCGACCTTGTAGGTTCCGAGGGACTTGAGCGGCTCCTCCAGGTCGACCTTGTGGCGATCCACCTCGATGCCCCGGCGCCCGAGAGCATCGGCGATGTCCTTGGCCGTGATCGAGCCGTAGAGCTTGCCGCCCTCACCGACCTTGACTCCCATGGTCAGCGTCGTGCTCGTGATCCGAGTGGCGGCGATCTCGGCTTCCTCGCGCTCGCGCTTGCGCTTCTCCTCACGGCTGGCGATGTCGTGCTGCCACGCGCGGTAGGCACCTCCCGCCGCCGGCACGGCCAGCTTGTGCGGGATCAGGAAGTTGCGGGCATAGCCGTCGGCGACGTCCTTGAGCTCGCCGCTGCGGCCGAGCTTCGCCACGTCGCTGGTGAGGATGACCTTCACGCCTGCTGCTCCTCCGGCGCGGTACGCATCGGCCGTGGCGAAGCCGGACGCCCGTCGTCCTCGATCCACGCCCGCAGGCGCCGTTCCAGACCAAGGCGCCGTGCGGCCGCGAGGCCGCCACTGACCAGCGTCGCGCCCGCCTCCAGTGCCGTGGGCAGCTCGGCCAGGACCCGCCGCACCGGACGCGGCACCAGGCGACGGACCTGCGCCAGGTCGCGCTCAAGGGCAGGTCGGTCGATGCCCAGCTCATCCAGCTTCTCGTTGAGCACGCCAGCCGGAAGGTGCTCCAGGAAGAGGTCGATCGCCAGCACGGTGACGGCCACATCGTCGGCCGCGCCGAACAGGGGGATGGCCTCGGGAATCAGGTCGATCGGGGAGAGGACGTAGCCCGCGGCCAGGGCGAGGACCGCCTTGTGGGACCAGGGCACCCGCTCGTCGCGGACAAGCGCCAGCAGCAGGCGACCGTAGTCCGGCGCCCGTGAGGCGAGCGGCAGGAAGGCCACGTAGTTCAAGGCGCGCACGTACCCGCGGCGGCGGCGCGGTCGGGACAGGCTGGGCATCGGAGGATGGAGTATAGCGACGCGCCGGTCCAGGGTTCGGGCCATGACTTGACAATCGAACAGACGTTCGGTAAGCTCGTCCCGAAAGGAGGCGCCGCGTGACCAAGCACGACGCCGCCCGCAAGCAGCGGATCGTGGAATACATCGCCGCGACCCTCCGCGCCCGGGGCTATCCGCCCTCAGTGCGTGAGATCGGCCAGGCCGTGGGCCTCGCGTCGACGTCGGCCGTGCACCACCATCTCGAGGCCCTCGAGCGCGATGGGTACCTCGAACGTGGCGCGACCCGCTCGCGCGCCCTTCGCCTCACTCCCACCGCGGCGCTGCACGGCGGCCTCACCAGCGAGCTTCTGCCGCAGGTCGGTCCGCAGGAGAGCCACGTCCTGCCGATCGTCGGTGAGATCGCCGCCGGCGGCCCGATCGAGGCGTACCACGACGCGAGCGAGACGCTCGCTGTGCCCGAGTTCCTCGCGCCGAGCGGCGACGCCTACGTGCTGCGCGTCCGAGGCGACTCGATGATCGATGCCCACATCGACGACGGCGACTTCGTCGTGATCCGCCCTCAACAGACCGCACGCAACGGCGACATCGTTGTCGCTCAGGTCGAGGAGAACGCGGTGACCCTGAAACGCTTCTTCAAGGAGGGGGGTCGAGTCCGCCTGCAGCCGGCGAACAGCCGCTACGAGCCGATGTTCTTCGACGACGTGCGCATCCAGGGCAAGCTCATCGGGGTGATCCGCCGCCTCGACTAGGCGCAAGGACAGGCTGTCCACATTCGGGCAGGGCTTCGTCCACCGCCATCCACAGCCGTCCACGGTCGGAATCACGTTTCGTGGTGGACGAGAGCCAGGCGACGCGTCGGATCGGCGACCCGGACTCACTCGCTGGGCGGCACCATCGGGGACCCAGCCAAACCGATCGGAGTCCTGCCGCGTGTCCATCGACCGCCTACCGCCGCAATCGATCGAAGCCGAGCAGTCCGTCCTGGGCGCGCTGCTCATCGATCGTGACGCGGTGATCGAGGTCGCCGACTTCCTGCGTCCCGCCGACTTCTACCGCGCAAACCACGGCACGATCTACGAAGCGGTCCTCGACCTCTATGAACGCCGCGAGCCGATCGACATCGTCACCGTTTCGGAGGCGCTGGAGCGTCGCGGTGATCTGGAGCAGGTCGGCGGATCGGCGTACCTGACCAGCCTCATCAACCTCACCCCGACCGCGGTCAACGCGGTCCACTACGCGCGCATCGTCGAGCGAAAGGCGGTGCTGCGAAACCTCATCGCCGCCGCGGGGCGCATCGCGGGCGTGGGCTACGAGGACGGGCCTGACATCGGCGAGGCGATCGATCGCGCGGAGCAGGAGCTCTTCGCGGTCAGCCAGAAGCGGGTCGAGGCCGGCTTCAGCGCGCTCCGCCAGCTGCTCCACGCGGCGTACGACCGGCTCGACTACCTCCACGAGCACAAGGGCGAGATCAGCGGCGTACGGACGGGCTTCCGCGACCTGGACGCGCTGACGACCGGCCTGCAGCGCTCCGACCTGATCATCATCGCCGCCCGTCCATCGGTCGGGAAGACGAGCCTCGCCCTCAACATCGCCGAGCACGCGGCGGTGAGCGACGGCAAGACGGTCGGGGTGTTCAGCCTGGAGATGAGCAAGGAGCAGCTGGTGCTGCGGCTGCTCAGCTCCGTCGCCAAGATCAACTCGCAGCGCCTGCGGACGGGCTTCCTCGAGGAGATGGACTTCACGCGCCTGGCACCGGCCATGAACGCGCTCGCCGAGGCGCCGATGTTCATCGACGACACCCCCAACATCAGCACCATGGAGCTGCGCACCAAGGCGCGCCGCCTGCAGGCCGAATCCGGTCTCGACCTGCTGATCGTGGACTACCTGCAGTTGATGCAGTCCACCTTCGTCTCGCGAGACGCCAATCGGGTGCAGGAGGTCTCGGAGATCTCGCGGGGTCTCAAGGCGCTCGCGCGCGAGCTCGACGTGCCCGTCGTGGCACTGTCGCAGCTGTCCCGCCAGGCGGAGATGCGCGAGTCGAAGGAGCCCCGGCTCTCGGATCTGCGCGAATCCGGCAGCATCGAGCAGGATGCCGACCTCGTGCTCTTCCTGTGGCGGGAGCGAGAGCGCCCGGGCGAGGAGGCGGATGCCGAGGGCGAGGTGGTCAACCTCAAGCTCGCCAAGCATCGCAACGGCCCCACCGGCGAGATCAAGCTGTGGTTCAAGAAGGGCCAGACGCGCTTCACGAGCTACGCCGATGCCGAGCGTTTCGCCGAGGAGTACGCCTGACCTCGGGCCCCTCCCGCCCTGCAGGGCGACGCCCGCGGCGCGCCAGGCTGCGATCTGCCTGGGCGAACGTCGCTCTCCGTGCGGATTCCGCCTTGCATCACGCTCAACCGCGTGCGTATAGTCGCGCCCTAGCCCGGCTGGCAGAACAAGCACGACGCGACCGGGGGACCGGCGTTGCGAATGCGGAGGGCAGCCGACCGGTGTCCCAGCGCGGCGTCCCAGCGTCGCGTGACGCGTTGGAGGGAGGTCCAGGAGCAGGGTGTACGAGGATCGGACACTCACCTGTCGGGAGTGTGGGGACGCCTTCCTGTTCTCTGCTGGTGAGCAAGCCTTCTTTGCCAGCAAGGGGCTGCAGAACGACCCACAGCGGTGTCCCGGGTGCCGTGCCGTGGCCAAGCAGAACCGCATGGCAGGCGCGCCGCGCGAGTACCACGCGGCGATCTGCGCCCGCTGCGGCCAGCAGGCCATGGTGCCGTTCGCGCCGCGCAACGACCGGCCGGTGTATTGCAGCTCGTGCTTCGACGTCGTGCGCATGACACAGGCCGCGACCGTCTGACGATCCCCGCCGGCGAGGAGGGCCGGCGTCGTGCCCGAGGGCGGCCGGTTCCCGGATCACCGGGAACCGGCCGTTCGATCTGTCAGCCGGCAACCATGCGGTGCGTCCGGGCACCACCGAGCCGTTCGCAGCTAAGGCGGTGGTGAGTAGGCGCAGCGAGACTCCCATGCATGCCCGAACCACTCACGACCGCACCGCTCGACACCGCGGCGCCGCCGGCGATATCGTTCGCGGAACCCTTCGAGCGCCATCCGGCGGCCACGGCTGCAGCGCCGGCGACCGCCCTGCCCAAGGCGCTCGGGGCAGCCCAGCGGGAGCCGACGATCGAGCGACCCGTGGACTTCCAGCCCATCTCGCGCACGAAGATCACACCGCCGCTCCTGCGTCGGGAAACGCTGACGCGCGGGCGCCTCATCGAGCGTCTGCGGCTGTTGACCCGCAGACGGCTGACGCTCGTGATCGCGGAAGCCGGCTACGGGAAGACCACGCTGCTCGGGGATTTCGGGCGGGTCGCCGAGCGCCCGTGCCTCTGGTACAAGCTCGATGCCAACGACGGCGACTGGGTCACGCTGGCGAACTACCTCGTGGCCGCCGTCCGCGAGCTCGTGCCTGACTTCGGCGTCGCGACCACCAGTCTCCTGCGGCAGCTCGTGGCCGCGGATCCGCCTCGACGCCTCGTCATCGACACGCTGATCGCCGAAATCGGCCGCCTCCAGACTTCAGCGACGCTCGTGCTTGACGACTTCCACCTCGTGGATGACAACACCGACGCGCTCGAGATCACGACGCGCCTCCTGCAGGAGGCACCGCCGGACCTCTCGTTCGTAGTGGCCACGCGTCGCCGCCCCGATCTGCCGCTGGCACGACTGACAGCCCAGGGAGAGGTCGGCGAGCTGCTCACCGAGGAGCTGAGGTTCTCGCGCGTCGAAACGGACGAGCTCTTCAGCGAGACGTATCAGCAGCCCCTCGATCCCGACGTGCTGGACCAGCTGGACCGCAAGGCCGAGGGCTGGGCCGCCAGCCTGCAGCTCTTCCACTCCTCGATCCGAGGCCGCTCCAACCTGGAGATCCGAAGCTTCGCGCGGAGCCTGAGCGGAAGCGATGGTCCGGTTTACGACTTCCTGGCGGAGGAGGTCCTGCGAGAGCTGACCCCGCCATTGCGACGATTCCTCACTCGCGCGGCCATCCTCGAACGGATCGTTCCCGACCTGGTCGTGGCGCTGTTCGCCGACCTCGATGAACCGCCCGGCGAGATGGTTGCGCGAGGCTGGATCGAGGCGGCAGATGACCTCGGGCTCCTCGGGCGGAGGGGCGCCGCTGGCCAGGCATACCGATTCCATCCACTCCTGCGGGAGTTCCTGCTACGACAGCTGGAACGCGAGCATGACCCCGCGTCGATGCGGGCCATGCACCTGCGGGTGGCGGAAACCGCCGAGCGCTCGGATTGGCTGGTCGCGTGCCACCACTTCCTGGAAGCCCGCGCGCCGGGTGAAGCCGTGAGGGTGATGGGCGACTCCCTGCTCGTGGCGATGGGCACTGGCGCGCGGGGAACGGCATCTTCGCTCCTGCAGCGGCTCGAGGAAGAGCCGGCCGCCCCAGCCGTACAGGTCATCCTCGCTCTCCGCCAGATCGAGGACGGCGATGTGGACGAAGCCGAGCACCGCCTGAACGCCATCGACCTCACCAGCATCCCCGCGGAGATGCGATCGCTGGTCCGGCATGCGCTATTGCGTGCCGCCTTCAATCGCGGCGACCTCGAAACCGGTCGGAGCCTGGTCGACTCGATCCTGGACGATCCAGCCAGCCCGGACCTGGTCCTCCGCCTCGCACGCTCAACCGAGATCCTTCACCTGCGGAAGAACCCTCCCCTGAGGGAAATCGGAGGCGTCCTCCGGCTGCTAACTGAGGTCTGTGAGGCACGCAATCTCCATTACTTCACGGGCATCAGTCTGCACAATCACATGGAGGTTGACCTGGCGGCTGGTCTATACGCTGATGCGTACCGACGAGGCGAGCGAGCTATCGAGGAATTCGCCCTAGCCGGTCAACGACGGTCCCAGGCATCAGCGCACGCAACACTGGCCATCTGCGCCGCGGAGTTAGACCGCCGGGACCTTATGGAGGAGCACCTCAACCGAGCACTCGAACCCAGGGTTAAGGTAGGCGCAGACAGCGCAGTGACATCGTCGTACCTGATGACGGTGCTTGGCGAAGAGGACCGCGCAGCCATGCTGCTGGCTATCGCCGAAGCGGCCATGCGCACAGGCTCCACCGACGCAGCCGTCGCGACCTGGTACCGCCTTGCAGTTGCGCGACGCGCAATCGCACTCCATCAGACGGACGCCGCACTTGCCGCGCTCGAACCAAGCACGCTCAATTGGGCTGTCGGACCAGGGGCTCGTCCGGCCGCCGCCACTCTCCGATCCATAGCTCTACTTCAGGCGGGCGATGTGCAGGGCTCGTCCGAGTGTGCACGAAGAGGATCGATCGAAGCCAACGACACAGGCGCGCATTCGTGGACGGCACGCCTTGGCGTGATCGAGGCCCTCGCGAGGCGCGACCAAGTCCAGGCGCGCAACTCAATTGCAAGAGCCGCGGCTGCAGGCGCCCTCGCAGTATTGGATGTGTCGGAGGCTATCTCGACGGCGCTGGACCTTCTGTCGCCCCTACCTAGCGAGATCCAACACTCGATTGCTCGTCACCCGGAGCGCTGGCGCCTCGTCCTCCGGCGACAGATGGACGAGGGGCCGAGCCTTGCCGCGCAATCTGCTGCGCGTCTGCTCGACGAGGTGGGCACAGCGGAGGACATCCCGCTGCTACGCGCCTACGAGCGTACGTACCTGCGCGGACACCGTGGCTCGAAGTTGGGCCGGAAGTTGGCAGAGCGTGAGAGCCCCCCATTGGTAGTGCATGACCTCGGCCGCGCCTGGTTCGAAGTGGGGACGAGATCCGTCGACTTCGGCAGGATAAGACGGCGCGCCGCCTCGCTTCTCACCTACCTCATCGCTCGACCCAAACAGATTGCGACTCGAGAACGGGTTCTCGATGACCTCTGGCCCGATCTCCCGCCCGCGGCGGCAGCCAACAGCCTCAATCAGACGCTCTACTTCCTCCGCCGCGAGATTGACCCTTGGTACGAGGATGGCGCGTCGATCGACTATGTGCAGTTTCAAGGTGAAACCCTGTCATTAACGCCAGGCTTAGTGTCGGCCGAGAGTATCGAGTTCCACCGAACGGCGGTCCAACTTCTGAGTCGAGATGACGTCTCCGCAGACGAGCTGAGGGCATGCCAGTCACGCTATGTGGGTAACTTCGCACCGGAATTCGAATATGAAGACTGGTCAGCTGATTGGCGCGGGCTCCTACACACGACGTATCTGCATCTTGTGAGCTACCTTCAGCGCTGCCTCGTCACCAGCGGAGACTTCCGGTCGGCAATCTCGGTCACGCAGTCGGCGCTCGCGGTCGACCCGCGGAGTCCCGAGCTGCACCAGTGCCTCATTTGGTTGCTTGGCGCCTCAGGATTCCGTGCCGCGGCCGCAGAGCAATACAGCCGCTACGTGACTGTCGTGGAGGAAGAGCTTGGTCAGCCCGCCCAAGCGCTGTCGGAGCTGGTTGAGGCGCCCTTTCCTGCGGGTTGAGGTCGCTGAGCGAGCAGAACGGGACACATCGATACGCAACAAGGCGTATTGACCCGTCCTAGAGGCACACCTAAAGTCCCCTCGCCTGCCAGTACGGGAGTACTAGGCAGAGTTGGTAAGAACGTGCGGGCGCTAGGACGCATCGCCTGAATTGGGCACTTAGGGCGATGCCGAGCGAGTGGTGCACCCGACCGACGGCCACTGCGCGCGGGCGAGACCCGGGAAGCCGGGCCGCTCCCAAGCAACAGGAGTCGGGCAATGTCACTCAAGCCCTGGTAAGAGATGCTCGAACGAGCCGTCCGAGCCGCCTTCGTCGTGGGGGCGTTGCTGGCGGTTCTCGTCGCAGGCGGCGCCGGAGTCCGGCTCTTCTAGGACTGGTACTTCCGTCCTAGGAGGCACAGGCCGCTCGGCAACCTACACTTTGGCGCCGATGCAGCGGAGCGTCGCGCCCTCGTGAGAACCGCCCTCAAAGTCCTAATCGCCGCTGTGTCAGCAGCCAGCCTCGTTGCGCTGGCTGCTGCGCTTTTGCTTTTCCCGGTGCCGGCGTCGTTTGGCGTCGGCGGTGTTGTGTTCTGGACCATTGCGACGATGGCGTCGTCGGCGTCCCCGATCAGGCTGCCCAGAGGCACCCAAGTCAGCGTATCGGGAAGCGCCATTCTGGCTGCCGGCGCGCTCGGAGGGCCGGCCGCAGCCGGGATCGTCGCCGCAATCGGCACGGCCGAGGCTCGCGAACTTCGCGGTGAGGTTCCCTGGTACGGAACCCTATACAACC